>WNEY01001083.1_pt1 | contig 18635 bp, 16 predicted proteins | sample 5400531 | NCBI WGS metagenome assembly WNEY01 (sample SAMN13153338, study PRJNA577476) | soil metagenome | isolation source: 200 cm saprolite under Douglas fir tree site 1 | place: USA:California | collected 2015-04-18
TTAAAAAGCCGCAGGCATCGAATCGCCCATTCGACCCAGCGAGGCCCCGCCCTCCTGACGGATCGGCCGGGGAACCGAGGGGGACATCACCATGGCGGACACCCAACGAGTGCCAAGCGGCATCCCTGGACTCGACGACCTGATCGAAGGCGGGTTCTGGCCGAAGTCGACGATCGTGATCTTGGGCTCCAGCGGGACGGGCAAGTCCACGTTTGCGGTTCAGTTCCTCATGGAAGGGATCGAACAGGGTGAGCAGGCGTTGTACGTGACGCTCGAGGAGCCGCCCGAGCAGATCATGCGCGAGGCGGACTTGATGGGCTTCGACCTGCGGAAGTACTACGAGAAGTCCCTGTTCTTCATCCACCTCAAGGGCCGCAATTTCAAGAAAATGATCGAGGAGCAGCTCCCGCAACTGGTGAAGGCCCGCGCGGATTACAACATCGCGACCCGCGTCGTGATCGATCCGATGACACCCGTGATCTGGGCCACTGCGGACAAGTTGGAGCAGCGCGAGCTGATCGGCAAGCTGTTCTACACGCTGAAGGAACTGGGCGTCGTCCTGTGCACGGTCGAGGAGCACGCGAAGCCCGGCGAGACGGTCGGCGAGGACGTCCTCCTGCCGATCTACCTGTCCGACGGTGCGATCCACCTCGAGTACTATCCGATCGGTGGGGCGTTCAACCGGACCCTGAAGCTCCTCAAGATGCGGGGCGTCCACCACGGCGAGGGCGTGTATCCGTACCTGTTTGCCCGCGGCGTGGGGATTGTCGTTCGGTCGAGCCCGATGGAGATCCCGGATGAGCTGACGCGCAGTCACGGCAAAGTCTTCGAAGACGCGATCAAGACCGCGGAAGGGATGAAAGCCCCACCGCGGGTCGTCGAGCGGATCCGACGGATGCAGAAGAGCTGGGACTACGACTATTCTCCGGAGGAAGCCCTCCAGATCCTGTTCAACTCGTACGGGCTGAAGCGGGGCGGCTAGATGCCGTATGCCGGCCAAGTCGACAAGACGATGGGAGCCGACACGGTCGGCCACCTGAAGCACCTCTTGGAGACAGAGCTGCGGCGGGCACGGGAGGAGAACAGCCTCGACATTGCGATGTTCTCCGGCGTCGACGGCCGCATCTTCTCGTCGTCCATCCCGAACAAGCTCGATCCCCGCGAATACCGCCTGCTGAACCTCCTGAAAGGCAATCTGGCGCATATCTGCAATCAGCTGAGCGGGCAGAACATGATGATGTCCGTCCAGCAGTTCGAGGCCGGCACGATCATCATTTCGGGCGTCGGGGAACGCGCGTTCCTCGTCTTCCTGACGACGAAGCCCGTCGAGATCACGAAGATGCAAGGCGTCCTCGCGAACGTCGTCAAGACGTCGATCGTCGTCCGCCATTTGTTCGAGTCCAAGCCGATCACCCCGGAGGTCCTCGCCTCCTACGACGAGGCCGTCGCGGGGGAACTGAAGCGGCTCACCCGGATCCTGTTCGTCGAAAAGTTCGGCGAGACGAAGGAGTTCAAGAAGAACAAGGAGATCGCGCAGTACCTCCAGGCGAAGCTCGGCGCGCTCGTCGGACCCGGTCTCCTGCAGGAGATCGTCACGATGGCGTACAACGAGGTCGGCACGACGGCCCCGTACATGACGGCGGACCACTGGGGGCGGTTCGTGACAATCGTCATCGACCGCCTGCGGGAACTCGAAGGGGACGCGGTTGCCGCCAAGGCGGAGAAGGAGTGGCGCGCTCGACTCAAGCAAGTCCTGAGTTCGTTCGTGTGATGCCCATGGCCGGAGGCTCCTCGTGATCGACGTTGCCCTCGCATCCCTGATCGAGGACATGATCGAGAAGGCGGGCGCGGATGGGGTCGTCGAGTTTTGGCAACGCGTCGGCGACAACCTGGCGGGCCGGATGGGGAAGGAGGCGTACCTCGGGTGGACGTCCTTCAACGTGGCGGTGCGAGAAGCCCGTACGGCGTTCAGCATCGAGGGCGAGGTGACCCCGCTCACGGACATGGCGATCACGGACGTCGACGGCGACGTGGCCGGCTACCTGTACGCGATGCGACAGTGCTGCTACGTCCCCACGATCTTCCGGACCCGGTACGCGGTCGGCCGGATGAGTCCCGCGGACAAGGCCGTGACGGACGAGTACAACGAGAACGTCCACAACATCGCCGTGTGCAACTTCTGCGTCTTCCACGAGCGGTTCCGGGAAGAGATCGCGAAGAACATCACGGTCTCCGGGAACCCGCTTGCCTGCTTCCTGCTCGCCACCCGCGGCTGGAGCGGGGAGACGAAGATCTCTGCGAAGAACGTCGCGCAGGTGAACATCAACGAGGACCACGTCCGGGCGCTCCTGCGGAACTACGAGTGCGTCTACGCGCTCGTCCTCCGCGGGGCGCGCCTCAAAGGGGACCGCTGAGATGGCCTCGGAGTCGCGATTCCCGGAGAGCAACCCGTTCGTCGAGATCGCAACCCATCTGTTCCTCGAGGACATCGCCACGAAGGTCGGCATCGCCGGGCTGAACAACTACCTCGTGGCGCTGGCGAAGAACCTCGCCGCATCGATGCCGAAAGAAGAGTACGCCTCGTGGCCCGAGTTCCTCTCCGCGCTCTCGACGGGCCAGTCGATCCTTTCGACGTTCGAGGAAGTCCGTCCCGTCACGGACCACTGCATGTCGACGTACCGCTCCCCCTTCGAGAGAGGCTGGCGAGAATACGCGAAGCGGGTCGGCGCGTTCTCCCCGGTCCACCGGGAGGTCGCCGAATATTACAACCACAAGGTCCGTCCGACCGCGGTCACCTCGATCCACGTCGTGCTGCACACGTTCCGGGAGGCCGCGGCGGCCCGCGTCAACGTGGGCAAGGACGGGGTCCGGTACGAGCCCGTCGCGTCCGCGTGGGTCGACGGAAACGTCCAGGTCCCGGAGGGGCCGAAGCTCGAATCCCTCCTGAAGCGCGCGGGGATCAGTCGGACGCGGCTCGGGATGCTGATGCGGAACCACTCGGACGTCTGGTTGCTCGAGCCGGCGTGATCACGTCTGCTGGCGCCGGCGGAGACCGATCGTGACGATCAGGACGGGGACGAACACCGCGATTCCGATCAACACGGTCCAACCCGTGCTCAATGGCGCGGTGCCGCGGTAGAAGAGGCTCGAGACGACGACCTCGCCTCGGGCCGGATCGATCACCCCATTCCGATCGAGGTCCGCTTCGATGCGCACCTGATGGGTCCCGGACTGCAAGTTCACCGGCAAGTAATTGAAGGTCGCCGTGGCCGAGCCGCTCGGATTGATTCGCGCGATCGTCTCCGTGCCCACGAGGGCCCCGTCGACGTAGAACCGCACGGTCACGTTGACCGCGGCCGTCGTGCCCTGGTTCGTGAACGTCGCGCTGAGGACGACCGGGGTGACCACGACGATCGACTTCTGCACGGTCGTGTTCTCGACGGTCGATCCGACGGCGGCTGAAATCTTCACGACGAGGGTGATCGTCTGCTCGGCTTGCGGCGCGGTGACGTTCAGGCGGAACGTCGTGCGATTGTTCGTCGCGGTCGTTGGGTTCGCAGCGCTCGGGACCCCGCCGGCCGCGTTGGGTCCCGTGATGTGCCATTGGACCGTGTACCTGACCGCTCCCTCGGGGCCGCCGGCGATCGTCAGATTGTATACCCCGGCCTGTCCCGGGGCGATCGCATCGGGACCCGCTAGGGTGCCGTAAAGCGGGCCCAGGCCCGAGGCGGGGACGACCGAGAGGACCAGCGCCGCCAGGACCGCGAGGCCGGCAACGAGAGATCGCGCGACCACGTCACCGCCTCCGCCGGGTCAGGAACAATCCGGCTCCAACCGCGGCGACGGCGCCGACGACCGCGGCGAGGATTTGGAGGTTGGGCGGCGCCACGGAGGTGATGTCGGGGCCGCTCACGGTCGGCGCGCCGGAGTCCAGCGCCGGGAGCCGCAGCGTGAAGACGGTCGTCGCGGAGACGGCCATCGAGTCCTGTGCGAACACCTGGACCACGGCGGTCGCGCCGCTCGCCCCGCTCGCGGATTGGGCCTGGAGTCGGACTTTCACCGTCGAATTCGCTGGGACCGTGACGTCGGTCAACGTCGGACCCGTGGGAGATCCGGTTTTCGTCGCGAGCTTCGCGGTCCATCCCACCGCGACGAGGTCGTCGGGGTTCGTGATCGCGACCGTGACCGTTTCCGCCGCGTTGCCCGAGTTCTTCACGACGAGCGTGTCGTTCAGGAACCGGCCGTCGAAGACGGCGGACCCGGGATCCAGGGACAGCGCGAGGCTTCGCACCCTCTGGATGTCGACCCTCACTTCCACCGTCCCCACTGTGGTCCCGGCGTCGCGGGAGGTCGCCACAACCTGGATCGGCCCGTGGTCGACGAGCGCGTCCGCCGGGCTCTTGATCGTCACTTGGACCGCGGACGCCGTTCCCCCCGTGCCGAAGTCCAGCGCAACCGATGGAGGCGCGAACGAGAACTGCCAGGTCGTCGGCTGACCGGAGAGGTCGAACGTCTCCGCGACGTTCCCCGAATTCCGCACGACGACGACGTAGGTCACGGAGCCACCTCTCGCAATCTGCTGCTGCTGCGACGAGTCCCACGTGAGCGCGGCAGCATGGCTGACGACCTTGGCGAGGGCCAAGTTCAGGATCGTGTCCGCATCCATCTCGACCGAGGACGTCGTCCGGTAGGTGACCGATATCCCGTGTTCGATCACGGTCGTCGAAGACTCGATCGTATAGAGACCGGTGGGGAGGACGACCTGGTACGCCCCCTGGGCATCCGAGGTGAGATTGAGCTGGCCGCCCGACTGGATCGTGATTGATGCGGGCGTCCCCGCCCCCTGCGCATTCAGCGTGACCCCGGACAGCCGGAACGCGTTCGCGAGGGCGAGGTTCTGCGCGAACGAGCCCGCGTGTGGCACGGTGATCCGTGCGAGCAACGCGCTGTCTCGGGTGGCCCTCGTCGCGTAGACGTCGTACGTCCCCGGCGCGAGGGACACCGAATAGGCACCGCTCGAATCTGCGACCGTCTGCGACGTGATCGACCCGCCGCCGCGTGCGAAGAACGACACGGTGGCGTCGACGCCGATCCCGCTCCGGCTCACCGTTCCGGAGACGGTCGTGTTGTCGAGCGTCCGCGTCACGAGGAGGTCGAACGCCAGCGCCGACGCGCCCGAGGGGACCGTCAGCCTCCCCGCGAACGTGTACTGGAAGAACCGGGACACCCCAGCCGACGTCGCGCTGTTTGTGCCGCTCAATTGGACCGAGTAGTTTCCTGGCGCGAGGAACGCGGTGTATGCGCCGGACGTGTCCGTGGAGGTCGGCACGGAGCCGCCTTCGAGGCGCACGAACGACACGGGCATCGGCCCTGGCACCGCGACTCCGTTCACGAGCGCCTTTCCCGAGACGACGATGGCCGTCGAGAGGGCGAACGTCAGGTTCGTCGCGGAGGGTGCCGCCGCGGTCGCCATGAAGACGTACCGGGTCGACGAGATCGTTTGGTTGCCGACGACCGCGTAGTTGCCGGGCACGAGATAAACCTCGAAGCCTTGCGCGGTCGCGATGGCCGTTCGTTGCTCTGGGCCGTCGAACCGAAGGGTGGCCGCGGCGTTCGTCCCGCCGAGGGTCACGTTCCCTCGGATCAGCGTTCGGACGACGATGTTGATGTCATACGCGAGGGAGGTCTGGCCCACGGCGACGGCAATCCGGTCCGAGCCAACGTTCTGGTACCGCGAGTCCCGTGTCGAGGACACGTTCTCGTCGACGACGAGCGCGTATGATCCCGGAACGAGGCTGAAACCGTAGCCGCCGTTCGAGTCCGTCAAGGTCGTCGCGGCGACCGCTCCCGATCCGAGGGCGACCGCCCGGATCATGATCGGATGGTTCAGGACCGGGGCTCCCGATACGAGGACGCTCCCCTGGACCTGCACGGAGAGCGGCGTGAGGGCGATCGGCATCCTCGTGCGCAGGTCGATCGGGGCGGAGGCGGGGATCGACTGCGGTGCGTAGCCGGCCGCGTCGACGGTGCCGGAGTACGTCCGGTTCCCGAAGAGGGGGATCCGGAACCCGCCCGTCGCATTCGTCGTGAACGTGATGTGAGCCCCGCGGTCGTCCGTCAACGCGATATGGGCCCCCGGGATCGCCTCCCCGGCATCGACGGCCTGGTTCCCGTTCAGGTCCCGGTAGACGCTCCAACTCACGATCTCGGACGTCCCGATGAGGGCGATTCTGAGGGTCGGCGTCCCGGAGAGAGACACGGACGCGAAGTACGCGCCATCCTGGTTGAACGCCTCGACGTCGTACGCACCCATGGGAAGGAACGCGAGGTATCCCCCCGTGGGATCCGTGCGGAGCCATCGCTGTCCGGAGGCGCTGACGAAGGCCACGGTCGCGTCGGGATTCACCACGGCGGGGTTCGCGTCTTTCACGGTCCCCGTCAATCGCACGCCCTGGACGAACATCGCCTGATACGCGGTCGTCGCTCCGGCCGTGACGACGACCGTGCCGAGCGTCGCGAAGAGCCCGGTCGAGCTGTAAAACCGTCCGCTCACAAACCATTCTCCCGCCCCGAGGCGGATTGCGAAACGTGCATTCCCGTCCGAGGTCGTGGACCGGACCGTCCGGGGGTCCGTGGCGGACTGGAAGTCCAGGCTCGCGAAAGGCTGCGCGGTCCCGAACAAGGTCGTCGTGCCCGCGACAGTCCCGGAGGGCAGGAGCGTGAGGTTGAGGGCGATATCCGTGGTCCCGGCGTGGATCCGCTGGGGCACCGAGGCGAGATCCCCGGCCTCCGCCGTGACGGTGTAGTTGCCGGCGAGGAGCGGACGGACCGCGTACGCTCCGTTTGCCGCCGAGATGAGGGGAATGACGGTGGAGTTCGTCTCGTCGCGGAACGTGATGGCCGCGGACGGGACGGAGCCGCCCGCATCGGACTGCGTGAACCCGTGGACCTCGATGAACGGCACGCTGATGTCGTGCGTGGCGTCCGTCGTCGCGACCGATACGGTGGCCACGGAGGTGGTGCGTCCCGCCGTCGCGACGGTCGCGGTGTAGACGCCGACGGGCAGGTCGGCGATCGTATAGGTCCCGTCGTTCGCGGAGGTCGTCCTCCGGTTGTATGCGAAATCCGTGTCCGTCAATGTGACGACGGCCCCGGGCGCGGGCTGGTCGCCGGTCCCGAACGAACCGTCACGGTTCAAGTCGAAGTACACGGTCCCGCGGGCGGGATGCGGCGTCACCTGGAGGTCCCGGGTCATGATCCAGTCCGGCACGCCATCCCCGTTCGCGTCGGCGGGCACCCGCAGCGCTTGGTCGAGGGTGACCGGAATTCGGACGGATGCCAACGTGTTGGCGCCGATCAGGGTCCTCCTCGTCACCGCGCCGACGGATGCGGTGATCGTGACGTTGCCGAACGGGACGATGGCGCTGTAGTGGCCGTTCGCGTCCGTCTGGGTCACGTAGTGCGGCGTCCCGAGCTCATCCGTGACGGTGATCCGCACGCCGGGCAGCGGTTGCGCGCCAGACCACACGGTGCCGTTCACCCATGCGCCGTCGTAGTAGCGGAGGAAGATGACGCCGTTCCCCACGGTCGACTGCGTGCTGAGGTCCGCGACCCCTTTGATCGTCCCGGCCGCGATCTGCGATTGCTTTTTCTGCGCTTGGTCGTAGTTCATCGCCTGCCAAGCTGTCGTGTGGTTCGCCGGGTCGATGAACGGATTGTAGTACGCGGTGCGGTAGACGACCCTCCAGTGAGTGAGGTTCCACGCCGGGACAGGCGGATTCGCCTGGAGGGCCGTGCTGAACCCGGGGATTCCGGTGTTCGTGGAGTTCAGGTCCTTCGGCGAATACCCGATGTATGCCCGGTAGAACATGGAATTGTAGAAGGCCGGCTGGTACACGATCGTCGTGCTCGAGACCGTGTCGCCCGGTTGCACGAGCTGCAGCGGGATGTTCTGGGCGCTCTGCGTATTCGCGAAGATTTGGAAGAAGTCGATCGGCAGGACGCGGCCATCCGGGAGGTTCAGGACCCGGTGGTCCGAGAGTTTCACGGGCGCGTAGAAGATGCCTGTGTTCGACGCGCTGATGGGGAAGAGCCGCGAATCCACCGCGAAGTATCCGATGTTCCATCCGGTGACGTCGCGGATGGCGTGGTACAACGAGACGACGCCATTCTCCGTCAAATGGCCGGCGATCAGGTTCGTCAGGAAGACATAGGCGGCGTTCGTCGGCTGGAGGTCCGGGGCCCACAGCCCGAACGTGGTCGGGTCCGACAGGACGACGGAGACGTAGGCGTCCCGGTGCAGGAACACGTTGCGGACGACGGCGGACGAGAGCCCCGCGGACTCCAGGGCAGCCGTCACGGCGGGGCGGAAGTTCTTGTTGTTCGCCGCGAAGTCGCCTTCGAGGAGCCGAATCACCAGGAGGGCAATTCCCTCCGTCTCGTTCTGGGCCGTGATGAACTGGCCCGGGAGCTGGTACCCGTTCTGGAAGTTGTCCGCGACGGTCGGATGGACGCCCCGATCGACGGCCTCGAAGCCGTAGTCCCACCATGACAGGAACGCGGGCCGGAATTCGGGCGGGGTGGCCGCGTCTTGCGTGGCAAACCACTGCCAGGCCGCCGGATAGTATTCCGTCGGCTTCGGGACGCTGTACCCGAACGCCCCGAAGTAGAACGTGCCGCTGTTCGGGTTGTATGCCGGCGCCCGGAGGAACGAGGGCAGGAGGTTCGCGACCTGCTGATCGTAATGCGACTTGACCTCGAACGGGATCGACGCGTCGATTGCCCACCACACGTTCGGGAGGACGACCAGGAAGACGATCCCGAGAATCGCGAGGATGTGCCGGAATTTCACGGATTTCCGGACCGCATTCCGCCAACTGCCCTCCGCGAGGGACCGGTACGTCCGGCGCATGCCGGCGAAATCGGCGCGGACGAGCACCTGGTTGATCGCGAAGCCGGCCGAGATCGCGAACGCTGGCGAGGCGTCGAAGATGAACCGCGCGGCCGTGATCGCCATGAAGACCGCGGCGAAGGCCCAGACGGTGACGAGGCTGTACGCCGGGTCCCTCCGGCGCGGGACTTGCCACAGCAGGTACGCGATCGCGGCGAGGCTCACGCCGAACGTGGCGACGCCGAACGACAGGATGATCTGGGACATCCCCGGCGACTGGTCCTCCGCGATGGTCGTGACGACCTTCGTCTGGACGAAGTACCCGGCGCCCGTGAAGAAGGCGCTCGCGAGGGTGGGGTTCACGAGGACGCCGACGCCGAGCCCCACGCCGGCCGCGATCAACGTGCTCGGGATGACGAGCGTCCAGGGATAGTCGCGGGTGACGGTGAAGGCGAGGCCGAGGATGAACGCGGCGAAGAACAGGTATGCGGGCACGTCGAACCACACGCGGATCTGGACCCGCACATAGTACCACTGGAAGGCCAGCAGCATCGGCGTCGCAAGCGCGATCGCGAACAGGAGCCAGGTCCCCATCGTGTCCTCGTTCCGGAACCGGGCGAGGAACAACTCCGCGGCGAACCATACGAGCATGATGACGACCACGTAGGCCCAGCCCTGCCAAGCGAGGGCGATCACCGTGACGCTCAGACCGGCGAAGAGGGCGTACAGAACGCTCGACCGATTCTCCCGGAAGAACCCCCGGACGCCCGTGGCAATCGCGTCCCGTCGGAACCAGCTCTCCACCCACCGCCGGCGGTTCATCGTCTTCAGCGCGCGGAGGAAGAAGTAGAACGTCGCCACGACGAAGAACAGGGTGAAGGCGTCGTGGTCCGCATCCGTCGAGGCGCTCCGCTGCAGGTTTCCCACGCTGATTGCGAGGAGGAACGCGCTGACGAGGCCCGCCTTCCGGCCGAACGCTTCTTTCGCGAGGCCATAGGTCGGGACGACTGAGAGCGCCCCCCATAGCCCCGAACTCAGCAGCCAGGCGAAGACGACCGCGTTCCACGGGTCGCTGAAGAGCGGCGCGAACAGCCGTCCGGCGAGGAGCGAGAACCACGGGTACAGCGGCGGCCGCGGGTTCTGGAATGAAACGGGATAGTTGAGCATGGAGTCGCGGCCCAGGTCTCGCCCCGTCTGGAACGAATAACACAAGGCCCGGTCCCAGTAGTAGGAATCAGAGCCGCCGGAGTACGCCGGCGTGTAGATGGCGGTGCAGTCCGGCGGAACGGGATGGAACGCGATCCCGTAGACGAAGTAGACGCGCAGGAACAGCGCGAGGCCGAAGATTAACACGAGGGCGACGGCGGTCCGCCAGTGGGTGCGAAGCCACCCCTTCCCTTCGTCCACGACGCGATAAACCTCCGGGAGGTTGCGCCCATGAGGGAACGCCTATATATCGCTTGTTCGGATTCCACCGAGGGCGTGCGGCCTCCCGATGGGACGGCCCGACAAGAGCCTTTTGGGACGGACCTTGGAGGCTCGCCGCGCGATGGGCTTAAGACGCCCGCCTGCCTTCCGGCGACGGATGAAACGAGATCTCATGGAGATCTTGTGTTGCCCCGTCTGCAAGGGCGATCTCGCGCTGACCGTCGATGTGGAGAAGGGAGAGATCCTCGAGGGCTCCCTGTTCTGCAAGAACTGCAATCATCGGTACGAGATCAAGGACGGGATCCCGGACCTGCTTCCGCCCGATTTCAGATGAACTCGGCCTGCGCCGCGACGACACCGGTGCTGTCCTTCGCCGACATATAGGCGTCGAGCGGCTCGCGATTGAGGGCGAGGAATTGCCCGCCCCAGACGAACTTCGCGAGGATCGTCCGCGCTTCGTCGTCGTGGCCAAAGATGACGAGCGCAGCTGCGAGCGCCTCGACGGATGACAGAATAAACGGTTTTCCGTAGTTCACCGGGTTCGCGGCGAGGAGGTACGGGAGAGCGCGCGGAGTCGCCTGAGGGACCTTCGGAAATTCGCCGCGTTTCCAACTGACGTCGACGACGGCGAGTCCGCGGCGTTCCGCGCGAGGCGCGTCGGCGCGGGATAGGGCGCGATCCGTGTCCGGCGTGAGGAGGATTGCACCGCTCGGCAGAGCGCGGGGTCGCGGGACGAACGTCATGAGCCCGAGCCGTTCGAGTCGGCGGGAGGTGCACCGCTTCGGGTCGCACTGTCCAGCGTGGTAGGCCAGCAGTCGAATCGTCTTCATTCGGGGTCCTTCAGGGCCTCATGAACTCCGCGTAGAGCTGGAGACCGAATGGGAGATGCCGAGTCCCGAGGCTCGCCAGGGGCCGCGAAAGGCGCCGCGGGGTCAAGCCCATCACACGGTCCGGGATCGGGATCCGGTACGTGTACGCCCTTCGCATTCGCAACCCCGCTTGGTCTCCGAGCCCTTCGAGCTCCGCGATTGTGAATCCCTCGCGACGATGCCGGTCCGGATGGTGCGCCGGTCCTACGGCGGCGTGGTCGTGCAGGAGTTCCGGATGCAGGCATTCGTGGACCAGGGAGGCGGCGAGCTTGTCCACCGCGGCTTGCGGCAGGAATCGCAACACTCGATACGTGAGGGCTTCCGCGTTGGGCGTTGTCATGAAAAACCGTCCGGTAGGCCGGAGGACGCGGCGGACCTCGACGAACATCTGCGGCGGGATGTCGACGTGCTCGAGGACCTCCGTCGCGACGACCGCGTCGAACGCTTCGTCGTGGAAAGGCAACGATTCCGCGTTGGCCAAGACGATCCGGACCCGATCGGCCGTCCCGGGACTCCGACTGGACCCTCTCGCCCGTACCGCGGACACGCGCTCCGGGAGGAGGTCCATCGCGACGACGTCGAGGCCCGCACTCTCCGAGAGGGTCAGGGACAAGGCCCCCTGCCCGCACCCGATGTCGAGGATTCGCGTTGGAGATCCTCCGCGGGCGGCGAGGATGTTCGTCGCAAGGAGCCGCTGCCGGGATAGGTACTCCCATCTCACGTAGTCGGCGGGGCGGACGATGTCGATTAGGACCCGATCGATTCGCTCCCTGGCAGGCTTCCCGGGCGCCACGAAAGTCGAGGAAGCGGCGGGCGCATCATATAGGTGTCGTTGGGGCGTGCGCTCTCCATCGCGGCACAAAGCCTATCCACCGCGGGGTCTTTCATCGAACGCCACTGTGATGATCACACCGATGCTGATCCGTGATGAATGATGGGCGATCTGAGTGGCCTTCGATTTGTCAACGCGGCCGCGTCCCGCCGACGGATGTTTTAATAGCGAGACGCCGATGGGAATCCGGGATGCGCTCATGGTGAGCGGTTTCGACTTGCTCGGCCACAACCGCACCCTCCAGATCCACTGGCTGAAGCGCGTGATCGCCTTCTTCCTCGACCTCGTGACGGTCTTCGCGCCGCTGTGGTCGTTCCTCTTCTTCGAGAACATTCGGGCGGCGTGGGTGTACGGGGTCGTCGGGGGCATCGCGTTGTACGCGTACTCCACGTTCTCCGAAGCGGTCACACGCACCACGGTGGGGAAGTACATCGTGGGCCTCGAAATCCGGTCCCTCCGCGGGCCCATGAGCCTGTCCAAAGCGGCGGTCCGAAACTTCCCGAAGCTGTTCTGGTTCGCTTTCCCGCTGCTCGACACGCTCCTGGGGCTCATCGTCGAAGGGGATCCGCGGCAGCGTTGGTCCGACAAGATCCTCGGGACGACGGTCGCACAGTCCCACTTGATTCACGTCCGCGTGCACCCGTTGGACGCCGCGGACGCAAACGGCCGATGACCCCCGGCGCACGATTATATACCGTCGGCCCATGATGCGCCTCCCGTGACGCCATGATCTTCGTGACGCAGCTGAAGGTCCTCCCGGGACAATGGGAGGATGCGACCCGTCTGTTCAAACACCCGAAAATCCCGAACAACGTCATGGTCCACGAGTTCCTCGGGCTCCTCGGAAAACCGGACGCCATCGTGATTTTCGAGGCGGCCGACGCGGCCACCGCCGCGGACTTCATGGTCCAGTTCAGCCGCGTGACCGACGCGACGACGTCCCTCGCCCTGCCGATCGAGGAGTTCAAGTGGACGTGGTGAGCTGATTTTGGCGCCAAATCTCGACCCGTGAACTTGACCAGGGTTCCCGGCGACCCGGTGAACATTGGGTAAAAGCGCCAGTGTCGCGTTGGAGGGAGAGGGTTGCGGCACCGGCGCATCAGCGGAATGGGTCCGCCGGACTCCCGGGGCGATGGACGAACCCGTTCCTATTAAGGGATTATTGTACACCCGTGAAATCCGATGAGGGCGTGCGCAACGGTGGCGATTCGCGGGCACGCCGCTGCAATCCCCAACGCAGGCGTATGCTGCGGGGTGATACGTGAGAAATATTGAAGGGGAGGGCCGCTAGGCCCTCGTGTTGTTGGTCTTACCCTAGAGGGTGCCCTGCCACAAGATGGAGCTTCCATCTGTGAGCGTGATCGGCATGCCCGAGGTGTAGCTCAACGACTTCGAGATTGTGATCACGTCGTTCGCTTTCAGCGCCGTCTGGCTCGCCCCGCTCACGGGGATGAACAGCACGCCGCCGCTCGCCGTCTTGAGCGCATTCAGGCTTGCCGACCCGGGCGGAGTCACGATCGTCGAGTTCGAGGACCAGCGCATCAGGAACGTCGTCGTGGTCAGCGCATGCGGCGCTGGGACGTTCGAGATTTGCAAGACCCAGTTCGACGAGGTGTCCTGCCGGTTGACGCCGATCGTTTGCGGGCCACCGCCTGGACCGACCAATAGGCCGGATACCATCACGTACAGTACCGCGGCCAGTACCACCGTAATCGCGACCATGAGGATGGTCGCAATGACGGGGGATACCGCTTCCTCATCCTTCCGGATGATGCGATTCATGGTTTTGGTCTCCTGATCCGTCTGCCTACAGGCTGCCCTGCCACAAGATGGAGCTTCCATCCGTGATCGTGATCGGCATCCCGACCGTGTAGCTCAACGACTTCGAGATCGTGACCACATCGTTCGCGCGCAGGTCAGTCTGGCTCGCCCCGCTCACGGGGATGAACTGGATGCCCCCGCTCGCCGTCTTGAGCGCATTCAGGCTTGCCGACCCGGGCGGAGTCACGATCGTCGAGTTCGAGGACCAGCGCATCAGGAACGTCGTCGTGGTCAGCGCATGCGGCGCTGGGACGGTCGAGATTTGCAAGACCCAGTTCGTCGAGGTGTCCTGCCGATTCACTCCAATCGTCTGGGGGCCGCCGCCGGGTCCGACCAATAGGCCGCTGACCATGACGTAAAGCACGGCCGCCAGTACCACCGTAATCGCGACCATGAGGATGGTCGCAATGACGGGAGACACAGCTGCCTCATCCTTGCGGATGATGCGATTCATGGTTTTGTCCTCCTGCGGCTTTCGCCGCTGTCTTCTGCACGGGGGAGCCGACGCTATTAAACGTGTCGCGGTTAATATTCGAAGTTGAGAATCAGATGCCATGGGGGTCATTCGCATGGGTGGGCGCCGCCGTTTCCGGGCGGAATAGAGGGTCCATCGGAACGCCGGTCCTACTTAAACTCAGTCCCCGAGTTCGATCGTCTCGTCGCTCACGAGGACGAGCATATTCCGGATGTCCTCCGTCTCGTACTCGAGCATCGAGAAGATCACCGTGTACGCGCCGCGGGCCCGAAGGTTGTTCACGAGGATGTGGAGGAACTCGCTCAGGATCTTCGTGTTGTTGTGAATCGCGAGGCTGTTGATCGAGTCCAGGACGACGAGGGCGCTCCGGTCCGGGTGCTTACGCAGCAGGAACTCGACCTTCAGCATGATGTTCTCGAGCATCGTCGGGCTCTCGACGACAATCGCGTGCGGATGCTGCTTCGCCTGAGACATCATGATCTGGCTGATGCAATCGACGAGCCAGATGTGATCCATCGGGACTTCGAGGACCTCCAGCGCGCTCAGGATGCTCTGGGCGGGGATCGTCGTCGTGACGTAGACGACCTCGAGGTTCTTCTTCATCGCGAAACGGTCCAGCATCCCCTGGATCGCATCGAAGTACTGGACCGTCTTCAGGCGCAACGCGACCGCCGAAGCCTCCCGGAGGGTCGACAGCTTCTCCGCGACCTCCCCGGAGACGCTCATCTCAGCCACCGCCCGTCACGCTCCCGCCTTTCAGGAGAGGCACGAGCAGGACGCCCGACGTCGTGAGGTCAAGGACGTATTTCGCGCGGCTGTGCGTCGTCCCGCGCATCTTCACGATCTGGAGGGTCCGAAGCAAGTCGCCGCGGCGCTCGAGGTTGCCGGTCACGATCACGCCGTCCGCCAGGGCTTCCTCAACACCCCAATGGGAATACCCTTCTTCCGAGGACCGGATTTCCGAGACGAGGAGGGAGGTGCAGCCTTTCGCGCTCAGGACCGTCCCGAGGCGGAGGAGGAAGTCACGAATCCGTTCCTGGTCTTTGATCCGGTAGCACACAGAAGTCACGGAATCGAGGACGAGTCGGCGGATTTTCTGATTCTCGACCATCCCCGCGATTGTGTCCGCCAGGAGCCGTGCCTGCTCGAAGTCGATCTCCTCCTTGTCGATGCCGAGCTCCTGGTAGATCTTCGGGAGGTCGACGAACTGAAGCTTGCCCTGCTTCGCAAGCTTGTCGTCGAAGAAATCGAACGGGATCACGTTCATCAGGAGCTTGTCCGTCGGCTCCGTGACGCTCAAATAGAGGCTGTTCTCGCCTTCCAGCGCACCACGGATCAGGAACTCGATGCACATCGAGGTCTTGCCCGTGCCGACGGATCCGGAGATGAGGACCGTGTTGCCGCGGGGGATCCCGCCGTTCAAGATGTGATCGATCGCGTCGATGCCGGTGACGCATCGCTCCCGCTCACCGGCGTCGCGCTCCTTCGTGGGCATCGACTCGCGCAGCAAACTCGGGGCGCGCTATATGAGATGAACGCGCTGAGTATCAGATTGGAAATCACGGCCGGTCCCGCGGGTTCGGGAGTCGCGAGAAGTCAACCTTGTTTAAGGTTAACGCTCAGCCGTGGACGACCTTGAACGCATGGTCCCATCGATTCGTGACGGAGCCGACCAGGGCCCAAAGGGGCACGAGCGCCTCGATCCAACGGGCCCCCTCAATCCCGCCGACGTCGATGACCCCGGGCCATCCGAACTCTCTCAGGATCCCGACGACTTTCTTCTTCGCGGCCGCATCGTTCCCGGTGATCAACATCTCCGGCGCGCCTCCGACGAACTTCGGGTCGACCATCTGCGTGTTGGGTACCGTGTTGAAGGCTTTCACGACCCTCGCGTCCGGGAGGGCCCGCTGGACTCGTTCCGCAAGAGAGTCGTTGAGTCCGACGAAGAGACCGGGGTTCGGTCCCCCGGAGAATTCGAGCGCATTCTGCACGTCGATGACGACTTTGCCCGCAAAGTTCCTTGGTCCCGCGAGGCGCGCGACCTCGTCGAACGCGGATCCTCGGGTCGCAATCACGATCGTCTCGCCGTGTCTGGCGGCCTCCTCGAAGGTGCCGGTCGAGGCTTTCCCCTTCACCTGTTTCAGCCACGCCGTGAGCGCCTCGCTCGTCGGGCTCCGCGAGCCCAACTTCACAACGTGCCCGCGGCTCGCAAAGCCGCGACCCAGTGCCTGGCCGACCTCGCTGCTCCCTAAAACGCCGACGCGCATGGGGGCGCCGAGGACGACCGTCCCTTTTCCGCCTTTGGGTCGTTGTGCGATCAACCGGTCGCGACGCCACCGGAGTCGTTACGTTTTTAAGATGAGGGCGAGGTAAGCACGGTCCATGGAGCCCGTCCTCCAGGTCGCCCTGGACCATATGCACCTCAAGCGCGCCCTGCTCGCGGCGAAGGAGGCCGTGGAGGGCGGCGCGGACTGGCTCGAAGCGGGGACCCCCCTCGTCAAGTCGGAGGGCATGGAGGTCGTTCGGCAGCTGAAGAAGTCGTTCCCGGGCAGGACGATCGTCGCGGACCTCAAGACGATGGACACGGGCGCGTTCGAGGTCGAGATCGCGGCGAAGGCGGGTGCCGACTTCATCACCGTAATGGGCGTCACCGACGACGCGACGATCCTCGAGGCGGTGCGAGCCGCCCGCCGGTATGGATCGAAGATCATGGTCGATCTGATGCGCGTGGCCGACAAGCCGGCCCGCGCGAAGGAACTCGAGAAGCTCGGCGTGGACTATCTGAACATGCATGTGTCGATCGATGAACAGATGATCGCGCACACGCCGCTTCAGGAGCTGAAGGCGGTCGCGGCCGCGAGCTCAATTCCGGTCGCGGTGGCGGGTGGGCTGAATTCGGAGACCGTGGGCCAGGCGCTGAAGGCGGGGGCCTCGATCGTCATCGTCGGCGGCGCGATCATCAAAGCGGAGGACGTGGCCGAGGCAACGCGCACGATCAAGAAGGCGATCCTCCAGCGGAAATCGATCCCAACGGGCCTTTACAAGAAGTACACCGACGCGGATCTCGGCGACGCCTTCCGGAAGGTCTCCACGCCGAACCTCGCGGATGCGATGCAGAAGCGCGGCGTGATGACGGGCCTCGTCCCGAGGATCCGGCACGGGACGAAACTCGTCGGACGGGCCGTGACCGTCAAGACGGCGGACGGGGATTGGGCGAAGCCCGTGGAGGCGATCGACCGCGCGAAGCCCGGCGACGTCATCGTGATCGATGTCGGCGGTGGGCCCACCGCGGTCTGGGGCGAGCTCGCATCGAACTCCTGCCTGGTGAAAGGCGTGGCCGGGGTCGTGATCGATGGCGCCGTGCGGGACCTCGACACGATCCTCGAGCTGAACTTCCCGTGCTTCAGCCGCCACGTGGCCCCCCATGCGGGCGAGCCGAAAGGCCTCGGGGAAATCGGGAGCGAGATCGAGTGCGGTGGCCAGAAAGTGCACACGGGCGATTGGATCGTGGGCGACGAGTCCGGGCTGATTGTCGTAGCCCGCGAAGAGGCGGTCGAGATGGCGAACCGCGCGCTCGACGTCCTCGAGCGGGAGAACCGGATCCGCGAGGAGATCAAGCGAGGGGGCACGTTGAGTTCCGTGCTCGAGCTCGAGAAGTGGGAACAGATCCGGTGAGGCTTTGGATCGGCGTCGCGTCGAGTCGCTGCTCCGTCACTTGAAGGCGGGGACTGTCACCGTCGGCGAGGCGATGGAGGCCCTCCGCGACCTCCCGTACCAGGACCTGGGCTTCGCCAAAGTCGATTCCCATCGGGACCTTCGGCGGGGATTTCCCGAGGTCGTGCTGTGCCTCGGCAAGACGCCGTCGCGAATCGTCGAGATCGTGCGACACATGAGCCGGAATCACAACCTCGTCCTGGCGACGCGCGCCTCGGCGCCGATCGCCAAACGCCTCAAGGAAGCGCTGAAGGGAACCCCGGTCGTGTATCATGAGGCCGCGAACATCGTCGCGGTCGGGAAGCCACCCGCCCCGCGGCGTGGCGCCGTGCTGGTCGTGACCGCGGGGACCTCGGACATCCCGGTCGCGGAGGAGGCCGCGGTGACATCCGAGCTGATGGGGTCGAAGGTCACCCGCCTCTACGACGTCGGCGTGGCGGGCGTCCATCGAGTCTTGGACCGCCGCGATCTCCTCCGGAAGGCGAAAGTGATTATCGTGGTGGCGGGAATGGAAGGGGCCCTGCCGAGCGTCGTCGCCGGCCTTGTGGACGTTCCCGTAATTGCCGTCCCGACGTCCGTCGGCTACGGGGCCAGCTTCGACGGGAT
>WNEY01001085.1_pt1 | contig 18633 bp, 12 predicted proteins | sample 5400531 | NCBI WGS metagenome assembly WNEY01 (sample SAMN13153338, study PRJNA577476) | soil metagenome | isolation source: 200 cm saprolite under Douglas fir tree site 1 | place: USA:California | collected 2015-04-18
CTCCTTGGAAAACCCGCAGACGGGTTTCCCACAGCTACCACAGGCCCTCTTCCCGAGAACTCAACGTGAATAAGTGTTACCCATGTTCCCGGTTAACTCTGTTACCTATGTTCCCGGTTGCACCCCTGCGCGCCCGCCTGTGCCTTGGAAGCATCCAACGTAAAGAAGTCCCGTTCCAACCGGTATCGGGCGAAGGCGGTATTTGCGGGGCGCAACGACGGGACACGTGCTCGCAGGGTTCGAGATGCCTCGAGGTTCGCTTCGAGCAGGCATGAGTCGGGTCGTTACGTCTTTTCGATGAGCTGCAGGTGCGAGGCCGGAATGGTTGCGGGGCAACACCGGCGGTCTCCCGTCCGTGGACACGAAGATTACCGCTTCCACCTGATGCCGACAGGCATGCGCGACATCTAAAGTTGTCATTGAATCCGAGTCTTCGAACACTCGCTCATCTGTTCGGCCGGATCAAACAACACGGCGAGGTGCACCGTGAGACTGCGGACGACGCTTACCGTCGTGATGACCGGGGTCGGGTCACTGGCAATTGGTGTCGCCCTCGCGCTCGTCATCCTGACTTCCGCGCTGAACCAAACCAGCATCAAGCTCGGTGGAGCAGCGGAACGAGTACGCCTCCTGATGGAGCTCGAGTCGTACGCGCTGCAGCATGTGCGTCAGACGGGCGACCCCGAATCACCAACGGCGATCGACATCATCAGCCGGCTCCGTGATACATCCGAGCCCGAGCTTCGCGAAGATATTCAACGGCTCGACGAGATGATCGCGTCGGTCGCCGTCGCATCGACGCCGGCCGAACGGGAGTCCAGGTTCGACGCCGTGGTTCGTGCGCTCCGGAGCGTCGTTGCCCGCGAAGATCAGGACGCGCGGCGCGCGATGGCTGCTGCGGCCTCATGGAATCGGCTCGCCAACATCACGGGCATCATCGCCGTCGTCGTTCTGATCGCCGGGGTCGCCGGCTTTCTCGCCTGGCTCTGGCGCAGCGCGTTTCAGCCACTGGTGACGGTCAGTAGAGCGATTGAGCGCTTTGCGAAGGGTGATGAAGCGGCGCGCGTGGCACAGCGGGGCCCGAGCGAGATCCGGCAGATCGCTGTCGCCTTCAACGACATGGCCGCGTCGCTCGGGAGACAGCGCGAGCAACAGCTTGCATTTATCGGCGGCGTCGCTCACGACTTACGCAACCCGGTCGGCGCGCTTCAGGTGGCTGTCGCGCTTCTCGACCGGCAGCCCTCCGATCCGTCGCGTGTCCGCGACCGCGTTCGGCGTCAGGTCGCGCGATTGGAGCATATGATCGGTGATCTGCTCGACCGCACTCGAATTGAAGCCGGCCGGTTGGACCTTCATCTCGCAGACTGCGATTTGCGGGACATCGTGACGCCCGTGGCGGAAGTGCAGCAGGAATCCTCAGCGCGGGTGTTCAAGCTGATGCTCCCGAACCAACCTGTTCCCGTGCAATGCGACGCATTGCGCATCGAGCAGGTCCTGAACAATCTGCTCAGCAACGCCGTGAAATACTCGCCCGACTCGAGCGACGTGGAGGTCGTACTGGAGCGCGACGGCACGACGGCCGTACTGTCGGTCACCGATCACGGCATCGGGATGACAGCGGCCGATCGGACGAGGATTTTCGAGGCGTTCAGGCGCGGCGAAAACGTCGGCAGCATCGGCGGTGCCGGCCTGGGTCTGTCAGTCACGCGGAAGATTGTAGAAGCGCACGGGGGAAGCATCGACGTGCGCAGCGAGCCCGGGTCGGGCAGCGTGCTGTCCGTGCGCTTGCCGCTCGCAATGGTTGCCGACGTCAACCGCAGCCCCTCAGGAAATGATGCCTTTGCGCACGGCGTATAACACGATTTCAACCGCACTGTGGACGTCGAGCTTTTCCATGATGCGCGCGCGGTGCGTTTCGACCGTGCTCGGGCTGAGATGGAGGATCTCGGCGATTTCCTTGTTCACGCGCCCTTCGGCAATGAGCTGGAACACCTCCCGTTCCCGTTCTGAGAGCGTGTCGTAGCGATCGGTAATGCCGCGCTCCGCGAGCTGGCGCACGTAGTCGTCGAGCATGACCCGGGAGACCGCCGGGCTGAAGAACGATTTCTTCTGCGTCACCGCGCTGACCGCGCGCAGCAAGTCCGTGCCAGCAGAATCCTTCAGCAGGTAACCGTGTGCGCCGGCCCTGAGCGCGCGCGTCACATACACCTCGTCGGCGTGCATGCTCAGCACGAGAACGCGTGCGGAGGGCAGCCGCCGGATGATTTGCTGGATGGCGTCGACGCCGCTCAGTTGCGGCATGGCGAGGTCGAGGATCACGAGATCCGGCCTGAGATCGAGCGCCTGACGCACGGCCTCGCGGCCGTCGGCGGCTTCGCCGATCACCTCCCAGCCCGGCTGCGCTTCGAGAATCTTGCGCACCCCCTCGCGAACCAGCGTGTGATCGTCGGCCAGGAGGATCCGTATGGCCGCCATCTCACGCGCGCTCCGCGTCCATCAGGGGAAGTTCGATCGTGAGGCGAGTGCCTTTGCCGCTCTTGCTTTCGATTCGAAACGTGCCTCCCAGGTCCGCCACGCGCTCCCGAATGCCGACCAATCCGAGTCCGTCGCGGCGGATACGGGCATCTCCATCGATCCGAAATCCAACGCCATCGTCCTCGACCGTCACGATCAATGACGACGAGAGGCGCTGCACGAAGACACTGCACGCGTTCGCTTGTGCGTGGCGCGACACGTTGGTCAAGGCCTCCTGGACGGTGCGATAGACGCACACTTCGACATCGATGGGAAGCCGTTCGGTGAGGCGATCCTCGATGAGCTCTGTCCGGACACTTGTGCGATCCGAGAATTTTCGCAGGTACCATTTGAGCGTGTCGGGAAGGCCGAAGTCATCGAGCATGGACGGCCGAAGCAACTGTGACAGGTCACGCACGCCGCTGAGGGCGCGTTGTGTCACCGATCGTGCTTCGTGCAGCGCGGCGGCGCGTCCATTGGTGCCAACGGTCGACTCTGCCAGGGCGAGCTCGACGTCGACCGCCGTCAACGCCTGCCCGATCTCGTCGTGAAGCTCGCGCGCGATTGTCCGGCGCTCGTCTTCCTGAGCGCGCACGAGCCTTCCTGACAGGCGCTTGAGCTCTTGCCGGTTCCGAACCGCCTCGGCATGGCCTTCACGAATGGTGCCCTCGAGTCGGCCGACGTACCAGGTCGACGCGATCGCGATTGCCAGCCCAAAGATTACGGCGACAGCCGTCGTTTCCCAGATCCGCCGGCGCACCTGCCGGCTCGACTGGCTGAGTTCCGCCTGCTCCCGGCTGAAGGCGTTTGCCATCACCTGGCGGATCTCCTCGGACAACTGCAGAATCACATCACGCTTCGGAATGACTTCGGTGTGAAGCTGCCTTTGTGGTTTCGCCATCGGGCCGTCGGGTTCGGATGCAACCAGTCGCACCGCGGCCTCCCAGTAATCTCGAAGCTCATCCTCGAGCCGCGTCCAGCTTGGGCCATCGACTGCCGTGTCAATCGCCCCATATTGTGAGAGCTCCTGGTTTACCTGTGCCTGCAGGGTGCGCAGTTGATCGCGGGCGGCCGATGCCGCCGTGGATGGCTCGTTGACCTCGATCAATGCATCCCGAACATAGATGGAGCCGAGGAGCACCTGGCTGCGGACTGCGAACAGCAACTCCTGACCGCGCACGAACCGCGCGTGAATGCCCGCGCTTCGCGCTTGCGAGTCGGCGAGGTGCCGGGTGAAGTACGAGGTCGACGCCAGCCATACGGTAAAGATCACCAGGAAGCCAGCCAGTAACGCCGTCTTGATGGTCCGGGGCGGGCGCACGATTCGGTGATCATAACCCCGCCGTCTGGTTGATCTCGCTTGTCCCCTCTTGCGACGCGAAGAATACCGTCTCGGCCGGACAACTCCGGGCGTCGTTCTTTCCTAGACTTGAAGCGTCGGCGCCGTGATGGCGTCGAGTCGCTCAGCTCGGGGTCTCCACGAGGGTCCATCATGCCTGTCGACAAACCTCTTTGGTGGCGTCAACAATTCGCCCAGCCTGCGGCCGGGATGGCGCAGCGAATCGTCGTTGTCACGGATATCGATGGCAGCCTGCTCGAGCCCGGGACGCGTTCACTGCCCGACGAGCGCGCGGCCCTGGACTTTCTAGCCGCGCGTGGGATTCCGCTCGTGATCAATTCGAGTCGGACTCGCGCCGAAATCGAACGGCTCCGCCAGACGCTGCAGATACTCACGCCGTTCATGAGCGAAAACGGAAGCGCACTCTTCCTCCCGCACGGCTCCTTTGAATTCGTCCGGGATTGGGCACGGCCGACTGTGGGCGGCGGCGTGATCGAGTTCGGCAGGCGGTACCACGAAGTCGTGGATGCACTGAAGCTGACCTGCCGCGAGCTGAACATGGAGGTCGTTTGCTTCGCGGAGTTGTCGATCGAAGAGGTGGCGCAGGAACTCAGGGTCGCGATCGTGGAGGCGCAGCTCGCGAAGCTGCGCGAGTACACCGAGCTGTTTCGAATCGTCGATGAGAAGGACGCGATGCGCAGTCGCCTGTTCAAGGCGCTCCGGCGGCGAGGTCTGCGCTGCTGGCGGGCCGGCGCACATCACTACCTCGTGACGGCGACCGCCGGTTGCGCCGAGAGCCTGCGCATGTTGAAGGCCATCTGGAGGCAGGCGTGGGACGACCCGTTCATAATCGGCTTCGGCGACAGCGAGGACGACGTGAGCTGGCTGAAGCACGTCGATGTCGCCATCATCGTGCAGAACCATCGCGCGTGTGTGCCGGTGAGTGCGCTCTCGAAGTTACCCGCAGCGCATGTGACAAGGCTGCCCGGTCGACAAGGGTGGAGCGACGCCGTCTTCGAGTTCGTCGGGGGTCTGCTGACACCACGCGCGCAGACTCAGTCGACGGGCGGATTGCAGAATCGAACCCACTCGCGTGCCGACAGTCGGCCGCCGTGAGCGAGTAACGAGACCAGTTTTTGCGAGGTCGCCGAAAGTCCTCCGGCGACCCCGAGCCTGCCCCGCAGCGCGGCCGCCCGCGGTGTCCGCCGCATCCGATGTGCGCCAGGACTCCCTGCGTGCATCCCGTCACGGCGCGCTGCCGGGGCATGGCTCGGCTCGTTGTCCACCAAGATGCGCGGTCCGGATTTTCACAAGGCCCCTCAGGCAATACACTGGGGGCGCCGTTAGCTGGCAGGCGGTCGCGTCGCGGCGACGGCGTCTAACCCCTTCGCTTACTGCGACGCGAATCGACTCAGCGCATCAGGCAACGTGTGTCCTGCGGCGTCGTTTCTGGTGACGTTACTTTGCCGCGATCTCCGCCACGTGTCCGGTGAGCCGGATGATATGCATTCCGGTGCCTGCCCGGTCGGCGCTGTAGATCAGACCGCGATCGTCGAGCTCGACGTTGTTGGTCTGAATCACCCTGGTGCAGGCGGCGGTGATCTTCGGATCGCCGGCCGGATGGCTGACTCCATCCGCGCAGAACGCCATCGTGTTCTTGTTCGGCGCAGGGATGAAATAGGCGACCTCCTGCACGGCAAACGGGTCGCGCATGTCAAAAATGCGCGTGCCCGCGTTGAACCACGAAAAAATGGCCAGCTTCCCGTAATACGGGGCGTAAAACAACTCAGTCATGGCGTGCGCACCGAAGCGTCCGCCTTTCCCGCAGAAATCGGCGTCAGGCACGCGAAACGTTGCAAGGTTCCATGGCGCCCTTTCGTTGGTGATGTCCACCAGGAAGGCCAGGTGCGGTGCCGGACGGTCCTCGGGCCCGCCTTCGGCGCCGCCTCCGCCTCCACGCCCCGGACCCGGGGCGCAGTGGTCTCCACGCGACGCTTCCGAAGGGACGATCAGGAGGTCGCGCTTCTTCAGCGATTCGGCCCCGGTGTAGCCCTGGAATTCTAGAACAGGCACGCCATACACCGGGAACGTCGTGTGCGCACCCTGGTCGGGTGACATGACTACGAATCCTACTTGCGGCGCGAGCATTTCTTCCGTCGTCGGCTTCAGGGGATTCTTGAAGGCGGTCAGCAACTTCTGCCGGTCGAGAATCTGGATGACGGCGTTCGCTCCTGTGCCGTACGCCGCATAGACGCGGTTCTTGGCGGGCCCGGCGGAAATCGGTCCATGAATTCCCGTCGCGTTGGCGAGGCCTTCGTGCGAGGTGGCGCCCGGCTGCGAGCCGAGCAATCCGAAGTCCCGGATGTACACCGGCTTCGCGGGATCGCTCAGATCATAGATCTTCATGTGATTGCCGCCGGTCCACCCTTCCGGCCGCGAGTTTGCGACCAGATACGCAATCCCGGTATCACATTCCCACCAGCTCTTATGCGTGCCGGTGAGGCCATCGACAACAGTTGTCAGACGGGTGGGGTGCGCCGGATCGGTGACGTCATAGATCTCGTGCGACATCGACCCATTGGGTCGCAACAGGTACCACTTGCCACGCACGCCATGCGGTAAGACGCTTCCACTGCAGACGCGCACCATCTGCGCGCCGCCGCCCTCCTCTCCTCCTTCTGACGAGCCCGGAATATGAGCGAGATACTTGGGGTGTGCAACGTCGGTGACATCGACAATCGACGTGCCGTTGGGCTCCACTTTCCCCGTGAGCGAATTCATGGCGCTGCCGGTATGGTGACCGACGTAGGCGATTTCGCGCCCATTTTCGTTGATGATGAGCGGTTGGTACGCCGAGCGGCCCTGCAGATCGTCGTGACCTGCGAGCTGCGTGTTCCAATTGGACTGCTGATTCGGGGGATTGGGAGCGGGCTGCTGAATCGCTGGACTTCCGTTCAGCGTCACGGTGGGGAAGCTCGATCCATTCGGTGGGTAGGCCTGCTGCGCAATGAGGGACAAAGGTAACGCCCCGGCCACGGCGAGCAAAAACAGCAAACCGTACCGAAGGGTTTTCCCGGCGTGCCTGCGCATGGATCTGACCTCGCGCGGACGATACGCGGTTATCCGTGATCAGTCAACTTCGAGAGCGTGCTATTGAGTTTTGCCGTTGCCTCCTATCTCCACGAGCGCGATCTTGTTGACGCCGCTTTCTGCCATCGCGATTTTCCCATCGTCGGTCGCCTTGATGTTTCGCACGACTCCGCCGCCGCCGGGGATGATCCAGCTCTGGAATTTTTCGCTCTTGATGTCGAACCGCACGAGCACATTCGGTCTGATCGCCGACTCGACGTACCAGATCGCGTCCTTCAGATACGTGATGCCGTACGGTTGCGACTTTGGACCGCTTGGAGAGGGCCATTCCGACACCTTGCCGGTGTTCGGATCGAGCCGACCGAGGTAGCCGCGGGAGTAGTCGGCGTACCAGATGATGTCGTCAGGGCTGATCGCGATCCGCCGGGGCCGGCTCTCGGGACTCGGCAACTCGTATTCCTTGATGGCCAGCGTGACGGGATCGATCCTGATGATCTTGTTCGTGTTGAAGTCGCAGACGAACGGAACGGCCTTGGAGCTCATCACCATGCCGTACGGGTTCGCCCGCTCCGTCGGAGTCTTGACGACCTTGATCTCGCCGTTGCTCGGGTTGAGACGTCCGACGTAGTTGGAGTTCTGCGCGGTGAAAAAGAGCATGCCGGTCGGAGCAAAGAGCGGCGTATGCGGATCGCGGACGTCGTCCGGGAGCTTGTATTCCGTGATGTCGCCCGTTTTCGGATCGAGCTTTCCGATGTAGCCCTTCGAGTTGGCGGTGAACCAGAGATTGCCGTCCTTGTCCAACTCGAGACCGTGGGGTCCGGATGCAGGTGTCTTCGCCGGGTATTCCTTGAACTCGCCGGTCTTTGGATTGAAGCGCCCCAGCACGTTGGCAAACATGCCCGTCCACCAGATGCTGCCGTCCGGCCCGGGCTCCGGGTCATGAGGTCGCGAGCCCAGCGTGGGCACGTTCCACTCGTGGATGGACACGTTCACGGGGCCGGGAATCACAACGGGGGCCGGCCTCGGCTGCTCCGGGAAGTTCTTGGCAAGATACTCCGCCACCTCAGTTTTCTGGTCGTTCGGCAGCGCGACCATCGTGCCGAAAAGTTCTTCCCATCCTCGTTTCGTGAACCCGCCTGAGTTGCCGATCAGGCCGAGTCCATGGCACTTCGTGCACTGGGCCTGGACGGCCTCTTTCCCGGGTCCGTCCGGCAACACCAGGGCCTGGCCGCGGCCTTGTCCGCGCCCTTGTGTTTGGACAGGGCTGACCGAGAAGACGAAGCAGCAGAGAAACGCGGCCGCCGTCACGGGCAACAATGGCATTCTCGACATGATTCCTCCAAGTCTTTCGCCCAGGTCAACTTTGAACGTCGGGAGACGGTTGAAAGACGCCTGTCCGGAGACAACGACGAACCTCGAATCCCCGGAGTATCACATCCACAATCGTTCTGCGCAAGGTTGGCCGCCAGGGATCGGTTCGGGCTGACCTGACCGTCCAGTCTGCCATCGACCCGACCGGAGGCCCGACCTCGGTTGGCCCTGGATTCAATCACCCGTTCAGATCTTGCGGTCGGCCCTCGATTGCGTGGAAGGCGAGCACGATAGCCGTTGACACTGCTAGGGGTGCTCTATACCCTCGCTCGATCCAATCACATTCACTACGTGCGCGCGACGTTGGTCATTTACAGGAGGAGCCTATGCACCTGGAACCATCAAAGCGGCTGCTCGTTGTGAGCGCGATCGTGGCGGTCGTCGTGACGCTGCCCGCTGCCGGCTACGCGCAAGAGGCGATGCTGGCTGGAACCGTGACCGACTCGACGGCCGCTGTGTTGCCAGGCGTCACGGTCACAGCCCTTCACCAGGCATCGGGGGAACACCTTTGTCTGCGTGACCGATGCGCGCGGTGCATATCAGATTCCGATTCGCACCGGCGTCTACCGCGTGACGGCGGAACTGGCCGGATTTGCCGGCGCCGGCCGCACCGACCTGGAAGTGCTGGTCGGGCAGCGGGCCGTAGTGAATTTCGAATTGAAGCCCTCGTCGGTCGAGGAGACGGTGACCGTGACCGCTCAGGCGCCGCTCATCAATGTCAGCCAGTCGCACAACGCGACCAACGTCGATCCCCGGCAGCTGTCAGAGCTCCCCATCAATGGCCGGAACTGGCTGGATCTGACGATGCTGGCGGCAGGAAGCCGGGTCAACAGCGTGAGCAGCGACGACTTCGTGCCGCAAGCGACGGTGGGCAACGCCCAGCTGAACGTTGACGGTCATCAGGTGACGTCCAGCATTTCGGCAACTGGCTTTGGTCAGCCGCATTACGCGCGCGACGCCATTGGGGAATTCGAGTTCGTGGCGAACCGGTTCGATGCCAGCCAGGGCCGTTCGGCGGGGGTGCAGGTCAACGCGATCACCAAGGGCGGGACCAATATGTTCTCGGGCCAAACCTCCGCTTACTTTCGCAGCGACAGCTGGAACGCCGCCGATTTCATCGTCAATCGCGTGCTGCCTTACTCGAATCAGCAGAGCAGCACGACGTTCGGCGGCCCGATCAAGAAGGACAAGATTCATTTCTTTATCGATTACGAATACGAGCGCGAGCCATCGACGCAGACCTACACGACTCAGTTCCCGTCGTTCAACGTCGACCTGACCGGCAATCGGACGGATCCGAAAGGTGGCGGGCGTCTGGATTTCCAGTTCTCGAACAAGCTGCGCCTGATGGTTCGCGGTAACGCGTCCAGATGGTACACGCCGTACGATCCACGTTACACCGGCGGCTCGAGCCAAACCGCATCGTCATCTGAGTCAACGGCCCGGCCGAGCAATGAGCTGTACGTCGTGCTGACGCAGATTCTGGGATCGGGAAGCCTGAACGAGATCAAGGTGGGGTACGACGACTTCTTGTTCCGGGCCATTCCCACGGCCACCTACGAGAACCACCCTGGCAACGCCTTCTTCCCCGCCAACGCCGTCGGGCGAGGCGCGCCGCGAATCACGTTCAGCGGCTTTGCAGTCGGACAGGCGCACACCAATGCGCCGCAGGCCAACGGCCAGACGCAATACTCGTTTCGGGATGACTTTCGGAAGTACTACAACGGCGTCGGAAGCCACAACCTGCATTTCGGTGGGGAATGGCTCCACCAGTGGGGGCCGTACTTTCAGTGCACCAATTGCATGGGGACTTACGATGCGGGAACCAACAGGCCGCCCGCGAACATCGAGCAGTATTTTCCGAACGTCCTCGATGTCTCCACCTGGAACCTCGCGCCGATGTCCTCTCTCTTCAGAACGTTCACCATTGGCATCTCGGCCGTCGCGTTCAAACAATACACTCCCAAAGAAATCGGCGCAGCCTGGGTGCAGGACGATTGGACCGTCGGGTCGCGCCTGACGCTCAACGTCGGACTTCGCTACGACGTCGAGAGCGGGATGTTTGCGGAGCGACGAGGCATCGGGCCATGGCTGGCGCCCGATCGATCCATCCAGAAAGACCGATTCGGTCCGCGGATCGGTTTTGCCTTCAGCCTGGATGACCGCACCGTGATTCGCGGCGGGTCGGGGAAATACTTCGCCGACGTCTCCGATCAGGTCGCCTCCTGGACCGAGCGGTACGGGAGCGGAGAGGTGAACGCGCAGTTTGCCAACAATGGCCGTCCCGACTTCGGAGGCAATCCGTTGGCTGGTGCCGCCGTGCCGACGTACGAACAGGCGTTGCTGCTCCCCGGACTTCGTAAGAGCGTTTCTCAGATTGCCACGCCCGGTATGGACGTTCCTTTCAGCTATCAGTCGTCGATCGGCTTTCAGCGGCAGTTTGGCAGCAGCATGGGTGTTCAAGCCGACTACGTCTATAACGCGGGCCGCCACCAGCTCGAGCAGCACAATATCAACCTCACCTACAACCCCGCGACCGGGGCGGCCTATTCCTCCACGGATGCCAGCCGTGCGCCGCTATCGGACTGGGGCACTGTGAACGCGTACTTGTCGGACGCCTGGTCCAACTTCCACGCCCTGGAAACGGCGTTCACCAAACGCCTGAGCCAGCATTGGCAGGCCTCGGCGACGTATACGCTGTCGTTCTTTTGGGATGGGCTTCCCGCGCCAAAGTACGGGCCGGGCCTTCAAACGCCGGGCATACAACTCGCACTGGATGCCGGGGAGCAATATGGATACGCGACCACTGACCAGCGGCATCGCGCCGTGTTCAACGGCATCTGGGAGCCTGGCCTTGGCTTGCAGGTGAGCGGGCTGTATTTCTACGGCTCGGGCCAGCGCTTCGCGACGACCTATGGCGGCGGCGATCGTCCCCGCCTGCGCCCGGATGGCAGCATCGTGCCGCGCAACAACTTCGTCGGAGCACCGCTGCACAGGGTCGATGCACGGCTGCAGCGGCGCTTCAAGCTGGGTGGTCGCACGTCAGCAGACGCCATCCTCGAGACGTACAACCTTTTCAACCATGCGAACTACGGCTCCTACACGACGGCAGAAAGCAATGCGAGTTATGGAACGCCAATCCAGAACACGAGCCTCGCGTATCAGCCGCGCATGCTGCAACTCGGATTCCGGATCGGATTCTGAGACCGAGACTCGGGACTTCATCAATGGAGGCGCCGACTCGGCGCGTTCGCGCAGAAAACCGTTGGAGATCCTCCGGACGCATTTGCCGCCGGACCAGACCGCCTCTCACGCTTCGAACACGAGGCGCGCCGCCTGGCGTCGCTGAACCATCGGACATCGCCAGCATCCACGGCCTCGACGAGTCGACGCACCTCAAGTTCGGGACATCAAGGTCCAGTCCTTGCATCACGCGCCCCGTCGCGGCTCAGATCGGCAGCGGCGCCGACTCGACCGTGCGACAGGAGGATTCTGATGAGGCGGTGCCTGGCGCGCGCGCGTGCGTTGCGCGGATTGCGAATCGCTCTTCCTCTGGCTGTCTTCTTCGGGGCAACCGACGCTTTGCTTGGTGTGCAGGCGTACGCGGCCGGCGCGCAAGTCACAGGATCGACGGCTCCGAGTCGCGCCCGACTCGATCTCACGCCGATGACACGGGCCACGCGCGTGATCCCGTTGCAGCTCGTGACGCCGGCGATGGCGCAGAACATCGGCCCAGGTTCCCATCTGATCATCGACATTCCAGGCGCCGGCACGTTCGGATGCACCGCGAACTTCGTCTGGGCTGCAGGCAGCATCAGGTTTTTGGGCGCAGCAGGTCATTGCTTCATCCCGGCAGGCACAACGGCCACGCACGGTCCGGGTGCCAATTACGACGCCTCGGCTGTGCAGGTGAGCGTCTGCGTGAGCAACTGCTCATTCGGCGGAGAGACCGGCTTCACGCTCACGGGCGATCTGGTGGTGCTCGGCCAGGTCGCGTATGCACGGCAGACGGCCGCCGATGGCGATATCGGAAACGACTTCGGCATCGTCACCATTCCGGCGAGCCTTGCGTCGCTCATCCGGCCGTCTGAACCGGTGTTCGGCGGCCCCACGACGATCGCGCAGGTCCAGGTCGGCCAGCCCGTCTGCCATTACGGCAACGGCGTCATCGTCGGCGAGACGTTCCCCACGATGGGCCGTGTTGGCGTCGGCGGCGGCTCCAATGCGAAGTACTGGTCCGGCGATCTGATTGCCGCGCCGGGTGATTCGGGCTCTGCGGTGCTGACGTGCGTCGCTGACGCCAGCGGGTTGGAAGGAGTAGGCGCAGCCGGTGTGTTGACACATCTCGGCTTCGAGGTGGGTGTGAACCAGCACGGGTTCGTCTTTGGCACGACTACCACGCGTGCGATCGAGATGGCGCTCGAGGCCGGCCTCTCGCTCGCCGTCGTGTTTCCGTAAAGGCGACCCACTCGGCGCGCTCCGCGATTCGTTTACTTCTGCGCCAGCAGGATCGTCTCGGGCGTCGGCAGAGCGTGCGCAGACACGTTGCGGAAGCCCGCGCTTTCGAGCTGCTGCTGCAGTTCCGCGAAGGTGTATGCGTCGCCGCCCGGCGTGCCGGCCAGCATGGTCAGACTGAAGCGGGCTGGGACCGGCGGGGACACGCGATCCGGATTCGGCACGAATTCGAGCAGGACCACGCGGCCGCCCGGTGTCAATGCCGCATGGACTTTCCTGAGGAAATTCGTACACGTCGGCGAATCAAAATGATGCAGGAAGTTGGTCACGAGTGCCACATCGAAACCGCTGGGGAAGTCCACTCTAAAGGCATCGCCGGGTAGAGTGCGATAACGGTCCTGCACCTGGACGGAACGGGCATGCTCGCTGGCGACAGCCAGCACCGACGGCCAGTCCACAGCGACGATCTCCGCTCGCGGATTGCGTTGGGCGATGGTGATGCCGAACAACCCATGACCGGCCGCGATGTCGAGCACCTTCAGCGCTCCCGATGTCCCCGCGACCAGGTCGGCGATGGCGTGCGCGGCGGGGACCATCATCGGTCCCATCGAACGCGCGAACTCTACCCAAATCGGGTTTTCATCAGCGACGTTATTGTCACCCGCCGGCGGCACACCGCCGCCCCGGACCGCCGCGGTCAGCTCCTCGAAGTTGTGCTTCAACTCCGGCCGCAGGAGGAATCGCGCTGTTGTGCCGAGATACGCCGGGGACCGCTTGCTGAGGAACGACGCCGATTCCGGCGTCAGGTGATACGTACCGTCGGACTTGGTGAGGAGTCCGATGGTCGATAGATAGTCGCACAGAATCCGGATGCCACGTTCTGACGCGCCACACCGGGTCGCAATCGCCGCGGTCGTCTTGTCGCCGCGATCAATCGAGGTGAACACATCGAGGTCGATCGCGCTTTTGAGCGCCGCCGACCGCTGATAGGCAAACAGCGTATCGAACACGACCTCTGCAGACGGCATCGGCAGCGTCGCCATCACGTCTCCCTTCTGGTGCGAAAAGGACCGTTAGTGTAGCGCAAGGCGCTCCAATCCCGCGAAGGCCACTTGTCCCTACCAAGAATTTGAGCTCGTCGACTTGCGGTCGAGCTTGGCCGGAGCTCTGGCGAACGTCACACCTCAGTGAAGCGGACGGATTTTGATGTTCCGGAAGGCGATGGCGAATTGTTGGTACTGAAGCCGGAGGTTCCCTTCCGAGAATCTCGCGTCGTGAATGTCGAGCGTCGTCTCGCCATTCAACACGACCACGATGTGATCCCCCTCCGCCGTGATCTGATAGCGATTCCACTGATCCGGATTGAACCTGTAGTCTCGAGCGGTTTTCGCAGTTCCGACGATAGCGCCGGTGTTGTAGCCAGCCGGCTGCTGTCTCCAAATCTGCACCTCGTAGCCGCCGCTTTCCCGAGGGGAACGGATGAACACACCACTGTTGGCATCCTCGCCACACTTGAACTCGATCGACAGGACGAAATTCTTGTAACCCTGATCGGAGGTCAGATAGCCGGTGGGCTCTCCGCACGGCATCAGCAATCCATCCACGACTTCCCAGCGAGAACTGCCGGCGGGCACCGCGGATGCGGATCTCTGTAGGGCGGTGACACACGGCTTGGGAGCGGACCCGACCTGCGCGAGGGCTCCGGGCTGCGCTGGTGGTGGCGCGCCGGCTCGGCCCTGCCCCTGGGCAGGAGCGGAGGAGTGCCATCCTTCAAGCGTCTTGCCGTCGAACAGGAGTTGCCATCCCTGCGCTTTCTCCTGAGCCGTCAGTGTATTCACGGTCTGGCCGGACAAGGTAGCCGACCACATGAGTGCCGAGAGTACTGCGACCGACGCTTGATTTCTGCTCATTGGCGTGTCCTCATCTCCATCTATCGCGCCGATTATGACTCAAGAGAGAAGCAAGTCACGGCCGGCTCGCTCCTCGGACCAGCGACACTGTGAGGTGACAGACTCCGGTCGCGACTCGTTTCTCCTTTCTTGTTCAACAGTAGGACCGTGAGATTGAAAACATCAGGGCCTCTCCGGTCGGCGTTTCAAATCTGTGACGCTGATTACGATCTTCTCTGCGGCGAACATCGGTGACGCGGATGAAGCATGCAGGCGAACATGCGTGGCCCCACTCTTGCTGGAACAGCGATCATGATTGTGCACCTTCTCTTCGCGGTGGCTCTCATCGTGGGGTACTTTCGCCCGGCGCTCATACTCGCGCTGTTTCCCATCCTTCTTCTTGTCAGTGGCTATTGGGCGTTCGGGCCGCTCCTGCTCGGCATCTTTGTCATTGTGCGCAGATCGGGTTGATGAAGGAACGCCGAATTTTGCCGATGCTCGTCGCGGCAGCCGCGCAGTTCCATCAGAACGAAGGATTCGAGCTCGGCGGCGGTTCGACCGCGCGACGGATCCGGCGCGGGTGCCTCGGGAACTCGCCGTCCAGTGTGCCGGGACGAGCTCCGACGTAACACGCAAGCGTGTGCCGGCATCGCGAGGAACGAATCCGTACCGGTCTGGTTGTTGACAACGCCTTCGCCGATCGTGTACCCCACTCCTGCACTGTGATCGACCGGTGCTAGCCGGCGAACGAGCTGATGGGCAAGAGCACGTCGCGATCCCGTCCCACGAGACAACTCGTCGCGGGCGTCGCAGATGCCGCTGACCGCCGCGGTGCCGAATTCGCCGCCGCGGCGGGAACGGCAGCGTGCCTCGTTGCCGCATGCATTGTGCCGTCTCTGTTCGATCCGCGCGCCGAGCGCATCTTCGACGAGCCGAAGATTCTGATACTCCGGTCCGTGGCGGTGCTCGCAGCGGCGGCTCTGCTGATGTGGGTTATCGAGTGCCGCCGCTCCCCGTGGCTCATCACCTCCGGCATAAGCCGCGCAGCAGCGCCACTGGCCGCCGCCGCTATGCTGACGGCCGCGTATGTGACGGCGTGGCTCTCGAGCATCGCGCCTCGCATCGCGTGGGACGGCGCGTACATACGTCGCGAAGGGACTTACACGTTCCTGAGTGATCTGATTTTCTTTCTGGTCATCTTTTTCTTCGTGCGAACGCGCGGCCAGGTCAGGCGGCTGATCCTGACGTTTCTTCTGGCGAGCGTATTTCCGGTCGTGTATGCCATCTGCCAGCGCCTGGGTCTCGACCTTCTCCCTTGGAACAATCCCACACCGAATCGCGTGACGAGCACCGCGGGAAACTCTATCTTCCTGGGCGGCTACCTGATCATGGTGTGGCCCGTCACGCTGGCACAGGCCGTTCTGACGGGCTTGCCCGTGCCGCGGCGAAATCACACGACGGCGCCGACGCGCCGCGGCTGCCCGCTGGCGGCGTTCTCATGTCTGGCCCTAGTTGTCGCACAGACCGCGGCGATCGTCCTTACTGGAAGTGTGGGCGTCTGGTTGGCGCTTGCGGTCGGCATTCTGGTGCTGCTCGGCATTCTCCTGAACTGGCTGGTCAGTCTCAGAGCCCGGATCTGCCTGCTCATCATCGCTGTGCTGAGTGTGGCTGCCCTGGGACTTCTCGCGGCCGCACGCCGGCCAATCCCCAGCCTGATTGCTTGGACGGCGACTGAGTCGTCTGTCATCGCATCGCGGAGCGGGGAGGTCCGCCTGCTTCTCTGGCGCAGCGCCATTGAGCTGCTTCGTGAACAGCCGATGCGGGCGCTGGTTGGATATGGACCGGACACGATCCGCTTCACACTGGGTCGCTACCAACCAGCAGGTGTGCGAAAACTCGAAGGGCCAGCGACCGCGGATCGCGCGCACAACGGCGTCCTGGATACCGTGCTGACCGTCGGACTCGTGGGGTTGCTCGGTCAGACGCTGTTCTTCGGGACGATATGCCTTTGCGCCATGCGTAGACTCGGCCTCGTCACATCAGGCCGGGATGCATTCTTTCTCGCGGCTTCGATTGCGGCGTCGTTGATTGTGTGCTTTGGGTTCGCATACCGCCTGGACCACAGCGGTGGACTCCTGCCGATTGCATGGAGTGGCGGTCTCGTTGCGGGCATGCTGTCCTATCTCATGGGGCGGGGCCTCCTTCGTCGCAGCGTCGTCTCGTGGAATGCAGTCACCCTGCAGCATGCCGCTTTCATGGCGGGTGTTGTCGCGCATTACGCTGAGGTTCAGACCGGCATTGGGTCGGCCACATCCGAATTGTACTTCTGGCTGTTCGCGGCAATGATCGCAGCTCCGGTGTTTGCGGAGGGCGACACCGCGTCAGACGTTGTGGCACGCGGTACTAAGGCCGTCGCCGCGGTGCCGTCGATTGAGGACTCGAACGAAAACGCGCTGGTATCAGGCGTCATGATCGGCCTTCTGACAGTCGGGATCGCCTTTGACTTCGCCGATCGAGTCATCGAGCGTTGGCCGATGCTCCTGTCGTTCGTCCTGGCATGTTCGGCTTTGGCGTTCGGAGCGGCTCTGAGATTGCGTGATGACCGTGTTCTTCGTGCGGACACACCGCGACGATTACGCCAGAGCGCTCGGCTGACGCTCGTTGCGGCGAGTCTCGGCATCTGGCTCACGTTTGCGTCGGTATCGATCTTGTGGGTGGTCTTACAGCCCGCCGGCGACGCTGCGGACGCGGCAGGGGCGCGATTGACAAATGGCGTCGGACTGCTCGTCGCGCTGTGCCTGACGATCGTCGCTGCGTGCGCCGTCATTGCGGGATCCCGGCGAGACTCCGATCCTCTCCGCCGCGTGTCGGAGACCCGGTTTCCACGGCGACGGATGCTCGCCGTGGCGTTGCTCCTGTTCACCACAGTTGTTCCGGTAACGGTCTTCACGAATCTCAACGCGCTGCGTGCCGATGAATTGAGCCGCCTCGGAACAGCGCTCATGAACGCCAACCAGCCGCAGAGCGCCGAGTGGTTCTACGGGCAAGCCCTCGCGTTGCAACCGGATCAGGACGTCTACGTTGCGAGGCAGGGCCAGGCGTTGACCTCAGCTTCTCGCAGCGGAACACGCGAGCAGCGGGCACGGCTGCTCGAGAGAGCCAGCAACGCGTATTCGACGGCGCATCGGATCAATCCGCATGAGCCCGATTATCTTCTCCAGCTTGCAACCCTCGAAAGCCTGTGGGCGGACGGTGAGAGTGCGGCGGACCAACGACGCCATCATCTCGAGAATGCCAGCGGATATCTTGACGCGGCTGCACGACTGCGGCCTCGAGATCCACAGGTATTGAACGAGTGCGGCAAGGTCCGTCTACGGGTGGAAGATTTTCCGGGCGCGCGCACGTCGTTCGAGCGGTCTCTGTCCCTTGACAACGCGTCATCTGAGACACACTTGCTTTATGGCGACGCTCTCATCGGAGGCGGTTCCTATGAGCAGGCGCTTCGAGAATACGAGACCGCCGAAATGCTCAGCACTGAGAAGTCGCTACCGGCGATCAGCGGGAGAGCACTGGCGTTGGCTCGGCTGACTCGCTTCGCAGAAGCGATCGAAGCCAACAGACAAGCTTTAGAGGTCGCGCCCGAGGACTACACGAGTCGAAAGAACTTGGCGCTTCTTTATGAGCGGACTGGTGACGTGTCGCGCGCGGCTTCATTCGCGGTCGCAGCCGCAGCCGTTGCCCGCGAGCCCGAGAAAGAGGCGATAAATGCGCTGGTCGACGAGCTTCAAAGGCGATTGGTGAGGAAAACACCCTGACAGAAAACACCTTGACGCTAGCAGCCCGTGGCGAAAGTCTGGCTGCATTCGACGGGCGATGCATCCCCGCTGGCTGCGTTGCTCCTCGCTCAAATACTCCCGGTATTCTCGGTCGTCGCGCCTTGCCATCGGGGCGCCTCGCCCGTCTCGGTGCGACGCC
>WNEY01001086.1_pt1 | contig 18632 bp, 18 predicted proteins | sample 5400531 | NCBI WGS metagenome assembly WNEY01 (sample SAMN13153338, study PRJNA577476) | soil metagenome | isolation source: 200 cm saprolite under Douglas fir tree site 1 | place: USA:California | collected 2015-04-18
ATATTATACAAGATACGAATACGCAAAGCAATCGCAAAATGAATGCGAATCTGCTCCTGGAAGGAGGGAAGATTAGAAAACGAATCGAATCAGACGGTTATCTTGGCTAGAAATTCAGGGTAACCGTTCGATCGCTGGCAGTTTGCTGGTGTCGATGAATGCCATGCCGCTCCTTAGCGTTCGGTTCTTATTTTACGCAAGTAAGTCACACCTTGCCATATGTTGTTGTCTCATCCAGCGGCTGCGACACTACCCCGAGTCTGGTGGTGCCAGGGTCCTGCGGCTGGCGGAAACTGATCACTAAATACGCAGTTACCGGGCAAACTGTGGGAGACTGTGTTCATGCCCAAGCGCAATCTTCGGATCGTGAAACGGGTCAAGAATGTTCCGGTCATCGGAATCTGCGAGCTCTGCAAAGTGCAGTTCCAGGCGGAGCATCAGCCGGCTGGCCAGCAAGCACGGGCGCAGGCGGTCATCCAGCAGCAGTTCAACTCGCACAAGTGCAAGCCTGGGCATGGCAGCCAAGCTGACACGGGTCAGGGCTGAGTGCCGATCCGCTTCACGCTGGATCCTTCGCAAGGTCAGTATGACGCCTCTTGTAGAAATCAGGATTCCGAAACACATGCCATGGCGCCGCACGTTGACTTGCCGCCGTATCGCCCCTAACATGGCAGCCTCGCGGCCTTCACACTGCTTGCGCAACCATGATCGGCCAGACTATCTCGCACTACCGCATTGTCGCTAAGCTGGGCGGCGGTGGGATGGGTGTGGTTTACAAAGCGGAAGACACCCGGCTGCACCGTTTTGTCGCCCTCAAGTTCCTGCCTGATGAAGTGGCCAGGAATGCCCAGGCGCTCAGCCGATTTCAGCGTGAGGCGCAGGCGGCTTCGGCGCTGAACCATCCCAACATCTGTACCATTTACGACATCGGCGAAGAAAACGGCCAGGCGTTTATCGCCATGGAATATCTGGACGGCGTGACCTTGAAGCATATGATCGCCGGGCGTCCTCTGGAATTGGACACGCTGCTAGCGCTCTCCATCGAGATCGCCGACGCGCTCGATGCGGCGCACGCCAAGGGCATCATTCATCGCGACATCAAGCCAGGCAACATTTTCGTTACCGATCGTGGTCACGCCAAGGTTCTGGACTTTGGCCTTGCGAAAGTTACTGGCAGCAGCGGAGCAGTGGACGCGGCGGGAATGCTTTCGCAGGCGACTGCCATGAGCGAAGAGCACCTGACCAGTCCCGGTTCCACGCTAGGTACCGTGGCTTACATGTCTCCCGAGCAGGCCAAAGGGAAAGAACTCGACGCGCGCAGTGATCTGTTCTCTTTCGGCGCCGTGTTGTATGAGATGGCGACGGGCACGCTTCCCTTTCGGGGGGACACCTCCGCTCTCATCTTCAATGCAATTCTGGAACGTCTTCCCACTCCTCCGATCCGGCTCAATCCCGACCTGCCCGGCGAGATGGAACGCATCGTCAACAAGTCGCTGGAGAAAGACCGCAATCTCCGCTACCAGCACGCCGCCGACATGCGCGCCGATTTGCAGAGGTTGAAGCGAGACACGGACACGGGCCGCGCGGTGGCCGCCAGTTCCGGGAGCGTGGCAGCGGCGCACGATTCCGCCTCTTCTCCAGTTCCAGTAGCCCAAACCGTGGCCCCACCCTCGGCGCCTGTCTCCGCCGCTGCACTGGCCTCGATTCCTTCTTCGTCCTCTTCGGTAAAGATCGCCGGAGTTGCTCCTGAGAAGCCGCGAAGGACAAAGGCTTGGAAGATTGTCGTTCCCGTGGCGGCTTTGCTAGTCGCAGTCGCCGCCGGGCTTTTCTTCTACTCCCATCGCTCCACCACGCTGACCGAGAAAGATTCCATCCTCCTAGCCGACTTCGTGAATACGACCGGCGACGCCGTCTTTGACGGAACTTTGAAGCAGGCGCTGGCGGTGCAACTGGAGCAGTCGCCATATCTGAATGTTCTTCCGCAATCGCGGATCCAGGCAGCCTTGCGCTTGATGGGCCGGTCTCCCGACGAGCGGGTGACCAGCGATGTGGCGCGGGAAATCTGCGTGCGGGATGGTGTGAAAGCCATGCTGACGGGCTCTATTTCGAGTCTGGGCAGCCATTACGTGATTGATCTGAACGCGGTGAACGCCCAAACCGGAGATTCGCTGGGTCGGGCCCAGGCGGAGTCCGAAAGCAAAGAGCAGGTGCTGAAGTCGCTCGACCAGGCGGCTTCGAATCTGCGGCAGAAACTGGGCGAGTCGATCGGCTCGGTACAGAAATTCGCCACCCCGCTGGAACAAGCCACGACGTCATCATTAGAAGCGTTGCAGGCTTTCACCCTGGGACAAGCGGAGCACCAGAAGCTGAACGACGACAAAGCCATTCCGCATTTGAAACGCGCCATCGAACTGGACCCGAACTTTGCCATGGCCTATGCCACCCTGGGTGTGGTCTACGGCAACCTGTCGCAAACCAAACAGCAACTGGAGAACCTGAGCAAGGCATTCGAATTGAAGGATAGGGCGAGCGAACGAGAAAAACTCTATGTCTCCGCTCACTACTACAGCGAGGTCACCAGAGAAGTCGATAAAGCCCTGGCGATATATGAGCAGTGGAAGCAAACCTATCCCCGAGACTCGGTTCCATGGGATAACCTGGCGCTCGGCTACGAGTCGACTGGACAGCCGGAAAAGTCCGTGGCCAATGCCAGCGAAGCGATGCGGCTCAACCCGAAGGATAGGTTCGCCTATGCGAACCTCGCCGAAGCTTATAAGTCCCTCGGTCGCTACGACGAAGCCAAGACGGTTGTGGAGCAGGCCACGGCCCTAGGGTTGGCATCTCCTACTGATGCCTTTTCGCTCTACGCCATCGCCTTCGTCCGTGGCGATAAGACTGGAATGCAGCGGGCCATGGAGTTGGGAAAAGGACCTTCCGTGGAGCCGATCATGTTCATAATCGAGGGAATGGGGCGATGCGCTTTGGGCAAGATACAGAGTGCCAGGCAAAGCTTTGCCCAGGGGGTCAGTTCCGCTCAAAATTCCGGCCTTAAGGAGCTCTCCGCGGGGATTCGCCTGCTCGACGCGTCTTGCCTGGCTGAGGTTGGCAATCAGGCACTCGCCAGGCAAGTAACATTGCAGGCGCTTGCCTTTTCGGATGATCGCGATACTCGCGCGGCAGCTGCCGACGCACTCGCCCGGGCCGGCGACACCAGCCGATCGCAGAAACTGATTGAAGAGCTGGCCAGGGAATCTCCTACCGACACCTTGCTGAACTCGGTCTGGCTGCCGGTAGCACGGGCGACGAACCAGATCAGAGCCGACCAGGCCGGACAGGCCGTCGATACCCTGGAGGCGGCTGCTCCCTACGAGTTTGGCTCGCCGCCATTTGGCGCCGTCTATTGGCCCATGTATGTTCGCGGAGAAGCGCATTTGCGTTTGCACAATGGAGCAAGAGCCGCCACCGAGTATCAGAAGATTCTAGATCACCGCGGCATCGCCCCAACCAATCCGCTCTATTCTCTGGCGCGGCTAGGATTGGGACGTGCCTACGCGCTGCAGGAGGACAAAGCGAAAGCCAAAGCCGCTTACCAGGACTTCTTTGCGGCCTGGAAAGATGCCGATCCCGATGTCCCCATCCTGAAGGAAGCAAAGGCTGAATACGCCAAGCTGCAGTAGCCGGTGTGGGCCGGATGGTATGATTAGTACTCTCTGACCGTCGCTGGCGGCGTGGTGAGTTTGGCTTTTCCGCCGCGAATGGCCACATTTCATGCGCATAAGGCGTAGACTCCCCATTCTGTTCGGCTTTGTGTTGGTTGCAGCCGCCATTGCTCTGGCGGTTGTGTTGCGCAAGCACGCCCCGCCCGAGCCTGCCCGCCTGCTGCCCGGCGCGGACGGTTATTTGTACGTCAGCCTGAAATGGGTGCGCCGCGCCAACATCGCAGGGCAGATGCCGGACGTCCCCCACGAACCCGAATACGAACAATTCATTCAGGCCACCGGCTTTCAGTTCGAGCGCGACTTGGACCAAGCTGCCTTTGCCATTCACTATCCGACGGACAAGCCGAACGCCAAAGCTGCGGCCCCGGAACCGGCGCGCTTTTCGGAAGTCTTTGTCGGCAGGATTCAAGGGGAGCGTCTGCGAGCTTATCTCGGAAAAATCTCCGCTTCAGTGGAAAACTACAATTCCGTGGACATCTACAGTATCCCGCTTGAAGGCCGCACCCTGCGGGTTGCCATTCTCGGCTTTGACACCGTGGCAGCGTCGAACCACGACGACCCCATGGTGATTCGCGGCATCGTGGACCGGTCGCGGAAGCTGGCTTCCCCCTTCGGTGGGCCGGCGCTGTTGCGCCGCTATTATAAATATGTCCCGCTCGCGAGTCTGGGATGGGCGATTTTCACGGTCGCCCCCGTAGATAGGCTGCCTGCCCGGAGCGCGGTGTCATTCCTGTTCACCAAGCCGGCCACGGTGGTGGCGTCGGCGCGCTATCTCGGACGGGTGCACTTCCAGGCCGAGGCCTTCACCGGCAGCAAAGACGAGGCCCAGCGATTGAGCGAACAACTGGGCACGTTTCTCCAGCTTTTTCACACTGCTGAGGGTACCGTTTCGATGCCGGGCAACGATCCTGACGTAAAAGCATTTTTCGCCGGACTGAAAGTGCAGCAACGCGGGGATCGTACCGTGCTGACGGCTGCCATCCCGCCGGGGTTCATCCGCAAGGCGGTGTCCGCCCCGCCGGCGGAGACGATTGCAGAACCGGCCCAGCCTGGGTTACCTCCTGCCAGCAAAAATCAGCGCAAATAGCCTGTAACATTCGGCCCTGCCAGGCATCTGTGGAGGCAGAGACGAAAGACTGCCGAGCGCAGCTCGGCTTGGCCGGATCTGAAATCCAGACCACCTAAGCGAGCAAACTCGCGGTCAGCGACTAGTGTTCCAAATTGATTGAGGGCCAATTTGGTCCGACAGGTACAATAAGCTCGGATGTCTACTCTTCCTCTTCCCATCGCGGCTTTTTTGGCAGGGCTGGTTTCCTTCCTCTCTCCTTGCGTGCTCCCCCTGGTTCCAGGCTATGTGTCGCTGATCTCGGGAGCTGGAGTCGAAGAATTGAAGGCGCCGGAATCCCGCTTGTTCAGCAAAGTGATGCTGAATTCGCTTGGCTTTATCCTGGGCTTCAGCGTTGTGTTCATCACGCTGGGTGCGATCTCCACCGAGGTGGGGCAGTTGCTAGCGCGCTATAAGTCGCTGCTGGCGCAGGTGGCGGGCGTGGTCATTATCCTGTTCGGATTGCATTTGACCGGCTTGTTCAAGATCAAGGCGCTCTATACCGACGCGCGCCTGCACAGTGTCAGGGGCGGAAGTACGCCATGGGGAGCTTTTTTGATCGGCTTTGCCTTCGCCTTCGGGTGGACGCCCTGCGTGGGTCCCATCCTGGGTGTGATCCTTACTTTTGCCGCAGCCCAGGATTCGGTGACCAAGGGGATCTTCCTGCTGGCTGTGTACTCGATGGGATTGGCCGTACCATTTTTGCTGACCTCGCTTGGTATCGAGCGCTTTCTCAAATTCTACAGCCGTTTTCGCATGCACATGCATGCCCTGGAAGTGGCCAGCGGCGGGTTGCTGATTGTGCTCGGTATTTTGTTGGTGGTTGGGCGTTTCACCATCATTTCGAACTATTTGTCGTTCCTGAACCGATTCGCGCTTTGATTGACACGATCATGATTCAAACCCATGATTCGCACTGATGAACAGGAGTTTGTCGTGAAACGCGATCCCGTCGTCATTATCGTAGTCGCCATGGTGGTGACCGTCATGCTCGTCTTCGGATTCCAGATGGCGCGGCGCAGTCCCCGTGGAGGGGTTGCCGATGCTGGCCCCAACATGAAAGGCCGGACGGCGCCGGATTTCACCCTGGAATCGCTCGATGGCAAAACCGTTCATCTTTCCGATTTCCGCGGCAAGGGCGTGTTGTTAAATTTCTGGGCTACATGGTGCCAGCCCTGCAAGATCGAAATGCCCTGGTTCGCCGAACTGCAAAAGCAGTATGGGCCACAGGGATTGCAGATCGTTGGCGTTGCCATGGACGACGCCAGCCCCAAGGAAATTGGCGAATTCGCTCACGACCTGGGAGTGAATTATCCCATCCTAGTGGGCAAGGAGGCGGTGGGCGACGCTTATGGCGGAGTTCAGTTCCTGCCCGCAACCTTTTACATCGGACGGGATGGCAAGGTCGTGGATAAAGTATTCGGACTAAAGGGACGAAGAGAAATTGAAGAAAACATCAAAAAGGCCCTGGCCGAGGGACAGTCGGTAGAGGCGCAAAAGTAATGTAGGCGGCGCCACCAAATTCTTCTAGCATTGTCCTGATGTTTATGCTGCGAAAGCTCGTGCATGGTGTGGTCCTGCTGACGGCACTGACGGCGGCCGCGCAAGAGGCTCCCGGCAACCTCCCCCTCAACACTCCCGGCGACCCGGGCATTCCGGGGAAAAAAATCCCGTCGGTCACCATGTCGCCCGCGTCCATGGTCACGGTCACGCGGGGCAAGCCGAACACGGTGAGTCTGAGATTTCACGTGAGTGCCGGATTTCACGTTAATTCCAATCGCCCCAAGTCTGAATTTCTCATCCCCACCGCACTCAAGCTAAATCCGCCCACCGACATTGTAATCGGCGGAGTCCGCTATCCGGCCGGCGAAGAAATGAGTTTCGCTTTTGCTCCTGAAGACAAGTTAAGCATCTATACCGGAGAATTCCCTGTGACCGTCGAGGTGCGCCCGCTGGCCGGGGTGTTCCCCGCCAGATACATGATTCATGGTGAACTGAGGTATCAGGCGTGCGACAACGCCGCCTGCTACCCCCCCAGGAAATTGCCCGTGCAATTTGAGGTTAACGTCGTGAAAGGCCCTCCACCACGCCGCAAAAATCCGGCACAGAGCCCGCACGTGCACACCTAGGTCGCGCGAGTTTTTCACCAGCTTAACGACGCTCGGGGAGTTTCTTCGCGCTCTCAGCTCTTTGCGAATTCCTCGGCAGCGTTCGCGGTTTGGAGTCTTTTCCCGCTGCGTGACAACGTATTTGTACGACAAAACCCAAGGTAGCCAAAGGTGATCGAAGCTTGAAAGATCTGTGCTCAAAACATCCAGACGCCGGAGTACAATACCGCGACGGAAGTACGTCGAACCCGCACTGAGAGGCTGGACTTTCAAGAGGCTGCTTGGGCTGGTAAAAAACGATTTAACGGTTTACTTATCATTGGCTGCACACATTAAGAAAATGTCTACTCCCCCCGAGCAGAAACCATTCGGAGCCGTGGGATCCCCTGAATTTTTGGCGCCCGAATTACCTGCGAACGCTTCAGTTGGACCAAGCCTGTCGTTCAATTCCTGTCCCGACAGTCTGACGGATTACATCAGCGATTTAGTGCTTCAGAGCCTGCCGAACGATCTGACCAGAATGATTTACCTTGCATCCCTTCGGGATTGCAACAGCGGCCTGTATCTGCATCCTGAACTCTCGCACCAGCGGGGACTGCACGAAGCGGATCGGGCATTTCGGGTTTGCCACGAGCAGGTTTTTCGCCGCCTTCTGACTACACGATTGCCGGAATATGTGCGCCAGTTGCAGGAGTACATCCGCTACACCCGGGGCGAAACCATCACCATGCTGAAGACTTGGAAGTCGTTGCAGGCCTACCGCGCAACCGTTCCAATCGGAGCGCTGGCCGGGTCCACCGAGTTGTTCTTCCTGAATCTCAGCATCGCGCTTGAAATCCTGAGCCAGCACATGTCGGAGTTGCAACCTGTCTAGTGAGTCGGCGCTCCGTTGGGCAATTGATCAAAAGGAAGCCAGGCATTTATTACCCGGCCGATTACGGAAGCCTCTCGCGGCACCTTGAAGCGCCTTACCGGCTGGCGGGATAGCGGGTACGGCAGCAAGGTAAGGTCCTTGCCTTCCAGCTGACACCAGCAGCAACTGTGCCCGTCGGTATGCCAAACCAGGTAGACGGGGCGTTCCCGCATGCTTCTCCAGTCAAACACCTGCACCGCATTTTGCATGACATCGACTTCCACCAGAGAACCGGGAGGAATCAATTCCCCCATGGTGTCATCCTTCAGGCCAACCACAGCGTAGCGGTAACGTCTGGGATCGAGGCGGTTGCGCAGGGCCGGTGGCAAGGCCGCCAGTTCCTGTGGATTCAATCGGAGCAGGCTGGTCTCGCGGCTGTTGAAACTGGCGTCGAAGTTGAGTTGAAAACGGAAGCCTGGTTCTCTCGCTTCCATGGCCGAAGGCCCCCGCAGACCGGGTTCACCCTGACCGGCGAATTGCCTTATCTCGTTAGCGTCAATTCCGAACACCAGCAAAAGCTCTTCCAGCGAGACTTTGAGACAAGCCGCCAGGCTGAACAACTTGTGAATGCTGGGGACCGATCCGGTTTCGACGTCGGCCAGCGTGGAGTGCGAAACATAAAAATCCGCGTTGCCCTTGACGTCGGCAATCGAGCGGCTGATACGTTCGATATCGCTGGATTTAACAAATCGCTCTTCCCGCAACTCCCGAATCCATTTACCCGAGTCCATTGGCGGTGCCCGTGATTTCCTGCCTCAACCTGCAGTTCGGCAATCGGAAAGCAAGCTGCTGTCCGCAGAAATGTCTGAATGAGGCGGAAGAAGATTTCTTCCTACAACCCAAGCTTTCATTGGATGAAAGAGAAATTAGACGACCGCAGGAGAGGGATTCCATCCTCGCGACAGGATGAACCTTAACCTGCCATCAGAATCCGCTCAAGGTCCCACCGCCGTTGTTGCCGGACCCGGTTGAGGTAACTGAGCAATTCCTCATACGGCAACGCGAACCCCGGAACCGACACCGTCCACCCAGGAAATAGCCATTTCAGCCTCAAGTAAGGCTGTACTAGCAGCAAGTTTACACGAAGCCGAAGCGCGCCGTATATCAACTCTTCGGCCTCTTGGGCCAACTTCGGATTCGCTCCGGCCTTGGCCAGTTGTCCCAGCTTCATCAACATCAGGGCGTTCTTCCCAACCAAGTCCAGCGATCGAAGCGCCAACTTCATGCGCCGTCTCTGGAAAACCCGGAATTCAAGCGGGGGAAGCGACCTCCGGAGATATTGCTCTTCCGCCGACTCGAGGAGCAGGCGGAAGGCGTCGATATCGACTTCGTGCTTGTTCGCTTCCCAGTCGCCGAGGCTTCGGATGGGGGGCAGCCCGGAATGAAGAATCACCCACACCAGCAACAAACAAAAACCACTGGCAAACAAAATTATTAGCGTTGATACCATTTATCTACCTGCTCGGTTAGGGCGTCGTTCCAATTTGCCAAATCGGTACTTGGCAGGCTGTCCACCGATTTTTCATCCCGAGGCTTCAGAAAGTAAAAAGCCCAAGTGATGACGGCGAGATTATATGCGGCAGAGCCGAGTAACGCAAAGGTGGCGTAAGCGACAGAATGCAGATGGGCTCGAAATTGGAGCAAAGCCAGATCCAGGGCCGAGTAAATCCCGAATCCTGCGGCGATTCCCAGGGCATAGTGTTGCCACGTCAAGCCCAGGCGGGACATCAGCAAAATCAGCACTATCAGCAAGCATACTTGCAACATCCTAGCCGATCGTTCCATCAGAAGAATCGACTCCAGCACTCGATCGGCTCCCCGGGGGCTATTGCTATGGAACAAGGCTAGAGCGGAAGCGGTTGCAATGACTGCCACAATCCAGGCTCCCCGGAAAACGAATCGCAGGAATGGGTAGGGCTGGAACAAATGCCGCAGAGTTTCAACCACTACGCCCAGACTCAACAAGATTGCAATCGCGTCTCCCCACCAGAAAACAAGAGCGTACCGGTTCCCGGAGTTGGGGAAGAGGAGAAGGAGGACATCGCGAGAAGGCACAAGAACAGTGTAGGCGAAGAACACCGGGAATACTCTGGCGAGTCCGCGCGAGACCATGACCAGGGCAATCGCAGCCTGTAGCGCGAGTGGAACAAACCACAAGATTGTCGGTGCCAGGTGGGGAAGTCTCATGGGCCGCACTGGCAGGCTACGCGCAAACCAGACAGCCCACAAGGATTTTCAGACTAGTCGCCAAGCAACCTAGCGACTCCTATTTCCCGGGACAGTTGCCCGGGGAGCAGTTTGGTCGCGGAGCTCCTCCGTCGGCCAAAGACGTGGTTGACACAGCGCCTAGCAGCAGCAACGTTGCCAGAATTAGATGAACCATTTTTCTCATGAGAAACCCCTTTGGGGATAGAGGACCCCCATTCGGAAGACCGTACTTTTTTTAAGGGAGGGGTTTGAAGTGTTCGAAAAACACGCGGTCGATACGGTAAACGGCGTCGGTATGCCGACAAAAGGGAATGTGCCCAACAACCCGAGTCCGGAGGCGCCCAGATTGATTTCGCTCGCGCCTGTCTCTGAGTAGGACTAGTAAGACTTCCCGGGAAAGCTCCGAGGAAAGATCACCCATATGCGCAACTCACGCTCGTCGGTAAACCGACGTAAATTAGCCAATGCTCCATTCACAAATTCCGAAACTTATGCTGATACCCAACTTCGGCCCGTTTCAAAGATATGGTTCTTACCAAACGGTCTCGGGTGTTTCCCCGGGCCGCGGCAACGGCAAGCCTAGGCAAGTTGGCGCTGCTCGTGTTGGTTCCCTGCTTAACCCTTTTTTTTGCCGTCACTACTGAGTCCACTTCCCAACACATACTGTTCTTTAAGCTTGCCGTGACTGGGTGGGCAGGGTGGGAAGTTTTCTTGTTGTGGGCGACGTTGGATTCGTCGACGTTGTTACCCACGCTGGGCAAGGCCGTGGATCCTCCGGGCTGAATATCGAACTTCCTTGCTGGTGGCCATGTTGCGAACTCACCGAGAAAACGCGGCCGGGATGGAAAATGGAAGCTAGCGAAAACCGGCCAGCTGCGGGCCTGGGCCCTAAGAAACCGAACCTGTCATCGCTCAGAGAGTTTCTTTCGATGGCTGCTCAACTTCAAGGAGTACGTGCTCGCCATTCGTTGAGTATGGAGGATGAACCAAGAGAGCTATCCACATGTCCCCACTCGTGCACAAAAAGTCCGCCTAGTATCGGTAAATGAGCGCGTCCGCCGCGGCACGCAGTTTATCTCGGATTCCTCTGGCGGAGGCTGTTTTTCGCCAGACCGAGGCTGGCAAAGAGGCTGCGCCTCAATATGGCTCGAACGTGCGAGTCCGGAGCGTCGCGAATATCTTGCGCCAGTCGGGCTTCACCGTCACCCAGCTTTCCCTGGGCACGGGCAAGCGTTATGGAAGCAGATCGCCTTACTTTATTCCACCGACTTTCCTCTACAAGCTGCGAAGCGGAGTCACGCCGCACGTTTGTCAGATCGTGGCCTTGAGCGAAAGTACCGGTTACCGCTTCGTCGACTGGATGCGAATGTTTGGGTTTGACCTGCACCAGATTCCTCGTCTACAAGTCCAGCTGCACACCGAACGTACGGTGCTGGTCACGCCGATAGAATTTGAAACCGCCTCTTTCCGGTCACGGTCTTTGCGCTCACCTTCTTCCACCATCCACCAATCCGTTGGTGGTTCCTCCATAAGTTTTCGACCGGGAGAAGAATCCGCTACCGGACGCTACTGCTTCGCAAAGATCGGGAGCCGTGATGCCATGGTTTCCCCCAAGCTCATCCCCGGCACGATTGTGCGTGTTGATCGCTGCTATCGGCAACGGACTGATGGGGCCGATGACAGTTCTTTGCAAAATCTCCTATGGCTGCTGGAGCAGCCCGGAGGACTGACTTGTTCTCACCTCCGATGGATCGACCCCCATCAGGTTGTCTTATTGCCCAGCCGCCCCCCGTCGGGGAGCTTGCCGCTGTGCCTGCCGAGGGAAGCCCGGATTCTCGGTTTGGTGGATTTGGAATGCGGTTTCGTGAAACCGGAAACATCAGAACCCAGGGCGAGGCGAATGAAGTTTGAACCACTCCTCTCGCTACCTTTTGGCCGGGCGGATATGAGGTTTTCGGATTTGATTCGAGCGGCGCGAGGCCGCACGGGTTTGACCTTCCGCGCCGCACACCAACTCACCAGCACCATCGCTCAAATCCTGGCCAGTCGCGACTACGCGATCGCGTTGGGTTTGCTTTCCGATTACGAAGCTATGGGCAGGCTGCCGCGCCATATCGCCAAGATCATCAGTCTCTGTAGCACCTACTGCCTGGATATTCGGCAACTCCTGGAAGCGGCCGGCGTTTACATCGACGATTCCAACAAGTTGCCCCTTCCCGTGCTCGACTACTTCGTTGTCTCCGGCCCGGATTTCCTCGACCGTGCTGAACACTACAGAACCATCGGGCTAGGCGCGGGCTACGTTCGGTCCCCGAATCTACAGTTTGAGGGGATTAACCGGGTCTAAGACTGGCGCACCAGCTACAGGTTTGTCGCCCTGGCATTTGCGGCCCGACGACTCCACTGCGGAACTTCCGTAACCCCTCCCCAATTACTTACTTAAGTAGGCCGGTTCGCAGAGGTACTTCGGTGCTTTGACCCTGGTGTGAACTGTACCTACGATAACTAGTGCGCCAGAGAAGTCCCCGCTGCTGGCCGTTGCTCATCCCCTCAACTGTTGCAAGTAGTTCCGCCGCCGCGGGCGGCGAATGGAGGCTGGGTTTGGTAATGCAGCGTTATCGCAAAACAAGTTCTTGGCAAACCCGATCATCCCGCGGGAGCGGTGCGGGTGGCTTCAGTCTGATTGAAATGATGATCGTGGTCGCGGTCATGATGATCGTGGCCGGAATCGGCTTCATGGCGTTGCAACCGGCGCTGAAAGATGCCCGCGCAAATCAGGCCTTCGATCGCGTATTGATGCAGCTTCGGGTGGCTCGTCAGCGCGCGATTGCCGAACGTAAGCAATACATTGTCTGCTTCGGCGCGGCCTCCGCGCCCCTAGGTGCGCTCACCCCGAAGGGCGCGCCCACTGCAAGCAGCGTTCAGGTGTTCCGTTGGGATGCCGGGACTGCTCTTTCCGCCGCGGTGCAAATTTCCACCAACGACTTGCCCAGTGACATGCAGTTTCAGACCTTGGCCGGTCTCCCGAACAGTGCGGCAACGGTGCCGGATGGCTTTGGGAACGGAGGGACTGCGATCGACTTTGACCAAGGCGTCGGCGGCAATACGAACCAGGTCATGTTCATGCCGGATGGTTCCGCGCACGATACGGGTGGAAATTGGAACAGTGGCATCATCTACGTCGCCCGCTCCGGCGATCTGTACAGCGCGCACGCAATCACTCTATACGGAGCGACAGGCAGAATCCGAGGATGGCGCCTGCTTAGCGGCGGGGCATCGCCAAAATGGTTCGTACAATGAAGAAGCCTAAACATTTCGTGACCGGAAATAAACACCCGCAGCGGGGCTTCTCCCTGCTCGAAACCCTCATCGCAATTGTGGTCTTGATGATTGGCCTGCTGGCGGTACTAGCCACCTTTGCGCTCTCCATCGGCAACACCACCTCCGTTCAAAACGACAGCATCGCCCGCCAGAAAGCGGGGGAGGCGATAGAAAGCATTTACACGGCACGCCAAACCAGCCAGATCACGTTTGACAAGATCCAGAACCAGGGTACAGGCAACGGGATCTTCAAGGTGGGATTTACGCCGATGACCGACGCTGGTCCGGACGGACTGGATAACACCGCCGACGATGTGCCCGGCACGGCCATTCGCTTGCCGGGCAGTAGCGGAGTGATCACAAATACAGCCAGCGATGTGTTGGTGGACCTGGGCAATTTTACTCGGCAGGTGCAGATTGCGGACGTGCCCGGCAACCCCAACGTGCGGCAGATCACCGTCACCGTGCGTTACCCCACTCCCCAAGGCTGGTTTCGGACATATCAGGTGCAGTCTTTGATTACTTCGTACCGCTGAGGAGAGACATGGGATCGGAACGAAAAGTCCGCGGCTTCAGTCTGGTCGAGTTGCTCATCGCCATGGCCCTGGGTCTGATTGTCCTGGGTGCCACCATGCAACTGTTCAAAAACGGGATGGATGCGACACGACTGGTCTCTCAGTCGTCGGAAATGCAGCAAAACACGCGCGCCGCACTCAACTTGATTGCGAAAGATGTGAGCATGGCCGGCTCTGGCTTGCCCTCGGGGGGATTGTCTTTGCCTTACGGCGCCGGGTCAGTCGCTTCGAAATTCGCCGTGGATGCCAGCGGTTCCTGGCTGGCAAACAACACCTATCCTACTGGCACGGTCAGCGGCGCCCCGGTTTCTAACTTCATGTACGGCATTGTTCCCGGGCCCGGCAATGGCACCGAAGGGGCGCCCGTCGCTATCGCGGCCACCGGAACCATACCGGACGCCATCACAGTCATCTACGCAGACTACGCATTCCCGCTCAATCAGTACACTGTCACGTTTCCCGCTGCCAACCCGAATGGGGACCTAATCCAGCTTGCACCTCCGGCGGCTCCGCCGGCAGGCTTCCCTGCCATCCAGTCTGCCACGGGAATTCAGGTGGGTGATCTGATCCTGCTGAACAATAACAAGGGCTATGCCGCCGGTGAAGTCACCGGTATTGCGGCTGCAGGGGCCAACACCAACATCACTTTTGCCGATAACGACCCGCTGAAAATGAACCAGTCAGGCGCAGCCAATGGGAACATCAAGTACATCGTTGGTGGCGGGGGCGCTAGCACCGCGACTCGGATCTGGGCGGTGACCTATTTCATCGAAATTCCTGCCGCCGCGACCTCGCTGCCGCCACGGCTGATGCGTCAAGTCAGCGGACAGAAACCGGTGCCGGTTGCGGACAATATTATCAACCTGGCCATCAGCTATGACGTCTGCGACGGTACGAATGGTCCCGGGTGCGCCGGCATTCCTAATCCTCTGGCTGCTCCTTTTTCTCCCAACCAGATTCACAAGGTGAATATCCAGATCATGGCGCAGACGCTCACCTCTTACGGAAATCAATCCCGGAGCACGGCTCTGGCAACTTCCGTGAGCACCCGCAGTCTGTCGTTTACCGATCGCTACAACTAGACATTGTCATTGGGGAGAGAGACGAAGGTTCAGGAGATTATGACTATGAGTAGGGTTAAGGGCCGATCACGGGGATTCACTCTTATCGCCAGTCTGCTGGTGCTCACGTTGTTGTCCGCCATCGCCGTCGGACTGCTATTCATGGTCCATGGTGCCGGCCAGGTTGGCGGTAACGACCTGGAAACCAACCGGGCATACTACGGCGCCGAATCCGGCATGGAGTTGCTGACTGCCAATCTGGCGGCGCTCTACCAGCAGTCCCAATCCCCGACGCCCCTGCAAATCAACGGTCTGACGAATAGTCCGCCCACCAACGCCATGATCGATTCGATGACCTACCAAGAGAGCATCACTTGGACACCGGATGCCAACGGCAACCCGGCCAGCAGGACCAGCGTCATCAGTGCCGGAACTAACGCTGGCCTTACCGCGGAAATCATTCCGCTGACGCTGAACGTAAGCGCCACCCGGCCAGGTGGCGCGTCGGTGAATATGACCCGCGGCGTGGAAGTGGCCCTCATCCCGGTCTTTCAATTCGGAGTTTTTTCCGATAGCGATTTGAGCTACTTCGCGGGGCCGCCGTTCGCCTTCCAGGGCCGGGTTCATACCAATGGGAATTTGTTTCTGGCGGCAAACGCGGGTCCGCTCATTCTGGACGCCAAGGTAACTGCCGTTAAAGAGATTGTGCGCGACCGGCTGGCCAACAATTACAACAACGCCGGCGCCTACCAAGGCGACGTCTATGCGCCCAACCAGAACGGCGGATGCGACGGCACCGTCGCACAAGCGACAAATCCCGCGATTGATCCTCACTGCCTCAAGTTTCCGATCGCGAACGCCAGCTGGAACGGCGGAATTCCGACCGGAGCCGGCTCGGCCAACTCAAACGCCGCGCCCAACGACTGGATGACCGTTTCCACCGGCTACTTTAATTCTTTCGTCAGCAATGGGACGTCGAAGGGCGTGCAGCCGCTCACGCTTCCTTTCGTGCAGGGTGCGAATGGCTCGAATCAACAGATTGCGATTATCCGTAAGCCGCCGCTTGGGGAACTTCCGACATCGTCGACGGGATCATCGCGCGAGTACAACAAGGCCAACGTCCGCATCCTGCTGGCCAGCAATCCTGCCGATTTGCATCCTGAGCGGCCAGGTGCTTTGCCGGAGGACATTGACCTGACCGCGGGCGGTTGCGTGGCGGCCCCGCAAGGCAACGTCATAGCCATAAAGGGAGTTGGAGGAGCGGCCGCGGGAACCACCACCATCGCGATGGCCGCCGCAGCGACGGACGCAAACTGGAATGCGATCGGAGCTCCGACTGGATCTCCCTGCGCCGCCGGCAATCCCTGGAACCTGATCGACGGTTGGTTGCGGGTGGAATACAAGAACGCAGCTGGCGTATGGACGGGCATCACTACCGAGTGGTTGCAATTAGGGTTCGCTCGGGATGTCAACCCACCCACTACCCCGGTCGGGGGAGCGGGAGCCAATATAGTCCACCCGAATGCCATCCTGATTTTGCAGGAACGAGCCGACCGCGATGCCAATGGCTCAGCAAACGACCCTGCCGACGTTCCGAACAACATATTCGACGGCGCAACTCTTCCGACGTCCAGTCGCTACAGTTGGTATCCGATCAATTTCTTCGACCCGCGCGAGGGTTTTCCCCGCGACGCGGTCCCAGCGGGCATGGCCAACCCCGCTTGCTATGTAAACGGCATCATGAATGCGGTTGAGTTCGATGTGGGCAACTTCAAGAAGTGGTTGGCAGGAACCGTTCCTGGCGGAACTGGCCCCTCGGTCGAGTTCACCAATCAGAACGGCTATCTGGTGTACTTCTCCGACCGCCGCGGCATGATTGGCAATCCTCACCCGGGTCTGGGTGGCCTTACGAATGGTGAGTACGGCTTCGAAGATGTCATCAACTCCGCCTCAGCCACGGGCACTCCGGATGGAGCATTGGAGCCGGCTGAGGACGTGGACGGAAGTGGACCCCCGGTTGATGCGTGGGGGGCAGCCAACGTTGGAAACGGCCTGCTGGTGGCGACCGCCAATAACCCCTATGTGAACGTGGACTGCTTGAATAGAGGCCGGCAAAATATCGTTACTGGCGCCCGCCATGTCTTAAGGTTAGTCGATGGCGGCCTGGGAAACCTGCCGGTACGCCCCGATACGGGTCTCGGCGGCTTTACGGTTGCGTCGGAAAACCCGGTTTATATTAAGGGAAATTACAATTCCGACGGCACCGATCCTTTCTGGGGCGCTCCACCCCCAGCCGTGACGCCGGACATCAACCATGCTGCCGCTGCCGTAATCGCGGACTCGGTTACGTTGCTTTCCAACGCATGGTCCGACACCGTCAGCATGAAAAACCCCTTGGTTATGACCAACCGGAATGCAGCGACTACTTATTATCGGCTGGCCATTGCCGGCGGAAAGAACATCAACTTCCCGCAGCCCGCCGGTACAGGAGCCGATTTCGGCACCGACGGTGGAGTGCACAACTTCCTGCGCTACATCGAAGACTGGGGTGGGGCTACCCTGAGCTATCGGGGCTCGCTCGTCAGCCTCTACTACTCGCAGTACGCCACCGGCACCTTCAAGTGTTGCACCCTGGTATACAGTCCGCCGAATCGTAACTACTACTTCGACACTGCGTTCCTGGATCCGACCAAGTTGCCTCCAGGCACGCCCATGTTGCAGGACGTGGTCAACCTGACGTACTGGCAGGACTTCAAACCTTACTAAGTCGCGAGTCGCGCCGGCCCCTCGTGGGCCGGTGATTCGCCGATGAACTGCCGAAATGGCTTCGCCGCCTTTGAAGTTGATTTTGTTGTAGATCTTGCTTGCTCCATGCGGTCACAGACGGAGCGAATGAGTTGAATACGCAACGTCAGAATCTAAGGTGGCGGACAAGAGTGTCCGCCCCACACGGCTGTGCCCTCGTGTTCCTTGCCGGTATCTAGCTTTCCTCCTGCTAAGCTGGCTCCTTTACGATCAGAATCGATCCTTTCGCAAGATAGCTCTTCCTCTGGAACCAGTCTTCCATTGCGTCCTTCAACTCCGAAATGGGAACATTGGTTCCGATTTCCATCCAACCGTCAGCTACCGGCAGAGTGTGGTCAAACACGCTGGCGTTGGTGAAATTGCGCATGGAAAAACTGTCCAGCCATTTCAGCGGACAGGGAAGCCGCCGGCCACCCTGTTCATATTCCACACGAATCTTGCGGGCGAACATTAGTGGCCAATTTAAACACAGAATTCACCACCGCGGTCCACGTGTACTCCAATGCTGTACTCCAATGCTTGACACGTGGGTCTCCCAGGCATACGCTGCCGCGACACGTTGCCATGCTCAGCGTGTCTGGAGGCGACTATGTTCCTGGGCGCCGGATTGATCTACATCCTTTTGGTGGGCTTGGTCGCCGGCTGGGCGACGGGCAAGATCATGAAAGGCACGGGCTACGGCGTCCTCACGGACATCTTGCTGGGCATTGCTGGCGCCATTTTCGGTAGCTGGATCCTGCGCGTACTCGGTTTCTACATCAGCGGCGGACTGATCCCCAGCATCCTGGTTGCAATTCTGGGCGCGGTGCTGCTGGTC
>WNEY01003643.1_pt1 | contig 18618 bp, 13 predicted proteins | sample 5400531 | NCBI WGS metagenome assembly WNEY01 (sample SAMN13153338, study PRJNA577476) | soil metagenome | isolation source: 200 cm saprolite under Douglas fir tree site 1 | place: USA:California | collected 2015-04-18
CGACCCATTCTGAAATCGTGTGCGTCCCCAAGACGCTTGCCGCCCGCGTTCCACCCGGCCTCGAACCTGCTGAGGCGGCATTTGCCATGGTCGGTGCGGTGGCCCTCCACGCGGTGCGCCTCGCCAGAGTCGGCCAGGGAGATTTCGTTGCGGTCGTCGGTCTCGGTCTACTCGGTCTTTTGGCGGGTCAAATCCTCAAGGCTTCGGGCTGCCACGTGATTGGCCTGGACGTTTCACCCGAAAGAGTGAGGCTTGCGAAGGACCTCGGAATCGAAAAAGCCCTCTGCCTTGGCGAGACCGATCCCGTTGCCTGGACGCTCAACCTGACCGACGGACAGGGAACGGACGGCGTTCTGGTCATGGCCGCCACTCCGAGTAATGAGCCGATCGAACTGGCCGCACGGCTGAGCCGGACGAAAGGGCGGATCGTGGCTACAGGTCTTGTGGGGCTGACGATTCCCCGAGACCTTTTCTACGAAAAGGAGCTTGAGTTCGTTGTGTCCCGGTCCTCGGGACCGGGGATTTATGACCCGGACTACGAGCACGCGGGACAGGACTATCCCTACCCCTACGTTCGCTGGACGCACGGCCGGAATATGGCGCATTTCCTCGAGATGGTGAGGGCCGGCCAGGTGCGAGTCGCGCCGCTCATTACGCATCGCTTCAAGATTGATCGCGCTCGGGAAGCGTATGCGGCGTTGGCAGGAAACGGCTCGTCGCCTTGCGTCGGGGTTGTCCTCGAATATGCCAGAAGTGCCGAAGTGCGCCCCCCGACCGTCCGCCTCTTGCCGGAGCCGGGACGGAAGGGAGGTGGCGTGGTCCGCTTGGGGGTAATCGGCGCGGGATTGTTCGCGCGGACAACGCTCTTGCCGGAAATTCGGCGGATTCCAGGCATCGAGCTGCGCGGCGTTGCGGCGGCGTCGGGAGTGAGTGCGCACCACGTGGCGAGAAAATTCGGCGCAATTTACGCGACGACGGACGCCCGCGAGATCATTTCGGACCCTGCAGTGGACTCGGTCCTGATCCTCACTCGCCACCACCTCCACGCGCCCTTTCTGGTCGAGGCCCTCGAAGCCGGTAAGGATGTCTTCGTCGAGAAGCCCCTCGCCCTCACGGTCGAGCAGCTTGACGCAGTGCTCGAAGCGTGGCGGGGGAGCCGCGGCAGGGTCATGGTTGGCTTTAACCGCCGCCACTCGGCACATGCGATCGCCGCTCAGCAGTTCCTGGCTTCGCGCGGCGGCGGGGCGGTCGTCACCTGCCGCGTCAACGCCGGAGAACTGCCGCCGAAGAGTTGGGTGAATGACCCGATCGAAGGCGGCGGGCGGATCCTTGGAGAAGTCTGTCATTTTGTGGACTTGCTACAGTTCCTGACGGGCTCGCGCGTGGTGTTGGTGCAAGGCGCCGCGCTCGACGCGAGTCTCGAGAGCGGGGCAGTCGAGGATGTTGTCATCACCGTCGAGCTTGAGGACGGCTCGGTGGGCAGCATCGTTTACACCGCCAGGGGACATCGATCGCTGGCGCGCGAACGCATCGAAATCTTCAGCCAGGGGACGGCCTGCGAGGTGGACAACTTCCGCCTGACCCGATTCTTTGGAAAAAACTCGCCGCCGAATCTCCGGACTTGGCGGCAGGACCGCGGGCATCGAGGCGAACTCCTGGCTTGGTTCAGCGCGCTTCGCGGCGGCCACCCGGCCCCGGTACCGTTCGCAGAGTACGTGGCGGCAACGCTGGCGACGTTTGCCGTGGTTGATGCGATCGAGACCCGGGTCCCGGTCCGGGTGGACCTCAGCCATCTCGAAAGATGCCAGAAACAGGCGGGAAGTGGGGAGGAGCGCGACCCGTGAAAATCCTCATGCTGACCGACCGCTACCCGCCCGAGCTGCGGTCCTCCGCGGCCCTGTTCCACGACTTGGCACGCGCGCTTCAGGCAAGAGGTCACGAAGTCCGCGTCATTACGAAAGTGCCATCGAAGTACACGCCGCCGGACGGAGGCGCGGGCCGGAAGGAGTCCAAGAACGGTTGGAAAGATGTCGAGGGAGTCCCGGTTCGGCGCGTGCGCTGGGTGCCGTATCTTCGAGGCGGAAGGGCGGTGCGCGCGCTCGACCACTTAACGCTCTGGCTGGCGTTTTCCTTTGCCGGGCGCGAGTGGCCTGAGGCGGATGTGGTCCTCATTTATTCGCCGCCGCTTCCCCTGGCCCTTGCGGGAGGCGCGTATCGCTGGCGGTACCGCGCGCCTTTTGTCCTGAACGTCCAGGACTTGTACCCGCAGACCGTCGTTGATTTGGGCCTGCTGAGGAATCGGGCGGCGATCCGCGCGGCGGAAGGACTGGAAGCGGCGGCTTATCGTCTGGCGGGACGGATTGTCGTCCACTCGCCGGGCAACAGGGAGTTCCTGATCCAGCGGAAAGGTGTTCCGCCCGGGAAACTGAGAGTCATTTACAACTGGGTTGACCTCGACCGGCTCAGGCCCGGGGCGAAAGAGAACGTGTTCCGGCAACAAAACGGCCTCGAAGGGCGGTTCGTCGTGTCATTCGCCGGGCTGATGGGATACGCGCAGGACCTGACACCTGTGATCGAAGCTGCCGGATTGTTGCAGGGCCGCCCGGAAATCATTTTCTTGCTGGTCGGCGAGGGCGTTGCCGAAAGCCGGTGGAAGACGATGGTTTCGGCCAAGAGACTCTTGAATGTCCGGTTCCTCCCCATGCAGCCCCAGGACTCGTACGCGCGCGTTCTCTCCGCGTCGGACGTTTGCCTGGTGCCTCTGGCGGGCGAGCTGCGCACCCCCGTGGTGCCCGGCAAACTCCAGAGCATCATGGCCAGCGGGCGTCCTGTCGTCGCGACGCTCGACCTTGAGGGGGACGCGGCAAAGATCATCCAGGAGGCGGAGTGTGGATACGCCGTCCCGCCGGGAAGCGCCCAGGAAGTCGCAGAAAAAATTCTGCGCCTTTACCACGAGCCGAGGCTGACCGAGCGGTTGGGGATGAACGGCCGAAATTACGCACAGGAGCATTTTTCGAAATCGGCATGCTGCGATGCCTACGAGCGGCTGTTTGAGGAAGTTCTGGCAGAGAGCCGCGCAGGGCGGGTGTAGGCGGAGTGGAGGGAGGAGTGGAAAACCATCGCGAGGCATACCAGGGGAAGACGGTTCTGGTGACCGGCGGAGCAGGCGCCATCGGCGGCAATCTCTCCCAAGTTCTGTCGGAGCTTGGCGCGTCGGTCATTATTCTCGACGACTTTTCATCCGCCGACGGCTGGAATACGCCTTGCCTTGACAGCCTGACTTGTGTCCGCGGAAGCATCCTCGATGAAGAAGCGCTGAAGCAGGTCTTCAGCCGGAAGCCGCAAGTGGTCTTTCACCTCGCGGCCCTGTTCGCCAACCAGAATTCGGTTGACCATCCCGAGCGCGACCTTCTGGTGAACGGCCTGGGGACGCTGAAGGTGCTCCAGTACTCGCAGCTTGCCGGAGCCGAGCGAGTGGTCTACGCCTCGTCGGGCTGCTCGGTCTACGGGAAATCGCCTCTGCCCTTGCGCGAAGATTTCGCATCGCTTGAACTGGACACGCCTTATCAGATCACCAAAATGCTGGGCGAGCTTTACTGCAACTTCTTTAAGAACTTTTATCACCAGTGCGTGGTGCGAACGCGCTTCTTCAATTCGTTCGGACCGGGGGAAATTCCAGGGCGCTATCGGAACGTCATCCCGAATTTCATTTACTGGGCTCTGAAGGGCCAGCCGCTGCCCGTCACGGGTACCGGCGAAGAGACGCGCGACTGGACCTATGTGGACGACATCGTGGACGGGCTGCTCAGGGCCGGCACCCTGCCGCAAGCAGTGGGGCAGGCATTCAATCTGGCCTCAGGCCAGGAGACCCGGGTCATTGACATGGCGACGCGGGTAAACGAGTTGACGGGAAACAAGGCGGGCCTCGTATTTCTCGAGCGCCGCAAATGGGACACCAAGACGCGGCTCCTGGCCTCGATTGAGAAGGGTCGCCGTATTCTCGGCTACGAACCGAGGACCAGCTTCTGCGAAGGGATTGAGAAGACCGTGGCGTGGTTTCAGGAGAACTGGGACCCCATCCAGGCGACGGCAAGGTTTTGAGATTGAAAGTCCTGTCCATCTTCGGGACTCGCCCGGAAGCCATCAAGATGGCTCCGGTCATTCGAGAGCTGCGCAGAAACTGCGCGCGCATCGAGTCGATTGTCTGCGTGACGGGCCAGCACCGCGAGATGCTCGATCAAGTCCTCGGCCTGTTCGACCTCCGGCCGGATATCGACCTCGACTTGATGGAAGAAAACCAGGACCTTGCCGCGCTGACCTCGAAAGCAATCGCCGCCGTTACCGCCGTATTGGAGCGGATTAAGCCCGAGATGGTGCTCGTCCAGGGTGACACGACGACGGCGCTGGCGGGCGCGCTGGCGGCGTTTTATAAGCGCATTCCGGTGGCGCACGTTGAGGCGGGCCTTCGGACGCGCAACCGCTACAGCCCGTTTCCGGAGGAGCTTGACCGCCGCCTGGTCGGTGTACTGGCGACGTATCATTTTGCCCCAACGGAAACCGCCGCCGCCGCTCTGCGCGGCGAAGGCGTCCCGCATGAGAATATTTTTGTGACCGGAAATACGGTCATCGATACCCTGCTCTGGACTGTTTCCCGTCCTCCTTCGCCGGATACGGCCCGCTTCCTGGGTCGCCTGGGAGTCCACGTCTCGCCGGACGCCGCAGGCCTCCCCGGCGACGTGCCCATCTCCTCGCCCAACGGGCATAAGCTCATTCTCGTCACGGCGCATCGCCGGGAGAATTTCGGGCGGCCTCTCGAGGACATTTGCGGCGCGTTGCGCGATCTCGCGCGGCGCAACCAGGATGTCGAGATCGTTTACCCGGTGCACATGAATCCCAATGTCCGGCAACCGGTGATCCGGCTGCTGGCCAACGAGGAGCGCGTCCGCCTGCTGGACCCTCTGCCCTATGAAGCCTTTTCTTTTTTGATGAAGCACGCCTACCTCATCTTGACCGATTCCGGCGGCATCCAGGAAGAGGCGCCTTCCCTGGGCAAGCCGGTCCTGGTCTTGCGGACTGAGACCGAAAGGCCTGAAGCCGTCGAGGCCGGCACGGCCAGAGTGGTCGGAGTTGATCGCGACGCTATTCTTCAGGAAGCAGAACGGATCCTTCGCAACCGCGAGGTGTACGAGCGCATCGCGAAGGCCGTCAACCCCTATGGCGACGGCCATGCCGCGGAAAGAATTGTTAAGGTCATCGTGGACGTGTGCAGCCGGAACTGCGCGCTAACTTCGGCAGCGACCGCCGATGCCGACCGTCCTGAGACCCGGCGTGCCGGTTCGGAATGCTCGCCGCCATGCCAGGAAAGATTTTGCTGGTAATTTTTCCTGCCTTCCTGCCTTTCGCCCCGCTCGTCAATCGGATCCCGTAGCCCCACCCGCCCTTTAAATCGTTCGAAATTTCCGCGCGCAGCCATCTTGCCAGCCCGCGGATATTCTGCGACTCTTACTTATCCTTTACCCGCCCGCCAAGTCTCACTCGTTCCACTTTCGCCTCAAAAACTAGACCGCGGGCCGCTGCACCGCAGGGTTTCGTTCGCCTCGCCGCCCCATCTCCCTGTGCTCGGGAATGTTTCCGCTCTGAAAGACAAGTCAGCATGAAGGACCAGTCCCGCGTGAACAACAAATTCCTGCGGCACCCGCAGGCCTGGGTCCTGCTAGCGTTGCCCGCATTCCTGGCGGCCCTCTTGGCGCTCGGGATCTTTCGGGTGGGGAAGTGGCTTGTCGTGGAAGACCGGGCGGAGCCGGGGCGAGCGATTGTCGTCCTGAGCGGGCACCTGCCTTTCCGAGCAATGGAAGCGGCTCGACTTTATCAGCGCGGTCTTGCGCCTGAAGTCTGGTTGACGCGCGGCAGGCGTCCCGCCGAAGAAGCCGCCTTAGCAAGCCTCGGGATCGATTACCCGCCGGAAGATGCATACAACCGGAAAGTACTCGAGCGGATGGGCGTCCCGGGGCGAGCGATAAGATTGCTCGAGGGTGACGCCCGGAATACGGCAGAAGAGCTGCGGCTGGTCGAGCGGGAACTGAAAATGCTGGGAGGCCAGAAAGTGATCCTGGTCACTTCAAAACCGCACTCCCGTCGCGTCAAGGCGACGTGGCGAGCGTTGACTGCCGCAGCGGGTCAGGCCGAGGTCCGGTACGCGGACGATGACCCCTTTAATCCCAAGCGGTGGTGGGAGAACACAGAAGACGCGCTGGCAGTTTCGCGGGAAGTTTTCGGGCTCCTCAACGTCTGGGCGGGATTCCCGGTGCGGCTGGAGCGTAGGTGAGGCTGGGCGGAAACCTGGGAAGCTGTTCTCCGGGATCAACCTGGCTCGACGTGGAGAGAGCAGGACTTACTGCCTTGGTGCGCGGTCAAAGTGGATCCGAATCTCGGAAGGGGACAACAGCCTAGCCCTGGAGAACCGGTGCGGGGGGGACGGGTCATTTCTCGCGCACGGCTTCGAATTTCGCTTCAGGGTTGGAAAGGCGTTGGAGACGACCGCCTTCATCCACCCAGAGGTCAATGGGAGTGCTTTCGGTTGCGACAACAATGTGGTCCAGAGTTTGGGAGTGGCCCTGCAATTCGACTGCTTCAGGCCCGCGTTCTTCGACAGTCAGGACGGTGGGCCAGGCTTCCTGGGGAATAAACGCGCGGAAAGTCTGCTTGGGCCCCGCGGCCAGCTTGAAGCGGCTGACGAGGAGCTGGTAATGGTGGATCACACTGGTGGCGTCCACCACGACCACATCTCGCGGCAGATCGAAGTCCCGGTTATCTTCCTGACCGGTCACAGTGCGGTAACGACATTTGGCCGGGGAGGAACGGAAGTCTATGTCGAGGCGGGAAGATTGCGAGCCTTTTTGACTCCACTTGTACGTGAGGGGCTGAAAATGCGCGTCGAGCACGAGGTCGGGGAAGGCCTTCAGCTCGACGGTTTTGCCGTCGCGGTCAAGGCGAAGCTGAATTTCGGCTTTTGCTTCAATCCGGTCCCCCGAAGATTGGATCTCGAACTTTTCGGTCCCGACTTTCTTTCCCTCAACAGAAAGCGAAAAAACGCCCTCGTCCTTGACACCACCGGACGGCTGGCGCGCGGGGGGCGTCGGCGAGCTGTCGGGGCTCAACCGGACCGAGTTCGCTGCAAGCAACGCGGCAAGTAGCGGTATCACTCGAGGGAGCTGATGAGGCAATTCGATTCCTCGTGAACTAAAAAACCTTGAGGCGAAGGATTTCTTCGACGACTTCCTTCGGAGCCCTGCCGTCGGTGGTCACCCGGTGTTCCGCCAATTGATAGTAGGGCAGTCGCTGGTCGTAAAGCTGGCCGAAACTTTCGGGATCGCGGAAGAGCGGCCGATTATCGATAAGCCCGCATCTCCGGCGCAATTCCTCCATGGAGCAATCGAGCCAGACCGTCGTTCCGCCCGTACTTTGGATGAATTCGAAGTTGGCCTTCTGCGCGAACGTGCCTCCGCCAAGCGCAATCACGGCAGGGCGGGTCTTGGAAGCTTCCGTCAGAGCGGCGTGCTCAATTTGGCGGAAAAACGGTTCGCCGGCCTGCTCAAAAATCTGGCGGATCGTCGTCCCTTGGCCCGCTTCGATGACGGCGTCGAGGTCGATGAAAGGCCAGCCCAGTTCCCTGGCGAGCAGTTCACCGACGGTCGTCTTCCCGCTGCCCATGAAACCGAGCAGGTAGACCAGTTTTCGCGCGTCGCGATTCATTCTCGAGCGCAAGCCCCTGAGGCCAGCGTCTCTGACCCTGATTATAAGTATCTCTGATCTCGTTCGGCAACTGTGACCGGATAAAATCGATGTGCTACAGGATTGGAGGCGAGCGCGGGCGCGGAAGTTTCAGCCGGGTTTCAGGGTTGCTGCTGGCGGATGCGAATCGTGCCGCTGAAGGAACTCAGTTCGACGGTCGCGGTACCGGCGTTGTGGGTCCCGAGCAGGCTATTGCCGGAGAAGGGAAGGGGCGAGTGGCGCTTGGGCGTAAGAGCAAGGCGATTGTCGAGCTTCCCCCGGACGGTCTTCGCGTTAAGCTCAAAAGAGGCTGACGGGGGACAGACAACATCAATATCCCCGCTATAAGAAGAAAGCTCGTAGTCTCCTCCGGAAAGCAAGTCGCCTTCGAAAATAATCCTTCCTGAAGTGGTGTTGCCACGGAGCTGGGACCCGGAGGGCGAGACGAAGTGGAGATTTCCAGTGATCGTCGAGGCCTCGACGCGGCCGGAGGGCCTGATGATTTCGATGTCGCCGCCGACCGAGCGCACCGAGAGGTGCCCGGTGATGTCCCGCACAAAGATGCTGCCTCCGACGGACTCGACGGAAGCCTCCCCTTGAAGGTTCTCGATTTGCACGCCGCCTTGACGGTTGCGAATCTCGAGGCTCGCACCGAAAGGTACTTCGAGCGAGTAGTCCGCGGTCTGGTCTTTGCCCGTCACCAGAGGGTCGAGGACGTGTGTATCAAAGTGAACCTTTTCGGCCCGCCCAGTGGCCGGCAGGGCTTCCGTATCAACTTCCACGCGGGGCGAGGACGTCGTCGCGAGGGCGTGGACTTGCGCCCTGTCCCAACCTTTGATCACGACCTGGCCGGTCAGGTTGGTCAAGCTGATTCTCGGGTTGGAAGTCGTGTCAAATGTTTTTTCAAGTCTCGCTTGACCCGCAGCCAGCAGGGCCCCCAGCGGCAGGAGGACCAGGGAGAGGCCCGTCCGAGTCTTGTTGAATTTCGGGAAGCGCCTCACGGCAAAAACGCGGTTCAGCACGGCAGCAGCTCTTCTGGCCATCGGTTAATGGCCCTCAAACTGGAGAGCGGACTCGAGCACGGCCGCCTTCTGGGTGTAAGCGGCCACCAGGTATTCGCTCGCCAAAGAGTTTTGCGGTTCCTGCTCGACGGAAGTCCGACACTCATCAATCGAAGAATCCAGTGACTCGAGCCCCTTCTCGTAAATGGCCTTGACCGCCGGGTCAAGCGTGGCCCTTCGGGCCTGAAAACTCTTCTCCATTTCATCCACGGTCCGAGCGAGCTCTCTTACTTCGGGCGGCTCAGCCGCCTTGCGGAGCGCCGTCGCCTGTGCGGTCAACACGGGCGGGGTCAGGTTCTCTTCGCGGACTCTGTGCGAAACCAGGACAAACGCGCCGAGCAACACCAGTCCAGCCAGAGTCGCGAGGGGAGCTGGGTCGGGAAGGAACCGCAACCCTTGAAGCCATCGCGGCCAGGCCCGCAGGGGTTGGTGGAAGAAGCCTTCCTCAGCGAGCCTTGCCCGGAGGCTCATCCATACCGCCCCGGGAGGGTCTTCGAGCGGCATGTCGCGGCTTGCGGAATGGATCTGTTCGAGGTCTGCCAGGATGGCCCGGCAGAACGGACATTCCTTCGCGTGGTCCTGAACCGCCGGCAGGGGCTCGCCTTCGAGGTGGGCTGCGAGTCCGGCGTCAAACTGCCGGCAGGCAACGCTTCTCGCTCCAAGACTTTCCCGGGTGTCTTCAGCCATTTCCCCTCTTGTCCTTTGGGCTACCGATGCTCACTCTGCTCAGACGGGACGCTGAGCCTGGCGCTCCCACGGTCCTGACGGAGCCACTCCCGCAATTTCATTCTGGCCTTGTGGAGCTGAGACTTGGAATTGCCGACGGAACAATTCATAAATTGGGCGATCTCGTTATGCTCGTAACCTTCAATGTCGTGCAAGACGAACACTGTTCTGTAGCCCGGCGGCAGCCTGTCAATCGCCCGCCCCAGGGTGAGCCGATCGACCGAGCCGAGAAGACGCCGGTCGTCGTCTCCGTAATCGCGTTTGACCGGTTCGTCCTGCGACGCATCCGGCTCGTCCAGTGAAACGAGTTGAAGTCCCTTTTTTCGGAGGTGCATCAGCACGGTATTGACGGCGAGCCGATGCAGCCAGGTTGAAAATGCCGATTCCCCGCGAAAGGTGGAGATTTTCCGGAACAGTTGCATGAATGCTTCCTGGCACAGGTCTTCAGCCTCCGCGGTGTTGCCGGTCATGCGCAGGCAGAGGGAATAAATCCGCCTCTTGTGCGCGTCGTAAAGGGCCTCAAACGCAGCTTCGTTCCCCCGCTGTGCGCGCGCGATGAGGTGAGCCTCGGCGTCGGCCTTGGACGCCGGTGTCTTGTGCGAGCTCAAATCGTCTCACAATAGCCGCACCTCAACTCGCTGAGTGAGATGCGGTGCAAGTATTGAAAGTTGTATCAAGGGTTGAGGCCCCGGCCACCCCGCCAAGCCGACCGGCCGTTCGGAAGGCCTCCGGAACCCTGTTGAACCTAGCGGTGTTGGCCGCTCCCGCCGGAGACCCGGACCACGGCCTTCCCCACACCCACGTTCCCCGCCGTGTCATAGGCTCTCAAAGTCACGATGTGTTCGCCCGGGTCGAGGTTTGAGGTTCTGACCGTGAAGGTCTCAACCCGCGAGTCCACAATCCCGTCGTCCGAATAAGTATCTTTCCAATCCCGGCCGTCAATCGAGGCTTCGGCACTCCGCAGGGGGGAGGTAGCATCTTCCACCCTGAATTGAACTTCCAGGCCGTCGGCAGTCTCGACTTGTTTCAGGACCTGGATCTGAGGCGGCGTGTTATCCATCCAGAACGGCGCGCTCATCATCTCGGTCTTTCGCGCTGTTCCGGGGGGATTCGATTCCTCGTCGGAAGCGACGAGCAGGGCGACGTATTTTCCATCCGCCAGGGTATTGGGTTCGAGCTGGAAGCTGGGCTGCCGAAGTTTTTCTTTCAGCAGATGCCACTCCGTTTCGTCAGCCGCTCGGATGTAGAGAGCGTAGATGAGCTGGTCGCCGTTCGGGTCGTCGGCCTGCCAATTGATGGTGACAGGATTCTTGGCGGGGCCTCCGGGGCCTGGCGGGGCCCCAAAGCTCGTGGAGGGCGACATCGAGACGGTCACGCTCGCCCCGGATGAACTCGGCGAGGTGGTGGCCACCGTGGGGCTTGTCCGCTCGCCTCCGGAGTTGACGCTCAACGAGTGAATCTGCGGGGACAGGTTCTGGTTGAGGTAGGAGACGGTTACCTCGTCGAGCGCGGGGGTCGCTTCGCCCGAGCCGTGAAAGACGGCCCTCCATTGAAAATAACGGGCGGAGGGACTCAGAATCCGGCTGCCGTCGGCGTTGGCGTAGGGTCCCGACCAGTCGCTCCAGGTCGGATCAGGCCGGTCGGAGTTGCCCGAGCGACTGAAGAATTCAAGCTTCGCCCCCTTGGGGGTGTCGCCTCGCCACGAGAGGACGCCCCAGCGGGAGATGAACCTGGTATCTTTCACTGGAGAATCGTAGTTCCCCTCGCGCGTCGGGCCTGAGTCGATGTGGAATATTCTGGCGGCGCTGGTCGTGGCGACGAAAAGGTCGGGACCTAGAATGAGGAGCCGCGTTGCCAGCGATTCGTGAGTTTCGACGAGGAGCGTCAGCTTTCGCCCGTTTCGCGAGGGGTCCAAGTCGAAAATACGGCCGTCGGAGTCGGTCGAAAACAGAACGTGGTTTCCGCGAAGAGCCAGCCCGAATATGCTCTCGTTATTCGAGCTCCCGACCGTCTCCACCGTGGAATCGGGAAGGGTTGACCGCGGAAGGACCGGAGGGCGCCAAGGGCGGGTTTTGAGCTTTGGCGGCGCCTGAAGACGCCTCATCCGTTCCAGTGACGGTCACCGTCGTTGTGACCCTTTGTTCGGGGCCGGTCAGGCTCGGGGCCACGAAGAATTCCGGTGTCCCTTTGCCTGCGGCGCTGCCTAGCGCCGCCGCGTAGATGCGCCCCTCCGAGTCCGTCACCAGATCGTGGATTTCCGGCAGTCCCGTTTGGTAGAGAATGAACGCCTTGCCCTGGGGCGAAACCCGGTAGATCAAGCCGTTCGGGGCGCTGCCGGCGAGGAGGTTTCCCTGCCGGTCCGGGGCGAGACACATGATGTGCGTCTGCTTGCTTTCGAAGAAGACCTCGCCCTTTCCGCTCGGATCAATTCGGAAAATCTGTCCCCGGTCGCCGGTCCCTGCATACAAGCGTCCCTGCGCATCGAGAGCCAGCGACCAGATGTACTTCGTCTTGGGTTCAAAAAATACTTTCGATTTACCCTCGGGAGAGACTTGATAAATCTTGCCTTCAGGTGAGCTGCCAACGTAGAGCGAGCCGTCCGGACTTGCGGCAAGGGCGAAGATGTCAGGCTCGTGGGCCGTAAACAAAAGCGAAGACTTGAAGTTCTTATCAATTCGGAAGACCTTGCCCTGGTGGCCTGTTCCCACGTAGAGGTTGTGATTGCGGTCGCTCGCGAGCGAGAGGGCCAGCGGCTCATCGGGGTTGAAGACAGCGCGCGCTTCCGGCGCGAGCTTCAGTTCCCCCTCCTTCGTGACGGAGAGGCCCGTAAGCGTTCCCTCGAGGAATTCATCGAAAGTCCCCACGCGCCAGAAAGTTGTTTCCACCCCGGCGAGTCGAGGGGGGAAAATGCAGACGAGAAGAATTGCGGCGAGCCTCTTCGTGCCTATCATAAGCAAGTCCTGGTTTTCGATTCCCCTGTGCCCGAGCGCCGTTACCCGGCGGCAAGTTCCTCAGTTGCTTGTGCCGGCCACCCTCAAAACCAGCGTCTTCTGCCCCCGGATGGAGTAGGGAGAGGACTTCGTTTCGTAATCTCCCACGACCGATGTCCCGCTGAAAATCACGCTCGAGGAGGCGGCGGGGTCAGCGAGTAAAGTCTCGACGAGCGAGGGCGGGGGAGAGGGGTACTCGTCTCCCCGCAGGATGAACGAGCGCTCCGGAGCCATGAGCAGCGCGTACAGGCGGTTGTTGCGCCGCATCCGGTTCATATTTCGGACGAGCTGTCCAAGGTCTCGAGGCGACGTGCTCAGTGGGGTGAACCGGGACTGCAGCGCGTTAATGGTCGATCCGCTGCCGACCACGACGGAAAGCATCTTGTCACGAACGCTTTCCGGGATGTCCACGGGGATCTTGAGGGCGACGGAATCGCCCCCGGGCGTGCGGAGGACGGCGGTGATTTCAACGTGATCGCCGGGCCGGACCTCGGACTTCGTGGCCCAAACTTCTTCGAGGGTTGCGTTCTTTTTCTCGTTGCGCGATACGATGGAGAGGTCGATCCCTTCCACCCGCAAATCTGAAAACTCGCTCGCCAGGAGATAGGTGAGGGGCAGGGAAATTGCCGCTCCGGCTGCGGCCGGGGTGTTGATGTCCGCGGAGACCACGTCTTCGATGTCAACAGCCGCTCCGCTGGAAAGACGAATTTTGCCCTTCAGCTCGAGTGACGACGGCCCCAGGGCGCGTTCCGTGGCGACCAGAGTCGAGACCACTCCGAGGTTAAGCAGCAAGGGTGAAAGAAAAGTCTCCTGCACCATTTCGAAGTTGTAATCGGCCTTTTTGTTCAGCGTCGAGTCCACTTCAATGTGGACGGGGATCATCGGTGCCTTATCGCCCACGGCGCCGTAGATTGCTCCGAAGCGGTCTTGCCGGATCGTGCCGACAAGCGGTCCCGGGGCGTCGAGCTTGAAGGAAATTGCGAGGCTCGGCACCGTGGCGAGGACGCGCGATTGTGCGAAAGGAATTTGCGCCGGTCCGGTGAGAAGGATCCGATGCCCGCAGGCGTAAAGCTGGTCTCCTTGCCGGTAGGTTACGGTGCAGTCGGCGTTCAAGTTCAGGTCTCCACGCGCCAGCATCAGGCTGATCATCGAACCGGGGCCTAGTTCCACCTTTCCGACCGAAGCGCTTTCGCCGCCCGACAGGGCGCCGCCGGCCAGAGGCTCGAACCCGATCCGGCGAAACAGGGGCGCGTAATTCTGGATGACCTCGCTCGGGAACCCTCCGAACCGCAGCGGCAGCCTGAGGCTGGACAACGATTCATCGCTGCTGCCTGCGGGGAAGGCTTCGCCGGGGGGCCCCAGGACTTCTCCGGTTTCTTCCGGAATGAGTCTTCCGCCGCCCGGAGGGTCTGTCGAAGCGCGCACGATGGTGTAACGCGCGCCACTCGCCGCGCCGCTCGCGGGCGGAGGCGCCAGCTCGGGGACGACCTGGAGGATTTCCTCAATGGGCGTAATCCCGGCGAAAGCTTCCTTCGAGAAGGGGAATGAAAGCGCAATGGCGCCGACCAGCTTTCCGTCAACGTAAACCGGGCTCCCGCTCATCCCCAGGATGACGCCGGTCTTTTCAAGTGGCCCGCCGGAAAGCCGCGCCAGAATGACGTCGTGTTTTGGAGCGACCGCGTTCTTGAGAACGCCCAGGAGTTCCACCTGGAACTCGTCGACCCTCTCGCCTTCGAAGACCGTCCGCCCCACGCCCTTGAGCCCCGGACGGACTTCACTGAGCGGAAAGAATTGAGTCGCGTTTTGGGCCCGAAGAAGCGGGGCCGCAAGCAGCAGACTTGCTAACCCGGTGACCAGCCGCTTGAGTCGCATAGGAGCAGACTAGCTTCGAGGCAGCTAACAGTCATAGTCTAGGGGATAAGATTTCAGCCCGTCAAGCAAACACGATACACGAATCGCGGGAACGTTCCTCGCGCCTATCCTCACGGGATTCGGCCTTGACCTTGCCGCCTGGAAAATCGAGTCCGTCATCCCGGTAAGTTCGTTAAGAGTATGTCACCAATCGGGTCGAACAGCCATGCCGCCCTCAGTTTTCCTGACGCGAGCCCCGGATCGATGGTTAACCCGACTGGTTGATGAAGCGCCGATGGCGTTTTAACCCCTTGATTTAATCGCTTCTTCGATATACCTTGAGCGGAGTGGCTACCGAGTCTTATGCTGTTTCGAGGCGATCCGAGCGCGTCCCTACCAAAATAGCCATTATCCTCATCATTGAGTCCGAGGGCGAAAGACTTGAGAACGAAACTTCAACCGTGGATTTTTCTCAGCACGGCGTCCGGATTCAGGTGAGCAGCAGCGGACTCACCCCTGGACAGATTGTCGAAGTCATCCCCACCGAAGACCCGTCGTATTCGGTGCGAAGCCGAGTCGTTTGGGTGGGTCCCACGGGTTCCGACCAGAAGGACCAAGCGGGGCTTGAATTCTTAAGCCCGCTTCCCGGTCCGAATTAGTCACCCTTCGTTTGATTTAGTGCTAACACATTTTTTTACAACAAGATAGATGGAACATTCGCCGGCCCTGCCCAGTACCATCGTACTATGGTGCGTAAAGGGGTTCCCAGTTATGTTGGATGACCAAGGGGGAAAACCAAAATCGAGCCGAGCACCTGCTTATGATTTTTGCGACTCTCGTCCTGATCCTTTCGACCGGGTTCTTCCTCTTCTATCTCCAAATTGCGTGCCAGAAAATCCTCCGCCGCGAGTTCGAGCAGGAGTACTACAACCTGATCGTCAACGCCAACCGGCTGGAATTCCCCTCGGTGCGCAAGGCGGTAGAGGAGTTCGGCGGACCCCTGGATTACCCCAGGGTCCGCATGATGCTCAAGTGTGATTTCCTGGCGCTCTCCTACCTCCTCGAGCACGCAAATAAAAACCTGAAGTTACCGAGATCGCGCGGCGAAAGGCTGGTGCTTTCTTATTTCCGGTTGACGTTTCTCGTCCTGAGGGTTTGCCACATGCTCAAGGTCGGGGAAAAGCCTGCTGTGCTGAAATTGACAGAGATACTTCAATACCTGGGTAACGTGGTCGGAGAGCGTGTCAGTAAGAGCCGCATGGGAAATTTGATGGCCTCAGGCTTCTTTTTGAATGCCCGGTAGAATTCGTTGACTCATCGCGCCGGCCCGCGCGTGACCCGGCTCGGCGCTCACGTTCCCGCACTTTCCGCAGGCCTCGTCACGGTCGTCCGTAGTTTGAAATGAGTTTTCTTTCTCGCCGCCCGTTCCGGGCGCCCCTCATCTGGACGACGTCCCGGAGCTACTTCCGGCTCGTTCCATCCTTTCTAGTCTCTTTGCTCGAGAACATCCTCCGGTCGGCCTCGTCAAGGACCTTGTCTAAAGTCTGTCCGACGTGCCACTCGGCGAGCCCGATGCTGATCGTCAATTCGAATTTCGGCAAGTGGCCGGCGGCCGACCAATCTTCCGAATACTTTGCGATGCGTCCTGCGACGATCTGTCCGCCCCGGAGGTCGGCCTCGCCCAGGATGATCAGGAACTCGTCTCCTCCGTAACGCACGACGGCGTCCGAGCCGCGCACGGCCGATGTCAGGATGGCCGCGATTTCGGCCAGCACAAAGTCTCCCGTCAGGTGTCCAAACCGCGTGTTGATCTCCTTGAAACCATCAACGTCCAGGACCATGAACGTCAGCGGCGTGCCGAGTCGCTTGGCGCGGCCCATGTATTTTCCGGCCATGTCGTCCAGCGACCGTCGGTTGTAGACCTCGGTGAGCGGGTCGGTAAACGACTGAAGTCGGGCGAGTTCGCTCTGAATGGTCGCGGATATCACCGCGTCGCGCGTCCGGCGCAGCTCCAGCCGGCGGCTGATGATGTAAGTGTTGAACAGAATGAGCAGAGCGACGAGGGACACGAACAGCTCGCGAGAGACTTCGATCTCCATCCGCACGTTTCCCCTGCGCAGGATGGCGGATGGGAAGATCAGCGTGAGCAGGCCCGCTCCGACCAAGATCCCTGTCCCCGTGACGATCAACCACAGTTCCCAGTCGCGCTTTTCCAGCGCGGCGAGTTGTTGGCTGAGCCTGGCGATCAGACTGTCAGACTTCGCCTCAGGTTTCTTGGCCTGGTCCATTTCCTCAATTCGCGACGCCGGTCTGGAGCGATGAAATCGAAGCCCGGCAAATGGCGTGTGGGGTTTCCCCCTTGCCCGGGCGGGAAAAGATTATATCCGAAGGTGTGATTCTGGCAATGCAAAATCCGAGCGAAAGGAGTTTTCAACAGCTTGGCTATTTCTCGGGATTAGTAACGAGTAAGTTAACACCCTCGAGACTGCAAGGACTCCAGCGTCGAGAATTTGCCTATTCACGCGGAGGTTTGAGGTGGGGATCCAGTTGGCGGGCCTTTTCGAACTCGAGTCTCGCCTCTTCCTTCTCGCCCTTCTTGCGAAGCGCCAGTCCGAGCTGGTAATGGGCCATGGCCAGGTTCGGGGCGAGCTTGAGAGCCGCCTGAAACTTCTCGATGGCGCCGTCAACATCCTCTTCGCGGAGCCGTTTTGCGCCTGTGTTCGCCGCGAGTGTCGCGGCCTGGAGGTTCATACGAAGTTTGTTGAGTTCTTCCGCCTTTTGAAATTCTTCGCCGGCGCGAGTGTTCTCTCCCTTTTGCCTCAGGACCATGCCGAGCGCCTGGTGCGCGCCGGCATCATTGGGATCGAGCCGAAGAGCAATCTGGACCTCTTGCAATGCGCCCTCGAGGTCGCCTTTCTGACGCAGGACAGAGCCGAGAATGGAATGGGCCTGCTCGTACTCGGGTCTGGACTTGACGGCGGCGCGAAATTCCGCGGCGGCTTCGTCAAGCTTACCCTGCTGCCATAAGATCACCCCGAGCGTGTAGTGGGCTTCGGACAGCGTGGGTTCGAGCTCAATGGCTTTTTGAAGCGCTGCCACGGCCCCGCTGAAGTCCTCTTTTTGCTTGAGCGCGACGCCCAGGTTGTAGTGGGCTTCCGAGTTCCCCGGGTCGAGGTTGATCAGCGCGTTGAACTCCTCAATCGCGGACTCCCACTGGGCTTTTTGGAGAAGGGCGAGGCCCAGGTTGTTGCGCGCGGCGAAAAGTTTTGCGTCGAGTCTCACGGCGGTCTGGAACTCCTGAATGGCCCCTTCGGCGTCGCCTTGCGACAGCAGCGCCAGTCCCAGGTCGTTGTGTGATTCGGCCTGGGTCGGCTCGAGCTTCAGGGACCGCCGGAATTCTGCGGCGGCATCCGGTAGGTAGCCCCCCCGCTGCAATGCCGCTCCCAGGGCGCGGTGGACTTGCGCGGAGGCCGGATTAAGCCGGGCCGCGGCCTCGAGTTCCTCGATGGCCTGCTCCATAAGGTCCTGCTGCTGATAGGCTAGCCCCAGGTAGTACCGCGCATCGGCGTAGTTTGGGCGCAGGCGAAGAGCTTCTTTGAGCTCCGGAATTGCCTCCGAGTATCGCTCGAGCAGCCAGTTTGTCACTCCCGCATGGTAGTGGGCTTCGGGAAAATCTGGTTTCAGTCTGATTGCGGCCTCGAATTCTCTCTGGGCGCCCAGGAGGTTCCCGCGGTGACCGAGGACAGAGCCCAGCCGGTCGTGCGCCTCCGCCCAATTCGGGCTCTGGCGCAGCGCGCCCTGGTAAAAACTGATCGCCCCATCGAGGTCGTTGCGCCGCTCGAGCGCCTGGGCCATATTGAGGTAGGCTTCGGCAAAATCCGGCTTCAAGGCAATCGCTTTGCGAAATTCGGTCACAGCGGCATCCGATTGACCGCTTTGCTCAAGAGCCGAACCCAGCGAGTTGTGCACCGTTGCGGATTTGGGCGCGTCTTTCAGCGCCAGGCGGAACTCGTGGATGGCAGCGGGCAGGTCGCGTTGATTAAGCGCTGCAAGGCCGAGCTCGTAGTGTTTCCGAGGGAGTTCGCCCAGCTCGGCTCCGCTTGAAGAGGGTTGAGGTATCTGCTCCAAGAGGAAAGCCTCGACGGGTCGGCCTCTCGCAACAGGCCAGGGAAGCGCCGCAACCGCGTCGCCGGGCATCGCGCTAAGCCACGCGGCGATCG
>WNEY01001087.1_pt1 | contig 18616 bp, 22 predicted proteins | sample 5400531 | NCBI WGS metagenome assembly WNEY01 (sample SAMN13153338, study PRJNA577476) | soil metagenome | isolation source: 200 cm saprolite under Douglas fir tree site 1 | place: USA:California | collected 2015-04-18
CATAGACCCCCACATTCGCGTGATTGTGCTGCGCTGCCACACGCAGGATGCCGGCATCCTTCGGGAGGTCCCCCTGCGGCAGCGTGGTCATGACGCAGCGAGGGCAGGGACCGGTAATCCGCAAGCGAACCTTGTCTCCGATCGCGACCGTGTGACCGATCCAGTCATTCTCCACGAAGCCCTGCTCGTCCGGCCCTGTCGCTACGACGATGTTCGGCCGAAACCGCCGAACCTCGAACCGCCCCTGCGGATAGAGCTCGCGCAGATGATCGATCGTCGCCGTGGTGAGCAGATGCACGACGGCAAGATCGAAGAACGTCCCCGCCGGAAGCTCGAAGTCGGTCACCGTATCTCTGAAGTCGAGACCCTCCATATCCGGCCAGTACTCCTCAGCGGTCGCGCCCGACGACTCTCCATCGCCTTTCGCCTCCGCGAACGCGACCTCGTGGCCGAGCGCTTTCGAAAGGATCTGCCCCAGATCAGGCTGCTTGCTCGTCACGACAGTCCCATCAGGCAGCGTCAGGCGGACGGCGGGCATCTTCTTCGATCCCCTCTCTGGAGGCTCGACATAGGCGGCTCGAAAGTCGAAGAAGTTGCCCCACTTCCTCGGATTCTTCGCGCCCGCGATCTTTCCGGTCGACGGGTCGACCAGCGCGAACCGCCGATCACCGACCAGGCCTCGTTCCGTGAACTCGGCGGCGTTCAACTCCTCCCCCATCATCGACTTCACCGGGTAGCGCCACAGCCCGACAACTGAACCACACTCGACGTGCGCGGTAGCTGCGTGCGACGGATCCGTTTGCATGGCGGCCCCCTTCGGCTCAAAGCTCGATCGCACCACCGAGGGTGTCGCGGCACCGACCTCCTGTCAAGCGGAAAGCAGCAGTGCGTGAACCCCCAACCGAGCGGGCCGCGCCGCCCACCAATCGACGCACGCAGCCTCGACCTCGAGCGCCGCCCAGAGCCTCCCACGCGCGAGCGCTCGCGCCGACTCCTTTCGGAGTGGCGCAGCTGGACCCGGACAGACATCTGCGACCAGTCTCATCCCATCCACGCCCTCCAGAATCGCTTGAATCCTGCCGAGGTGTGACCTGCCTCGCGCGCGTGTAACAGCTAGGGCTATCGCTTACTGCAGGGTCTTCTGCGATATCGCCGGAGCGCACTCGAGAGCCTCGACCGCTTTCCGACTCATCACGCCGCCGTCACGTCTCGACTCCCTCTGGAAAGCGGTCGCCGACGAGGTTGCGCGCTTTCCCGCCTCGAGCCTGCCGCTGCTCCGAGTGAACCAGAACTTCGTCGTAAGCTCCGGATTGACGAAAGCGTCGAAGACATCGGCAACCGGCCTGCGAATGAGCATCCCGGTCGTGGCTGTAACGGCATCGTTGTTCAAGGTTTCTCCTCTGAGCTCGGAGAGGGCATCTGAGTCTGCGACGATTTTCGGCTTGTCACAGGGTCGAGTCGTAACGGTCCCTGAGCGCCGACCAGCCGTAGTCGTTCGCACGGCTGCCGACGACGCGCTCGACGTCGTGGCCGTCGAGGAGCGCAGTGAGGACGGAGAGGCAGAGATGCCAGCCGGCGGCAAACGAGCCGCGATCGGCCCGCTCGTCGAAGGTGTGCTCGAGAGTGAGCCGGCACCCGCTCTGCGTCGAGGTGAGCGTCCAGCGGAGCAGGTGCGGGCCCCAGCGGTGAGCGAGCTCGCGCGGTGGGTCGCTGAGAAGCACCTCCGCGTCGACGGCCTCGCCCTGGGGCGTCTCGCGCGAGGTCGCAGGCCCGACGGACGTGAGTGGACGGTCCGGCACCACCGGCGACCACTTGCCGAGCTCGTGGGGCTCGGTCAGCTTCGGCCACACGCGCGCGGCCGGATGGCGGAACTCGCGTGACATCGTCAGCACCCAGCGGCCTGCGACCTCGGCCAGCGTCGCGTCGGTTCCTGCGCGAGCGGCGATCTCGGCGGTTGCCTGGTTGGTCGTTTCGATCATGATCTCTTCTCTTCGTCGAGTGCCTCAGCCAGGCGGTCGAGGCTGGCTGCCCACATCTGGTGGAAGGGCGTCACCCATGCGAGCACGTCGACGAGCGGGTCGGCGCTCGGCGCGAGCGCGTAGACACGGCGCCTGCCGACCGCCTTCGCGGTGACAGCGCCCGCGTCACGGAGCACCCGCAGATGCTTCGAGACGAGGGGCTGCGGAAGCCCGAGCAGTTCGATCAGACCGCCGACGTCACGTTCCTCGACGCGCAGGCAGTCGAGAATCCTGCGCCGCGTGCCGTCCGCGATCAACATGAACCCATCCACCTCCGAAGTATGCCTCTAACTTCATATGAACGTCAAGGGATACGTCCGGGGCGCCGCAATGCGCCGAAGCCCGGCTCCGGCCACGCCATCGAGCCGCACTGATCGATCACCGGACACACCGCACGATGAATGGGCACAGGTTCATCGCGGTGACGAGCCGCCGGGTCATGGAGTGACCTTCCAGGTCAGCCGCATCCTCGACCGGGTCCAGGCAGTAGAGGTAGCAGCCCTCGCCGCCGACATCGGGCACCAGGGCGGCGAGCCCCGGTGATGCCGCGGGAAGGTGCTGGCCAATGAAGTGCCTGCATGCAGGGGAATTGCATACTTCAGGAAAGGTAGTGGCGCGTGGTGGTAGCGTCGCACAACCGTGCTGTTCCGCCAGTTCGTCGACGACGATCTCGGTTGCGCCTCCTACCTGATCGGCGACGAGAGCGCTGTCGCCCTCGTTGACCCCGCCTACGCGATCGAGCAGTACCTCGACGAGGCGGAGCGGCTGGGCATGCGGATCGTGCGCGTGCTCGAGACGCACACGCATGCCGACCACGTCTCCGGCCACGGCCGGCTCGCGCTGGAGCACGGCATCCCGGTCTCGGCGCACCCGCTCGGCAAGCCGGAGTACCCGTTCGACCCGATCGAGGATGGCGACGAGCTCGAGCTCGGCTCGGTGCGGCTGCGCGTCGTCCACACGCCCGGCCACCGGCCCGAGCACTGCTCCTTCGTGGCGCTCGAGGACGGCGAGCCGCAGCTCGTCATGACCGGCGACTCGCTCTTCGTCGGCGACGCGGCGCGGCCCGACCTCGCGGTCGAGGCGCGCGAAGGCGCCGAGGGGCTGTTCCATAGCCTGCGCCGGCTCGCCGAGTTGCCCGGTCCGGTCGCCGTCTATCCCGGGCACGTCGCCGGATCGCTCTGCGGCGCGGCGATGTCGCCGGAGCGCTCCTCGACGATCGCGGCCGAGCGCCGCTCCAACGTTGCGCTCTCGTACGGCGAGCTGGAGGACTTCGTCGCCGCCTCCGCGTCGATCGCGACGCCCCGGCCGCCGAATCTCCAGCGCATCGTCGGGCTGAACCGCGGGCCGTTCGTCAGCGCGCCCAAGCCGCTGCGCCCGATCCGGTACGAGCCCGGCCTGGCCGTGCTCGACGTCCGCGCCGCCGGGGAGCACCTCGCGGGTCACGTGCGCGGAGCCTTGAACGTACCCGTCGACGGCCCCTCCTTCGGGACGAAGGCGGGCTTCCTGCTCTCGCCCGAAGACCGGATCGCGATCGACGCTGCCTCGCCGGAGCAGGCCGAGCGGGCCGCGCGGGGCTTGCGTGCGGTCGGCTTCCTCGAGCTGGCCGGAGCGCTCGCGGACGCGCCGGCCGACGAGCGAGTCGAGCCGATCGAGGTCGACGAGCTCGACGAGCTGCTGGCTCGCGGCGAGGTGGAGGTGATCGACGTGCGCGAGAAGGACGAGCGCGACGCCGGCTACATCCCCGGCACGCGGCACATCCCGTACCGGCTGCTCCGCGCGAGCGCCGAGGAGCTCCGGCTCGACCATCCGGTCGTGACGATCTGCGAGAGCGGAGCGCGCGCCGCCGTGGGCGCGAGTGTCCTGCGCGCGGCCGGCGTCGACGCGCGGCCGGTCGCGCACGGCGGGATCACGACTTGGCGCGAGCGCGGTGGCCGCACCGTCGAGTTCCGCCGCTGCGGAACCGTTTGAGGTCGCTCCTACTCGTCCACGGCGCCGGCAGCGGCCCGTGGGTCTTCGACGGGTGGCCGACCTTCTTCCCCGACGTGCGGGTCGAGACGGTCGACCTGCACGAGCGGCTCGAGATCGCCTTTGCCTCGATGGCGGATTACGCGGCTGCCGTCGAGCGCGCAGCCGAGCCGCTTCCCCGGCCGCTCGTGATCGCCGGCTGGAGCATGGGCGGGCTCGTCGCGATGATGACCGCGGCCTGGGCGGAGGGGCTGATCCTGCTCGAGGCGAGCGCGCCCGGAGAGGTGCAGGGCTTCCGTCCCGAGCTCGCGCGCGTGCAGGGCGCGTTCGACGCCGAGCGGGAGTACGGCCGTTTTCCCGCCGGGCTGCAGGCCCGGCCCGAGTCCGCGCTCGCCCGTGTCGAGCGCAAGCGGGGCATCTCGATCCCGTCACTGTCATGCCCCGCGCTCGTCGTCTACGGCGACGAGTTCGCCGACGAGCGCGGCCGCCGGCTCGCCGCCTTCTACGGGACCGAGGAGCTCCGCCTCCCCGGCAAGAGCCACTGGGACCTCGTGCTCGACCCTGACGCGATTCAGGCGGTCGCCGACTACTGGAGGCGTTCGACGGGATAGCCGGCGCTCCGGAGCGCCTCGAGCAGCTCGGCGCAGTGCTCGTCGTCGCGCATCGAGAGCGTCAGCTCGACCTCCGTCTCCACGATCGAGAGCGCCACGCCCTCGCGGCGGTGCTCGACCTCGACGATGTTTGCCCGGTGCTCCGCCACGAGCTGGAGCAGCTTGATCAGCTCGCCGGGACGGTCGGGCACGCGGGTTCGCAGCGCGAGGTAGCGGCCGCTCACGGTGAGGCCGTGGCGCAACACCTGGATCAGAAGCGTCGGGTCGATATTGCCTCCGGAGAGGACCGGCACGGCCGTCCCCGTCCCCGCCCCCACCCGGCCCGCGATCAGCGCCGCCACCGAGGCGGCGCCGGCGCCCTCGACGACGAGCTTTGCGCGCTCGGCCAAGAGCACCATCGTCGCCGCGATCTCCTCGTCCGTAACGGTCACGATGTCGTCGAGCAGCTCGCCCAGGATCGCGGAGGTCAGCACGCCCGGACGCTTGACCGCGATCCCCTCGGCGATCGTCGTGCCGTGGACGTCGCCGCCCGCCAGTGGCGCGCACGCCGCCGCCTGCACACCGACCAGCCGGGTCGAGGGCATCAGCTCCCGCAGCACGATCGCGATCCCGGCGGCCAGCCCGCCGCCGCCGATCGGGATGACGACGACCTCCGCGTCCGGCACCTGCTCGGCGAGCTCGAGCCCGATCGTGCCCTGTCCGGCGATCACCTGCTCGTCCTCGAACGCGTGCAAGAGGGTGGCGCCGGTCTCGGCCGCGTAGGCCAGCGCCTGCTCGAAGGCGTGCTCGAGCGAGTCGGCGTCCGTCTCGACGCGGCCGCCGTAGGCGATCGTCGCCTCGACCTTCGCCATCGGCGTGTCGCGGGACATGAAGATCGTCGCCGGGACGCCCTCCGCCCGCGCGGCCCAGGCCACCGACTGGCCGTGGTTGCCGGCCGTCGCCGCGACGACGCCCGCCGCCCGCTCGGTCCCGCTGAGCTGGTGGATCTTGTTGACGGCGCCGCGGATCTTGAACGACCCCGTTCGCTGCAGGTTCTCGGCCTTGAGCAGCACCGGGCGACCCGTGCGGCGCGCGAGCGTCTCGGAGCTGAACACCGGCGTCTCGCGCGCGACTCCCGCGAGCCGCTCGCGCGCGGCCTTGATGTCAGCGAGCGTGGGTGCCGTTCGAGCTATCGCCAAGCTTGAACACCTTCTCCATGATCTCGCGCACGGCGCTGAGCGGGTCGAGCTCGCGCGCCTGCACCTCGTCGAGCAGCCGCCGCAGCTCCGGGTCGTCCGCCACCGCGTGCTCGAGATGCTGCTTCGCGCGCGCGGACGCGACGGCGAACACCTCGCCGGCCAGGTTCTTGCGCCGCTGCTCCTCGAGCTTGCCGTCGGCGTCGAGGAAGGCCCGGTGCTCCTCGATCTTCTCCCAGAGCGCCTCGACGTTCTCGCCGCGAATCGCGTCGGTGAGGACGATCGGCGGCGCCCAGGCGCTCTCCTTGTCGAGCGCCAGGACCGAGCGCACCTCGTTCAGCATCGTCTTCGCGGCCGGGTGATCCATCTTGTTGATCGCGATCACGTCGGGGATCTCCATGATCCCGGCCTTCAACGCCTGCACCGAGTCGCCTGAGCCGGGCATCAGCACGAGCAGGACGGTGTCGGCGATCCCGATGATCTCGACCTCGCTCTGGCCGGCGCCGACGGTCTCCAGGAAGACGAGATCCTTGCCGGCCGCGTCGAGGACGAGCATGGCCTGAAGGGTCGCCTCGGCGAGGCCGCCGAGGTGTCCGCGCGTGCCCATCGACCGGATGTAGACGCCCGGATCGAGGAAGTGGTCTGCGAGCCGGATCCGATCGCCGAGCAGCGCGCCGTGCGAGAACGGGCTCGACGGGTCGACCGAGATGACGCCGACGGTTCGCTCGTGCCCGCGCACGTGGCGGACGAGCGTGGAGATCAGGCTCGACTTGCCGACGCCGGGCGGGCCGGTGACGCCGATCGCGAAGGCGTGCCCGGTGTCGGGATAGAGGTCGCGGACGACGTCGTAGGCGAGCGGATCGGAGTTCTCGACCAGCGAGATCGCCCGTGCGACCGCGCGCCGGTCGCCCGCGCGCACGCCCTCGGCGAGCGTCTCGCGCGTCCACTCCCGCCGTCCGGCCACGGCGGGAAACCTACAGCGCGGCGTTCTCGGCCTGCGCCGGGAGCACCGACGCTTCGCGGCGCGGCGCGAGCGCCGCCGCCGCAACCGCACCGGCCAGGCTCGCGAGCGCCGCGCCGCCCCAGAGCCAGCGCGCGCCCACGTGGTCGACGAGCACGCCGGCGCCTGCCATCGCCAGCCCCAGCACCGCATAGTTGACGCTCATGATCAGCGTGATCGCCCGCCCGCGCAGCGCGTCCGGCGCCCCGCGCTGCACCAGCAGGCCGTTGCAGACGTTCGCCGAGCCGTTCCCGAGCCCGCTGAGGGCGACGCACGGCGCCGCCACCCACACGTTCGGCGAGACCGCCGCCGCCAGCGTCCCGATCGCCATCAGCGCGATCCCGCCGGCGTAGGCCTTCGCCGTGCCGCGCCGCTCGATCATCCGCGCGGCCAGGACGCTGCCGACGACGAGGCCGACGCCGGACGACGCCGCGAGCAGGCCGAAGCCGAAGGCGCCCGCCGAGAAGGTCTTCTTCGCCAGGATGACCTCGCCGACGTTCACGCCCGCGTTCGCCAGCATCACGATCGTCCAGGCGATCAGCACCGCGAGCAACGCACGGGAATGGAAGACGACCCGGAAGCCGTCCTTGAGGTCGGTCCAATGGCCCTTCGTAATCGCCCGCGCAGCCTGGAGCGCCCCCGGCGCGATCCGTGCGACGAGCAGCGCCGAGCCAAGGAACGTGACGGCGTTGATCCAGTACGCGAGGTGCGGCCCGGATTGCGCGACGAGGATGCCGCCGAGCAGCGGGCCGATCGCCCAGGTGGCGTTCTCCGTCGTCTGGAAGAGCGCGTTCGCGTGCGGCAGGTCCTCGTCGTCGACGAGGTTCGGCATCCCCGCATAGACCGCCGGCCGGAAGAAGCCGTTTGCCGTTCCCACCACGCCCGCCGCGACCACGATCTCGGTCGCGCTGCGTGCGAAGGGCAGGTAGCAGAAGACGAGCAGGCGGGCGAGGTCGGCGCCGACCATCAGCTTCTGCCGCGGCAGCCGGTCGAGCAGCGAGCCGAGCGCGAGGCCGATGAAGATCGTCGGCAGGAAGTCGGCGATCAGCAGCGCGCTGACCCAGGTGCCCGAGCCCGTGCGGTCGAAGACGTCGATCGTCAGCGCGATCGCCGCGAGCCAGGTTCCTACGCCCGAGCCGAGCGTCGCGAAAAAGAGCAGACGGAACGGGGGCACACGCTCGAGCAGCTCGAGCTGGCGGGGGAGCCGGGCGGCCACTCGTTTTGAATCTAACAGGGGTTCCGGGCGCCGGACACCCCCGACGGAGTTACGTGACGGAGACGGCGCCGAGCCGCGACAGAGCCTCCGCGAGGAAGGCGTGCTCCTCGTGGGTGCCGACCGTGACGCGGATCGCACCCGGCGCGCCAAACGCCGCCAGCGGCCGGACGATCACGCCGAGCCGAAGCAGCGCCTCGAACACGGGCCGCGCATCCTCCCCCACCTCGGCGTAGAGGAAGTTCGCCACCGCCGGCCGAGCCGACGCCCAGCCGTGCGCGTCGAGGATCCGCTCGAGCTCGCGCCGGCCCTCCACGTTGAAACGGCGCCGGCGCTCCAGCTCGGCCGTGTCGGCGAGGCTCGCGAGCGCGGCCGCCTGCGCCTGCGTCGAGAGGTCGAAGGCGCGCCGCACCTTGCTCAGACCCGTCACAAGCTCGGACGGCCCGACGCCGTAGCCGATCCGCAGGCCCGCAAGCCCGTAGATCTTCGAGAAGGTGCGCAGCACGATCACGTTGCGGCCGGACTTGAAGTACTCCTCGATCGCGTCCGGGTACTCCGGCTCGTCGATGTACTCGAAGTACGCCTGGTCGACCACGGTGAGCACATGCTCCGGCACGCGCTCGAACCACGCGTCCAGCTCGGCGCGTGTGTTCATCGTCCCGGTCGGCTTGTTCGGGTGGCAGATGTAAGCGAGCTTCGTGCGCGGCCCGATCGCGTCGAGCATCGCCTCGAGGTCGTAGCGGTCATCGCGCAGCGCCAGTTGCCGAGGCACGGCGGCGAGCTTGGCGGCGTCGAGCACGTAGCTGACGAAGGACGGCCAGCCGCAGACGATCTCGTCCCCCGGGTCGAGCGTCGCCTGCGAGATACAGTCGATGACGCCGTCCGCGCCGGCGCCGAGCGCGATCTGCTCGAACGCGACGCCGTGTCGTTCCGCCAGGGCCGCACGCAGCCGGTACGCCCCGCCGTCGGGGTAGCGGTTCAGCTCGCGCGCGGTTTGCTCGAGCGCCTCGAGCGCCGCCGGGAACGGCCCGAATGGCCCCTCGTTCGAGGCGAGCTTGACGACGCGCTCGAGGCCGAGCTCGCGCTGGACCTCCTCGACCGGCTTGCCCGGCTCGTACGGTACGAGCGCGGTCAGCGCCGGCCGCAGGACCTGCACTAGATCGCCTCGTCGCCGCCGGGGCGCTTCTTGCGCCAGAACATCAGCGCCCCGCCGACCACGGCGAGCGCGGACACGAGCGCCGGCTTGTTCGGCCGCTTCGTCTCCGGGTCGACGCTCGGAACCGCGCTCCTGGCCTTCCGCTTCGCGACCCGCTTGCCCACGTTCCAGACCGTCCACCCGAGGACGGCGTTGCGCCTGTTCACGATGCCCATCGGTCGCTCCTTTCGTTCCCGCGAGGCTACCAACTGTAGGAGCAACGAGAAACGCCGGCACTGGGCCGGCGCTTCTTTGGGAGAGAGGTCCCCTGGGGCCCGCGGGCGGCATGGCCCCAGGGGTGTGGGACGAGGGCACGTCCTGTCAATAGAGACGCCACACCTACGGAAAACTTGCGCCGCCCTTCTTCGGCTTGAGCAGGCCCGGCGGCGCGACCTTGAGGTCGGGCAGCGTGACGGTCGGGGGCTGGATGGTCGGAGCCTGCAGCGGCGTCTGGTCCGATCCCTTCTTCGCCTGTCCGGGCGGCACAAGGCCCGGGGCCTGACCCCCGGCCGCGGCCGGTTCAGCCGTGTGCCTCTTGGCCCGGCCGGGCGGCGGGCTCCCGCCGTGACGGCCGTGGTGAGGGTTCGCCGCGTCCTCCTGCCGCACGCGCCGGCTCATGTGTTTCGCTCGGCCCGGCGGGATCTTCTTCGGGGCCGCAGAGCCGTGATCGCGGGCGACGACGGAGGCCGGCGGTCCTGCGCGGAGCTTGTGCGGCTTGCTCCCCGCGTGAGCGGGCCGGCGGCCGTGCGCCGCGACGCCCGCCGGCGCGGGACGTGCGGGAGCAAGGGCGCTCACGGGTGCGATGGTGTGTACCGGCGCGCCTCGAGGCTTCGCCTTCGCCGGGTGCCCGGCGAGCTGCCGCTCGCCCGCGAGCCCGAGGCCGCCGGCGACCAGGCCGGTTGCGACGACTGCCGCCGCCTTCGTGCCGATCGCCGCCCCGCCGCCGCCGAGCAGCGAGGCCAGCGAGCTCGGCAGCGGCAGCGCGCCGAGCGCCTTGAAGGCGCGGCGCTGCGCCCGCTGGCTTCGCGCAATCGTCGCGCACGCCTTGCACTCGCGCAGATGCGCGCGCAGCGGCCCGCGCTCGGCCCGCGAAAGGCGGCCGTCAGCCTCCAGCGAGAGCGCACGCTCCGCCTCCGCGCAGGTCAGCGAGCCCGCCAGCTGCTCGCGCAGCGCCCGCCGCGCCCGGAAGATCAGCGTCTCGACTGCGCTCACGGACACGCCGAGGATCTTCGCGATCTCGGCGTACGAGCGGTCCTCGAGCTCGCGCATCACCAGCGCCGCGCGCTGGTTGAAGGCGAGGTGCGAGAGCGCCCGGCGCAGGTCTTCGGCCGTCGGCCCGCGCTCGTCGTCCTCGAGCCAGTCCCCCTGGTTGTCGTCGAGCTCGACCTCGTGCACGCGCCGCGTCGCCTGCCGGAAGCGCTGGCGGCAGACGTTGTGCGCGATCGCGATCAGCCAGTTGTGCGGCTGGTGCGGGCGCTCACCTTGCTGGAGCGCGCGGTACGCGTTCAGGAACGTCGTCTGGGTGACGTCCTCCGCATCCGACGGATTGCGCAGCACCGCCAGGGCGTAGCGGTACACGTCACCCACGTGACGCTGATACAGGCGTTCGAACGAGCGGTCCGCGCGCAACCCGTGCGCCAGGAGAGGCGTCATACCCAGGTAGATACCCTCGCAGCGCGAAACTTGCGCAGCCCCCCGCGCCGAGAGACGATCTGGCCCGAGGAGTCACAAGAAGGGAGGCCTGCATGTCCCTCTACCTCGCCCGCTTCGGCTATACGGCCGATGCGTGGGCTGCGCTCATCCGCGAGCCGCAGGACCGCGAGGCTGCGATTCGGCCGATGTTCGAGAAGGCCGGCGCCACGCTCCACGGCCTGTGGTACGCGTTCGGCGAGTACGACGGGTACGTCCTCTACGACGCCCCGGACGCGGCGAGCGCGACCGCGATCTCGGTGGCGGTCTGCTCGAGCGGTGCGATCAGCTCTTTCGCGACGACGCCGCTGATCACCGTCGCGGAGATGGTCGAGGCGCTCAAGCGGGCGGCTGGGCTCGAGTATCGCGCGCCAACCGAAGCCGGGGTTCCTGCCTGAGTAGGCACGGGGGAACCCATGGTTCCCCCGTGCTGCCTCTCCTTCTCCTCGTCCTACGCGGTGGCCGTCGCCTTGCGCTTCGGCGGCAGGTGGATCGGGCGCTCCAGCGCGACCAGCCCCGCTTCCTTGATCGCCTCGGACAGCGTCGGGTGCGGCGCCATCCCGTCAGCGACCGTCTCGACCGTCGCCTCGGCGTCGATCGCGACCACGCCCGCCTCGATCATGTCCGTCACGTGCGGGCCGACCATCACGAGGCCGAGCAGCTCCCCGTAGCGGGTCTCGTGAATCGACTTGACCCAGCCGACCGTCTCGTTCTGCATCACGGCGCGCGCGTTGGCCACCCATGGAAAGACGCCGACCGCGACGTCGTCGCCGTACTGCTCGCGCGCCTCGGCCTCGGTCAGGCCGACCCCGGCGATCTCGGGGTCGGTGTAGATCGGGCGCGGCACCGCGCGGCTAGCGACGACAGCGTCGTGCCCGCACGCGTTCTCCGCCGCGACCTCGCCCTCGCGGAACGCCGTGTGGGCGAGCTGCCAGTAGCCGGCGCAGTCGCCGACGGCGTAGATGTGCGGCACGGTCGTGCGCCTGTGCTCGTCGGCCGCGATCCCCGTGCGCTTGTCGAGCTCGACGCCGATCTCCTCGAGGCCCAGTCCCTCGACGAGCGGCCCGCGGCCGACGGAGACGAGCATCAGGTCGGCCTGGACGGTCTCGCCTTCCCCGAACTGGACGGTCAGCTCCGAGCCGGAGTCCTCGACCTTCGTGCACTGCTTCTCGAGGTGCAGCGCGATGCCGCGCTTGCCGAACTGCTTCTCGAGCTCCTTGGCCGCGTCAGCGTCTTCCTGCGGGATCAGCGTCGGCAGCATCTCGATGATCGTCACCTCGCTGCCGAAGCGGCTGAAGATCGACGCGAACTCGCAGCCGATGATGCCGCCTCCGAGCACAACCAGCCGGCCCGGCACCTCGGTCTGGGAGAGCAGGCCGGTCGAGTCGACGCAGCGCTCGGAGTCGAGGCCGTCGATCGGCGGATTCAGCGGGAACGAGCCGGTGGCGACGATCGCGGACTTGAAGTTGACGTCCTCTCCGCCCTCGACTGCGATCGTGTTCGCGTCCGTGAAGCGGCCGGTGCCCTTCACCCATTCGACCCCGTTCGCCTTCAGCAGGCCGGCGACGCCCTGGGTCATCTGCTTGACGACCTTGGCCTTCCACTCGTTCGCCGTGGCGAAGTCGAGCTCGGGCTCGCCGACCTTGACGCCGAGCCGGCCGAACGTCTCGTGCGCCTCCTTGATCGAGAAGGCCGTCTGCACCCAGGCCTTGGTCGGGATGCAGCCCACACGGAGGCAGGTGCCGCCGAGCTCGGGCTCCTTCTCGATGCAGGCGACCTTGGCGCCGAGCTGCGCGGCTCGGATCGCCGCCGTGTAGCCGCCCGGCCCACCGCCGAGGACAGCAACGTCACAGTCCATCTCAGTCTCCTAGTTGGGGTTCGGAGGGCAAGCGTAACGGGTGGGCGCGCCCGGCGGCGGTGCCCTTTCGGCGCGGTCCCGTGACAGACACGTGCGCCTTTCCTCGGTACGCTGCGCGTGGAAGGCGGGCGGGTCGGGACCCGAGTTACGCGCGCGTGTATCTGTTAGCCGTTGAGCCGCGCGACCATCACCGCGGGCCGGACCGGATCGAACCCGAAGCGCCGGTAGAACTGCTCCTGGCTGCTTCCCGGCTCGACGCTGAGGCTGATCTGCTCGTACCCCTCGCGGCGCGCTCGCTCGAGTAGCGCTTCGAGCAACTCGTTGCCGAGCCCCTGGCCGCGCCGCGACGGGACGACCGCGATCGTCAGCTCCGGCGTCTGCTCATCGACGAAGCCGAAGCCGGCCTCTTGCTCCTTGAACAGGCGGTACCACGCTGCACCGACGGGTCCCGCCGGCTCGACCCCCAGCACGCCCGCGTCGCCCGGTCTTCCCCAGCCGCGCACGTAGCGGGAGACGGGCCGGTCAGGATCCTCGCCGACATGCCAGTAGTAGGCGTGCCGGAGCATGTCGCTCAGGAACCTCACGTCGTCTGGCCCGGCCGGCCGGATCACAGCGGGATTCTAGGTCAGCCCCCGGAGAGCTCCTGAGCCAGCTGGATCCGGTTCCCGTCTGGATCGAAGACGTCGAGCAGCCGCATCTGGCCGTGCAGCTCGAGCACGACGCCGACCGCGACGCCATCGGCCTCCAGCCGCTCGCGCTCGGCCTTGATGTCCTCGACGTCGACGTGCGCCACGCCGCCGTCCTCGGGCTCGCCCTCGGCGAGCGCGATCTCCATCCCGCTGCGCCGCAGCCGCGCCCAGCGGCCCTCCCAGTCGACGTACGTCTCCTCGAAGCCGAGCTTGTCGCAATAGAACGCGCGACCGGCGTCGAGGTTGCGCACGCGGTACCAGACCGGCACGGCTAGCGGTCACCTCGGTCGCGAATCGTGCTCGCCGCGCGCGAAAAGCAGGGCAGGCGAGGACGCAGGGAGCGCTCGTAGCCAGCGGCCACGGGCGCGACTGGGGACGCGGCCCGGCGTCGCTTTGCAGCGCTGCGGCGAGTGCGAGTCGCGGCCGAGGCGACCGCCATTAGAGAGCGAGCGCCGGCTCTTCGAGGTAGGTCTTGACCGTGCGCAGGAGGTCGGCCGCGTCGGCGCCGTCGACGGCGCGGTGGTCGACGGTGAGCGTCAGCGTCATCATCGGCCGCACGACAATCTGCCCGTCGCGCGCCACCGGCCGGTCGTCGGTCGCGCCGATGGCGAGGATCGCCGCCTGCGGCGGGTTGATCACGGCCACGAACTGCTCGACGCCGTACATACCGAGGTTCGAGATCGTGAACGTCCCGCCCTCGAGGTCGCCTTGCTGGAGCTTGTTGTCGCGGGCGCGGCCGACGATCTCGCCTCTGGCCTGGGCGAGCTCGGCCAGCGAGAGCCGCTCGGCCGAGCGCAGGACCGGCACGACGAGGCCCTGCGGCGCGGCGACGGCGATGCCGATGTTCGCGGTCGGGAAGATCTGCAGCGCCTCCTCCGTGAACTGAACGTTGACGCCACGGTGGCGCATCAGCGCCATGGCGCAGACCTTGGCGAGCAGGTCGGTGACCGTGACCCGGACGTCCGGGTTCAGCTCGCGCGCTCGGGCCACGAGCTCGTTCGCGCGCGTCATGTCCGCCGACACCGTGAGCTGGAAGACCGGCGCCTGCCACGCCTGGGTCAGACGGCGCGCGATCGTGCGGCGGATGCTCGTGAGCGGGACGGTCTCGATCTCGCCCGGCGCCGGCGGGGGCCCCGCAGGCTGCGCGGCTGCGCGCTCGACGTCCTCGGCGACGATCCGCCCCTCGGGACCGGTGCCGCGCAGCTGCGCCAGGTCGATTCCCCGCTCGCGGGCTACGCGGCGCGCCAGCGGGGATGCCTTGACGCGGCCATCCGGCCGCGACAGACCGGGCTCTTCGGCCGTCTCCGGCTGGGGCTCGCCCGTCGCCGACGCCTCGCGGACACGCTCGCGCTCGGGCTCGAGCTTCGGCGCCTCGGCCGGCTTCTCCGCGCTCTGCCGCGCCCCGTCGCCGGTCGGCGGCTTTTCCTCCCCGAGCGAGACCTCCTCGCCCTCCTTCCCGATCACGGCGATCGTCCTGCCGACCGGAACCTCGCCCTCCTGGACAGCGATCTTGAGCAGGACGCCGTCGGCCTCGGCCTCGACCTCCTGCGTCACCTTGTCCGTGTCGAGCTCGTAGAGCGGCTCGCCCTTCTTCACCGGCTCGCCCTCGGACTTGAGCCACTTCACGATCGTCCCGGCCTCCATGCCCTGACCGAGCCGGGGGAGCTTGACCTCAGTTGCCACGGCCGACCGTCCTGTAGATCGCCTCGAGCACGTCGGCCGCGTGCGGCACGACGAACTGCTCCATCACCGGCGCGAACGGGACCGGCGTGAACTTGGCGCCCACGCGCTCGACCGGCGCGTCGAGCCAGTCGAAGGCCTGGTACTGGATCACGGCCGCGACCTCGGCGCCGAAACCGCAAGGGATGACCGCCTCGTGCGCGACGACGCAGCGGTTGGTCTTCTTGACCGACTCCACCAGCGCCTGCTCGTCGAGCGGCTGTAGGGTCCGCGGGTCGACGACCTCGACCGAGACGCCCTCCGACTCCGCTTCTGCGGCCGCCTTCAGCGCTTCGTGCACGAGCCGGCCGGTCGCGATCACCGTCACGTCTTCGCCCGCGCGGTGGACGCGCGCCTTGCCGAGCGGGATCGGCTCGATCTCCTCGGGCACCTCGCCCTTGAGCGGGTACAGGATGCGGTGCTCGAAGAAGACGACCGGGTTGTCGTCGTAGATCGACGACCAGAGCAGCCCGCGCACGTCCTCGGGCGTCGAGGGGAACACGACCTTCAGGCCCGGGATGTGCACGAACCACGACTCGAGCTGCTGCGCGTGCTGCGCGCCGGGCGACCAGCCGGCGCCACCCTGCGTGCGGAAGACGACCGGGACGGTGACCTGCCCGCCCGACATGTAGCGGTGCTTCGCCGCCTGGTTGACGATCTGCTCGGCCGCGAGCGTGATGAAGTCCTCGTACATGATCTCCGCGATCGGGCGCATGCCCTGCATCGCGGCGCCGATCGCCGCGCCGGCGAGCGCCATCTCGGAGATCGGGGTGTTGCGGACGCGCTCCGGGCCGAACTCGGCGAGCATCCCCTGCGTCACGCCCATCGAGCCGCCCATCTCGGCGATGTCCTCGCCCATGATGAACACGTCGTCGTCGCGACGCATGGCCTGCACCATCGCGTCGCGCACCGCCTCCCGGTAGCTCAGCTCAGGCATAGACGTTCTTGTAGGCGTCCTCTGGCTCGTGATCCGTGCCGTTTACGGCGAACTCGACCGAGGCGTCGACCACCTCCTGCACCTCGCGGTCGACTTCCTCGAACTGCTCGTCGCTCAGCTTCAGCTTCGCGCGCAGCTTCTCGATCGGGTCCTGCGTCTCGCGCAGCTCCTGCTGGTCGCCCTTCTCGCGGTAGACCTGCGGATCGCCGACGTAGTGGCCGACGAGGCGGAAGGTCTCGGCGCACAGGAAGACGGGGCCGTCCCCCTCGCGCGCGTGCTCGAGCGCCTCGGACGCCGCGCTGTACACCGCCTGCAGGTCCTGGCCGTCGACCTTGATCGACTTCATGCCGAACGCGGCCGCGCGCTGCGTCAGATCGTCGATCGGCAGCTGCTGCGCGGCCGGCGTCGACTCCGCCCAGTGGTTGTTCTCGAGTACGAAGAGCGCGGGGAGCTTCCAGACCTGCGCGAGGTTGAGCGACTCGTGGAAGGTGCCGATGTTGGTCGCCCCGTCGCCGAAGAACGCCACGGCAACGCGCGGCTCGCCGCGCAGCTGGAACGCGAGCGCGGCGCCGACGATCTGCGGCAGCCCGCCGCCGACGATGGCGTTCGCGCCGAGGAAGCCGCGCTCAATGTCGTAGAGGTGCATGGAGCCGCCGTAGCCGTGCGAGCAGCCCTCGACCTTCCCGTACAGCTCCGCCATCACCTCGTTGGGGGTCGTGCCGTTGGCGAGCGCGTGCCCGTGCGCGCGGTGCGTGGACCCGAGCACGTCGCCATCCTCGAGCGCAGCGCAGACGCCTACCGCCACCGCCTCCTGGCCGATCGCGACGTGCAGAAACCCGGCGAGGTCTCCCGCGCGGAAGCGCTCCTCGACCTTTTCCTCGAAGCGCCGGATGAGCAGCATCTCGCGGAAGAGCTCGCGCAGCCGCTCCTTCGACAGCGTTGCCGTCTTCTTTTCGACCTTGGCCACGACGGCTTGAGTTTATGCTCCGCCAGTGACCCTCGTCATGCAATGGCGCGAGATCGAGCAGCGGTTGCCCGCCGACTGGTCGGACGCGCGGCTCCACCTGACCGTCGACGACGAGGGGCAGGCCGCGCGCTCAGCTGCGCTCCTCGGCCCCGCGATGCCCGGCCGCGCAGGCAGGGACATCCGCTTCTTCTCCGCCCGGCAGGGCGCCGGCGCCGGCCCCGAGGCCGTCCGACAAATGCTCGCGCGCATCGACGCGGAAGGGATCGCCGGGCGGCTCGAGCTGCTCGCCACGGGTGAGCCGGCCGTCGAGCCCGAGACCGTGCAGCGAACGCTGCGCCAGTCCTGGGAGGCCGAGCTGGCGGCGCTGCCCCCGGACTGGTCCGACCTCTACGCCGAGATCGAGCTCTTCTCGACCGATTACCTCGAACGCGCGGCACTGCTGCTGGCGCCGGTCAACCCCGCGCGCTACGGCGGCGTCGCCGGCTTCCGCTTCCGCTGTGCCCACACCTTCGGCTACGGCGCCTCGGCGGAGATGGCCGCCCGCTGCTTCGAGCGCCTGGACGAGGAAGGCATCCGCGGCTCGGTGCGCATCCTGCACGCTCTCTCGGACACCCACCCGGTCGGTACGCAGGGCCCGGTGTGGCGCCTCGAGGGAAAAGCGGTCTAGGCATGGCCGATCCGGCCTCCTGGCTCTCGATCGAGCGCGGCTGGCGCGTCGAGGCGGCGGACGGGAACCACGTCGGCTCGGTCGCCGACGTGCTCGCCGACGAGCAGAAGGACATCTTCAGCGGGCTCTGGGTCTCGACCGGCATCTTCGGCGGTCGCTACGTGCCGGCCGAGCGCGTCGCCGAGATCGTCGAGGGCAGCGTCCGGCTCGACCTGACGGCGGACGCGGTCGAGCGGCTGCCCGACGCTCGGCCCTAGCCGCCGAGCTCCCTCGCGAGCGCCTTCGCGTCCGCGCTCGAGCGCGCGATCACCAGCACGGTGTCGTCGCCGGCGAGCGTGCCGACGACGAGCGGGTGCGCCATATTCCGAGCATAGGTATTCAGGCGGTTTCAGCCCAATCGCCGAGGGAAACGAGGCGGGCATGAGCGCAGCCGAGATGCTCCTGCGCGTGCGGCGCCGCAGCCGGATCGCGCCGAGGGCACCGCTGCCGTCGTCGCGACCGGAGCCGGCACTGCGGGCCGCGCCGAGCGGCGGCGGGCCGAGCCCCTTCCTCGTGGTCGGGGTCGCCCTCGTCGCGGGGATCGCGCTCGCGAAGTGGCTCGACTGGAGGGGCCATGCACACCCGCGAGGCTGAGAGCTCTGAGAACCCAGTCAGGCAGACCGGCGTGGGCGCCGCCGCGAAGCAGGTCGCCGAGCACGCGAGCGCGCTCGCACGGCTCGAGCTCGAGCTCGCCGCGCTCGAGCTGAAGCAGAAGGCCGTGTCGCTCGGGCTGGGCGTCGGTCTGCTCGTGGGCGCCGGCATCGTCGCCCTCTTCATGGTCGGCTTTGCGCTCGCGGCCGCCGCCGCCGCGATCGCGACCGTGCTCTCGACCTGGCTCTCGCTCCTGATCGTGACGGGCGCACTGGGGCTGCTG
>WNEY01001915.1_pt1 | contig 18605 bp, 13 predicted proteins | sample 5400531 | NCBI WGS metagenome assembly WNEY01 (sample SAMN13153338, study PRJNA577476) | soil metagenome | isolation source: 200 cm saprolite under Douglas fir tree site 1 | place: USA:California | collected 2015-04-18
GAGCCCGGCCGCCCCGCCGGACAGCCCAGCTGGCCCGCCGGACAGCCCAGCTGGCCCGCCGGACAGCCCAGCTGGCCCGCCGGACAGCCCAGCTGGCCCGCCGGACAGCCCGCCCGTCCCTCCGGGCAGCCCGGTCGCCCTGCAGGACAGCCCAGTCGGCCGGCCTGGCAGCCCACTTGGCCCTTCGGGCAGCCCGGCCGTCCCGCCGGACAGCCCGGTCGCCCATCCGGACAGCCTGCACAGCCCGAGTCCGTCCGCGTGGCCAGTGCAGGGGGCACCGGCGCGTGATGCCGCGGCGGGGAGCCCGGCCGACGGGTCCCCCGCCCTGGAGTTTCCCGTCGCGCCGAGCCCGTCAGCCTGGCCAGACGGGCCGCCAGCCGGGGAAACCCGGGCGGTGCCCGCCGCCAGGGCAGATATGCCGGTTGCGCGCCCCGCGGCGCCGTCGCCGCGGGAGTCCACTCCATTCGTAGCTCCGTCCGCGCAGGTCCCGCCGTCCGCGCAGGCTCCGCCGTCCGCAGCCCCGCCCGCGCCACCAGCGGTGCCGCCGCAGTTCCCGCCCGCGCCGCCGGCCAGCCGGCCACTGGAGCCGCTTGCCCCTGGTCCGCCCGCGCCGCCCGCCCGGCCGCTAGAGCCGCTTGCCCCTGCTCCGCCCGCGTCGCCGCCCGCCCGGCCGCTGACACGGCCGCTGGCGGAGCCGCCGTCCACGGCGCCCGTCCGGCGAGCCCAGGCGCTGCCGCGCCGCCCGGTCTGGCCGGCCCGCGGCCTGCGGGCAAGTATTACGCGGAAGCGTGTCATCGCCGTGGTCAGCGGCCTCGCATTGTTTGCCGTGATGCTGGTCAGCGCGGGGTCGCCGGATCCGTCCGCGGAGCCGACCGTGCAGCAATTCCTGCTCGCCTGGGAACAGGGCCAGTACCGCACGGCTGCGTCGCTGACCACCGGCAAGCCCGCCGTGGTGACCACCGAGCTGCGCACGGCATACCGGCAGCTTGACGCCGCCAACCTGGTGCTCAGCATGAACCGGATCACCCAGCACGGGGACGCCGGCCAGGCGCAGTTCGACGCCTCGATCGATCTCGGCCGCAGCGGCGCGCCCTGGCAGTACCAGGGGAACTTCGCCCTGCGGATGATCGGATCGACCTGGAAGGTGGTGTGGAGCCCCAGCGTCATCTACCCGGGCTTGCGGTCCGGGTACCGGCTGGCGGTCGTGACCACGATGCCGAAGCGAGCGCCGCTGCTCGATGCCGCGGGCAGGCCGCTGGCCAGGCGCTCGCGGGTCTACGTGGCAGGCGTGCGCCCTGGCGGCCTGGCCGATCCGGAGCAGACGGCGGCCAAGCTGGCGGACGTGACCGGCTTGGATGCGAACGAGGTGTACGGGGACATTCTCGCGGCGCCGTCGGCGCAGTTCTTCGAACTTGCCCGGCTCCGGCCCAGCGAGTACCGCCGGCTGGCTGGCGGGCTCCGCCGGGTGCCCGGACTTATCATCAAGCAGGGCCGGATGCGGCTTTTCGACAGCGAGGCACGCTCGGTTACGGGCTCGGTCGGCACCGAGACGGCGCGGGTGCTGCGCGATGACGGAGTCCCGTACCGGCCGGGTACTACGGTGGGCCTGTCCGGGCTTGAGCTTGCGTACCAGCGGACCCTGGTCGGCACGCCGACTACCGAGGTGGTCGCGGAGAACGCGGCAGGCCACCAGGTGTCCGTGCTGAAGAGCTGGCGCGGATCCGAGGGCAGGCCAGTGCGGACGACCATCGACGCCGCTACCCAGGCAGCCGCAGAAGGCGCCGTCTCGCCGCTGCGCGGGTCCGCTGCGGTCGTCGCGGTCCGCGCTTCGGACGGCAAGATCCTCGCCGTCGCGACGCACAAGGGCCACCGCATGCCTGCGGTCGCCGCGCTGAACGGCCGCTACCGGCCAGGTCAGGCTTTCACGATCGTCTCCACTGCGGCGCTCGTGGCGGCCGGCTTCGATGTCTCGACGCGAATACCCTGCATGAGCCGAAACCAGGTGGGCGGGCGGACATTCAAGAACAAGCCGCCAGAATCGGCACTGGGCCCGCAGCCTCCGTTTAGCATGGATTTTGCCAGGGCATGCGGAACGGCATTCGCTGGCCTGTCGCTGCGGCTGCATCCCACCGAACTGACCTCGGCCGCGGCGAGCTTCGGGGTTGGCGTGCCGTGGCGGCTGCCGCTGCGGGCATTCCCCGGCTCGCTCGCGAGCCCGGCGGACGTTGGCCAGCTCGCGGCCGACTCGATCGGCGCGGGAACGGTCCGGGCCAGCCCGCTGGACATGGCGCTCGTTGCCGCGGTCGTCCAGTCTGGTGCCTGGCACCCGCCGTCGCTGGTGACCAGCCCGGCGGTTCCCGGGCCGGCGCCGAGGACCGCCGCGATCAGCCCGCGGGTTGTCGGGACGCTGCGCGCGCTGATGCGGCGGACGGTGACGTCGGGAGCAGGCCGCGCGGCCGGCTCGCGCGGCGGGGCCGTCTACGGGCAGGTCGGGAATGTCTCGCTCGGCCGTAGCCGGCATGGCCTGCGGGCCAGCTGGTTCGTGGGCTACCGGGGGAACGTGGCGTTCGCCGTGCTTGAGCTCACCCGGTCCCCGCGAACGTCGGTGGCACCGGTGGCCGGCCGGTTCCTGCGGGCGCTGCCGAAGCATTCGTGACGCTACCGTTACGCGCATTTTAGTAACGGGGAGCAACCATCCGACTTCGTTATGACGTCTTCCTAAGTGACTGGGGTGCCGCTTGGGGGGTTGCGGCCCAGTCGCCGTGAGGAGGACGGGCCTCATCTCGGGGGAGGCCTGTCGGACAGGACCGGCCCCGACCCTGCCGGTCGACCCCCGTGGGCGCATCTTCGGCCACCGCCAGCGCCCACGGGGGCATTCCTCCGCCAGGTTGATGCCCGATGGCCCGCTCGGGGGGGTAAGCCATCGGGCTTCTTCCTGTCTGCCGGGCTATCGTTCCAGTCTGCCGAGGGCTATCGTCCCGGTTGCCGGGGCCATCGTCCCGGTTTGCCCGGGTTATCGCGGTCGCCGGCGATGCCCGGATCGGGTACCGTTGATCACGACGCGGAATCTGGCCTGGCCGGACGGCGTTAGACAACTCAAGAGGGGGTGAAAGGTTTCGACTTTGGTAGTCGATCCAGGGGAAGCGGGCCGAGGGTTGCGGATACGACCTCGCAAATCCCGTGACCGCAAACACTAAGTGCCAACGCAAAGCGCACTCACCTCGCCCTCGCGGCCTGACCGCGAGTTAGGGGTTGTCAGCCCGGGAGAGCCTCCGGCCCGGTGTCTGGCATCAGCTAGGAGGATCCACCGTCCAGCCCGGCCACGGGACTAGGCGGGACAGCAAACAGTGGCTGAGCCCGTCGGCGACTCGCCTGCGTGAACGCCGGGGCTGAGAAAAGCTAGTGCAGGCTGCGCCCGGAGAAGCCCTGGTGAAGTACCGAAGGACGCGGGTTCGATTCCCGCCACCTCCACCACGATCGCCTTACTCCAACCCTCGTCCGCAGGACGAGGCGAGCGAGTCGATCATGGTTACACGGCTTACGGCCTCGCGTTCCGTCAGGGATGCGAGGCCGTTGCCTATCTGTGCCCCTGCCCGCGTCTGAGGCGCCGCCTGGCGGCCGTATGCACGCGGCCCTGTCTGTCGGGTGCCGCCAGATGGCGTACGCCTCAGCCAGCACGTCGAAGGGCTCGTTGAGCTGGCGGCGGAGCAGCCCGCAAGGCGCTGACCGCCGTGCTTGAGAACCAGGGGCTGCGACCGACCACTCGGGGCGGGCATCTGGCTGTGTATGACGCGACCCGTGCGCAGCTCGACCCTCCCATGGGCCAGGCGCTACGGCCATTTGACCGGATGCACCGTCAGCGACATGACGTGGAGTGTCCACCGACCGACGCCCCGCAGCTCACTGCGGACCACGTCCGCGAGGACGTCACCAAGGCTGCCGCCATCGTCGACCTCGGCGAACGCGTACTCGACCAGATGTCGCTAGGGCGGGCGGGCCGGCGCCGGCCGGCCACGCCTGCCGGTACTTTGCCATCCCGAGACCAAATGAACAAGCTGGCAGTACCATGATGCGGACCTGCGGCAAGGGCGATTCCCGGTCTGGTGAACGGTCATTCGGCCGGACCGCGTATCGATTGCCGCCGGGACAATTGCGGCGGGTGCTCAGATCATGGTAAAACGAGCCGGGTGATCGCGAATCCGGCCCCAGGGCAGCCCGCGGCGGTCGGCAGCAGGCCGGCCGCCGAGGCCGCGGTGCGCGTCACGGGCCTGCGCAAACGCTACGGCAGCGTGATCGCCCTCGGTGGCGTTGAGCTGACGGTCGAACGCGGTGAGTTCTTCACGCTGCTTGGTCCGTCGGGGTCCGGCAAGACGACCCTATTGCGCCTGATAGCTGGTTTTGAACAACCGGATGCCGGCCAGATTGAGCTTGGCGGGCGGATAGTCACTCGAGTGCCGCCGTACGCGCGCAACGTTAATACGGTATTCCAGGACTATGCTTTGTTCCCGCATATGACCGTCGCGGAGAATATCGAGTATGCGCTGCGCGTCCGGCGAATGCCTAAGCCGGAGCGCCAGGAAAGGGCCAGCCAGGCACTTGAGATGGTGCGCCTTTCCGGGCTCGGCCGGCGCAAGACCGGGCAGCTGTCCGGTGGCCAGCGTCAGCGCGTCGCGCTCGCCCGGGCCATCGTCAATGAACCGCAGGTCCTGCTGCTTGACGAGCCGCTCGGCGCACTTGACCTGAAGCTTCGCCAGGAAATGCAGCTCGAACTGCAGCACGTGCAGCGTGAGGTCGGCATCACGTTCATATACGTGACGCACGACCAGGAAGAAGCGCTGTCGATGAGCGACCGGATCGCGATCCTGAATCAGGGCCATATCGAGCAGGTGGGCGCGCCGATCGAGGTCTACGAGCGGCCGCGGACGGCATTCGTCGCCGGGTTCATCGGCATCTCCAACCTGATCGAGCGGGCCGGCCGCCAGATCACCGTCCGGCCGGAGAAGATCCGGCTGCTCGCCGATGATGAGCAGCCGCCGGCCGGCTCGGTCGTCGAGACCGGGCAGTTGCGCGACGTCGTCTACGTCGGGGTGCTTACCAGGTACGTCATCGACCTCGATGCGGGCGGCGAGCTTGTCGTGGCGCGGCAGAACGAAGAGGCGCCTGCGCTGACCCCTGGCGTCCAGGGATCACGGGTCCGCATCGCCTGGCGCGATGATCAGGCATTCACGGTGAGCAGCGGTCCCGGGCCCGATCCGGGCCAGCAAGGCCAAGGGCACGACGGCACTGGCCCTGGCCACGAGGAAAGGTAGGCAGCCATGATGGCTGGGAAGCGAAATGCCTCGCGCGCCGCACGCAGCGCGCTGATCCTGGTAGCCGCCGGACTCCTGGCGGCTGGCTGCGGTAGCAGCAGCGGTGGGACCGGCGGCTCGCCCGGAGGCGCCGCCACTGGCGCCGCTGGCAAGGTGCCGACGGCGAACCTGCCCACGCTCAAAACGGTCGGCAAGGGCGAGGGCACGCTGAACCTGATCGCCTGGGAGGGCTACCTGCAGCCCCAGTGGGTCAAGCCGTTCGAGAACCAGACCGGCTGCCAGGTGCACGCCACCTACGCCGGCACCTCGGATCAGATGGTGACGCTGATGAAGAACGGCGGCGGCGGCCAGTACGACATGGTGTCCTCGTCCGGCGACGCCGACCTGCGCATCATCTATGCCGGGGATGCCAGGCCGGTCAACATCAGTCTCATCCCCGCCTGGAAAGACTTCTTCCCGGCCTTCAAGTCGCCGGCCTTCAACACCGTCAACGGCGTGCACTACGGGGTCTCGCTGCAATGGGGACCGAACGTGCTGATGTACAACAAGAAGTCCTTCCCGGTGGCGCCGACATCGTGGAACGTCATCTACAGCCCGAAGTACAAGGGCCAGGTGACGGTCCCGGACAACCCGATCCAGATCGCGGACGCCGCGCTCTACCTGAAGGCGCACAACCCTGCGCTGAAGATCACTGACCCTTACGAGCTCACCCAGCCCCAGTTCCAGGCATCGGTGAAGCTGCTCGCCGGGCAGCGCCCGCTGATCAAGAAGTACTGGGGCCTGGCCTCGCAGGAGATATCCGAGTTCAAGAACGGCGACGCGACCGTAGGCGCGGGCTGGCCATACCAGGTCAGCGCGCTGAAGGGGACTAACTTCCCGATCGGCGCTGTGATACCCAAGGAGGGCGCCACCGGCTGGGCCGACACCTGGATGCTGGCGGCCAAGGCGCCGCACCCGAACTGCGCGTACCAGTGGATGCGTTACATCAGCACGCCGAAGGTCCAGGCGGAGCAGGCGGTCAGCTACGGCGAAACCCCGGACAACAAGCTCGCGTGCCCCCTCATGAACGAGCTCCAGAAGGGCTCGTGTGACCTGTACCACGCGAACGCGCCGCAGAGCTACTTCGACTCCATCTCGCTGTGGAAGACGCCGGTCGTGACGTGTGACAACGGCCAGCAGGACTGCGTGCCTTACTCGCAGTGGCAGCAGGCCTGGACAACTCAGGTGACCCAGTAGCGTGGGCCGGCCGCGACCAGGCGGCGGCCGCCCGGAGCCGGCCGCCGCCGCGTCCGGCCAGGCCGGCGGGTGGCCGGGGCTATCGGCCGCGCTCTGGCGCCGGCCGTGGGCGCGGGCCACCCTGCTGCTCACCCCCGCGCTGGCCTGGTTCGTGCTGATCTACCTGGCCGCCCTGGTTGTGCTGCTGATCACAGCGTTCTGGCGGATCAACGCCTTTACCACCAACATCGAGCGGGTCTGGAATCTCGGTAACTTCACGCTGATCTTCGAGAATCCGGCCTACCGCGACATCGTCCTGCGCACGGTCGGCATGGCGGCCGCCGTGACCGTCGCCGACGCGATCATCGCCTTTCCGTTCGCCTACTACATGGCCAGGCTGGCGAGCCACCGGACGCGGACCGTTCTTTACGTCGCGATCCTGTTGCCGTTGTGGGCAAGCTACCTGGCGAAGGTGTACGCCTGGCTGCTGATCTTCACGCACGACGGACTGCTCAACTGGTCACTCGGCAAGGCAGGCGTCGGGCCGGTGAACCTCATCTACACCAACTGGGCGGTGTTCATCGTCTTCTGCTACATCTGGCTGCCGTTCATGATCATCCCGGTCTACGCGGCGCTGGAGCGGATCCCGTCGTCCCAGATAGAGGCGTCGCAGGACCTCGGTGCCCGCACCTGGCGGACGCTGCGCCTGGTCATCTTGCCGCTGGTGCTGCCCGGCCTGGTAGCGGGCTCGATCTTCACCTTCTCGCTGACCCTCGGCGACTTCATCACGCCGATCCTGATCGGCGGCACCGGCTCGAACTTCATGGGCAACGTGATCGAGCAGAGCGTCGGGATCGCCAACAACGTGCCGTTCGCTGCCGCTATGGCGCTCATCCCGGTCGCGATCATGGCCGTCTACCTGCTGGGCGCCCGGGCGCTCGGCGCGTTCAGGGCGTTCTAGATGGAGCCGCGCGGCCTGCGCATCGCGCTGCGGATCTGGGTTGTGCTCGTGCTGCTCCTGCTGTTCGTCCCGATTGCCCTCATCCTGCTGTATGCCTTCGACCGATCGAACGTCCAGAGCTGGCCGATTTCCGGCTTCACCGTCCGCTGGTTCTCGGTGGCCTGGCACGACCCGGACGTCCGGCAGGCCTTGCTGCTCTCGGTCAAGGTCGGGCTGCTCGCCACCGTGATCGCGATGGGGCTCGGCACGGCGGTGGCCTATGCGGTGCATAGCTTCCGGTTCTTCGGGCGCGAGGCGATCTCGTTCTTCCTCGTGCTGCCGCTCGCGCTGCCCGGCATCATCACCGGGATCGCGCTCAGCTCGTTCTTCGCCTTCCGCGGCATCCAGCTGTCGATCGTGACGATCGTGATCGGCCACGCGACCTTCTGCATCGTCGTGGTCTACAACAACATCATCGCCCGGCTGCGCCGCGTGCCTGGCTCGCTGGCCGAGGCGTCGATGGACCTGGGGGCGCGAGGCTGGCAGACGATGCGCTTTGTGACCCTGCCGATGGTTGCCACCTCGCTGGTGTCCGGCGCCCTGCTCGCCTTCGCGCTTTCGTTTGACGAGGTCATCGTCACGGTGTTCACCGCCGGGGCGCAGAACACGCTGCCGCTGTGGATCTTCGGCGCGATCCGCCTCGGCCAGCAGTTGCCGGAGGTGAATGCGGTGGTTTCTGTGATCATCGCGGCAACGATCATCCCGGTCGCGCTGGCGGCCAGGATCGCAGGCTCTGGCTCGGTGACGCGGTCCGCGCCGCGCTCGGCCTGAACGAATATCACATTACCGGCCATTCCTGAGCCGGCCTGCTGGGCATGGCCGGCCGGCGTCGGGGGAGCCGGGCCGGCCGGCTAACCCTGCTGGCCAGGAGCCAGCGCGGCTTGCAGCCGCCGGTAGGCCAGCCCGATCTCGTCGAGCACCTGCTGCAGGTTGGAGCCGCTCACGGTCTGCTCGTACTGCGCGGCGGATTTGGACGCGGCGAGCTGCTGAAAGATCCGCTGGGCGCGCGAGGCTCCGGTGATCAGCTGGCTGGAGGCCGTCTGTGCCGCCCCGGCTGGCATGTCGATTGCGCCCTGCGACTGCGCGAAGGCGCCGAACGCCTGGCCCGCCTGCCGGTCAGCCGCCGTTATGCAGGGCAGCGGCCGGTTGCTGGTCTTGCACGCCGTCGTCCGGCTCCCGAAGGTCGTCATCGACTTGCTGAGCTGGCTAAACGCCGAATTTGTCTGGCTGAGTGCGGCGGCACGGTTCGCTGTGCTTGTCGTCGCGTTGCTGGCCGCGACCGCGACGACCGCGATGTATGCGGCGCCGATGATCACGCCGATGACGATGCCGAAGGTAACCAGCCGCTTGGCGGCCTGGGACATGACAAGCCGCCATGGCGGACCGCCGGGCACCCGCCAGTTGGCCGTCGAGACGGCCGCGGGGGCGCCGTAGGCCGGGGCGCCCTGCGTTCCGTAACCCTCAGGCGGCGGCGTTCCGTAACCCTGTGCCGGGGATGTCCCGTAGGCCGGAGGCGGCGTTGTGCCGTACGACGACATGCCAAATGGCACCGTCGAGCCTGGCGGCGCAGCCTGGCCAGCCGCTGGCGCCCCTGGTCCCCAGGTCGGCGCCGGCCCGGTGCCGCTGACCTGCTGATAGTCCGCGTCACCGGTGGCCTGCTGGTAGCCCGCGGCGGGCGGCTGGGCGGGCGCCGGGGGGTATCCCGCAGCGGACGGGAACCCGGCGGCGGGCTGCGACCCGGTGGCTTGCTGGTATCCGGCGGCAGGGAACCCAGCGCCGGGCTGGGATCCTGGCAGGTCGGCGGGCCCGGGCTGATCGCCGTATAGGCCGCGCGGGTACTCGCTGGTCAGCAGGTGGAGATAGCCGATGTACCGGATGGTGTAACGCAGCGCGGAACTGATCGCCGCATGCAGCGCTTCCGGCATCCGGCCCGTGATCAGCACGATCAGCCATGCCACGAACATGGTGATCGTCTCCAGGCCATATGTCAGCACCCCCGCCACGATCGCGGCGGGTATGGCCAGGATGAACCGGAACAGGACGGCCAGCCGGTTCAGTGGCCCGGGCCGCGCGGCGACCCGTACCGGATAGTCGGCGTCATCGAGCGAGAACGGCGGGTACAGGTCCGTCAGCAGCAGGGAGTAGGCGCTGACCCGCGCTTGCCAGCGCAGCACGCCGGACAGGAAGTCCGCCGCGAATTGCGGCAGCCTGCCGGTGAAGAGCGCGCCGAACCACCCGATGATCGCTACGATCTCGGCCGCTATCCCGAGCGCATAAAGGACGATGAACTGCGGAATCACCAGAATCAGCCGGAACAGCACAGTGACCCTGCGCTGTGGCACGGGTCCGGCGAATCCGACCTCGATCGGCGCGGCTCCGCCAGCGCCCTGGTACGGCTGCGGCGCCGGCGGCGGCAGCGGCGGTGCCGGAGGCAGTCCGGCAGGTATGTCAGTCACGGTCGCGCTCCCCTGGTCAGGCGAACATCGGTCAGCCGAACATCAGTCGGGCGCCAGCCCGGCGGGCGCCAGCCCGGCGAGCGCCAGCATGCAGGCGCCAGCCCGGCAAGAATCAGTGCGGCGGACGCCAGCCCGGCAAGAATCAGTCGGGCGGGCGGCAGTCCGGCGAAAATCATAGGTGAATTAGCGGACTAGCTGGGGTAATTCAGCCATTCTGTTAATTCCGGCCCGCGCTTTGCCGGCGGTCGGCGATGCCGCGTCGGCCATTTGCCCGCCGGCCCCGTGCGCCATCGAACCGGCCGGGCTCGCATCCGCGCTGGCCAACCTGATCACGCCAGACGAGCCAGAACGGCTGGTCATCACCGGACGGCATGACTACGGCTCAGCGGCCAACTGGAAGATCCTGACAGAGAATCAGCACGAGTGCTAGCAACCCGCGATGATCCGTCCGGGCAGCCCGCCGCGACGCTCAGCCTGTTCCGGACGCTGTCGCCCGCTGGCTTCGGCCGTCAGTGCGGCGCGGCAAGTTCAGGGACTTGTCCGGCAGCGGCCGCCCTGCGACTCATCGCCTCGGCTCCTGGATGCGGCGGCATGTCACCGGCCGTCGGATGCCCGCGAGCTGGCGCTGGACAGCCGGCCTTGCCCTGCCTACCCTTGACTGTATGATCAGTCAGTTCCGGTATCCCCGCGTGCCCATCGACCAGGCCGGGCTGGCGGCTGCGCTGCGGCCGTTCGGCGAAAGCAGGATGCTGCCCCCGGCCGCGTACACGGACCCGGCAGTGTTCGCCTGGGAACAGCGGTACTTCTTCGGCGCGGGCTGGCTCTGCGTCGGGCACAGCTCGCAGGTCGCTCAGCCGGGCGACCAGCGAGCCGAGCAGGCCGGCACCGGGAGCGTGCTGATCGTCCGGGGCGACGACGGCATCCTGCGCGCCTTCGCCAACACCTGCCGGCATCGTGGCCATGAACTGCTTGCCTGCGGCGCCACGCAGCAGTGCAACGCGATCATCTGCCCGTATCACTCCTGGACCTATTCGCTTTCCGGCGGGCTGCAAGCCGCCGCCGGGTTCAAGGGCCGGCCCGGCTTCGACGCGACGGCATGGGGGCTGATCGAACTGCCCGCCGAGGAATGGAACGGGCTGATCTTCGTAGCTGGTTCAGGAACCGCGCCGCCGATCGCGGAATGCCTCCGCACCCTGGACGAGCTGATCGCGCCATACGAGCTGGCCCGGCTGGTGATCTCCGGGCGGCATGACTACGACACCGCGGCCAACTGGAAGATCCTGTCGGAGAACTATCACGAGTGCTACCACTGCCCGATGATCCATCCGGAGCTGTGCAAGGTGAGCCCGCCCAAGAGCGGCCGAAACTACACGCCGGACGGCGCCTGGATCGGCGGCTGGATGGAACTGCGGGACGGCATGGACACCATGTCGCTGGACGGCAGCAGCCTGGGAGTGCCGTTGCGCGGGCTGGACGCACGTGGCCTGCGCACCGTGATCTACCTCAACGTGTTCCCGAACATCCTGCTCAGCCTGCATCCCGACTACGTGATGACGCACCGGCTGACGCCGCTCGCGGCGGACCGGACGAGGATCGAGTGCACCTGGGCGTTCGCGCCCGAGGCACTGGAGCGGCCGGGCTTCGACCCGGGCTACGCGGTCGAGTTCTGGGACATTACCAACCGGCAGGACTGGGCGGCCTGCGAGTCGGTGCAGCACGGCCTCTCCTCCGAGCACGCGCAGCCAGGCCCGCTGTCCGCCGAAGAGGACGCCGTCTACCAGTACGTCACGATGATCGCGCGCGGCTATCAGGGCGAGTCAGCCTGGCACCCCGCCGCAACGGCCGCCACCGCCAGCTAACCCGCACTGCGCCCGCATCGCCAGCCAGCCCCGCGCCGCGCCTGCCACCGCCAGTCGGCCCCGCGCCGCGGCTGGCCGTGCCCATGAAACCCGGGTTTGATATGGCTCCTGGCCTATCAAACCCGGGTTCATAAGGTCCGGAATCAGGCTTTCCTGGCATGCGCCGACGCACAACAGTGTTGACCATGGCGCGGACCGCTAGCCCGGTCCGGCCCGAGCCTCCCCCGACAGTGAAGGATCAGTCCGTGACCTTGCTCGACACCCCCGTCAACACCCTCTCCGGCCAGCCCTCGTCGCTAGCCGCGCTAACCGGGAAATCGCTCCTGATCGTCAATGTCGCATCGAAATGCGGCCTGACCCCGCAGTACGAGGGACTGGAGCGGCTGCAGCAGCGCTACGCCGGCCGGCCGTTCTCCGTCGTCGGGTTTCCTTGCAACCAGTTCGGTGGCCAGGAGCCAGGCACGTCGGCCGAGATCCAGGAGTTCTGCTCGACGACATACGGGGTGACCTTCCCGCTGTTCGAGAAGATCGAGGTCAACGGGCCCGGGCGGCACCCGGTCTACACCGAGCTGACCGCGGTGCCGGACGCCGACGGTGAGACCGGCGACATCCAGTGGAACTTCGAGAAGTTCCTGGTGAGCCGTGACGGCAAGATCCTCGCCCGATTCAGGCCCCGGACCGAGCCCGAGGCACCCGAGGTCATCGAGGCGATCGAGGCAAGCCTGGCCTGATCAAGCCGAGCGCGCCGCGCTAGACCAGCGCCGTCACGCCGCGCTTGACCAGCTGGTCGGCGATGATCGCGCGCTGGACCTCGCTGGTGCCCTCCCAGATCCGCTCTACCCGCAGTTCGCGGAAGAACCGCTCGGCGACGTTTTCCCGCATGTAGCCGCGGCCGCCGAACACCTGGACGGCCCGGTCCGCGACCCGGCCGGCCATCTCGGACGCGTACAGCTTGGCCATCGAGCACTGCGTGTGCTGCACCTTGACGTCCGCGCCGGCGTCGATCGCGCGCGCCGTCTCATAGCTCAGCGACCGGGCGGCGAACAGCTCGGTCAGGCTGTCCGCCAGCATGGCCGCGACGGTGCCGAACTCGGCGATCGGCCGGCCCTGCACCCGCCGCTCGGCGGCGAACGCTGTCATCTCCGTCACCAGCCGCTGCGCCGCGCCAAGACAGCGCGCCGCGACCATCAGCCGCTCGAACCTGAACCACTCGTATGCGAATCTCATCCCGTCCCCCTCCGCCCCGACCAGATGGGTGGCAGGAACCCGGACATCCCGGAACGCGACGATCGGGTGATGATGACTGGTCGTGTGCGAGTAGGCGGGCGTGCGCACCACGCTGACGCCGAAGCTGGGCAGGTCGACGAGGAACATGGCGTGCTCGCCGTCGTGCGCCCCGCCCGCCAGCTTGGCCTGGAAGAACGCGAAGCTCGCGGTGTTATAGGACGTCACGTGCCATTTCTCGCCGTTCAGCAGGTACTCGTCGCCGTCCCGCCGCGCGGTCGCCTCGATGGCGTCCACGTCCGAGCCGGCGCCCGCTTCGGTGATCGCGTAGCACTCCTCGGCGTCGCCGCGGATCGTCGGCAGCACGAACCGGTCCAGCTGGTAGGGCGTCGCCACCGGGGGCAGCCAGGAAGGCGGAGTCCCGACCACCCAGGCAAGCCCGTTGGTGACCCGGCCGACCTGCTCCTGCACGAGGACCTGCTGCAGGGAGGAAAGGCCGCCGCCGCCGAGATCGGCCGGCATGTTGGCTGCATGCAGCCCGAGCTCCCTGGCCCGCTTGGCATGCCCGGCCACCACGTCCGCGGCCAGTTCGCCGTTGTTCAGCTCGGCAGCGACCTCAAGCGGGATCAGCTCGTCGGTGAAGGACCGGGCGCGCGCCTGGATCTGCAGGTCCGCATCGGAAAAGCCGTACATGGCATCCCTTCGTCCTCCGGCTCGCGGCCGGACTAGCCAGTCGGCCGCCCCGCAGGCCGCCCCGCAGGCCCGGCCGCATTCCGCCGGGCAGCATCGCCGGCAGCTCGAGCTCCACTCTCTTGACTGAACGTTCAGTCTATGCCAGCATCGACGGCGTGCCAATGCCTTCAGCCGGCTACCCGGATACCGCGGACGCAATCGTCGTCGGCGGCGGGACGGTGGGCGCGTGGTGTGCCTATTTCCTCCGCCGCAGCGGCCTGGACCGGGTCATCCTGCTGGAGAAACGCACCCTGGGCGATGGCGCGAGCAGCCGCGCGGCCGGCATCGTCCGTACTCAGGGCGGTACCCCGTGGGCCGTCCGGCTCGGCGACTGGTCGCGTAAGTTCTACCTCCGCCAGCACGACGAGCTGGGCATCGACTCCGGCTTCATCCCGCAGGGCTACCTGCTGCCCTGCTTCACCGCCGAGGACGTCACCGCCGCCCGCGACCGGATGGCCATGCAGAACGCCGAGGGCATGTCGGTCCGCTGGCTGGAGCCCGCCGAAGTGGACGCTGTCAACCCGACGATGGCGCCGGGGCTGACCCTCGGCGGCACATTCTGCGCCGAGGACGGCTACCTGGCTCCGCCGCGCAACGTCACCGCCTACGCCGTGGCGCTCGCGACCAGCGGCGTGCAGGTGCGCGAGCACGTCACCTTCACCGGCCTGAGCACTGCGGGGGACCGTGTCACCGGCGTGCAGACCACCGCAGGCCCGGTCGCCGCCCCGATCGTCGTGCTGACCGGCGGGCCCGAGCTCGCCGAGGTCGGCAAGCTCGCCGGGGTCCGGGTCGCCGTCGGCGGCGTCCGGCACCAGGTCGCCGTGACCCAGCCGCACCCCGATCTCGCCCCGAGCCGGCTCCCGATGGTTTTCGACCTGTCCGCGGGCCTGTACTGGCGCCCGGAGGAGGGCGGCCTGCTGTTCGGCATGAGCAACCCGGCCGAGCCGCCCGGGGAGGCAACCTGCATCGACGAGCCCTACCTGGCGCTGATGCGCGAGCGCCTCGCCGAGCTTGTCCCGGTGACCGCCGGGCTCGGGCTGCGCAAGATCTGGGCGGCCACCATTGACTACACGCCCGACCACCTCCCGATCATCGGCCCGGCAGCCGGTACCAGCCAGATTTTTAACGGGGCCGTGATAGCCAGTGCCGGCGGCGCCGGGATGATGTGGGGGCCCGCCGTGGCCAGGGCCGCCGCCGATGTCGAGCTCGGCCTGGACCGGTTCGACCCGGATGGCCGCAGCCGGCTCGCGACCGACCCGATCGCGCTGCCCTTCCCCGAGCACGCCCCGCAAGCCCGGCAGGAACCGCAGGCCCCGGGGAAACTGACGATCTCCTGACCGGTCCAGAAAGGACATCCATGACCGACATCACCGCCGCGACGCCGTTCCTCGCCGACGCTGCCGCCGCCGAGCTTGAGGACTGGGGCCCGCTGGACGAGGCGACCGGCGAGCCGATGCAGACCGCGGGTTACACCTTGTGGCAGGACGGCGAGCAGGAGGTCGGCGTGTGGGAGTGCACCCCGGGCCCGTCCTACTGGAAGCTGGAGACCCACGAGTTCGTGCACATCGTGTCCGGCCGGATGACGGTGACCCCGGACGGCGGTGCGGCACGCGACGTCGGCCCGGGCCAGACGGCGGTCTTCCCGCGCGGCTGGGCAGGCACCTGGCAGATCCACGAGAAGATCCGCAAGGTCTACGTGATCTTCTGACCCGGGCACAGGCCGAACGGCCACCAGGTGCCCGGCCCAGATGATCTCAGGCTCTCCATGATCGCGGAGACTTTCGGGGATTCGGGCACCCCGCAACCCTCCGCTTTCATGGACGGAGGTCGATGCTGGCCGCCGGGAACGCCTGCTTATGATCAAGGAAGTGCAGGTTACCGGGCTGACGGTGACTGCCCGGACCATGCTTTGCCCGGCATGTTCCGGGCGAGAAGGGATCACGCGGGCTTATGACGGCCAGCCGGGATGCGGTGATCGTCGGCGGGGGGCACAACGGTCTGGTTGCGGCCGCCTACCTCGCCCGCAGCGGGCTCGACACGCTGGTCTGCGAACGGCGCGACGTGGTCGGCGGCGCGGCGGTCAGCGAGCACCCGTTCGGCCCGGACTACACGGTGACCTCGCTGTCCTACGTCGTTTCGCTGCTGGCCCCGGACCTGGTCCGGGATCTGCGGCTGGCCAGCCACGGCTACCACGTTTTCCCGCAGGGCCCGTACTTCGCGCCGCGGGCGGACGGACGGTACCTGCGACTGCCGCATGAGCCGGCCGCGCGCCGGGCCGAGATCGCGAAGTTCTCCGCGCGGGACGCGGCTGCCTATGCCGGCTACGAGGCGCACCTGGCCGGGATCGGTGCGGTTCTCGGCCCGATGCTCAACGAGATACCGCCCCGGCTCGGCTCCCGGCGGCCGTCGGATCTGCTGCGGCAGGGGCTGCTGCTTCGGCACCTGCGCAAGCTGGACACGCGCGGCGCGGTCGACGTCACCAGGCTGCTCACCGGCAGCATCGCCGACCTGGTCGAGCGCTACTTCGAGACCGACGCCATACGGGGCGTGCTGGCAGTATCCGGCGTGATCGGGACCTGGGCTGGCCCGCGGTCGGCCGGGACCGCCTACGTCATGCTGCACCACCACATCGGCGACGTGGATGGGCAGGCCGGCGTGTGGGGATTCCCGCGCGGCGGGATGGGCGGTGTCACCCGCGCGCTGGCTGCCGCGGCCCGCTCGTTCGGCGCCGAGATCCGCACCGGCGCCGAGGTCGCCAGGATCCGGACCAGCGGCGGCCGGGCGACCGGCGTGACGCTGGCCAGCGGCGAGGAGGTAGACGCCGCCACCGTGATCACCACGGCGCATCCGCAGATCTCGTTCCTGCGGCTGGTCGACCAGGCAGCGCTGCCCGGTGACTTCCTGGCCGACATCCGCGGCTGGCAGACCCGCAGCGGCACCGTGAAAATCAACCTGGTGCTGGACCGGCTGCCGGTGTTCGCCAGCCACCCGGAGCGCGATCCGCAGGTCCACGGCGGCACGATCGTGCTCGCCGAAAGCCTTGACGACATCGAGAATGCGTTCCAGGAGGCGGTCTCCGGCAAGCCGTCGTCGACGCCGTTCGCCGACATCTGCATCCCGAGCGTTTTTGATAGCTCCCTTGCCCCGGCCGGCCAGCACATTATGTCGATGTTCACCCAGTGGGTGCCGCACGGTTACGCGGACGACCCGGACGACGCGGCGCTGGCCGCCTACGCCGACCGGGTGATCGCCCGGATGGAGGCCGTCGCCCCCGGCTTCACCGGCTCGGTGCTGCACCGCCAGGTCATCGGCCCGCATCAGATGCAGCAGGAGTACGGGCTGGTCGGCGGCAATATCTTCCACGGTGAGCTGACCCTCGGCCAGATGTTCCACGGCAGGCCAGCAGCGGGTTACGCCGACCTGCGCACCCCGGTCCGCGGGCTCTACCAGGCCGGATCGGCGACGCATGGCGGCGGCGGGGTCACCGGGATCCCCGGCCGCAATGTGGTTCACCAGATCACGGCCGATCGCCGGGCCGCCCGCTGGCGCCGCCGGGACCGGGTCTCGCCGCGCGTCTAGCCAGTCGGGCAACGTCTCGCGGCAGCACGGCGGGGTCACCTGATCGGGCTGATGGTAATCGCGACGATCTGCCTGGCCCCGGGGACGTCCTGCCACTTTGCTGTCGCGTCTGCGGCGAACACGGGGGTGCATACATGTCGAGGCTGGCGTAGAGCGCGAACTGCACACCCCGCTCCTGGCCAGACCGCAGCGGAGCGCACGCCCCTGCAGCGCGCTCCCATCTGGCCAGGAGCGGGATCCCCCCCTACTCGTCGGATGCGCCGCTGATGGCCAGGGCGCATTCGACGAGGGCTGTGCGTACGCTTCTGGCGTCCTTGGCGGCGCGCTCCGCGGCGTCGACCAGCGTGTTGATCAGGAAGATGTCGGGCCAGGCCGCCCAGCCGGGATTGTGGATGATCTTGAACAACTCGTCGAAGTCGGCGGTGTTGCCGAGGTCGGCGAAGGCCGCCATGAGGCCGCGCAGCCGCTTGTCGAGTTCATCGACATGTGGGCCGGTGTCCTTCATATGCGGAACGGACATGAATCATTCCTGTATTCGGGCGACTGGGCCTGTTTGTCCTTGCCCTATACAGAGCCGGCTCCCCGTTCCGTGATACATCGACGTGCGCGGGCAGGTCAGCGCGCGGGGGATTCGCGGGCAGCCCGGGATGGTCAGCGGGCGGACTGCCGCCGGACGGCCAGCGCGTCCACCGCGATCGCCCCCGCCGGGCCGCAGATCAGCGGGTTCACGTCCAATGCTGCCAGCTCGTCGCCGAGCTCGATCGCGAGCGCGGACAGGCCGGTGATCGAGCGGATCACGGCATCGATGTCGGCGGGCGGCGCCCCGCGGACTCCGGCGAGCAGCCGGCTGACCCGCAGCCTGCCGAGCATCCGGCTGGCCCGCTCCGCATCCACCGGCGGCAGCGCGACCGACCGGTCGGCCAGCAGCTCAACCAGCAAGCCGCCGGCCCCGACGACGATCAGCGGCCCCAGGTCCGCGTCCCTGGCGATGCCGAGCGCGAGCTCAGGGCCGGCCGGGATAGTCTCGCTGACCAGCGCGCGCGGGCCGAGCCTGGCGCAAAGATCACGGTAGGCGGTGGCCAGCTCGGCCGGGCCGCGGATACCGAGCAGCACGCCGTCGGCGTCGGACTTGTGCAGGATCGCCGGCTCGTCGGTCTTCAGCACGACCGGGTAGCCGATCGCGCTGGCGGCGGCAAGCGCCGTGTCGATGTCGGCGGCCGGCTCGGCTCGC
>WNEY01001090.1_pt1 | contig 18601 bp, 25 predicted proteins | sample 5400531 | NCBI WGS metagenome assembly WNEY01 (sample SAMN13153338, study PRJNA577476) | soil metagenome | isolation source: 200 cm saprolite under Douglas fir tree site 1 | place: USA:California | collected 2015-04-18
ACCAGGTGTTCCACTGGCTCGACCGCGCATACGAAGACCGGCGGGGCTGGCTCACGTACATGAAAGTCGACCCGATCTTCGACGCCGTCCGGGATGAGCCGCGATACGCCGCCTTTTTGAAACGGATGAACCTGTGATGGAATTCGATCTCGACAAAGGCTTGGCAGTCCTCACCCGCACGCCCGCCACGCTGCGAGAGCTGCTCGCCGGGCTCCCCTCTCCCTGGACCAGCGCCAACGAGGGTCCCGACACGTGGAGCCCGCAGGATGTGGTCGGCCACCTGATTCACGGCGAAGAAACCGACTGGATCCCGCGGGCGCAAATCATCCTCAGCAAGGGGGAATCGCAGCCGTTCGAGCCATTCGACCGGTTCGCGCAGGCGCGGCGCTTCGCCGGGTGGTCGCTCCAGCGGCTGCTGGATCGATTCGCCGAGCTGCGCGCCGAGGGGGTCGCGACGGTGCGGCAGTGGCACCTGACCCGGGAGCAGCTGGCGCTGCGCGGCCGGCATCCCGAGCTGGGTCAGGTGACGCTCTCGCAGCTGCTCGCGTCCTGGGTGGTTCACGACCTGGGCCACATCGCCCAGATCTCACGCGTGATGGCCAAGCAGTACACGGCGGCCGTAGGGCCGTGGAAGGCCTACCTGCCGGTGCTCACGCGTTAGCCGGTTGACACCGCGGCGTTGGAGTGCGAGCCTAACACCCACCGCCGAGCCCATTCATGCGCACTGTCAGTCGAACCGTCATCCAGACCGTCCCCGTATCGATTGAGCGGGTGTTCGCCCTGCTCACCGACCCGAGTCGCATGGCGGAATGGCTCCCTGGATGCGCCGGAACCCAGAGCGACAAGCCCCTCAGGAAGGGCGTGCGGTTCAAAGTGCGGTTCGGTCAGCGCATGACCGAGTTCGAGGTCGTGGATTTCACACCGCCGACGGCGTTCGGCTGGGTGGAGCGCGGTGAGCGGAACGGCTGGAAGACGTTCTTTCGGCTCGACCGTGCGGCGGAATCGACTGCGGTGACCGTGCGGGACGTGTGGGCCCCCCGGTCACTCATCGCCTGGTTGCGCGGCCGGCTGTTCGAGAAGCGCCGCGTGGACACCCAGCTCGAGGCGATCCTCTCGAACGTCCGGAAACTACTCGGGCCTTGAAGCGCGGGTCGAGACCCGAAGGGGAGGCGTTCTACTCGGTCGATCGGCTCGAGCGAGGCGATCCGGGCGGCAATGTGGTCCTCTAACGCCGGCACGCGTGTCTCGTGTTGTTCCAAGAGCTGGTCCAGACCTCGCGCCGCGTTGCGGCCACGAGAGGTCGTCTTGCCAAGATCGAGCTCCTCGCCGATCTGCTGAAACGCGCGAGCCCGGAAGAGATCGAGATCGCGATCGCCTTCCTGTCGGGTTCCCTCCGCCAGGGGCGGATCGGGATCGGCTACGCCGCCCTGCAGGCCGCAAAGCCCGAGCACGCGGCCGACGCTCCCAGCCTCGAGCTCGACGCACTGGACGCGGCGCTCCAACGCCTCGCGAGTGCGACCGGTAAGGGCTCCGCTCGAGAAAAGGAACGGATCCTAGGTGACCTGTTCACCCGGGGCACGGCCGAGGAGCAGGAATTCTTGCTGCGCCTGCTCATGGGTGAGCTGCGTCAGGGAGCGCTCGAGGGACTCGTGACCGAGGCGGTCGCGAGGGCGGCCGGGCTCGACGGGGATACGGTCCGCCGGGCGACGATGCTCGCCGCCGACCTGGGTCGCGTCGCCCGGGCCGCCCTTACCCAGGGCGCGGCGGGCCTCACGAGCTTTCGCGTGGAGCTGTTCCACCCGATCCAGCCGATGCTGGCCCAGGCCGCCGATGACGTGGCCGACGCCCTGACACGCCTGGGCGGCGAGGCGGCGTTCGAGCACAAGCTCGACGGCGCGCGCATCCAGGTCCACAAGTCGGGCGATGAGGTGCGCGTGTTTTCCCGTCAGCTCAACGACGTCACGCCCGCGGTGCCCGAGGTCGTGGAAGCGGTCCGCCGGCTGCCACTCAACGACGCGATCCTGGACGGTGAAGCGATCGCGCTGCGTCCGGACGGCATGCCCTTGCCGTTCCAGGTGACGATGCGCCGCTTCGGACGGAAGCTCGATGTCGCACGGCTGCGCGCCGAGTTGCCGCTCGCGCCGTTCTTCTTTGACTTGCTCCATGCCGACGGCGCGTCGCTCCTGGACGAGCCCTACGCCCGGCGGTTCGCCGCGCTCGCGGCGGCCGTGCCGGCCGGGGAGCGGGTGCCCCGCCTCGTGACCTCGGACGCGGCCGAAGCCGCGGCGTTCTTCGATCGGGCGATCGCCGCGGGCCAGGAAGGGCTGATGGCAAAAGCGCTAGGCGCGCACTACGACGCGGGCGCGCGCGGCGCGGCCTGGCTCAAGGTGAAGCCTGCCCACACACTCGACCTGGTCGTACTCGCCGCCGAATGGGGCCATGGCCGCCGCCACGGCCGGCTCTCGAACCTCCACCTCGGCGCCCGCGATGCGGACGCCGGCGGGTTCGTGATGCTGGGGAAGACGTTCAAGGGGATGACGGACGAAATGCTCGAGTGGCAGACGGCCAAGCTGCTCGAGCTCGAGACCCGACGCGACGCTCACGTGGTGTTCGTAAGGCCCGAGCTGGTCGTGGAGGTCGCGTTCAACGGCATCCAGGCGAGCCCCACCTATTCGGGTGGCCTGGCGCTGCGCTTCGCGCGCGTCGTGCGCTACCGCCCGGACAAGGGCCCGGACCAGTCTGATACCATCGAGAGCGTGCGGCAGCTGCACCGGCGCGAGGTCGGCGCCCCCTAGGACACGCGCCGACGATTCGTCGGTGTCAGGATGTCGTCAAGAACTCGATCGAGAATCTGGCAGCGGGAACAATAGCTCGTCCGAGCGCGTCATTGGCATGCACGGTGGCATGACTTGAGCTCGGGAGGAATCGCATGCGCGTGTACGCGCTAGCGCTCGGAATATTGATGACGGTGGGATACGGGTGCGTCGCCAGGATGGCGGTCGCCCAGGTACGCCGGACGCACGACACTTCACCCGTATGCTCACCCGATACGGTGTGGTGGGGTGGGAAGCTGGCGCCCGTCACCGTCGAGGCGGAACGCCCGCCGCGGCCCCAGGCTCACGTTACCTGGACCTGAGGACACGTGGATCTCCCCCTGTTCGAGACCAACAGAAGGAGGCGCCCCAAAGCGCTATTGGTCGGTTTGGTGTCGCTGACGTTGCACACCGCGCTGATCGTTGGGGCTCTGTACGGCACGCTCCACGGCGGCCCAGGCGAAACGGCCGTCAAGCTCGACACGACCGTCGTGCTCCTCACCTCCGAGACGAAAGTGCCCGACCCGCAACCGCTGCAGCTCGCCGAGCCGCTGCGGGGGTTCCAGACCGTCGTCGTGCCGACGGTGGTCCCCACGACCGTTCCGCCGCTCGATCTGGAGGAGCACTTCGACCCGAAGGACTACTCCGGGATTGGGGTCGAGGGTGGGCGTGCGGACGGCGTCGTGCCTCCGGAGGACATCGTGTACTCAGAAGCGGTGGTGGAGGAGCGGCCCGCCCTGCTATCGGCCCCACCCGCGCCCTACCCAACTCTCCTGAGGCGAGCAGGTATCCAGGGTCGCGTGGTAATCGGCGCGATCGTCGACACGCTGGGGCGCGCCGAACCCGGCTCGATCGAGATCGTCGACAGCCCCAATCCCGCGTTCGATACGCCAAGCCGTGCGTGGATCCTCACCGCGCAGTTCCGCCCCGCTCGCATGCACGGGCAGGCGGTGCGGGTGCATGTTACCCTCCCGTTAGACTACTCGATTCGCCCCAGCTGACGTCAGCGCTGAAGCAGTTGCAACGTTCATCGGCAAGCCGCATCCGGGACATCGGGCTCGACCACGCAGTGTCATATAGTCGAGCCCGCGCAGACACTCAATAGTCGATAGCGACATGCCACCTGCCGACCTGACGGCCGAGCTCGAGCAGCTGCACGCCGCCGCGTTCGGCTGGGCGCTGAGCTGCTGCGGCTGGGATCGGAGCGCGGCCGAGGACGTGCTCCAGGCGAGCTACTTGAAGCTCCTGGACGGCCGCGCGCGCTTCGACGGACGCTCGAGCCTCCGCACGTTCGTATTCGGCGTGATCGCGCGGACGGCGCGCGAAGTGCGACGTCGGGCCGCGCTGCGGCGCTGGCTTCCGCTCGCGTCGTTACTGCTCGGCCCGGAGCCGGTGGACGGCAGGCCCGACCCCGCGACGGCGCTCGTCGGGGCCGACGAGACGGCCCGGCTGGTGCGCGCGCTCGGGCGATTATCGGCGCGCCAGCGCCAGGTCCTGCATCTCGTGTTCTACGAGGACCTCACGATCGCCGAGGCGGCCGCCGTCGCAGGCGTGTCTTTGGGCACCGCCCGCACCCACTACGAGCGTGGCAAGGCCGCGCTCAAGAAGCTGCTGGAGGAAGAGCCAGAATGATCGAGCGCGACGATCAGCACCTCAAGCAGGCCTTCGAGGCGCTGCGCCGGGAAGATGCGGCCGGCAGCCCGTCGTTCCAGGCGACCGTCGCTGCGGCACGCGCTCGCCGGGCCGGCGTATCGCGACGCCGCGCCCTGGGGCTCGCCGCCGCAGTGGTCGTCGCGGTCATAGCTGTGGTGGTTGCCTCGACTTGGCGGATGCGGACGAGCGACCGTCTGGAGATCGATCTCGCGACCGTACGGTGGCAAGCGCCCACCGACTTCCTGCTCAATCTCCCCGGCGATGAGCTGCTGCGCAGCGTCCCGCAGCTCGGGCCCCGGGGCCTCGACCGGAGGACTCTGTGAGAACACTTCGTATCTGCCTGGTTCCGGCTTTGGCTCTGCTCGTCGTCGCGATGGCGGCGGGTGCGCAGCAACCGCCTCAAGCTCCCGATGATCCGCTCGCGCGCGCGCTGTTTCCGCCGGAGCTGGTGATGCAGCACCAGCAGGACATCGGGCTCCGTCCCGAGCAACGCGCCAACATCACCAAGGCGATCCAGGATTTTCAGAGCAAGGTGGTGGACCTGCAGTGGCGCATGCAGGAGCAGTCGCAGCGTCTCGCCTCGCTCCTCGAGAAGCCCGCCGTCGATCAGGTCGCGGCGCTGGCGCAGGTGGACGAGGTTCTGGGCGTGGAGCGCGAGGTGAAGCGGGCCCACATCTCGCTGCTCATCAACATCAAGAACACGCTCTCGGCCGAGCAGCAGGCGCGGCTCGCCGCGGCGCGGGGAGCGGGCGTGCGGTGAAGTAGCCTATTGCGTGACGGTCGAGCTCCCAGCCTCAGCGCACGCGGGCGCGCCCTCTTTCATCGCGGGTCTGGCGGGCGTCGAGCCCATGAATACCGCGCACATCTGCCCCGCGGTGGCGCTCGTCAGCGTCGCGGTCCAGCCGTCCCCCGTCAGGGCGATGATCGGCATGGAATTCCCGGCGGTCACCGCGTAGGTGCCTGCAAGGTCGGCCGCGGTGGCGTAGTTCAGGTGCTGAGCGAAATAGTTCTCTTCGAGCGTCACCAGGTTCCGTAAGTCCGACTTCATAGCGACGACCTGTGCGCGCCCCTTGAGGTTGGTCAACTTGGGCATCGCGATCATCGCGAGGAGGCCGACAATCGCGAGCACAGTCATCAGCTCGATGAGGGTGAACCCGGCGCGCGTGTGGCGCCGACGCGGCATGTCGAAACCGCTCGCGGGGAACCGGCGGTGCTTAGCGGGGGTTAACGTTCGCATGATACCTTCAATCGGCACCCAACCCGCCGGCGACGCCGGCGTCGATGCTCGTCCCGCCGCGAGGAGCGGCACCTTTCTGCTGGGCGGCGACCTGCCCGTCCACCGCCTCGGTTTCGGCGCCATGCGCCTTACCGGCAAGGGGATCTGGGGAGAGCCGCGGGACCGGCGCGAGGCGATCGCCGTGCTGCGCCGGGCTGTCGAGCTCGGGGTCAACCTGATCGATACCGCCGACTCCTACGGCCCCGAGGTGAGCGAGCGACTCATCGCGGAAGCGCTCTACCCCTACCCGGCGGGGCTGGTGATCGCCACCAAGGCCGGCTTCGTGCGCCCGGGCCCCGACCAGTGGAAGACGGATGGGCGACCGGAGCACCTGCGCGCCGCGCTCGAAGGCAGTCTGCGCCGGCTGAAGCTCGACCGCATCGACCTGTATCAGCTGCACCGCATCGATCCCGCCGTGCCGTTCGCGTACCAACTTGGCACGTTCAAGCGAATGCAGGAAGAGGGGAAAATCCGACACGTCGGCCTGTCGGAGGTCCCGGTCGCCGACATCGAACGTGCGCGGAAGATCGTGCCGATCGTCTCGGTGCAGAACCGCTATAGCCCTACCGACCGGGAGCACGAGGGTGTGCTCGACCACTGCGAGCGCGAGCGGCTGGCCTTCCTGCCGTGGTATCCGCTCGGTGCCGGGGCGGCGCTGCGCGCCAAGGGCCCCCTCGCCAGGGTTGCGGCCCGGCTGCACGCGACGCCCGCGCAGGTGGCGATCGCGTGGCTGCTGCGGCGCTCGCCCGTGATGCTCCCGATCCCCGGGACCTCGAGCGTGAAGCACCTGGAAGAGAACGTGGCCGCGGCGCTGCTCGAGCTGTCGCCGCGCGACTTCGAGGAAATCGCGCGCGCGTCCTGACCGGAATCTATCCGATCACTGCCGTTGCCAGGTCGACCGCATGTCCTGCGTGACGAGACGGATGAGCGTGTTCACCAGCGGCCCGTACGCCTCTTTGGGATCCTTGGCGGAGAAGTCGAGCTGGCCGCCCACCAGCGCCACATGACCGACCCGCTCGGTCGCCCAGGCACTCGAGCGCCACAAGGTGGCCCCCGAACGAGTCGACAGCAGCCGCACCGTGAGATCCACCCGTACTGTGGCCTCGAGATGCGGGGTCACGAGCCCCGCGAGTCCGCCCGTCCCCTTGGGATTCGTGACCTTAAGATGGCCCGCGAACACGGCGCCGACCTCGCGCTGTTTGCCGAGCTCCTGGGCCGCGGCGATGCCCAGGTCATTCTCCCCGACACGGCGCAGTAAGCTGTCCTGCGTGCCGAGCTCGAGCACCTCGATGCCGGGTTGCGCCGCCAGCATGTCCTCGGAGAACCGCTCGGTCGCGAACTCGTGGAGCGAGCCTTTGGCGTTCTCCACCGTGAAGGTGACGAGACCGAGCCTCCCATAGCTCCGCAGGTCGAGCGCCGGGGGCACGAGCACGCTGCGCCTGCCGCCGCCGCAAGCCGACACCACCAGCAAGACCAGAAAGGCGGATAGCCCGCCGGAGCGCACGCCCATCGTCGCCTCAAGGGGTTGGAGACGGTCCACGGTAGGGGAGGAGCGCTGCCCGGTCAAGACACTCAGTTGACCTTGAGCACGGCCTCGATGAAGCTCAACGTTTTGGTCTCGACCCACTCGACCGAGACGGCTTCCACCTTCATCGTCCCGATGCGGTCGGTGCTGCTCGTGACCGCCCGGCCCTTGGTCGGGGAGTGTTTGATGTCCCGCGCGACCGCGATGCCGCGCCGGGGATCGCACTTGAACGTCAGCGTGGAGGCGAGCGCTGTGCCCGCAGGCGTGCGCGGCGTGAAGATGAGCGCCACAGTGGGATACGCACCGGCGGTGGTAGTCTCATCTTCGATGGCGGCTCCGTGGCCGGCGTTCTTGAGCGCGTCCATGAATCGGTCCAGCACCGACCGCACGACCGTTCGGAGACGATCGCCGCACGCCCGCCGGCGCCGGTCACCCTCGTCTTGTGCCGGCTTCACCTCGACCTGCAACTTCGCGGTACGCTCGTCGTAGCTCTTCAGGAGCGAGCGCAGCTGTTCCATACCCTTGTCGCCCATGAGATGATGATACGGCCTAGGAGACCATGAGTCACGTCCTTCCTGCCCTGCTGCTCGGCGTCTGCACCATCTTCGGGCTGCTGCTCGTTCCCCTCGGCCTGCCCGGGCTGTGGGTCATGGTGGCCGGGATCGTCGGCTACGGCTGGCTCACGGACTTCCGCTCAGTCGGGGTCGCGACCATCGGAGTCGCCCTGGGCCTCGCGTTCCTGGGCGAGATCATCGAGTGGTGGCTGGGATTTCGCTTCGCGCGGACGTACGGCGGCTCGCGCCGGTCGGCGTGGGGCGCGCTGGTCGGCGGGGTCGTCGGCGCCGCGATGGGGGTGCCCGTGCCCATAGTCGGGAGCGTGATCGGCGCGTTCTTCGGTTCGTTCGCCGGCGCGGTAGTGTTCGAGTACTCCCTGTCCCGCACACCGGCGACGGCGGTGCGCGTAGGGTGGGGCGCCGTGGTGGGTCGCGCGACCGCCGCCGCGGCCAAGATCGCGCTGGGTGTCGTCATCGCCGTCCTCGGACTGTTCGCCGCACTGCGCGGCTGAGCCAACGCCGGTCGCGTGACGCAGCGGGCACGCTCGAGAGCGAGCGTGCCCGCCGTGCTGTTACTGGCCGCCGGTCTTCGCGGCCTCATCCTTCTCGTGCTCGGCCTGCTTCGCCTCGCGCTTGGCGCTCGCCTCCGCTTCCTTGGCTTCCTTTTCACTCAGCCCCAGGCTCTGGAGCGTCTGGCCGATGCTCTTGCCGCTCTTCAGCCCGTCCAGGATCGCCTGAGTGGTGATGTTCGGATTCTTCGCGCTCAAGTTGTGCGCCACCATGTTGGCGGCGACGAACTGGCCGTGCGTGAGCTTCGGGTTCGTCTGGCGTGCCGCCAAGTACTCAGTCTCGAGGGCGTCCGGGGTCGTGCCGAGCTTTTTCGCGACGCCGCGGAACCGATCGAGGTCCTTGGCTCGATCTCGATCCACGTTGGACGGGTGGTTTGCGTTGGGTGCATGCGCTGATGCTTGCCCATGCGCGGGCTTCTGGGCGGCGACTGCTGTGGCGGTCGCAAGCGCAAGCCCTAACGCCAGCGTGACGCTCGTGGTCAGCCTCGTTGCTGTTCGCTTCATTGGATCCTCCAAGTTTGCATGGCGGGAGGCTGCCAGGTCTTCTGCAGCGCCCTCAACCGTCAAAGACCGTGCGAACGCGTCAGAAGTAACCGTTCCATATTGCGCCCGGGTGACCAGGGTCACCGGGTCCGGGTGTTACCGTGTAGACATGCGCTCGCTCATCGGCCGTCTCATGTTCTGCGTCGCGCTCGGCGGCGTCCGTCTCGCGGCCCAGGCACCCGTCACCGCGGGCGCCACAGTCGGAAGCGCGAAGCTCAGCGATTCCCGCACCGAGCAGGCGCTCAGCGGTGTCGTGCGATATCAGGCGACTCCCTGGCTCGGTCTTTCGGTCATGCCCGCCGAGGTGCACGTCTCCGACGTGATCAATGGACGCACGGTGTCGAGCAGCGGGTTGGGCGACCTCCCGCTGACCGCTGACGCCTTCCACGCATTCGCGACGCCCGGTTCGCCCGTGGTGGCGGCTGCGCTCACGGTCGTGGTGCCGGCGGGGAACGCGGCGTGCGGGCTTGGCAGCGGAGCAACGTCGGTCGGGCTCGATCTGGGCGCCGGGGTGTCGCCGAGCCGGCGGCTCCGCGTCTCCGCCGACGCGAGCCGCAGCGTCAGTGGGCCATCGGCACAATCCACGCTCACCGCCCCCCACGCGACGTCGCTCCGCGCCGAGGCCGGCTACGACATCTCACGCGGCTGGGCGGCAGACCTCTCGCTCGGTGCTGATGTCGGACAGTCGGATTCGACGCAAGCCCTGAGCCGCGTCCTGAGCGCCGGGGCGAGCCACGTACTGACGGGCTCTCTGGCCCTCGCGCTCGACGGCAGTGTCGGTCTGTCGGCGGCGTCGCCCAAGTGGACCCTCGCGGTGGGCGTCGGGACGGCGTTCACGGGGATCTCGCCGGTCAGCCCGGCGTCGTCGCTGCGGCGTCTGAAGAGCGCGTTCGGTGGGGGAGTGAGCCGCGGCAGCGGGGCGGGAAAGGTGGGCTGCCGGTGATGACTGTCCTACCGGTTGCCTAGGTCTCTGCTCTTCTCACTGCTGCGAACGGTACCAGCTTCCGCCGCCGCTCGTCCCACAACGTGAGACGGACGCAGCGGAAGCTTTCCCACAGCGTCAGCGTCGGGACCTGGCGCAGCTCGGCGTGATCGTCGAGCGCCTGCTGGAGTCGATAGTTGGGGATCCGCGGGTGCAGGTGGTGAATGTGGTGGAGCCCGATGTTCCCGGTGGCCCACTGGAGCAGCCTGGGCAGACGGTAGTACGAGCTGCCCTGCAGCGCCGCGGCGTCGTAGGCCCAGCGCTCGTCGTGCTCCCAGTACGTCGGCTCGAACTGGTGCTGGACGTAGAACAGCCACACGCCGAGCGACGTGGACAGAAGCGTAACGGGAAGCTGCACCAGCGCAAACTCGCGGAACCCCACGAGGGTCCCCATTAGGGCAATCAGCGTTGCCAGTCCCACATCCGTCCAGAAGATGCTGCGCCGCTCGCGCGTCCACTCGCGGGGCACGATGGTGGGAATCCGGTGTCGCACGAAGAAGTGGAGCACGGCGCCCACCCCGAACAGCACCACCGGATGGCGATACACGCGATACTTGAACCGCTCCCAGCGCGACCGGGCGAGGTACTCGTCCACCGTCAGGGTGTCGATGTCGCCGAACCCGCGGTGCTCGAGATTGCCCGAGGTGGCGTGGTGGAGCGCGTGGGTCTTCTTCCAATAGTGGTATGGCGTGAGCGTGAGGACGCCGAGGATCGACCCGACGATGTCGGCCGCCCGGGTCGACCGGAAGAACGCGGCGTGGCCGCAGTCGTGCTGGATGATGAACAAGCGGATGAGGAAGAAGGCGGCGGGCACGGCCAGGAGCAGGGTGAGCCAGTAACCGACGCGCAGGCTCTGATACATGAGCGCCCACGCGCCGGCGAACAGCGCCGCCGCGCTGGCGAGCTGCCAGACGCTCCGCTTGAGCTCGGGGCCCTTGTAGCGCGCCAGGCGCGCCGCCCATGCCGCTTCGTTCGCCATCGTCCTTCCGGTTCCGGGGACTCCCAGGCTAATGGAGCCACGGAGGGAAGTCAAACCTCAAGCCGACTCGCGCCTGCGGGTTAGATTGATGTGCCTGGGACCCCAATGGAGGTTGTCAATGGCACCGGTCACAATCGCGCGCTTTGTGCAAGAGCTGGAGAAGCTGAAGCAGGTGTCGGATGCCGAAAAACTCAAGCCGCAGGAGTACGACAGCCGGCTCGCCCGGATCATTCAGGAGCTCCGGGAGAAGGGCATCGACGCCGATCGCGCGGCCACGACCGCGGCGCTCGCGGATGCGGTCAAGCGGGGGATCATCACGCCGCCGGTGCAGGCGCACCTGCAGCGCCGATTGGGATTGGCCTAGACGCCCTGGAAGTACTGCTCTTCCCAGGCGACGTCGAACACTTCGTTGCAGTGCCGGCAGCGCAACGCCGCCAGGCGTTCGGTGAGCGGCACGCGCTCGCGGCAATTGGGGCACACCCCGTACTCGGTCACCCCGGGAAACCGGGCCGGGTTCTTGGGACGTGGTACGACGGACCAGCGGTACGGCGGTCGACTGATGATATCGAGAAGCGGGCGGGGGACGTCCACGGCTTCGCCGAGGACGTCGAGCAGCGCCTCGCGCGGCCCGAGTTTCTTGACGTGGTACCACGCGCCACGGCGCAGCGGGCGATCGATGTCCGCCCGCAGCCGAGCCCAATAGCGCTTGGGAGTCACAGTAACCCTGGCGTCACGCGTTCCTTATTTGGTCATCGTCCTCTGGGATCCTGCGCCGCCCCCGGCGCGTCGATGAGATGCGCCCGCGGCGGGCGATGCCGGTCACAATAATACCGCCCGGGACGGCCCGCGTGATGTGACTTCTGATACGTCACCCAACGTGCGGCCTGATCACACCTTGTATGGCTCACCCAGTCGTAGAAGTCGCAGCGAGGATCGTCCATAGAGAGTGCCCGGAGCTCGCGCCGCCCACGTCACCGCGTTACCGGCGCGAAACCCTGGCCGACGGTATCTGCCGCGAGCGACAGTTGCGTCTCCACCATGTTGCGGTTGATCCACACCACGTGGTCGCCGCACATGATCGCATCCACGGGATAGGGCTGGCTCGCGAACGATTGGCCGTCCGAGCTGGCGACTTGGGTCGTCGGGAAATAGTACCAGCAACGCTCGCCGCCCGGATGGCTGTGGATCATGCCCACTGTCCCCGACCACCCGGCGTCCTCGCACGTCTGGTGCGGGACGACCCGCGTGGGAGTGGAGTGTTTGGGCTCGACGTCGGCCGGGGCGATGCGCCGTACCAGGACGACGCTGCCCCGCGTCTCGCCGATCATGCAGCCCATGAATTCGGTGGGGTACGAGCGATACTGGAGCGCCAGAAAGCGGCGCGCCTGGTCGGACAGGATCAGCCGTCGCGCGACAGCCGCGTGCGCCGCTCCACCCGCACTCCGCGCCCACGCCGACTCGACGAGGCGGGCGGACTCAGGCTGCAGGGCCAGCAACGCCATCAGGCCCAGGGCAGCGACTACGATGCGGACGATCCGCTTGCGACCTTCGCTCATTGGTTCCTCGATCGTGCGTGCCGAACCGGCTGTCTGGCGCAACAGTTCGCAAGACTGGTGCCACTCGACGAAGTCGAATAGTGGTGCGAACACGGGAGACCGCGCCGCTTTTTGGTGCGCGCCCATGACGCGCCCGTGCGTAAAACCGCAGAATCTCTGAAACGGTAGGTTTTCTCGCAGGCGGGGAGTGTGGCGCTGGCGGGTCACTGGAACGCCACTAGACTAGAGGTGGGAGGTAATCTCCATGCGAGCGTCTGATCCCGCCGCGTCCGCGGTTTCCATTGGTCGCAAGCCCCGCGACGATGAGATCGACGTCTATGGCGTCACCCATCCCGGCAAAGTCCGGCGAGAGAACCAGGACCATTTTCTCATCTCCTCGCTTCACAAGCGGATGCAGGTGCATCTCACGAGCCTCCCCACGTCGGATCTCTTGTGGCAGGACACCGAGCGCCTGGCGTTCGTCGCCATGGTCGCGGATGGCGTGGGTGGCGCTGCGGCCGGCGAAGAGGCGAGTCGGCTGGCGGTCGGCGCGATCACGCGCTACGTGACCCGGGCGATACACTGCTACTACTCGGTCGACCCCGCCGACGAAGAGCGCTTCCCGCGGGCGCTCGAGGAGGCGGCGTTGCGAGTGCACGAAGACATTCAGGCCAACAGTCCCACGGGTCCGCTGGAAGCGCACATGGCGACGACGCTCACGTTGTGGATCGGCGTGTGGCCGCGCGGCTATCTCCTCCAGGTGGGGGACAGCCGCTGCTACCTGCTCCGGAACGGCGAGCTGATGCAGCTCTCGCGCGACCAGACGCTGGCGCAGGATCTGGTCGATCGGGGCGTGTTCCGCCGCAGCGAAACCCTGAAATCACCCTTCGCTAACGTGCTGTCGAGCTCCCTGGGGGGACCGCAGACCGCACCCATCGTCACGCACATGCGGCAGCACTGGGGCGACGTAGGCCTGCTGTGCAGCGATGGCCTCACGAAGCAGGTTCCCGACAGCCGCATCCGCGAGCGCCTCCTCGCGATGACCTCGGCGAAACAGGTGTGCGAGGACCTGCTGCGCGACGCCCTCGACGCGGGAGGCACGGACAATGTCACCGTGCTGGTGGGGCGGACGTTGCAGAAGGATGCAAGCTGAGCACCGATCTCGTCATTCTTAGTACACGCGTCGTCACCCAGGATGGCATTGTACCCGCCGCGGTCGCCGTCACCGACGGTGTGATCACGGCGGTCCACGAGTACGGGGGCGGGCCCGACGCGGCGCGGCGTCTGGACGTCGGAGATGCGGCGCTGCTGCCCGGCGCCGTGGATGCGCACGTGCACGTGAACGAGCCGGGCCGGACCGAATGGGAGGGGTTCGAGACGGCGACCCGCGCCGCCGCGGCGGGTGGCGTGACCACCATCGTCGACATGCCGCTGAACAGCATTCCGGTTACCACGACGCCGCCCGCGTTGGAGCAGAAGGCGCGAGCGGCCGCAGGTCGTGCCACCGTCGACTATGCCTTCTGGGGCGGTGTGGTGCCGGGCAACACCGACCAGCTCGCGCCCCTGGCCCGCTCGGGGGTGCGCGGCTTCAAGTGCTTCCTCGTCCCGTCGGGGATCGACGAGTTCCCTCCGGTGGGGGAGGCTCAGCTGCGGCCGGCGATGACCAAGCTCGCCGCACTCGGGCTGCCGCTGCTGGTACACGCCGAGCTTCCCGGCCCCATCGCGCGTGCCGCGCCGTCGCGCGATAATGATCCGCGGCGCTATGGCTCGTATCTCGCCTCACGCCCTCGCACCGCGGAGCTCGAGGCGGTGGACCTGATGCTCGGGCTCTGTCGCGAAACCGGCTGCCGCGTCCACATTGTGCATGTCTCGGCCGCCGAGACGCTCGGCCGGCTGGCCGATGCGCGGCGTGCCGGGCTCCCGGTCACAGCCGAGACGTGCCCGCACTATCTCACGTTCGCCGCGGAGGAGATCCTGGACGGTGCCACCGCCTGGAAATGCGCCCCGCCGATCCGCGAGCGGAGCAACCGGGAGCAGCTGTGGGACGGCCTCGCCCAAGGGACCCTCGACCTCGTGGCGAGCGACCACTCGCCTGCGCCTGCGGCCCTGAAATGCCTCGAGACGGGCGACTTCGTGCGGTCCTGGGGCGGAATCGCGTCGCTCGAGCTGGGGCTCGCCGCCACCTGGACCGGAGCGCGCGACCGCGGCCGGGACCTGGGAGATCTCGCTCGCTGGTGCGCTACGCGACCGGCCGAGCTCGCGGGCCTCGCCCGCAAGGGACGGATCGCGCCCGGGTGCGATGCCGACCTCATCGTGTTCGATCCCGAGGCTACGTTCACAGTCGTCCCGGACCGCCTGCGCCAGCGCCATCCGGTCACACCGTATGCGGGGATGGTACTCAAGGGAGTCGTGCGCCAGACTCTTGTGCGGGGAACGCGCGTGTATGAGGAAGGGGAGTTTCCGGGGAGGATGATCGGCATATGGCAGAGGTAGCGCACGACGGCTTGATCGATCTCGCCGCCGCGCGGGTGGGCGGGCGGGCGCTAGCGGCGTCGGACGAATTCTTTGCGCCCAGGCACAACCTGCTCGCGGCCGGGGGAGCCGTGTTCATCGAGGGCAAGTACACCGATCGTGGGAAATGGATGGACGGGTGGGAAACCCGCCGCCGGCGTGGCCCGGAGGGCGGCTACGACTGGTGCATCATCCGGCTCGGCATCCCGGGCGCGATTCGCGTGGTCACCGTGGATACCACCCACTTCCGGGGCAATCATCCAGCCGCCTGCTCGCTCGATGCGGCGCAGCTGTCGGGCGAACTCCGTGTGAGCGCTCGGGCGCTACGCACGCTGGATCTCGCGTTCGTGGAGCTGTTGCCGCGCTGGTCCCTTGCCGGCCACACCGAGAACGAGTTAGCCGTCGCGAGTGACGCGGCCTATACGCACGTGCGGCTCAAGATCTATCCCGACGGCGGCGTGGCGCGGCTGCGCCTTTGGGGCGAGGCGCGCCCGGACTGGCAGAAAATCGCAGCGGCGCGGCGCACCGTCGATCTCGTGGCGGTGGAGCACGGCGGCGTGCCGCTCGCCACGAGCGATCAGTTCTTCAGCGAGCCGTTGAACCTGATCATGCCGGGACCGTCCCGCGACATGGGCGACGGGTGGGAGACGCGGCGGCGGCGCGGGCCCGGTCACGATTGGGTGGTGCTGCGCCTCGGCCGCCGGGGTGTGATCGAGCGCGTCGACCTGGACACGACCCACTTCAAGGGCAATTTCCCCGAGAGCGCGAGTCTCGAGGGGTGCGACGTCCCGGGCAGAGGCGCGCCGCCTGACGGGGCTCCCTGGCGGGAGCTCGTTGCCCGGACGACGCTGCGGGCCAATGCGCGTCACCGCCTGGCCGTCCCGCCCGGGAAGCGCGAGCCGGTCACCCACGTGCGGCTGAACATTTTTCCGGACGGTGGGGTCGCCCGCCTACGGGTGTGGGGAAAGGTGGCAACGTAATGGCTCGGCATCTGCCCGTGAACGGGCATGACGCCGCTTCAGCGGCAGTGCCGAGCTGCGGTTTCAGCCGCGGATGACGGGCGAGCGATTAGCCGGTTATCTCAACGCGCTGTCCGAAGAGCGGGCCCGCGCCGCGCTGGGCCGTTGCTGCGGCGCGCGGCATTGGGTGGACGGGATGCTCGGGGCGCGCCCGTTCGCGAGCGACGCCGAGCTGCTGGCGGCGGCGGAGCGGGTGTGGTGGGGCCTGGGGCGCGCCGACTGGCTCGAGGCGTTCGCCGCGCACCCCCGCATCGGCGCCCGGGCGGAGGCCATGACGGACTGGGCGCGGCGCGAGCAGGCGGGAGCGAACGGCGCGGCCGAAGCGACGCTCGCCGCGTTGGCGCAGGGAAACCGCACGTATGAGAAGCGGTTTGGGCACCTGTTCCTGATCTGCGCCACGGGCCGGACGGCCGACGAGATGCTCGGCGCGCTGCGCGGTCGTCTCACGAACGATCCCGCCACGGAGCTGCGCGTCGCGGCGGAAGAGCAGGCAAAGATCACACGCCTCCGACTCGATAGACTGGTGGTCTCATGAGCGGCATCACGACTCACATCCTGGACATCGCGCGGGGACGCCCCGCGGCGGGCGTCGCGGTCTCGCTGGCGCGCCGCTCCAGCGACGGTTGGGCCGAGCTCGCGACCACCCGGAGCGACACCAACGGGCGCGTCGCGAACCTGCTCCCGGGCGACCTCAAGTCTCCCGCCGGTACGTACCGCCTGCGCTTCGACACGGGCGCGTACTTCGCGGCGCTGGGCCTCGCGCCGTTCCATCCGTTCGTCGAGATCGTCTTCGAGATCCGCGATGCCGAGCAGTATCACGTTCCGTTGCTCGTCAGCCCGTTCGGCTACACGACCTATCGCGGCAGCTGAGGCGCCCCCCCGCCCCCCGTGAGCGCCCACCTCGAGCAGTGGCTCAACCTCGCGCTCCGCTGGGCCCACGTGATCACCGGAATCGCCTGGATCGGCACGTCGTTCTACTTCAACTGGCTGAACAGCCGGCTCGCCCCGCCTCCACCCGAGCGTCAGGAGCCCGGCGTCGCCGGCGAGCTTTGGTCGGTGCACGGCGGCGGGTTCTACCGCGTGGTGAAGTACACGGTGGCTCCCCGGGAGCTTCCCCGCACGCTCCATTGGTTCAAGTGGGAGGCGTACGCCACCTGGCTCACGGGGTTCGCGCTGCTGGTGCTGGTCTACTACCTGGGCGCGGTGTCGTTTCTGGTCGATCCCCGGGTCGCGCGACTGTCACCGGGTGCGGGTGTGGCGGTGGGGGTCGGGACGCTGATCGTCAGCTGGGTCGTGTACGACGCCCTGTGCCGCTCGCCGCTCGGAGCCAGGCCGCTCGCCTTGGGCGCGACGCTGTTCGTGCTCGCCACGGCCCTGGCGTGGGGACTGTCCCAGCTGCTGAGCCCGCGCGCGGCCTACCTCCATGTCGGAGCCGCGATCGGCACGATCATGGCGGCCAACGTGCTCATGGTCATCATTCCGGCCCAACGGGACATGGTCGCCGCGCTCGCCGCGGGTCGTGCCCCCGACGCGGCGCGCGGCAAGCAGGGGGCGCTGCGGTCGCTCCACAACAACTATCTCACGCTTCCGGTGCTGTTCATCATGGTGAGCAGCCACTACCCCGCGACCTACGGTCACCGGCTCAACTGGGCGATCCTTGCGGGGCTGGCGGTCATCGGAGTTGCGACGCGTCATTGGTTCAACTTGAGGAACCAGGGCCGGAAGAACGTCTGGATGCTGCCCGCCGCCGGGCTCGCGCTGGTCGCGCTCGCGCTCGTGACGGCGCCACGATCGGGCCCGGGCGCGCCGAGCATCGGCGCTCAGGGCTCGTTCGCGGAGGTGCGTCTGATCGTCGCGCGCCGCTGCGCCGGCTGTCACTCGAGCGCGCCCACGACGCCGGGGATTCCCGCCGCGCCGCTGGGCGTGCTGCTCGACACCCCGGACCAGATTCGGGCCAACGCACCCCGCATCCTCGCCGTCGCGGTCGACGCGCAGACAATGCCGCTCGGCAATCTGACGGGGATGACTCCGGAAGAACGCGAGCTGCTCGGGAAATGGATTCGTGCGGGAGCAGCATTACGGTAGCGCCGCCCTCGCTTCTGCTTCACTAATCGCCCCGCAGTCGAGCGCGCGCCGGATCAGGCTCGCGCGCACGCCGCGGGCCGCCGGGTCCTCGAGCACGGTCCCGACCGTCGGAGATTCGAGGCACTCTCGGAAGAACCCGTAGGCCGCGGCGTACCGCGTCACCAGCTGCGCCGGGTGCAGATCCCATCCGTGGTAGAAGCCGCCCACCAGCGATTGCCGCACATCTTGGAAGTGCAGCCGCCAGGCGCGAAGCAGGTGGTCGCGCGGCGGGACGGGGAGCACGTTGGTCGAGCCGGCCGACAGGACAACCCCGGTCTCCGCGAACGCTCCCTGCATGACATGGCGCGCATAATCGCAGGCTGGATGGCGCAGCCGCTGCTGAAAGGGGGCGATCTCCAACGCCGCCGAGTAGTCGTAGACGCCGAGATGCACGCCGGCACACCGCCCGCGCGTCGCGGCCACGAGCGCCGGGAGCGGGCAATGGCCGTCGGGAGCCAATAGCGCCCGCGGCGTCTCGACCATCAGCTCGATGGTGAGAGCCCCGGCCTCGAGACGGA
>WNEY01001092.1_pt1 | contig 18595 bp, 20 predicted proteins | sample 5400531 | NCBI WGS metagenome assembly WNEY01 (sample SAMN13153338, study PRJNA577476) | soil metagenome | isolation source: 200 cm saprolite under Douglas fir tree site 1 | place: USA:California | collected 2015-04-18
TATCTGCGCGTCGACGATCAGCATGAGGATAGCCAACATTAGCATTGTCCGGCGGCGGTCGCCCCCCTCGTGGCCCCCGTCCCTATGACGTAATCTGCCAGACTCGGACACCGGCCACCCCAGGAACCGCTGCCACAGCCGCCGGCCGGCGCTGGATCGACACGGGCGAGCGCAACAAGGTCGTGATGTCGATCCTCACCGTATCGACGCTGCTGGGCGCGCGCGATCTCTGGCCTGATACTTCTGACGAGGCGTTGAATCATGTAGCCGTATTTCAAAGCTATTTGGAGAAAGTCGAAAGTGCGTAAGAACTCATCGAGCAGTCGATCATGACCTTGCCCGACAAGAGGCCCAATCCTAGAGCCCCTGGTCTCGTCTGCGCAATCTCGCTTGGATCACGGGTCTACTGCGCCCACAGCTCGATCGGGGTGTCACGCCCGCGCAGCACGCTGGCTCCCCGCGACGTCAGACCGTGCAGGAGCGTGAGATCGGCGGCCTCCTGCTCGACGGCAGCCACGAGCGCGGCACTGGCCACGATGGCGACCCGGAGCTCGCGCGTGAGCGACTGGAGCCGGCTGGTGACGTTGGTGGTGTCGCCCACGGTCGCGTAGGCCATGCTGCGGCGGCTGCCGATGTCGCCGGCCACCACCGGGCCGTAGTGCAGGCCAAGCCCCATCTGCAGGGGCCGCAGCCCGGCCGCCTCCCGCTCGACGTTCCAAGCCGCGAGGGCCGCCAGCATGCCGCGGGCGCAGGCCAGGGCGTCGGTCGCGTCACGCGTGCCGGTGTCGGGGACGCCGAAGGTGGCCAGGAGCGCGTCGCCGATGAACTTCTCCAGGCAGCCACCGTGGCGGAACACCTCTTCCTCCATGCGGCCGTGGAAGTCCCGTAGCAGCGCCATGACCTCCTCCGGCGTCATCTCCTCGGCCATGGTGGTGAAGCCCACCAGGTCGGCGAAGAGCACGCCGACCGCCTGTCGGCGCACGCGGCCCAGCGGCTCGTCCCGCTCGGCCAGCGTGTCCACCACCTTGGGCGAGAAGTAGCGGGAGAGGTTCCCGCGGGCGCGCTCGGCCTCGGCGCGCTCGGCCACCAGCGTGCGCGACCGCCGGACCAGAAGCGCGAGACCCGCACTCACCAGCAGAAACACTATGACCTCGTTCTGGTACTTGAGCATCGAGACGTAGTTGGGATCGAAGTAGGCGGCTCGCATCGCGGCTCGACTGGCCCCGCTGGGCGGGTCGGTGATGGTCTCTGGCCGGTTGAAGATCCAGAGAAAGCCGGCCGTCCAGGCGCCGGCCCCGCAGAGTCCAGCCCACAGGAGCAGCCGGGGCCGGAACGAGAACGCGGCCTGCATGAGCATGACGAAGAAGTACATGAACGTGGCGAAGCGCAGCGGGATTGCGGGCGGCACCTGCGGGGCGACGTAGGGGTTCGGCAGCAGGAGGGCCGCGGCCAGCGCCAGCGAGTCCACGAGGATGAACAGGTAGGCGGCTAGTCGCAGCGCCAGGCCACGAAAGTAAAGCCAGAGCTGCGCGAGCCCGGTCACGAGGAAGAAGGCCGCGCAGCCCAGGACCCAGACGTAGGCCGCGCCGCGCTCGGGGCTCGCCACCGCGAGCCATCCCAGGATGAACACCACCGCCGCCGAGCGGGCGGCGGCCGCCACCATCAGGCCTCGCCGCTCCTCGCGGGCGAAGGCCGCGTCCAGCCGGTCCCGGGTGCCGAGGTCGCCGGTGACAGTCATCAGGAGTGCTGCATAGCACACTGACCTCGGAAAGCGAAATGAAGCTCGTGACCGGCGTGATCTAGAAGCGTAGGAGACATAAAAGGCGTTCCCGGACAGCAGCCCCCTGCTTCGAGCTCTTGCAGCGCTCAGAGATGCCGGCTAAACTCAACGGAGGTCACGCGGAAACAAACGTCAATTTCTTCAACAGGCCAGCCTCGGCGCAGTTGCCGTGGCCGTGGCGGCCCGCGCCGTCCGGCGCCGACATCGCGGTTGGTCACCGTCCAGGCGTATCAATTGAGAGGAAGAGACACGTGAGGGAAGGGAACGCATACCGCCTCGCGTCGAGCCTCGCAATCGCCGGCGTCGTCGCCGTGGCCGTCGCGAGTCGGTTCCACGGCGGCGCAGAACCACAGAATCTTCTGAGCGTCTTGCCGAAATACGCCGCGAACCCGTATTGGAAGGCCGTGCATTTCGGCCAGTTTCTAGGGCCTGATGGCCAGTGCGCTCATACTTATTCTGAACGACCTACGACAAGTGTCGGCCTCTCCGCTCGCTACGCTGGGCATCGTAACCGCCATCGTCGCCGCGAGCAGTTACGCCGCCAACTACGCGGTGGACGGGGTTGCCATTCAATTCGTCGCGCGCGTCTTTGTCGAAGCGCCTGCGCATGAGCGCGCTATGGCCCTGAGCGCTGCTGAAGGCGTACGCCATATCGAGCAGGGTCTGAGCGGACTGGCCGCCATAAGTTTGGGAATCACGCTCGCACTTTGCGGCGGCGCCATCATCTGCCGTCGTGCTCTGGCGACGAAGCAGTGGCGATGGCGACCCATGACCGGAATCGCCACCTTTGTGATCGTGCCAACCATGGGTCCTTGGTGATGGGAGCTAGCGGCGTAGACAACAGCCCCACCCGGAGCCTGGGCCATTTTCAGTCCCCAGCTCAAATTGCTTTCTTTTGAATCCTCAGTACGTTGGGGTAGCAGCCCAGCAAGGAGGAGGCTGTATGGTCGATGTGTTCTCACCTGCCGAGCGCACAACCCTCTACCGGGTGATCGAGAGCCGCCGTGATGTCCGAGCTTTCCGGTCGGACCCCATCGCCACGAACACGCTGGCACGGATTCTGGGGGCCGCTCATAGCGCGCCGTCGGTGGGCCTTATGCAGCCATGGAACTTTATTGTGATTCGGGATGCCGTCACCAAGTCCAGAGTCAAAGCGCTGTTCGAGATCCAGAATGAGCTGGCTCTGGCCAATTACGCTGGCGCTCGCGCGGACTTGTACGGGTCTCTGAAACTCGAAGGCCTCGAGGAGGCTCCCATCAATCTGTGCGTCACCTGCGACCGCACCCGCTCCGGGCCCCACGTGCTCGGGCGCAACACCGTGGTCGACACGGACCTGTACAGCACGTGTTGTGCCGTCCAAAACCTCTGGTTGGCGGCCAGGGTCGAGGGCGTTGGCGTCGGATGGGTGAGCATCCTCGACTACGAGGACTTGCGGCCCATCCTCGGCATCCCGGCGACTGTGGTTCCGGTTGCCTACCTCTGTATCGGGTATCCACGTGAATTCCTCGAAGAGCCGGAACTCCAGAGGCGCGGTTGGGCAACACGGTTGAAACTGGAACAGATCGTCTACCAGGAGCGCTGGGGCGTTCCAGCCGACGAGAACAGAGAAACGCACTAAGACCTGAGAGCTGTCCCTTGCAGAGGGAACCGGAAGTACTGGCCCACCAGGTGGCAAATCCGGCTGCGGCCACCAGTTGAATTTCGTTAGCGTTTTGGGTTCCATGTTTTAGGAACACGCGAATGTTAGGATCGAGGCGATGCTACCGCACGCATCCGCCTTATGAGACAGACCTACGCTCGGCACGTTCTCGTTCTTGCCGTCCTCGTGGCGATCTCGGCGGGCCCAGGAGCGGCCGTCGCGGCCCGCGCGCAAAGCCTGGACCGCGAAGTAGAGGCAACGCTCAGGAGCCTCTACGAGACAACGCCGGAAGCCCGAGAGCTGGCACCGTCGGCGAGGGGCATCCTCGTCTTCCCGGACATCTTCAGGGAGAACTACTACTACACCTTCGGAATCCAATCGGGCAACGGAGCGCTCCTCGTTGGGGGCAAGATCGTCGGCTACTACACCGCCAGCTCGATCACCTACGGACTGCAGGCCGGCGCCTTGCCGTTTGCGTCCATCCTCTTCCTGATGACCGACTCCGCGCTGAGCCGCCTCGAGCACAGCGGCGGCTGGGAAGTCGGCAAGGACCCCCGGGTCGACGTCCTGCCGGCCGGAACACCCGAGACGTCGAACATGAACACTCAAGCGGGGACCCTGAAGGCTAACTCCGGGACCATGGCTCCCCGCACGACAGCCCGGCCTGACACCTATGCATTCGTCCTTGGCGAGACGGGGCTGATGACAGGGGTCGGCCGGCAGGGCTGGAAGATCACCAAGGCGAGCGTGGGGGCGCCGGCGTCCCCAGCCAGAATTGAGTCGCCTTGATGATCCGGTCGAGGTACTCGCAGCGCGGCCAGATCTGCACTGCTTGACCGTCGAAGTAGTGATCTGCGGGTCAGGGGGTTCCAATTCGAGCAAACAAGGCGCGAGCTCCTTGAGTAGCTGCAGCCACTTGCTCGTCATCGCCGTTTGTACTTGGCTGAACCCGGTGACGTTCCCACCCGGACGGGCGAGACTCGCACGAACCCTTGTCCGACCGGGTCGGAAACAATCACGAACACGATGGGGATTGTCGAGGTCGCGCGCTGAAGGGCGGCCGTTAGCGGCGTCGAATTTGCGAGCACTACGTCGGGTTGCAGGTCGACCAGCTCCTTTGCGTGTGCGCGCATCAGATCGACGCTGCCGGGAGCCCAACGGATGTCCATCCGCAGGTTACGACCGGCGGCCCAGCCCAGCTCTGAGAGTCTCTGCACGAATGCGGAGAGCAGTGCTTTTGCCTCAGGATCGGTCTCACCGTAGCCCATTAGCACGCCGACCCGCCGTACCTGTCCGGGCTGCTGAGCCTGCGCTTTGAGCGGCCACGCTGCTGCGGCTCCGCTGGCAAGCGTAATGAACTCCCGGCGTTTCATTCGATCAGCTCGTCCGCGGGGAGAGCCGCAGCCAGCATCCCCCGAAGCGTTCGACGGTCCATGTCCATTATGTCGCGGCCTGAATCAGGGCGAAGGAGTGCGGGGCGCTACGCCGGCCAGGGTGCATCGCGCACCCATTTGTAGTCCAATGGAGTCCTCACTCGGAGGCGTCTTGCCCGACAACTATCCTGGACGCTGTGGCACCGCCAATCCTCTCCGTGACCCCAATGCAGCCGACGCGCTTGCTGTAGGCGTTCCCCTGTAGTAGGTTCTCTACGCTATAACTCCACGACCGATCTCACCGGTCTGCGGGCTGTGCTGGCGCAGGCACCGCTGCCGGTCTTCGCGTTTGACCTGCAAGATCTCGCCCTGTCATTCAACCTGGACCGTCCGGTCGTGAACGCCAAGAACTACCGGAGGTTCGAGGACCGCGTGCGGCAGGGAAGGGTGGAATACCTGGTCATTTCGGATCGGGCCCTCCGCGTACAGACCGGCGATCCCTGCATGCGCCGCATTGCGAAAATCTACAATTTCATCGCGGCGGCTGGCATAGTCGCACGAACTCATCCACCCTGAGGGCAACCACTATGACCACTGAGCAATTCTGGCTATCGATCGGGTTTCTTGGGCAGGCGTTCTTCTCGATGCGGATCATCGTTCAGTGGCTCGCCTCGGAGAAACGGAAGGAGAGCGTGATCCCTGTCGCATTCTGGTTCTTTTCAGTCGGCGGCGGTGTGACACTCTTCGCGTATGCACTCCACCGCCGAGATCCCGTCTTCATGATCGGCGAGGCTGCAGGCACCCTGATATATCTCCGGAACCTTTACCTGATTTGGCGCAAATACCGTCCGCTGGTAGGCGCAGACGTCTAGCTCGGTGCCGGCCAAGCGACGCTGAGGCTCTATGAAGACTCCTCGTCGCTAAACTCTTCCAGCACCTCTATCTGGCCATCGATGACAGACAACATCTCAAGAATGTCGGCAACGAACCAATTACATTCGCTGACCAAGAGCACGTCGAGAGCGGAAGCGAGGTGGCCTGCGACACCAGAGAGGGCACGGATCTCTTGAGCGCGTCTGCCAGTGTCGAACATTGCCCGCTTGGTAATCCCTAGACTTCGGCCGTGTCAAGCAAGAAGTTATCCACTTATCCCCAGACATCCACCGAATCAGAATGGCCCCTTAGACCTCGTGCAGCGTATCGAGCGGCCTGTTATTGGGCAATCTGTGTGCCACTTTTCAAAAGGTAATCTGCGAGCGCACTTCGGCTGCCGAGCACGCGCGCCTCGAATCGGATTGTAAGTCTCGTCGACACTCGACGATGCGCGCTGCGTTACTCCCAGAACGTGTTCGAAATTGGAAGTCCCTTGGGACGTCGCAATCAAGCACGTTCACCGTCGTATCAGGCGCCCTGACTCTGCTCAAGAGTGCGCGGCGCGGAGGACGGGCGAGGGCGCGGTACGCGATCCCCAGACCTCCGGTGCCGCGCCAACTGTCGCAGGGACAGGCCGTGCAGCAGAATGGACAGGGGCACGGCGAAGGTGGGAATCATCACGAGCGGATACGTGGCGATGTTCCTGTTGGGATGGTCTAGCGCGATCACCTGAAAGGGGGTGGGACTGCTCAAGAACCCTAGGGTCAGCGCCAAGGCCAGATCGGCGATGCCCAGCACGTTCCAGATCGCCGCGGCGGTGGGGCCTCCCTGTGCGCCCGAACGCAACCACAGCGCCACCGGTAGCGCCAGGATTCCAACCAGAACGTCGCCGATTCCCGCCGGCAGCGCGAAGGCACCGGGAAGTGCTCCGCTGGCCCACCGCACCAGGAACACCGCCCCCAGCACCCGATACACCTGGAAGCCCACGAGCCAGCTCGGCTCTACGGCGTCCAACACGGCGGCCAAGGTTGCCGAGCGCAGCAGCAGCGGCAGGCCCACCAGCAGCGGCAGTAGCACCGCCAACGGAATGCCGGGGACGCCCCGGCCCGGCACGAACAGCCCAGCGAGGGCTATCTGCCACACCACCCCCATCCACAGCAGGAGCGGGAGTGACACAGCGAGCCAGACGCGCCGGCGGACGCTCGGGTCCAAGTCAGTGCGGCGCAACCCCAGCGCCAAGCCGGCCATGAGCAATCCAACAATCAGAAGGCGCCATTGAGTCACGCCCGTCAACAGTTCGATCATGGCCCTCACCTCCTAACGATATTGACAGCGCAGTCACTATAGTATATATAGTTACTAAGTCAAGAAGCTCAAAGAAGCCGCCGAAGCGAGACGGCGCACGCCCTGAACGAACAACCTGTCATCGGGCGAGCACGAGCGAGGGCCCCAATGTCCACGAGCTATGAGCAGTTCTGTCCTGTCGCACGCACGCTCGACGTCATCGGCGAGCGGTGGACGATTTTGATCTTGCGCGACCTGCTGCTGGAGGGCCCGCGCAAGTTCCAGCAGCTACAGGGCTCCCTGGCCGGCGTCAGCCCGAACACACTCTCCGCGCGGCTGAAGCGGCTGGAAGAGTACGGGGTGATTGCCCACCGTTTCTACGAGCAGCATCCGCCCCGTGCGGAATACCTGCTGACCGACAAGGGCCGGGCGCTGGGTCCAGCACTGGCGGCCCTGCGGGACTGGGGGTTGCAACACGCCGGAGGCCGAATGCACCCGAAGTACCGGGCCCTTGGGACAACCTCTCGGTCGAGGGGGAGGCCCGATTCATAGTCCCCATCGCGCCATATATTTTAGATCACCTTCGTTGGCCCGAACGTTAGTCCCCAGCACATAGTCAGCCAGAGGGAACACAACATTGAAGTTCCTGTTCAGGTGTCTGTGATGCAGGCAGTGATATCGTGCCAGAAACCTATAGACCGGCCAGGTGCTGAAGACCCTCTGCTCCGGCTTGTGCATCTCCAGATGAATTTTGTTCCACGCCCAGTGATGAAACATCATAGCGACCACGAAGGCAGCCGCGCCCTGCCAGGATACTAGTGCAATAAGCGCAGCAATTGGAATAGCCTTGATCGGCGCCTTGCGCACAGTCAGCCGTATCTCTTTGTCTTCACCACGAGCGACAGGTTCATCGCTGAATATCTCGGCGTAATGCTCGTGATGCACAAGAGTGTGAGCCTCAAATACGCGCTTGAAGGACGCAGTATGCGTGCTGAGGAAGTTCCTTCTGTGCATCAGCTTCCTGTGGATCTGGTGCTCGACAAAGGACATCAGAATGCAAGAGAAGATGAACCAGCCACCAATCTGCAGAATAAACATCAACGCTCCTTAGATTCTCCGGTAGAGGAGAGGGAACGCCGGCCACGCGGCATCGCTATGCCCCTGCGCCGCTCAACGCGGCTAAGCGAAGGAGACTGGACTAGAAGGTCGGGGGAGCGCGGGGACTGGAGGCTGAGCGTGGCGCTGAAACGACGGCTCGGGATCCTAACGGGCTCAGAAGAACTGGAAGCGCAACCGGACGGAGATCGCAGGCGACGGGGTTAGGGAGCAATCCGGCCGCCGATGTGACGTAGCCGACCACATCATCAAAGTCATCGTCATCCCAGATTCCGGAGATCCAAGTGGGATCAGGGGGATCCACATTGGCCAGAGGTGTCAGCGAGAGTATGACCGCCACGAGGACCAGGGTCAGAACGATCGTCGAAACCCGGGCGCGCATTGGCTTCCTAGGTTCACCTCTGGAGGCCCCGATGTCAAACTCTCGTTGCAGCCGGCCCACTCCAGCGCTCGGTGCAGGGGACTGAAAGTCGCGTTTCAGTCTCCCATTCCTGGCGACGTGACATCTGTGGGACGGCTGGCGTTTGCATCCGAAAGCTTCAACCTGTGATATCCCCTCTGCTGCACGCGAGCCAGGGGCTGTTGCACGACGTCGTCCACTCCGTCGAGCCAGTCGTCGGATGATCGTGATGTCCCGGGACTCGTCACCAGCCCTGCAATGCGAACGAGAGAAAGCTTTACCCGCGCGGGCGGGAACAATTTTCGCGGCAGCGCGAAATGCTCCCGGTCATTCTGGCGCCCGCCGGGACAGACGGCGAATATCATGCGTCTCTGTGCGGCTGACCGGGTAATCCCGCATGGCACGAGTGATGCTCCATCACAGTTATACCGGCCTCGCGCTGGGTGGCAGGCGTTAAGGAGAGGCGCGTCAGTGGCCCGAGTGCCAATCCCAGGTTTCAGGAAGGCGGTGCTGACATGACAGTGCTTCGAATGTTCGCGCTCGCTCTCGCCATCACGACCCTGACGGTAGGGCCCGCGCTCGCCCATGGCGGGGGTGGTGGAGGCGGGGGCGGCGGTGGAGGAGGCGGAGGTGGTGCTGGAGGCGGCGGAGCTGGTGCTGGAGGCGGCGGCGGTGGAGGGGGAGTCGGTGCGGGAGCAGGCGGTGGCGGGGGGCACGGTAACGGCGGTGTCGCCACGGGGAACAATGCTGACCCCGGCGGCGGCATGGCAGTCGGTGCTGGTCGTGGGAGGGCGATCTCGGCGCCCGGCAGCCAGCATCGCTCCACTACCGCAACCCAGCACCTTTCGACCCTGACCCCTGGAAAGGCCAATCCGCCAAGCGGAGTGACACCGGGCATGGGAAGAGTCGGAACTGCCCCGACCACGCCCGGGCAAGCTCCCTAAGCCGAGTCGGCGGCGCTGCCTGAGCACAGCCGCACACCAGATTCCGCCGAGGTGAATTAGCGGGCCTCGGCGCTGCGGCTACGCTCAGGCAGTCCGCCTACGCTGTTGCCTCCGCGATGCGATCCAGCGCGCTGGAAACTCTCGGGCCCAGAGCGCGGGCAACTCGATATGCAGTGAACGGGGTTCAAATGGCGTCTACCTCGAAGGTGAGGCGAGTCGATTTCGGTGATTACGGTCCAGCTCCCCGGTGGGGGGACTGAAAGTCGCGTTCGAATCCCCCCTTCAACTCGGAGCCGGGCAATGCTGAGGCCTCGCGCCACAGGGCTCCCACGCCGAATGCTGTGACATCGACGAGGCGCGTGATAACAAAACACCCGTTCTCGGACACCGGGCCGTATCGGGGCTCAATCGAATCGCAGCAACGATCCGGCCGTCCTGGGTGGCATGCGCATGGCTGCGCGCGCGTAGCCGCAGCTAAAATCCCGCCTATCTCTCACTCGCGCTGTGAATCGACCTCAATGATAGCAGGGGTATACTAGCGAGAACTTGACATCGGGACCTCCAAGGGCGATTCTAGACGACTGGTGCCCTCCGGTCTTTCACTGCGCGTTCTGGTTCTTGTTCTCGTGGCGTTGATGCTGACGCTGACGCCTCTGGCGTATGGGGACCCACCTGATCCCACCTGGCTCGCCGGATTTTGGGATGACGATGATTTTGACGATGTGGTTGTGTACATAACATCGGCTGCCGGCCTGCTCCATACCCCCATCGCCGGCGAGCTCCGTCCCAGTGTGCTTCCAGGAGTTCTGAAACCGTCAGTATTCCAAGCTGTCGCCGCCTCAGTTCCACGCTCAGCCTCCAGTCCCCGCGCTCCCCCGACCTTCTAGTCCCGTCCGTTTAACCGTAGTTAGCGGCGCAGGAAATGACGACGCCGTGTGGCCGCTGGGCGATGTGCGCCTGGCGCTCTCCACACGACGTCGAGAGCGCGGCCGCTTCGACGCCGAGGGCAGAGTGGGCTTGTGTCTTGGCCCCTCCAAGCACGTAGAGGAGAGAGCATGCATGAACCAGTTTCGGGCACACTCAAGCACGAGGCGGGGGAGGGAGACAGCCGTCTCAATCCGACTCTTCGCCGACTCCTCGGCCTGCTCCGCATGGACCGCACATGGGAGCGCGCCGACGGTGCGTGGGTAATCGACGCGAGCGGGCGAAGATTCCTCGACTGCTACGCCCAGTATGGCGTACTCGCGCTCGGGCACAACGCGCCCCAGGTCAGGGAAGCGGTGTGCGCCGCGCTCGAATCGGCCGAGCCAGCGATGGTCCAACCGTACCGCGCCCCCTACGCCGAGGCGCTCGCCCGGGTACTCACAGATCTGGCGCCCGGTGGACTGTCGTGTGGCGTGTTCACGACGTCGGGTGCCGAGGCGGTCGAAGCCGCCATCAGGCTGGTCCGGGCCCGCACGGGGCGCTCCCTCATCCTTTCCGCCACGGGCGCCTTCCACGGCAAGACCATGGGCGCCCTCGCGCTGACCGGGCAGCGACAGTATGCCGATGGCTTCGGCCCGCCTCCTCCGGGCTTCGATTTCGTGGAGTTCGGTGACGCCGAGGCCCTCGAGGCTCGGCTCGCCAGGGATGCGGACCGCATCGCGGCCTTCTTCCTCGAGCCGATTCAAGGGGAGCGCGGCGTGGTGCTCCCTCCGCCGGGGTATCTCGCGCGCGCGCGGGAGCTCTGTTCCCGGTACGGCGTGGCGCTGGTACTCGACGAGATCCAGACGGGGCTGGGCCGGACGGGTCGACTGTTCGCCTGCGAGTACGACGGGGTCGCGCCCGATGTGCTCTTGGTCGGCAAGGCCCTCGGGGGCGGCCTCTTCCCACTCAGCGGGTGCTTCACCTCGGCTGATTTCTGGTCCGAGGGGTTCGCGTTGCGTCACTCGTCCACCTTCGCCAACAACAACGTCGCGTGCCGTGTCGGGTTGGCCGTACTTGACGCGCTCACGCGTGGTGGACTCTGCGAGGACGCTGCCCGCAAGGGCGAGCAGCTCCTGGCGGGCCTGGCCCGGCTGGCCGCGCGCTACCCGCGCGTCATCGCGGCCGTGCGCGGGCGGGGCCTGATGACCGCGATCGAGCTCCGTCCGCCCCCGGAGGAAGAGGGCACGTTTCTGTCCTTCCTCGCCCACCAGGGACTGTACGCCTACGCCGTGGCCGCGACGGTAGCCGAAACCGCGTCGATACTCGTCCTCCCGACTCTCGGCGACCACGATGTTCTCCGCATCATGCCGCCGCTCGTGATCGGCGAAGTCGAGCTGGACATCGCCCTCGACGGCATCGAATCGGTCTGTCGGGCGCTCGACCGTGACGCTACGGGCACGATCGTGGAGGCGATCGGCGCGCTCGAGGCGTCCTCACCCTCGCTCGAGGTCGAAGACGTGACCCCCGCGCCGCTGCTGCCTCCGCGCCTGCCTGCCGGCGCGCCGGCACCGCAGTACGCGTTCCTCGTCCACTACACGTGCGTGGAAGACGTCCGGGCTACGAACCCGTCCCTTAGTGGACTCAGTGACGAGGCACTCGGGCGATTCTGTCACTTCACCAGCAGGCTCGCGCCCGGTCTGATCATGCGCGCGCCGACCATCCACTCGGCCACCGGTGCCCAGGTAGACGGTGTCATTCTCGGGCTCGGGCTCCTGCCCGCGGAAATGGCCCGTCGCGGCCTCCGCCGCGTCACCTACGACATTGGTCGGGCGGTGGATCTCGCCGGGTCCATGGGCGTCCGCATCGTGGGTCTCGGCGGCTATACGACGCCGTACAGCCGACGCGGTCTGTCTGTCCTCGGACGCGGACCCGCGATCACGACCGGCAATGCGCTGACTGCCGGGATGGCCATCGCCGCGATCCGGCGAGCTGCCGATTCAAGGGGCCTGCCGCTGTCAGAAGCCCGTGTCGCCGTCGTCGGCGCGCGCGGCTCGGTCGGCGGACTCTGCGCGCGTCTCCTCGCTCGCGAGGGCCCACGCCGCCTCATCCTGATCGGCAATCCGGAAGGCGGGACCGCCGCACTGCTCCGGTTCGAGCGTGAGCTCAGGCGAGCCGGGTCTGCGGTCAGCGCTACCACGGATCTCACACTGCTCGAGAAGTGCGACATTATCCTCACGGCCACCGCAGCCGGCCGGCCGATCCTCGACAACGTGACGATCGCGCCGAAGACCATCATTTGTGACGTTGCCCGGCCGCCCGACACCTCAACATTGTTGCGGGCCCGAGAGGATCTCACCATTGTCGAAGGGGGGCAGGTGACCCTGCCAGATCCTACGATGCGCTTCGGCATCGGGAACCTGCAGAATCTGCCGGCCGGGGTCACGCTTGCCTGCCTCGCCGAGACCATTCTGCTGGCGCTGGATGGTGACACGCGCGACCATAGCATCGGTGACGACGTCGCCCTCTCGGAAGTCGACGACGTGCTCGCCCTCGCCGAGCGCCACGGCTTCCGGCTGGCCATGCCCGCAGAGCGAGCGATCGTGATGCGACTCTCTCAGAGCTCTTTACTGTCTTGATTCGCAGTTGCATGTATACGCGTCTTCTGGTCCATTGAATTGTCGGGGTCGTTCTCGCTAGAGGAACGAATACACTATCTGAAGGAATTCGGTCGCCACACATTGGCGTATTCCACCCTCCAGCCCGGGCTTCGCTATTTTGACGTTCCCCGTGTAGGGTATTTGGGCTACCAGTCGTACGGCGGGCGGGACTTCGTCTTATCAAGTCCCGTCTGCGCCGACAACAATCGCGAAACATTGCTGGGCGAATTCATCCGGACTCGCGAACATCCCTGCTTCGTCCAAATCTACCAACGAGAAGCGGATCTGTTACGCGACGTGTTTCATCAGTATGTCGTTCAAATGGGCGTGGAGGTCTGGCTCCATGGTCAAACCTGGACCGTCCATGGCGGCAAAAAAACTCACGTCCGCAGGTGGATCAACACGGCCCGGAATGCCAACGTCACCGTACGGCCGCTCGATACGGGAGCGCTGCGAAATGACATACAGCGGGTCAGCGACGAATGGCGAGACAGCAAGAGAAATGATGCGAACCTGAGATTCCTTGTGAGAGATTTCTCGCCCGACCCGGCCGTGCAAACCCTCACGAGACCCTATGGAGCGTTCCAAAATGGAAGGCTGATCGGAGTAGTCGACTTTTCGCCCATGTTCAGGGCGCAGCGTGCGACGGGATACTATGCCGATATCGTACGGACGATCCCGCGCGCACCCAACGGAACGAGCGACCTTATTATCGTAACCGCCTTTCAGGAGTTTATTCGCGAGGACGCCACCAGCCTGTCTTTGGGCCTTGCGCCATTCGCCAAGCTTGGCCCTTGCGCCAACGAGCCGCCTTTTCTCCGAAAGTTACTGTCCTTGTTATACGTCACCGGAAACCGGCTGTATCCTTTCAAAGGAAACTACTTTCACAAAGAAAAGTACCGAGGCGAAGTGATGCCCGTGTTCTATACGACGAAGAATAGAAATGCCGTCGCGGAGCTGCTCAAAGTTTTCAGATTAGTCGGAATCTTCTAAAGGGCCTACGCTCCACGTAGAAAGATATACGGGTCGACCGTTTCGGTCCCTCCTGGTCGGCCCAAGGGCGAGTCTGCGCGAATGATCGGGGCTTCGTGGTAGTTTTCCTCGTGCGCGCCCGCCGATAGGGGGAAGAATCGACCGAGGGCATTCCGTCATCACAAGGGCGTCCAGCGCGTTCGATCAGGAGGCCAGGTGAGCCCAGCCGAGAGCTTCACGTTTCTCGAGCACTATGGCGTCGTGATCCTGCCAGCGCTGGTCGTGGCCGAGCAGATCGGCGTTCCGCTGCCTGCCGTGCCGGCTCTCCTGGCGGTCGGAGCCCTGGCGGCGCACGGTCGCATCAGCATCCCGCTGGTGCTCGGGGCGATCGCATGCGTGGCCCTGGCTGTAGACTTCGTCTGGTACGAAGTAGGCCGGCGCCGCGGTCCGGGGATCCTAGCGCGACTATGCCGCCTGTCCATCGAGCCGGACTCGTGCGTGCGCCGAGCCGAGAGCGTCTTTGCCCACCACGGCGCGCGGGGCTTGCTCGCCGCGAAATTCGTCCCCGGGTTGACCACGGTCATGCCGCCGCTCGCCGGTGTGTTCACGGTCGGGCGCGCGCGCTTCGCCCTCTACGACCTCGCGGGCGTGCTGCTCTGGGCGGGCACGTGGCTGGCGGTGGGATACTTCTTCAGTGACGGCATCGTTCGGATCATCGCCCGAGCCACCGCACTCGGGCGGATGTTTGGCTTTGTCGTCGTGGCCGCGCTTGCCGGCTACATCCTGGTCAAGTACGTGCGCCGCCACCTCTTCCTGCGCAGGCTTCGGATGGCCCGCATCTCACCAGAGATGCTCAAGCGGCGGCTCGACGCCGGAGAAGATGTCACAATCATCGATCTGCGCACACTGCTCGACGTGACGGCCACGCCGTATGCCATCCCGGGGAGCCGCTGGCTGTCCGCCGACGCCATCGATGAACAGGACACAGAGTTCCTCCGGAGCCGTGATCTGGTGCTCTACTGTGCTTGACCCAACGAAGCGACGAGCGCCCGGGTGGCGCTTCAGCTCAAGCGCAAAGGGATTACCCAGGTCCATCCTCTTGAGGGCGGACTGGCCGCGTGGATGGCCCTGAATTTTCCTGTTCAACCGGTTCAGGCCCCGGGAGTGACAGTCGGTTCGGGGGCAAAGGAGGATGTCTTATGAAGTCGACCATGCGTGTCGCCGTGGTGTTGACATTCGTCGCAGGGTTGCTGATCAGTTGCAGCACGGCGCCGTCGACCGTGGGTGGCCGGGACGAACTGCTCCAGCAGGCGACCGGCACGCTGGGCGAGATGAACAGGGAGGATTCCGGACTCGACGAGTTGACCAAAAAGGCTTACGGCTACGCCCTGTTCCCGCAGGTCGCCAAGGGCGGGTTGGTCCTTGGCGGCGGCTATGGACGGGGCGTCGTCTACGAGCAAGGTCAACACATTGGCTACGCCGATCTCAGTCAGGCGTCGTTCGGACTCCAGGTGGGAGGCCAGACCTACAGTGAGCTGATCGTGTTCGAGAACAAGGCGGCCCTCGAACGCCTCAAGCAAGGCCGGGTCGACCTGGCGGCCGACGCCTCAGCGGTCATCCTCAAAACTGGGGCTGCCGCGACCGCCCGCTTCGTCGATGGGTTTGCAGTCTTCATAAGGCCGATCGGCGGCGCGATGGCGGAAGCGACCGTCGGCGGTCAACAGGTGACATACGTGCCGAAGTGATTGAAGTCTTGCTACCAGGGGAGCCGGGCCGGCTCGTGCTGCTCGACGCGCTCGGTGACCACCGTGACGGGCTCGATCCCGTAGAGACGTCGCGCGTTCTCCCCGAGCAGCTTGCGCTGGACGGCGCCCGGCACCTTGTGTCGCTCCATGAGCTCGAGCGCCTCCCAGGCGTCCTCCGCGTCGTGATGAGGGTAGTCGGAGGACCAGAGCCCCACGTTCTCGTAGTGGTCCCACATGCGGTAGACCGACTCCTCGTCGCCTTCGAAGGCGATGAAGCAGCGCTCGTAGAACACCTCGAAGGGATCTCGCACCTTGGGCCCGCGCTGGAAGGCGTAGAGATCAAGGAAGTTCCGGCTCCGGCTGAGCACGAGCGGCAGCCAGGTGGCATTGGACTCGAGCACGGCGGCCCGCAGGCGCGGAAACTTGTCGAGCCATCCCGTCATGAGCACGGTGGTGAGCCAGGTCATCGCCTCGAAGATGAAGCCGAGCGCTTCAGAGCTGTCGATGCTGGGCTCCATGCTAAACACGATGTTGCTCAGGAACTGCCCGGGGGAATAGACGACCGCTTCATCCGTGAAGAGAAGCCCGTCACCACTGCCGCGGGTCCGCGCGATGCGCTCCGCCCACTCCGGCGTGAGGGCCTCCCGCGACGGAAAGGTATGCATGGCGAGCACCACACCCAGGTCTTCGAACTCTCGCCAGAGAGGATCGAACTCGGGCATCGTTGGGTAGCGCCCGCTCCAGAAACACGGCCTGATGGCCGCTGCCTTGAAGCCTCGCTTGGCCACGCGCCGTAGCTCGCCGATCGACTCCTCGACGCTCTGGATGGCGAGGACGGCACAGGGGAAGAGTCGCTGGCGGTTGGCCGCGCAGTAGTCGTAGACCCAGTCGTTGTAGGCGCGGGCGAGCGCGGTGGCGGCGGCCGGATCCTTGACGAGGGCCAAACGGACGAACCAGGTCGGAAAGAGCATCACCTGATCGGTGCCGAGCGCGTCCATGTCTCGCAGCCGGGCGTGAGGATCGCGGCACCCGGCTAGGCGCCCGAATTTCCGTTTCCATTCCTCCGTGCCGGGAACGAGCGCCCCCACTTCTTTCTTGCTCCAGCGCGGCCAGCCCACCTCCGCGGCATTCGACCGCTCGCGGGTGGCGGGGACCACCCGGCCATTGATGTGAAGCTGGTCCGTGTCGGTGTGGAAGTGAAACTGCGTCTTCACCCACGAGCGGATGGCGCTCGGCACGTATTCGTCCCAGATCTCGGGCGGCTCGACCACGTGGCTGTCACAGTCGAAGATCGGAAAGTCCTTGGTCACCATGGGCGGCCTCCGCGGCCCTCAGGCCACAAAGAGAGTTGATCACCTTTGATCACGCCACGCGCGGTGCGGACGCCGAGGCGGGCGACGAGGATCGGCAGGCCACGCCGTGTGTCAGCATCATGCCTGGACGATCCGCCTTCACCTTGGACTTGATCAGCTCACCCCCGCTTTGTTCATCCAACAGTCACTCTACAGGCACGAGCACCGGAGCGCCCTTGGCCTTGATCAGGACCACCAGGAATTTCGCCGGCTGGGTACTGCTTGCGTTCCGGCCAACGACATGAACATCGTCGGGGCCTTCATAGAAGGTCTGTCCTGGTGTCAGTGTTACCTCTTTTCCACCCTTCACCTGCATCACGATGGAGCCTTCCAGCACGTAGACAATCGCATGTGCATTGTGTCGGTGGATGGGGTCCGACGAGCCAGGCGGATACTCCACAATGATCATCAGAGCTTCCCTGCCGGGATTCTCCGGAAGATCTTTCGACATGAGCGGCGTGACCTTGGCCTGCTGAGCCATCGCCGTGCCGGTCATGAAGCATAGCAGAACCAACGCAACGAGTGTGGTCGCCATAGACGCCTCTTTCGTTCGTCGATCAGGCTTTTACCTGAGAGCGGCGGAGCCATTCGTCGAGACCGACGCGGCCGAGGCGCGCTTCGCCCAACGGCACGAGGGAGCGCTCCTCGACACGGCCGCCCCAGTATCGGGCCTCGGGGTCACGTACGACCTCACGCGGGTCGCCGAGCGCCTTCAGATAGCGGGCGACGATTTCGTTGAACGGTGCTCGTTCCGGACCGGCGATCTCGACGATGCCGTTTCGCGGTGGCGCGAGCGCCACGTCGGCGACGATGGCAGCCACGTCATCCGACGCGATGGGCTGGAACAGGCCGGGCGAAAGCCTGACCCTGTTCCCATCCGCACTTGAAGCGGCGATGGCGCCGAGAAATTCCAGGAACTGGGTCGAGCGGATGATGGTGTAGGAGATGCCGGAGGTTTCGATCAGTTTCTCTTGGGCGACCTTGGCGCGGAAATAGCCATTGTCGGGCGTCCGGTCGGTTCCGACGATGGATAGCGCGACATGGTGCATGATGCCGGCTGCGGCCTCCGCCGCGAGTAGGTTGCGGCTCGATGTCTCGAAGAATTCCAGCACCGCCTTGTCTTCAAACGAGGGCGAGTTGGCGAGGTCGATCACCACCTGTGTGCCGGCCATGGCCTCTTTGAGGCCCTCGCCGGTGAGGCTGTTGACGCCGGTCTTGGGCGAAGCGGCGACGACCTCGTGGCCGCGCTGGCGCAGAATTGCGACGGTCTTCGAGCCGATCAGGCCGGTGCCGCCGATAGCGACGATCTTCATTGTGTACCTCCTAGTTCGTAGCCCGCTAGCCGGGGTTTGCGCACCTCAAGACCCTAAGGCCTATTCTCTAAGATCACGCAAGGTCGAAGCGATCGAGGTTCATCACCTTGGTCCACGCCGCGACGAAGTCCTGGACGAACTTCACCTGCGCATCCGAGCTTCCGTAGACCTCCGCCAGGGCTCGGAGCTGGGAGTTCGAACCGAAGACGAGATCGACCCGCGTGCCGGTCCACTTGACGGC
>WNEY01001095.1_pt1 | contig 18587 bp, 21 predicted proteins | sample 5400531 | NCBI WGS metagenome assembly WNEY01 (sample SAMN13153338, study PRJNA577476) | soil metagenome | isolation source: 200 cm saprolite under Douglas fir tree site 1 | place: USA:California | collected 2015-04-18
TGGAGCGCGCCCTGGCCGCGTTCTTCCTCGACCTGCACACCCGGCGGCACGGCTACACCGAATACTCGCTGCCCAACCTGGTCACCCGGGAGACCATGACTGGCACTGGGCAGCTGCCGAAATTCGAGGAAGACCTGTTCAAGACGACTGTCGGGTCACGCGACCTGTTCCTGATCCCCACCGCCGAAGTGCCGCTGACAAACCTGTACGCCGGTGAGATCATCGACTCGGCCGCGCTGCCGCTGGCGTTCACCGCGCACACCCCGTGCTACCGGTCGGAAGCCGGTTCCTACGGCAAGGACACCCGCGGCATCCTGCGGCTGCACCAGTTCACCAAGGTCGAGATGGTGCGGATCTGCGCCGCGGACCAGTCGCAGGCCGAGCTGGAGAAGATGATCGGCCATGCGGAGGCGTGCCTGAGGGAGCTGGGCCTGGCCTACCGGGTCGTCATCCTGGCCGCTGGTGACATTAGTTTCGCCGCCCAGGTCACCTACGACCTGGAGGTGTGGCTGCCCAGCCAGCGGCGCTACCGGGAGATCTCCTCATGCTCCGACTGCGGCACGTTCCAGGCCCGCCGCGCAAACATACGCACCCGCGACACGGACGGCACGCGATCCTTCGTCGCCACGATGAACGGCTCCGGCATGCCGATCGGCCGGGCCATGGCTGCGATCCTGGAGACCTACCAGCAGCAGGACGGTTCGGTGTCGATGCCGGACGCGCTCGTCCCCTACCTGGGCTTCAAGGCGCTCAGCCCGGACGGAACGCCGCAGATGTGAAGCTGGTCGGTGGGCCACGAGTACCCGTCCCTGCCAGCGTGGCGGCGGGCATGGCAGGAGCTGGACTGCGACGTCGCAACGTTCCAGCACGCGCCAGACGTCCGGCACGCCCCTGATGCCTTCGACGGGCACCACGGCCCGCTTAACTTGTGGGCGGCCCAGCGATCAGCGTCTCTTCGCGAGACATCCAGCCAGCCGTCGCCAGAGGGAATCAGGCATTTGCCGAGAGCGATCCCAGCGCGCGCCGCCTGCCGCACGCTGTAGTTCAGGTGTCGTTGATGGGGTCGGGCGCTCGCGGTCCTCGACCGGCGTTCCTGAACGGCGCCGCGTAGAGAGGCTCGGACGGAGCTAAAAGACTCCCAGTTCATCGAGTTGGAGCAGGCGCTCGGCGCTGGAGACGCAGTCGTCGGCGACGCTGATGGCGTCTTTCGCCTCCGCTGCGGTGATGGGGTCATAGCTGCGAGGGTCGGGGTATTCGGCCTGGTTGCGGCGTCTGCGGAGCCTGTCTAGTGAGGTCAGGCCGGGGACGCCTGGGAACTGGGCTCTGATGGTGTCGACGACGGCGAGATGGCCGCCCGCGGTGGTGGGCCGAAGCCCTTGGTGGTTCAGCAGCGCGGTGGCGCCCTTGCGCGCCGCGTCGTAGGCGAGGCTGTAGGCGGCTTCCGGATCCTGTTCTACGGTCAGCCGGGCGCTGGCGATGTGTCGCCGCGCCGACGCCAGGAGCGCATCTACTGTGTCAGGGTCGCTGACGACTTGTTGCAGATGGCGGGCTTCGATCAGCGCGGTGACCTGGTCGGCGCCCTTGGCCCATCTACCCACGGTCGCCTCCGTCCGGATCGTGCTGGCTGTCTCGCGCGTGCGGCTGGATCTCCAGCAGCGGTGAGGAGCGCAGTTGCCGCGTGAAGCCATCGCTGGCGGCGTGCCACTCTTCGGGGCCTCGGATGACGACGTTGACTTCGCGGCCCAGCCGCCGCTCCGCCCGCCTCGTCGCCTCGTATGCCGCGTCCCGGTCCGGGGCGCCCACGAGGAGAACGTCCACATCGCGTGGCGCGGGGCCGCTCTCACCTGCGTACCGCGCTGCCCATGACCCGAAGATGAAGATCCGCTCGATCCCGTCCACTGGGGTGAACTCTTCCTCGACCACCAGTGGCGGGCCGAACGCTATGAGAGCTAGCTGTGCCAGCGGCCGGAAGTATGGGCTGTCTGTGTTTGCGCGCAGCAGTTTGCTGCGCCCGATGGACCGCGCCAGCACAATGTCAGCGGCCTGCAATCGCCGCACCTCATTGGCTATTGTCTGGTACGGGTGTCCGGTGAGCTCCGCGAGATCATCGACCGTCCGCTCCGTATCGGGGTCGGCGAGCACAAGCGCGAGCAGTTCACCCTGCAACCGGGAGCGGAAGACAGGCAGCAGCGCGGGTGCCTCAGTACGCACAGAGCAACTATCGCTCTATAACTGAGCGATGTCAACCAATAATAGGTTTACTTTGCTTCAGGCATACACCGAGGAGGTGACCTAACGCTTGGCACCACTCCCCGACTTCTGGCTCAACAGCCAGCTCGCAATCTACCTGTACCGCGTGTCCCACGACGAGGAGGAACTCCGGCAACTGGAACACATCGAGCCAGTCCGATCCTGACCGCGCCGGTCAGTGCCGAGTTCGTGCTGACGCGAGCAGCTCGCATATCGCGGCTACCTGCGCCAACTGCCGGGTAAGCCAAGATCACCCAGATCTACGAGGGAACCAACCAGATCCAGCGCGTCGTCATGGCCCGCCAGCTGCTGAAGTAGCAGGTCGCGGTATTTTAGCTGGTCAGCAGGATCGGTTGGATGCGCTGGACGGGTCAGCAACGGCCGCAGCCCACTGCGGGTTGATAGGGCGGAGTCAGGCTCGGCCGCGGAGCTCATCGACTGCGTCGACGGGAGCGATCACAGTCCGCCCGCGCCGTGACAATCTCAAGCCGCCGGTCGAAGTGGCTGCGGCCTCATCCACCCCGCCGCCGGTGACAGCGCTCATCGCCACAGCTGCAGTGATGATGACGTCGGCGAGTTCGTCTAGGAGGTCATCACGCGTGTGGCAGGCCCCCTTGCGGCCGTTTAGCCCTCGCACCCCTATCAGCGCTTCGGCTGCTTCGCCGACTTCCTCGGTGAGCTTGAGGAGGCGCATCTCCACCGGCACATCGCCGTGGTACTCGTGGAGGCGCTTGACCTGATCCCACATGATTCCTCCGATGCCGCACTTGGAGTCCCCGCAGTGCCTGGACCCGGCGAGCACCGCGACGCTGCGGGCGTCGGCCATCAGGAACACCGGACCCGCGGCCTTCCGCTCGGGGTCAGGCCCAACAGGATGATCCGGCCGCCCGGGCCGGAGATCTTGCGCCGGGTCCTCGACGGCCTGAACAGGCTATGAGCTGAGCCACCAGCGATGAGATACATATCGGCACGGAAGCAGCGAGTTCCGCACGGCGCGCGGCCATCGGGCTCGGCAAGCGCCAGGTAGGCCCGCGCTGTGCAGGATCGGCCGCGATTGCGTGAACCGGCCGCGGGCGCAGTGCAATAGAGAGCAAATGGGAGACGACGAGCTGATCGCCCGCCTGGCAGGGGGTGACGACGCGGCGCTGCGAGAGCTGTTCGCCCGGCACGCGCCGTGGCTGGCTGCCCGGCTGCGCGCGGTGCTGCCCGCGGCTGACGTCGAGGACGTGCTGCAGGAGACCTTCCTTGCGGTGTGGCGCGGCGCCCGCGGGTACCGGCCGGAAGGCGTGGCTGGCGGCTGGCTGTGGGGGATCGCCCGGCGGCAGGCGGCGTTGTGGCTGCGCCGGCGCGGCCCCGCGGCGCTGCTGTTGCCCGCGGTGGTGGCGGCGGACGGGCAGCACGCGGATGATCCCGCGGAGGCGGCGCTTTCGCGGGCAGATCTCGCCGCCGCCGTCGATGCCCTCGGCCCGGAAGGCGGCCCGGAACGCGAGGTGTGGCGGCTGATGTACGTCGAAGACCGGCCGGTCGCGGAGGTCGCGGTGCTGACCGGCGTTCCCGCTGGCACGGTGAAGAGCCGGGCGCACCGGGCGAGACGGCTACTGCGGGCGGCACTACGTAGCAGCCGTCCGGCAGCGCGTAGCGGCCGTCCGGCACCGCGAAACAGCAGTCCGGCACTGCTGAGCGGTGATCAGGCATCGCGAAGCGGCAATCCGGTACGGCCCGGCGGCCCGGCGGCGGAGGGAGACGGGAGATGAGCGATATGGATACAGGCCAATCCGGCGACGAGTGGTCCGGCCGGCGGCGGGTCCTGGCGGCAGGCCAGGTCGACCTCGGCCGGGTGTGGCTCGGCGTGGCGACGGAGGTATGGCGACGCCGGCCCGGACGGCTTGAGCGCGTGGCGGGGCGGTTGCTGCGCTCGCCGGGCCTGGCCAGGGCGCTGCTGACCACTCCGTCGCTGCTGGTGCCGTGGCTGATCGCCAGCGTGGTGGTGCTCGGTGCGGGAGCCGCTGCGACGCTGGGCACCGGCAAGCCGCTGGTGGCGCTGATGGCGCCGGCCGTCGCGGCGGCGGGTATCGCATATGCCTACGGGCCGGGTATTGACCCGGCCTGGGAGCTGTCGCAGAGCATGGCGGTCAGCGACCGGATGGTGCTGCTGGTGCGTGCGCTGGCGGTGTTCGCGCTGAACGCGGCGCTCGGGCTGGCCGCGTCGGCGGCGTCAGGAACTGCGGCCGCGGTCACGTTCGGCTGGCTGATCCCGATGACCGCGATCTCGGCGCTGGCGCTGGCCGCCGCGACGCTGGCGCGGTCGGCGAACGTGGGGGTGGCGGCGGGACTGGCCGGCTGGCTGATCACGGTCCTGTCCGGCCAGGCGGCCGACGGGCGGTTCTCCGCGGCGGTCACCGACTCTGCCCTGGTGCTTCCCTACCTGGCGTTCGCGGCCTGCTGCGGCGTGATCGTGCTGTACGCGACCCGGACTCCGAGAGGATCATCATGAACGTCGAGATCACCAACCTGACCAGGCGCTTCGGCCGCACGCATGCCGTCGCGGGGGTGAATCTGCAAACCGGGCCCGGAGTGTTCGGGCTGCTTGGCCCCAACGGGGCGGGCAAGACGTCATTGCTGCGGATGATGGCCACCGTCATCCCGCCAACCTCGGGAACGCTGCGGCTGCTCGACCGGGATCCCGGTGCCTACGGGCCGCGCAGGCAGATCCGGCGCCGGCTCGGCTACCTGCCGCAGAACCTCGGCTATTACCCGGGCTTCACGGTGGCTGAGTTCGTCGAGTACTTCGCCCTGCTCAAGGACATGCCGCCGGCCCAGGTGCCCGGTGCGGTAGCGATGGCGATCGAGCGGGTCAGCCTCGGGAACAAGGCGCGGGCCAAGCTGCGCACACTGTCCGGCGGCATGTTGCGCCGGGTCGGCATCGCGCAGGCGATCGTGAACGAGCCGCAGCTGCTGCTGCTGGACGAGCCAACCGCCGGGCTGGATCCCGAGCAGCGGATGCAGTTCCGCGAGCTGCTGCGGGATCTCGGCCGGCGCGCGACCGTCATGGTCAGCACGCATCTGGTCGAGGATGTCGGCACCGCCTGCACCGAGGTTGCGCTGATGGACCAGGGGAAGATCGTCTTCCACGGCACACCGGATGAGCTGACGGTGCGGGGCGAGGGCTACGGCATCGGGGACGCGCCGCTGGAGCGCGGGTACAGCGCGGTCCTGGCGCGGGCGCGGTCATGATCGCCGCGGGAGCCCCGGCTGCCTCCCGGCCGCTGCCGGCCACGCGCAGGCCCGGGCCGGCGGCGGGGCGGCTGCTGCGGCTGGAGCTGCGCCACAACGCGATGCTATGGATGCTGCCGGTGGCCGCCGCGCTGTTCTGGTTCACCGCTTACCGCAAGAGCATGGCCTTGCCGCCGTTGTGGAACCTGCGCACCATGACCATGCAGGGTCCTGCCCTGCTGGATTTCGTGTCGCCGGTAGTCGGCGCGGCTGCCTGGATGGGGTCCCGGGAGGGCCGCCGCCACACCACCGACCTGGTGGCGGGCACCGCCCGGCCGCGCTGGGCCCGCCAGCTCGCCACCTGGGCCGCCACCACCTGCTGGGCGGTGGTCGCCTACCTGGGCTGCGTGGGCGTCCTGTACGGGGTCACCGCGCAGCAGGCTGCCTGGGGCGGGCCGCTGTGGTGGCCCGCCGCGGTCGGCGCCGCGAGCCTGCCGGCGCTGTCCGCACTCGGGTTCGCCGCCGGGACGTTCTTCCCCAGCCGGTTCACCACACCGCTGGTCGCGGTCGCCGCGTTCTTCGCGCTCGGGTTCAGCACGGTGCCGATCCGTGGCAGCCAGTCGTACTGGCAGATCTCACCGGTCGTCGCCGGCCCCTGGGACATCGGGCACGGCGCGGGTGTCGGGACCTTCTACCACTACCTCCCTGACCTGCCCATCGCCCAGGTGATGTTCCTGGCCGGGCTCACCGTGGCGGTGCTGGGCGTCCTGGGCCAGCCGGCCGGCTCCGGCGGGCGGTGGCTGCGGCGGGCCGCCGCAGCCATCACCGCGGCCGGCCTGCTGGCAGCCGGGACCGCCGTCGCGCTGGCCGGCACCGGCCGGATGGACGCGCACGGCATGATCGCCATCCCGGCCCTGCATGATGCGGCCAGCGACCAGCCGATCCGCTACACCCCGGCCTGCAGCCATACCGCGATCCCGGTCTGCCTGAACCCGGCCTACACGAGCTACCTGCCGGCCGTGACGGCCGCCCTAGAACCAGTGCTCAGCCAGATGGCCGGCCTGCCCGGCGCGCCGGTCCGCGTCAGCCAGGCCGCCACGACCTATCAGCAGGGACCAGGCAACAGCGTCGGCATCGGCATGGAGGGCCCGTCCATGACCGGCCGGCCGCCGGTGTTCCACCTAGTCCTCCCCGACCAGCTGCCGGGCCCTACCATGACCACCACCGAATTGGCTGCCGAGCTGCGATCGAACGCCGGGCTTAATATCGTGGCCAACGTCATCGGTGTCCCCCGGTCCGGTGCCAGCCAGGCGCAGCTTGCGGTCATGGCAGCGCTGCTGAAGGCAGCCGGCGGGCCGGTGGTAATCGCCTGCACCGCGGGCCCCGGCTGCCAGCCGGGGCTGCCGGCGCCGGGCTCGGCGGCCTATTCTGCGGCCCAGCGGTTCGCCGCGCTGCCGGCCGCCGCCCGGCACGCCTGGCTCGTGCAGCACCTGGCCGCGCTGCGGGCCGGCCAGATCACCCTGGCGCAGCTGCCATGACCGCCGGCGCGGCACGCAAGCCGCGGGGAGTGGCGCCGGACCGGGCGGCGAGGTCGGCCCGGCCGCCGCTGGCGGGCCTGCGCCTGGTGCGCCTGCACCTGGCCAGCCGCCGGGTCCCGGCCGCCCTAGCAGCGTTGGCGGCCTGCGGCGTCGCGCTGCGGGTCGCGCTGCGCTGGAACTGGGACACTTACGGTGCGCTGCAGTTGCCGCTGGTGTTCGAGGCCGGGGCGGCCGCGGTCATCGCAGTCGCCACCGCAAGCCCGCTCGGCGAGCCGGAACGCGCCACCGGCCGGTGGCTGCCTTACCTGCGCCTAGGTGCCGCGCTGGCGCTCACCGCGGCCGCGGTAAGCGCGCTGGCGGCCGCCGGGACCGGCGCGCACCTGGCCGGCGGCACCCTGGACGTGCTGCGCAACGTGGCCGGGCTGACCGGCATCGGCCTGCTGTGCGCCGCCGTGCTCGGCGGGTCGCTGGCCTGGGTCGGCCCGCTCGGCTACATGGTGGTCGGCGTATACGCGCTGTACACGGACTGGCACGGTCCGGCCTTGACCACGCCGTGGATCTGGCCGGCCCGGCCGCCGCACGACCTCGGCGCAGCGCTCTGCGCCAGCCTGGTGTTCGCCGCCGGGACGGTGGTCATCACGGTGCGCGGCGCCCGCGATTCCGCCGGCGAGTGACGCCAGCCGGCGGGCTGGCTGCTGCCGCCAGCCAGGTTCATGCCCGGTAGGCCACCGTGGCGTAGAACAAGCCAGCCGCGTTGGCGGCATTGCCAGTGACGAACACCTTCGACCCGCCCGGGCTTACCGCGACGGCCGTGGCACTCGCGCCGCTCGTGCTCAGCAGGGTAAAGCGCCTCACCCACCGGCTTGCGCCAGTGGAGCTGTCGTAGGCCACGGTGGCGTATTCGTACTGGCTCACGTTGCCGATCGGCTTCCCGGCGCTTGCGCCGGTGACGAAGACCTTCGACCCGTCCGGGCTGACCGCGAGCTCGTTCGCGAAGTTCTCCCCGGCCGGGCCGTTGTAGCTGGCTGCCCAGCGCCTGACGCCGCGGGCGGAATAGGCCACGGTGCCGTAGGCCTGGTGGCCGGAGGTGTCGCCGCTGAGGCCGGTGACGAACACTTCCGACCGGTGCGAGCTGGTCGCGATGGAGGTGGCCTCGCTTGCTCCGTTCGAGCCCCGGTAGAGGGCTACCCAGAGCCTGGTTCCCGCTGCCGTCGCGGTGCTCGCCGCGGGTTCGGCCCTTAAGCCGGCGGCCGCCGCATGGGACGTGTTACGCCCTTGCGAGGCCCCGGCCGAGGCGGCCGCGACCGTGGCAGCGACGGCGGGTGCGAGCACGGCGATCGCCAGTGCTATGCGGGCAGCGGGGCGGTGCGTGACCTTCATGACATCCTGCCTCCTCGCCAGGCACCGTAACGGACGATTTCCGCTTTCAGGCCCGCGCTGGGATAAACACCCATAGAGCAGACGCTCCTGGCCGCCGGGAGGTTGACCGCTGCGGCGGGCAGGTGACGCGGCTGCCCGACGATGTCGAAGGCCAGCCCGGCAGCTTTGTCCAGCCGCTTCAAGGCGACCCGCTTCGGGTAGGTGGCAGCAGGCGCGGGCGGTTCCGGCCGGTCAGCGGCGGCCGGTCACAGGCCGAGATCGTCGAGTTGCTTGTGCAGGTCGGCGCGTGGCCCGTCGGCGGCTGACGCCGTCGCTGTACGGCCCGGCCCGGCTGGCGGTCGCGCAGCTGCCTTCGGCCGCCGCTCCCGCAGCAGCCAGCCCGCCAGGACGCCACCGACGAGCCCGCCGATGTGCGCCTGCCAGCCGATGCCCGCGGCCGGCAGCAGCACCGAGAACTGGTACGCGAAGCAGAGCGCCATCACGGCGCCGATCAGCAGGTCGATCGCGTGCCGGTCGAAGATCCCGCGGACCATGATGTAGCCGAAGTAGCCGAACACGACGCCGCTGGCGCCCGCGCCGACCGAGCCGGAGCTCTCGGTCAGCCAGGCGCCCAGCCCGCTGGTCAGGATAACCAGCGCGGTGACTCCGAAGAACTTGGTCACCCCGCGGTAAGCCGCGAGGAAGCCGAAGACGAACAGGGGGCCCGAGTTGCCCTCGATGTGCGCCCAGCTGAAGTGCAGGAACGGCGCAGACAGGATGTCCGGCAGGCTGCCCGCGTCGCGCGGCCTGATGCCGTAGCTCAGGGTGAGCTGGTAGTGGTCGGCCCAGTTGGCGAGCTGGGCTAGCCAGATGACGGCGATGAACCCCACCATCACGAACAGCGCCTTCCTCGCCTCGGCGAGCACGGTGGCCGGATCGCCGGCGCTGACGTTCCAGGTCCCGCGGCGGGCGGGCTGCTGCGTGCTGGCCATGGTTGAAAACTAGCGCCACGGCCCGTGCCACCGGTACCCGCCTGCGGCGGCCGCCGGCGTGTCGCCACGCCGTCCGGGCGCGTAGTGGTGATCACAGCATGAGTGATCTAACGGCTGGTAATTGTTCCATTACGTATTGCCAAACTGTGATCCGCGCGGTGCCAATCGCGCCGCGCCGGCGCAGCTTTTTATGCGGAATCGCTTGGATCACCTCCCTCGGTTCTGGCAATGTGGTGCGCCAACGGCCGCCGGCCCGGAAGCATCCGGGTTCTGCCCCGCCAAATGAACCTGATGGCCTAGTCGCATTTAGGCCAGGCTGTCACGCGACTCGCTGCCCTGTACCGCAGCGGTCCGCGCGCTAAGCGTTCCGCTTGGCGTGCTTGACCGACGGAAGGACTGCATTGTCACGACACCGGAGGCCCGGCCCGGCCAGGACGCGCAAGCACCGGCGGACCGGCGTTTTCCTGCTCGTGATGGCTATGTTCGTGGCCGGAGTCGGCGGCGCGGGCGCTGCGGCCTACCTGGCCCGGGTACGCGGTGGCGGTGCCGATCCCGCGGCGCTGGTGGTGGCGGGCATTCCTGGCACCAGGTCCATCGCCCTGCTTGAGCAGGACCGCCAGCACATGATCCAGATGGACGCCGCCACGAAGACGCTCAACCTGGTGGGCTCGCCCAAGCTGGCCACCAGGCCGTCGGCGGCCGCGACGCCGGGCCCGTCCGCTTCGTCGCCCGGTACGTCGGCGACGCTGCCGAGCGCGCCGCCGCCGGACCCGGGAACAGCCCAGTCGGTCGCCTACAGCATGCTGTCTTCGTTCGGCTGGAACCCGAGCACCTACTTCTCCTGCCTGGACAACATCTGGAGCCGCGAGAGCGGCTGGCGCTACAACGCGGAGAACGCCAGTGGCGCGTACGGAATCCCGCAGGCCCTGCCTGGCTCGAAGATGTCCATCGCCGGGCCCGACTGGCAGACGAACGTGACCACCCAGATCAAGTGGGGCCTAGGGTACATCCAGGGCCGCTACGGCAATCCGTGCGGCGCATGGTCGTTCTGGCAAGCGCACGGCTGGTACTGACCAGCACCGTGATCCCGGCTGCTCGCGGTATGCAGGTGGTGTGCGGGCGGCCGGGGGCTTCCGGCATGGGAACCCGGTCACCGGCGACTGCATTGCCATGCGCGGATGATTAAGAAGCTATAAACTCCGCTAACTTGATTTCGCCCGGCCTGGCCAGTAGCGATAACTCCCCGTGATAAGTCGGGTCGTCACTGTTACATTGCGGTGATCTGCACAAGGTGCGCGCTAAGACCGCCGGAAGCGAGCAAAGCCAGATGCGCAAGGCTGTCCACGCCAAAAGTTTCCCAACCGGGACAGTCGGGCTGTGATTTACCTCATACGGCAATAAGGGCGATTGCGGGTACGAACGGGTCATCTGTTCGGCAGTGTGGGTCCCTGACAGCACCCCGCGTGCGTGATGGTTACTTATTCGTAACCCGGCGCCCTGCCCCGCGTCACGTCCGCGCGCCGTGGTCAGCCTGCGGTCCCGCGGGCTGCCACGTCCGGGTGGAAACGAGCGTGTCCCCCCGGCACGCCCGACAAAGGGCTCATCTTGTCCCGTATTCCCTCAAAGCACGGGAAACCCTCACGACTCACGATTGCAGTAGCAGGATCGACCGTCGCGGTGGCGGCGGTCACCTCGGCCACGGTGGCCAGCTGGCCAGTCGGCGCGGCGGCACGGCAGTCGGCCGCCGCGCAACAGAACTCGAGACTGCAGCACACTGGCGGGCCCGCCGCCGCCTCGGCCGCTGAGCCGGGCCTGGCCGCGACTAACGCCGTGGCGGCCGCGGAGACCGCGGCAGGTGCAGGCCCGCACCGTAGCACCCAGGCGACGAGGGCTCATGTCATCGGCTACGGGCATATGGGCGGCCGGCTGCTGATCTTCATGCCCGAATTCATGGCGCATCAGGCGCGGCATCGTGCGCTGGAAGCCCGGCGCGCCGCTGCGGCGCAGCGGGCGCGAAGATTGGCCGCGGGGCGCAGGGCGGCCGCTCGCGCAGCCGCGCAGCAAGCTGCCGTGGCGGCGAGGCGCGCGGCACACCGGAGGGCAGTGCGGGCGGCGGCGCCAGCGCCGGCGCCGGCCCAGCCTTCGGGATCACCGCAGCAGATCGCGATGGCGATGCTCGGCTCCTACGGCTGGCCCGCAAGCGAGTTCAGCTGCCTGAACGCCCTGTGGAGCAGGGAAAGCGGATGGAATCCCACAGCCGCGAACGCCAGCGGCGCCTACGGCATCCCGCAGGCGCTGCCCGGTTCGAAGATGGCCAGCGCCGGGGCCGACTGGCAGACGAACCCCGCCACGCAGATCCGCTGGGGGCTCGGCTACATCAAGGGCCTCTACGGCTCGCCCTGCGGAGCGTGGGCGCACTCACAGGCCGCCGGCTGGTACTAGCGAGAGGCGGGAGAACCATGTTGGTCACGTTCAAACGCACGCTCGCGGTCCCGGTGGTGGCTACCGCCGTGATCTTGCCGGCGCTGTCCGTTAACGCGGTGAGCGCCCAGGCGGCGACTACCCGTGGTGCGGCAACCGCCAGCCAGGCGGCCGCGGCCACCCGCGGCGCGGCGGCCGCGCGCGATGTGGCGGCCGTCCGCGATGTGGCGGCCGCGCGTCGTCATCGCCACTCCCGCCGGATGCGGGCCTACATCTGGGCCGCGCACCAGCACGGCAAGCCCTATTGCTGGGGCGGCACGGGCGGCTGCTTCGATTGCTCCGGCCTCGTCATGGCCGCCTACCGGCACGTAGACCTGCACTTCGGCCGGGACACGGCCGAGATGCTGGCCTCGAGTCGGCTGGTCCGGGTGCGCCACCGGCGGGCCAGGAAGGGCGACCTCGCGTTCTACGGACCGGGTCACGTGGAGCTGGTCGCCGGACGCAGGTACACGCTCGGTGCGCTGCATCCTGGCACCCGGGTCGGCTGGCACCGGGCAAGCCGGTGGTGGCACCCGACGATGTATTTCCGGGTCAGGCACGCCGGCTAGCCGGCGAAGCGCTGGCCCTCCCCGGTGTCCCCGGGGAGGGCCAGCCGCATTTTCCGTGACTTCGCCGACTTCGGGTCACCCCGACGTGCGCCGCCTCGCTACGGCGTCGGCGGGAATGTCCGCAGCATCTCCCGGAAGACCTGCGCGGCCGCCGGTGCGTCCCACCTCGGCGCGGCCGCGGTCTTCGCCTCGCGAAGGGTCCGCTGGTAGATGATCCCGCATGGCACGGCGTGACCGCCGCGGGGACGCGGACTTCCTTTGACCGCCACGTCGCTCAAGCAGCTCATCCCGGCTCCCCGCCGCTCGGGCGGCGGGTCATGGCGAGCACGTCAAGAGCCGCGTCGAGCTGAGCCTCGGTGAGATCCCCACGGGCCACGTGGCCGCGGTCGAGCACAGCCTGCCTGATGGTCTTGCCTTCCGCCAGCGCCTCGTGCGCGACCGCCGCGGCAGCCTCGTAACCGATGAACGGGTTGAGCGCGGTGACGATGGCCGGCGACGACTCGGCCAGCCGCCGCAGCCGGGCCGGGTCCGCCGATATCCCGGCCACGCAGCGGACCGCGAGCAGGCTTGCGGCTGCCGACAGCAGGCTGATCGAGCCAAGCAGATTACGCGCGATCACCGGCATCATGACGTTCAGCTCGAAGTTCCCCGCCGATCCGCCGAACGCTACCGCCGCGTCGTTGCCGATCACCTGGGCGCAGACCTGGCAAACCGCCTCGCAGATCACCGGGTTGACCTTGCCCGGCATGATCGACGACCCGGGCTGCAGGTCCGGGATCCTGATCTCGGCCAGCCCGGTCTGCGGGCCCGAGCCCATCAGCCGCAGGTCGTTGCAGATCTTCAGCAGCGAGACCGCGATCGTGCGCAGCACCCCGCTCGCCGCTACCAGCCCGTCCCGTCCGCCGGCCGCCTCGAAGTGATCTGCCGCCTCGGTCAGCGGCAGGTCAAGGTCGCGGGCCAGCCGGGCGATCACGGCGGGCGCGAATCCGGCCGGCGCGTTCAGCCCGGTGCCGACGGCCGTCCCGCCGAGCGGCAGCGCGCCAACGTCGGGCAGCACTGCCTGCACCCGCCGGATGCCGTTCCGCACGGCGGCCGCGTAGCCGCCGAACTCCTGGCCGAGGGTGACCGGGGTGGCGTCCATCAGGTGCGTCCGGCCGCTCTTCACGAATCCGGCGAACTCAGCGGCCTTCGCCTCCAGCGCCCCGGCCAGCTCGCCGAGCGCCGCCGTCAGCCGCCGGGCCAGCAGCCAGCACGCCGCTATGTGAATAGCGGAGGGGAACACGTCATTGGACGACTGGGATGCGTTGACATGATCGTTCGGGTGGACGGGGCGGCCAGCCAGCCGGGTGGCCAGCGCGGCGATCACCTCGTTGGCATTCATGTTGCTTGAGGTGCCCGATCCGGTCTGGAACACGTCAAGCGGGAACTGGTCCAGGTGACGGCCGTGGGCGATCTCGGCGGCGGCATCGTGAATCGCGTCCGCCATGTCCGCGTCGAGGACGCCAAGCTCGCCGTTGACCCTGGCCGCCGCGCCCTTGATCGACGCGAGCGCGATGATCAGGTCCCGGTGCAGCCGTTCGCCGGAGACCGGGAAGTTCTCCACCGCGCGCTGGGTCTGGGCGCCCCACAGCGCGTCGGCTGGCACCCGGACTTCGCCCATCGAGTCGTGCTCGATGCGGTACCCGGAACCCGGCACTGGCCCGCCTCCTAGCCTGGCGCTGAGCCGAAATCCCGGCCCAGCGACTGCCTGGTGCTGATCCCGTCCGCACTCACCAGGCGGTATTCGGTGCTGTCCGGACCAACCGGCAGCAGGTCGGTGTAGCTGAATTCGGGCATCGATGGCTCATCCTCGTGCGGGATCCTCGGACGGTGCCCATCGTAGATCGCGCAGCCGGCCGCCAGGACCTGGCACCGGTAGTCAGAACTGGGCTTTAACGGGATCCCGCCAGGCAACTGCCGCAGGCTTGCGGATTGCCCGCCGGGAGCAGGACCAGCGCACGATTTCCGGTCCCGGGCGAGCCCGGCCCGGCAGGCCCGCGGCGGCCGGGCGCTGGGGCAGAATGCCGGGCATGACGGCAAATCTGAGCTGGTCGGAGTTCGGGCGGCAGCGGCCCGACCTTGCCGAGGCCGGCCGTGCCCTGTTCTACCAGGTCGGCGTGGGGCTCGCGTTCCTGTCCACGGTGCGGGCGGACGGCGGCCCGCGGCTGCACCCGATGTGCCCGCTGATCGTCGGCGGCGCGCTGGTTGCGCACATCATCCCATCGGCCAAGCGTGACGACCTGCACCGTGACGGCCGGTACGCGATGCACTCGTTCCCGTGTGATGACAATGAGGACGCGTTCTACATCACCGGCCGCGCTGCCCTGGTCGGCGACGCATCGCTGGCCCGGGGGGCAGCTGCGCAGTTCCTTGCTGAGCGCGACATGCCCGCCGAGCCATCGGGCTTCGGCGATGGGGAGTTCTTCGAGTTCCGGCTCAGCCGGTGCCTGCTGACCAGGACGGACGGCCACGGCGACTGGCATCCCCGGCACACCACCTGGTCCGCCGCTGCCGGGCCGGGGAATGGCGACGGCCACCCTGGGTAGGTGCCCTGCATCCAGGCGCGGCGCCGCCGGCCCGTGCCGGGCGAAGCGAGGATGTGGCGAACATGAGCATCTCAGCAGCAGGTAGTGCCGTTGACGTGACCGAGGCGGCCCGCCAGCTTGAGCAGGCCACGCATGACGCGAGGGTCGCATACGACTGCATCGAGCTCGGCGAGCTCGACCGGGCGCATACGCACGCGATCACCGCGCGAGCGGCGGTCGACGCCGCGGAGACCGTCCTGCGGGCGGCCCTCGCCAGCGGCGCCAGCGTCACCGCCGAGCTGTAACCGCCGCCCACCGCCCCGCGTGGCCGCCCGCCCGCCGCGCGTGGCCGCCTGCCCCGCGTGGCCGTTCGCCTCGTATGGCCGGCCGCCCCGTGTGGCCACCCGCCCGCCCGCCGCGCGTGGCGTGGCCGACTGCCCAGCCAGACGTCGACGGGGCGCTAGACGCCCCCCACCACGATTCAGGCCGGGCCCGGCCGGCGTCACGCCAGCAGGGCGCGGAGGGCGTCTTTGAACCGCTCCGCGCCGGCCTCGCCAAGCGGCCCGAGGAACCGGCGCTCCGCGTCGTCGGCAGCCCGGGTGGCGCCGGCCAGGGTCTCGCTGCCCGCAGCGGTCAGCTGCACGATGTTCTTGCGCCGGTCGTCGGGCAGCGGGCGGCGCTGCACAAGGCTTTTGCGCTCAAGCCCGTCAATCAGCGCGACCATCGTGGTCCGGTCGATTCCGAGACGGCGCGCGACTTCCTGCTGAGACATCATCTGCTGGCCGCCCAGAGAGGCAAGCACCGCGAGTTCCCGCCCGTCGATCCCGTACGGTGCCAGCGCGGCCCCCGCTAGTCCGGCGAAGCTCAGCTGCGCATGCTTGAGCAGGAAGCCGAGCCGCGCGGGGACGAGCGCGCCCGGCTGCTGTCCCGGCCCTCCGCCGTCCGCTGCCTCCGTTGACACGCAGTGATCCTATCGCTAGTCTGATCGTCAGCATTACTGATGATCAGTCATACTGACATTCAGTAGGACACGGGTGACCGGCAGGCGCCCCATACTCTCCGGGAGGGACGATGCCCAGGCAGGGGCTGACGTTCGGCGTAAAGGCATCCCAGCAGCGCTCGACGATAGACAACCTCCGGCAGATCTGGCAGATCGCCGATGAGGGAGGATTCGACAGCTGCTGGCTGTTCGATCATTTCGCTCCGATGGGCGCCACCCGGACCGGTGACATCTTCGAGGCGTGGACGCTGTTGGCCGCGATGGCGCAGGCGACCCAGCACGTGCGCATCGGCACTCTGGTGACCGGCAACATCTACCGACACCCTGGCATCCTGGCCAAGATGGCGGTTACCGTCGATCATCTCAGCGCCGGCCGGCTGATCATGGGCATCGGCGCGGGCGGGGACGATTATGCGGACACGATGCTTGGCCTGCCGGCCTATCCGCCGCGGGAGCGGATCGAGCGGCTGGATGAGGCATGCCAGATCCTCAAGCTGCTGTGGGCCGAGGAAACCGTTACCTTCACCGGGCGGCACTACCACCTGGAGCAGGCACACTCCGACCCGAAGCCGGTGCAACGCCCGCGCCCGCCGATCTGGATCGGCAGCAGTGGCGAGCGGTACGGTCTGCGCGCCGTCGCGGAGCACGCGGATGTCTGGATGAACGCCAGCATGCGTCCAGAGGATCTGGGTGAGCTGACGAGACTCTCCCAGGTACTCGACCAGCACTGCGAGAGCATCGGCCGGGATCCTGGCATCATCCGCCGCGCTGTCCAGTTCCCGCTGCCAGCCGGCCCGGACGAGATGATGCGGGCGGCCGAGCGCTACGTCCGGGCAGGGTTCTATGACATTCTCTTCATGCCATTCCAGGGCGGGCTGCCCAGGCTCGAAGCGGCCGCGGCGCTCCTGCCCAAGCTGCGCACGCTCGGCTGAGCACCACGGCCCGCATCCTGCCTGCTATTCCTGCGCGGCAGGCCGGCCAACATCCGGGCCGAGTGCCGTGTGCACATGACGGCCGACCAGCGGCGGCACGCCGAGCTCGTCGTTGAGTTCCACGTGCCCAGCAGATCATGAGCTTCCCTCCGCGGTATACGTTGCGATCATGCAGGATGATCCGGCGGCGCGGGCCGCGGAGCTGGCCGGAGCCTGGCTTGGCTCGCTGCGCGAGCGGCCGGTGGGCATCCCGGTCGGGCCTGCCGAGCTGCGTGCCAGGCTCGGCGGGCCGCTAGGCGAAGCAGGCCAGGAACCGGTCGGCCTGATCACCGAGCTCGCTGCCGCGCTGGAGCCTGGCCTGGTGGCGACCGCCGGGCCGCGTTACTTCGGCTTCGTTACCGGGGGCAGCCTGCCGGCCGCGCTGGCCGCCGACTGGCTCGTGTCGGCCTTCGACCAGAACGCCGCGATGTACGTCATGTCGCCCGCTGCCGCGGTCGTCGAGGAGATCACGGCCGCCTGGCTGCTCGACCTGCTCGGCCTGCCACCGCAGGCCGCGGTGGGATTCGTGACCGGCGCCCAGATGGCCAACTTCTCCTGTCTCGCCGCCGCCAGGAACGCGCTGCTGGCGGCGGCAGGCTGGGACGTGGCTGCGGATGGCCTGCGGGATGCTCCCGAGCTGACGGTCGTGGTGGGGGAGCAGGCTCATGTAACGCTGCTGCAGGCGCTCCGGCTGCTGGGCCTGGGCACCGCCCGTGCCCGCCGGGTCGCAGCCGATGACCAGGGCCGCATCATCGCGGGCGAACTGCGCCGGGTGCTCGCGGATGCACCCGGTCCGGTGCTGGTCTGCGCGCAGGCAGGCGAGGTGAATACCGGCGCCTTCGATCCGCTGCCAGAGATCGCCGCCGCGGTCAGCGAGCACGGCCGGGCGTGGCTGCACGTGGATGGCGCCTTCGGGCTGTGGGCCGCGGCCAGCCCAGCGCTGCGCGGACTCACCGCCGGGGCCGAGCTGGCCGACTCATGGGCCAGCGACGCCCACAAATGGCTCAACGTGCCCTACGACTGCGGCCTCGCGATCGTCCGGGACCCGGCCGCGCTCACTGCTGCCCTCGGCAAGAACGCCAGCTACCTGCCAGCCTCCGCGCTGCGCGACCCCTTGGCGTTCACCCCGGAAGCCTCCCGCCGGGCCCGGGCGCTCCCGGTGTACGCGGCGCTGCGCTCACTGGGCCGCCGCGGCGTCGCGGAACTCATCGAGCGGTGCTGCGCGCTGGCCCGGCTCGCGTCGGCCGAGCTCTGCAGCGGCGGCACCGCAGAGTTGCTGAACGACGTGGTGCTGAATCAGGTGCTGTTCCGGGTGCCCGGCGCCCAGCCCGCAGCGGTGATCGAGCGGGTCCAGCGCGGCGGCACCTGCTGGCTGGGCGGCACTAGCTGGGGTGGCGAGCCGGCCATCCGCTTCTCGGTCTCGAACTGGTCGACAACCGAAGACGACATCCACCAGTCAGTCGCTGCCATCCGCGCCGCGATCAACGCGGTCAGAACCAGCTGAGCCGTAACCGGCGGGCCGTAACCGGCGGGCCGTGCCGGTCCCGCTGGCGGCAGCGCCCGGCCCGCCGCGAGGATGCACCGCGGGCCGCCGGGCCGCTGCCGCGCCCGCTGCGCTGGTGCCCGCTGCGCTGGTGCCCGCTGCGCTGGTGCCCGCTGCGCTGGTGCCCG
>WNEY01001255.1_pt1 | contig 18587 bp, 19 predicted proteins | sample 5400531 | NCBI WGS metagenome assembly WNEY01 (sample SAMN13153338, study PRJNA577476) | soil metagenome | isolation source: 200 cm saprolite under Douglas fir tree site 1 | place: USA:California | collected 2015-04-18
CCAGTGTCAGCGCCACCTTCACGATGACGGGGAACGGCCAGTTCCTGTCGTCCAACCAGGGGCTGCTACTCGCCTTCCTGACGCCGCCCGAGGAGCGCGCCCCGATTCAGCACGTGGCAGGTCAGTTGTGGCAGGTCAGTTAATGAGCAAGTTGGGCGCTCTCCCTGGCGTGTTCCCATTCCTGCGGCCCTTCCCGGTGCTGGAGATCAGCACCGGGGCAACAAATCAGAACCAGGGGCAGTACGCCTTCTCCCTCTCCGGCGTGAACCCCGACCAGGTATACGATGTGGGCACGAAGCTCATGGAGAAACTGCGAGAGTACCCTGGGTTTGCGACGCTCTCCTCGGACTACTTCAGCAACACGCCCAATCTCGACATTGACATCCGCCGCGACCAGGCCAAGATGTATGGCGTCTCAGAGGCGCGCATCCTGGCGCTGTTGCGGCACGCTTACGCGCAGAACTACCTCTACCTGATCAAGAAACCCACCGATCAGTATCAGGTCATTCTGGAGGCTGCAGATACCGCCCGCTCGAAGCCCGAGGACCTTGGGCTCCTCTACATCAAGTCCGACGACGGGAAAAACCTTGTACCACTCAGCGCTGTGGTGACGTGGAAGACATCACCAGGCTCCCAGGCGGTGAATCACTTGAATCAGTTCACGAGCATGACGCTCTACTTCAACCTCAAGCCTGGGGTCGCTGTTGGTGAAGCTACTGACTTCATCAACAAGACCGCCACGGAGATCGTCCCACCGACCGTGCGTGGGAGCCTGCAAGGTGAGGCCTTAACGTTCCGCAACACGGTCAGCGATCTGACCATCCTGATGGCGCTGGCCGTGTTCGTCATGTACGTGATTCTGTCCATTCTCTACGAGAGCTACCTGCACCCGCTGACCGTGCTGTCGACCCTGCCTACAGCGCTCGTGGGGGGACTCCTGACGCTGTATCTGTTCGGCGAGCAGGCGTCGCTCTATGCCTTCGTCGGCATGTTCATGCTGATGGGCATTGTGAAGAAGAACGGCATCATGATCGTCGACTTTGCCATCCAGCGGGTGACGGCCGGTGCGTCGGCCGCACACGCGATCCACGACGCCAGTCTGGACCGGTTCCGGCCCATCCTCATGACGACCCCATCACCCTGTACATCACGCCGGTGATCTACCTCTACCTCGAGCAGTTCCAGGAGCAGGTGCTGGACCGCACCGCCTTCTTCCGCTCGGGTCACTCGCGACGCCCCACCACAGATGTCAGCGCCGCGACCGCATCGGTCTCTCAATTTTAAGGGTTGCCCCCTCGTGCCCACCACCTGGGCCAATGCTCGATCGCCTTATGGAGCACTTTGGCCCAGGACAGAGACAGGGTCATAGCTGATCCAGCTGGAGAACCTGGCGTAACGTCGCCAGGGTGACACCCGGCACCAGCTAGGGATTGCACGATGGCGGGGTGTCCACTGCCGGCCTATGCTCACTTACCCTGCCGTCTCGTCGGCCAGCAGCTCCAGTTCGTCGGGATGGCGCAGGGTATGGCTCTCGCGTAAGCGGTCACCACTGCTCCGGAAACCCCGCGTCGCTTGGAAAAACTCTGCCCCTCGTACCTCGGCTAGATAATACGCCAGCAGTTCTCCTGCCAGGCAGTATACCAACGGCGAGAACGCCTCTGGAACCAGCTGTGGCACCGGTAGCACGACATCGGCCTGGGTGGGGAGGAAGGCCTGCGCACTGCTCGCTATGACCAGTGTTTGGCGGCCAATACCTTTTACATAGGGGAGTAATTCCAAAGTGCGATCGACACTGCGGCCGGGCGGCACAATGACGCAGGTCGGTGTGTGCTCCTGGCGATTGAAGAACTGAATGTGGGCCCACTCCTCAATATCCTGGCCCCAGGCGTTAGCGCCACAGCTTTCCACGCACTTGGCGGCAATGAACAGGGCTGTGGCATAGCTCGGCCCGGAGCCAAGAAATACCCAGTCCTCAGCTGCCCCTAAGTGTTCTGCCACCTGTCTGGCAAGCCCGTCGGTCGCCAGGAGCGTCGCCTCCATACAGGCAGCGACATCCCGCAACTGCTGTCTCCAGGCCTTGGCCTCAGCCGAGGAGAGTACCTGCCGCAGTTCCCCCAGATGTAGCGCGCACAATAACAGGCTGAGCAACTGCACAGTATACGACCGGATACCGGGTGAGCGCCCCATGGGTGGAATGGCTATGGCTATTGCCGCAGCCGCCTCACGCGCGATGCCGCTAGCCCCATTGCCCGTCACCGCGATGGTATCAACTCCCGCAGCCCTGGCTAAGCCCACCGCCTCGATTGACCGTGATACCTGGCCAGAATTGGAGATGCCAAACAGCACCGCGTGCTGGGGGAGCCTGTCGGCTTCGTAGCGGGCAAACTGCATCGCTGACAGCGCCTTCACCGGTAGGCGGCAAAAGCGAGCAAAGGCCATCTCGCAGGCTAAGCCGGCGTAAAACGAATCGCCACATCCGGCCGTATAGATGGCTTGCCAGCGCTGTGGCTGAAAATGGGTGAACGCCTCCTGTACCAGGCGCTCTGTCGCGTCGAATACCTCGAGCAACAAGGCTGGTTGACTCAGAATTTGCGCATACATCATCTGGCGCGGCGAGGCAGCAGTAGCCATGCAAGCACTCCAGTAGTCAAAGAGGGTGAAGAAGAACATGCAGACGTGCAAGAGTATACCAGTGATAGCAACAAACCGGGCAAGATCCCAGATACCCACCATGTGCGATGAGAAGACTACGGAGCGCAACTGGCGCACCGAGTGGACCGTGTCAGTGAGAGCTATAGTGAGACAGACGGAGTCCACGAGCAGCCGTTCCATGCTTGACAAGTCACCCAGGCCATACTACATTTTCTTTAGCACTCTCCTGAGGTGAGTGCTAATAACATCATTTCCATCTCTGTACGTTCGAGAGCATTACCACACCTGGTGTTTTACAGATATGTGGGAGGAGAGCACGTATGCCGATCTATGAGTATCGCTGCCTCGACTGTGGCCATCAGTTTGAACTCATGCAGAAGTTTTCGGATCCACCAGCGGAGACGTGCACGTCCTGCTCCGGCATCGTACAGAAGCTGATTTCGCGTTCTGCCTTTCATCTCAAAGGGAGCGGCTGGTACGTCACCGATTACGGCCGCAACGGCAGTGCGAACGGCAAAGCAGCGAGTAACAGCGGCGGTACAGAGAACAGCGATACAAAAAGCACGAGTGCCAACAGTGAGTCTTCCGGCACTAAGGCTTCTAGTAGCGAGTCTGCCAGCAGTGAGTCTGCCAAGAATTCAACGGCGTCCTCAGCAGCCTAACCCCTGCTTCCCTCTGAGGAGGGTCCTGACCCCTATGAGTGGCCCTCCTTCCTTCTTCCCTCAAGTCCGTGTGGCGTGTCCCACCCGCTGTGAACGAATGTTGATACTGAAGAGTGGTTTTTCGCGGAAGGCAAAAATATTTTTAAATTGATCTTTTGAGAAACCTGCCTCTTTCCCCTGACGCAGTCGGTAGTGTAACTCCATCTCACGGCCATCTTGCAACACACCGCGGACAATGATCTTATTGTCCACTGTTTTTACCCGAAAGGCGCCATACTGTACCTCCTCGCCGCGGGCAAGATGCTTAAACATATTCTGTGTCAGGGCCGTGTAACTTTTCACCGATTTTTCCTCATGTTCACTGCCGCAGAGGGTCATCATACCTGGGTGCACAGCACTGTGCTGTGCCATAGGCAGAGTTGTAGCAACTCCCGTGGCTGAGTGTCAAGGGCGCGCTCCTATAGCACGTGTTAGGGGTTGACAGAGTCTAGAAAAGACGCTACGCTGCACCATCCCATATGCCGATATGACTAGTTGTGAGGGCAGATTCGTCCTCGCTGAGTGCCACTGCGAGAGCACAGTCCCCAGCCCTGAGCAGTATCTCCACACGCGTAAGGAGCCGCGGGGACAGGGAGTGCACAGCATGCGAGTGATGCAGATTGGCCTGGGTCCGATTGGTTGCGCCGTATCTCGTCTCCTCATCCAGAAACCTGGCTGGCATATCGTGGCAGCTGTGGATGCTGACCCTGCAAAGCAGGGCCGTGATTTGGGAGAGATTATCGGGTTGGAGCAGCGATTCGGTGTGACGGTGGCCAGTGACCCTGCAACCCTCCAGGGTTCTGACATTGATGTGGCTTTCCTCACGACAGTTTCCACTTTTCCTGAAGTCTTGCCAACCCTTTCAACCCTCATCCATCGTGGTATCGACGTCATATCCTCAACCGAAGAGCTGTTCTATCCCTACTACCGCTATGCCGAGCAGGCCCTGGCATTGGATGAGCTGGCAAAGCAACACGGCGTGTCAGTACTGGGGACAGGCATCAACCCAGGTTTTATTATGGATACCTTGGTGTTAGTATTGACTGGCGCCTGCCAACACATTACTCGTATTGCTGTGACACGCGTGGCCAACGCCTCTGGGGCGCGTCCCTCACTGCAAAGAAAGCTCGGGCTTGGCCTGACCCAGGCAAATTTTGTCGAGTCCGCGGCGCAGGGGCGTGTGGGGGTTGTTGGCCTCATAGATTCTCTGGCATTTTTAGCCCACGTCCTGCAGTGGCACATGGACGACTTTAAAGAACGCCTCGTACCTGTGATTGCTGACCGGCCTGTGCGTTTGGCTCAGGGTCAGGTCGAGCCGGGACAGGTATGCGGGGTACGCTATGTGGTCAAGGGTATTAGTCATGGCAAAGAGGTGATTTCTTTTGACCTGCGTATGTATCTGGAAGCAGAGAGCGTGCGTGACACGATTTACATCGAAGGCACACCGACCCTGGAGATGACTATCAAAAGCACCAATATGGGGGATGTGGCTGCGGCTGGTCTTTTGGTCAATATGAGTCCCCTTGTACACCAGGCCAGGCCGGGTCTCCTGACTATGGTCGATCTACCCCTGCCCCATTGGCAGCGCTGAGGGCAGGGATACCAAGGCCTTTGCGACATACCTGACACCCAGGTGGGCTATGAGGCACGCATGAGCTTGAGGCCAGGAGTACTCCCCTTCCAGTGGTTACGTCATGCAGCTGAGGAGGGTTGGATCACTGCCCCTGTGCAGGCGTTGGACGCCAGCCAATTGCAACCGGCGAGCCTTGATCTCCGCCTGGGAGCAGTGGCGTACCGCATTCGTAGTAGCTTCTTGCCTGGGCACGAACCGGTGGAGCAGAAGCTGGCTGCACTCACCATGTACGACATTCCTCTTGCCCCTGCCGCAGTGCTCGAACGTGGGCATGTCTATCTCATTCCGCTCCTCGAAGGGTTAGCGCTGCCACCGTACTTGCGCGGCAAGACTAATCCGAAGAGCTCTACTGGACGGCTCGACATTTTTACCCGTGTGATTACCGACGCGCATGCACGGTTTGACGATATTCGCCCGGGCTACCAGGGCCACCTGTACCTCGAAGTGTTTTCCCGTTCCTTCACCATTAAGGTGCACCAAGGCCTGTCCTTGAATCAACTACGGCTGTTTTTTGGCGATGCCCCCCTCGACGATGTCGCCTTGCGCCGTCTCTATCAGGTAGAACCGCTCCTATACGATGATGACGATCGCCCCATTCCTCTCAACGCCGTGCATCTGGATGGCGGGCTCTTTATGGGTGTGGCAACCGCCGGCCACGAAGAGAGCGTTGTAGGGTATAAAGCCAAAAAAAACAGCGACGTTATTGACCTCAGCAGAGTAGACTTCTACGATCCGTCGGCCTTCTGGGAACCGGTGCGTTGCTCTCCGAGTCGCCCGCTCATCCTGGAGCCCGAGGAGTTTTATATCCTTACGTCCAAAGAAAAGGTGTGTATTCCTCCGGCGTACGCCGCAGAACTCGTAGCCTACGACGCTGGTTCAGGGGAGTTACGCACGCACTACGCGGGCTTTTTTGATCCGGGCTTTGGCTACGGACGTGGTACACGCCACGGCACCAAAGCCGTGCTCGAAGTGCGTCCACACGATGTGCCGTTCCTGGTGGAGGACGGACAGCTCTTCTGTAAGCTCTGTTTAGAGAGCACCGCTGAAACACCCCAGGTCACCTACGGCGCGGCGCTCCAATCGCACTATCAGACGCAGGCCCTCACGCTCGGGAAACAGTTTCTGCCGTGGGATGCTGTCTCCTCCAAGCCGTAACCTGCTTCCTCCACACTGCACTTTGACAAAGCCGAGGGGCAACGGTAGAATCAGCCGGGCACGCGGTGACCCACCCCGCCAAACTGGCGGGGTGCTGCGCACGGCTAGTTGCCCCGCCATACTGGCGGGGCTAATTGCGGTACGCAGTACCCGGGCGCAGCACTAAGGAAGTACTCATGCAGATTACGGTGAAACTGTTTGCGCTGATGCGGGAAAAAGCTGGCACGGACACTATAGCACTCGACATACCAGAAGGTGCCAAGCTTACTCAGGCGATGGCCGCACTGGTGCGCCACTATCCCGTGCTTGAGCCCTATATAGCTAATACGCGCTGTGCTTTACATATGGATTTTGTCGATCCGGAAACGAGCTTGGTAGCAGGTGATGAGCTCGCGCTCATCCCTCCCGTGAGTGGAGGAGTCTGATGTTTAAAGTCACGATAGAACCACTGAGCGTGCAGCAGCTCAATGACCTCGTCAAGCGCCCTACCGACGGTGCCGTGGTGACCTTCGATGGTATTGTGCGTAATAATTTTGATGGCCGCCCGGTAGAATATTTGGAGTACGAAACCTATGCCATGATGGCAGAGAAGAAGCTGGCCGAGATCGGCGCCGAGGTACAGCAAAAATTTGCCATCGGTGCGATTGCCATGGTGCATCGCATTGGCCGGCTCGAGATTGGCGAGAGCAGCATTGTCATCGCTGTGGCAGCCCCCCACCGTCACGCCGCTTTTGAAGCCTGTGCCTACGCCATGGATCGCGTGAAGGCTGAAGTACCGGTGTGGAAAAAAGAGTTCTTTGCCGATGGCGCTGACCATTGGGTGAATCAAAACTGACTATGACAGACGGATCCGGTTATCGTCAGGCCTTACTAGCCCCGCATCCCTTTTGGGCGACGCTCTCACCTGTCACTGTGAAACAGCGTATCGAGCAGTTGCTGAGCGCGCCGGATAGTGCTGCCCTCGTCCAGTCCTTACCTCCTATCGAGTATGCGGTCCTCTTGAAGGCTGCCCCTGACATGCGCACGGTCCTGTTGCAACTGGCGTCCCCTGAACAGATTCGCACCGTGTTGGATTTGGACTGTTGGCACCAAGATACGCTCCAGAGCCCACGGGTACTGGAGTGGCTTGCAGAGTTGCAGCGTAGCGGCGAGGACGTCTTCGCCCAGGCCCTGCAGATGATGGACAGCGAACTGCTCATCGTCGTGTTACACCAGTACATACGCGTCAATGCCACGCTCCCACTTGAAGAGGAAGAAGATCCCGGGCCCTATGATGAAGTGCTCTCCAACGAACTCTATCACGTCACCTTTAGCGATCCGAACAACCCTCTTAACGAGGCAGTCGTGGAGTTACTGCGATGGCTGCGCCTGACTGATCTCGATATATATCATCAGCTCATGCAGGGGACGATGTGGGCGCAGGAGAGTGAGCTCGCAGAGTGGGCCTATCGCTGGAAAACGGGGCGGCTCCAGGATGAGGGCATTCCCGACTACGAAGAAGCTTTAGACACCTACCATGTCATCGATGTCGAACCGTTTCAGGCTCTCCCACCCGTCCCTTTGGAGTCCCCTGGGGTACCTGCCAGTGCTGAGGAGTCAGGTCTCGTACCAGGTTATGCCTGGAGCTTGACCCCATCTGACTCGTTTCTCGCCCAGGCTCTACGTGGAGACTTTACCACGGCGACCCTGGAGCGGCTGTGTTGGGAAATGGTGTCGCTGTGCAACAAAGCCTTCGTACTCGATGACGTCGATTTTGCGAATACCGCCGCTGTGCGTGCCAGCTTGGGACGGGTGCATGCTTACGTGAATATTGGTCTCGAATACCTGAGTAACTACCGCACCGAGCAGCTCGTACCGCTGCTCACTGAACGCTCGTTGGTCTCCATCTGCCAAGTGGGTTTTTCCCTGAGCATGCGTCTCCGTCAGCGTGCCTCCCACCTGCAAACCCATCTCAATCGTGCTGGTGGTGTACGCCGGGCGCTCCCAGAGCTGGCACGCCATGTGATGGACGGCCTGTTACAAGCCTGGTATCCGCAGTTCTTCGCGGGATTAGAGTCTCCTGGAGACCCTGCGTACCGTGACTTCCTGCACTTCCAGGACACGAGCTTGGTCGATGCCGTGCTGCACGCTCTTGAGCACGATCCGGTGTACCACTTGGTGTCTCAGGCTGCCTGAGGAGTATGTGTTATAGCTACCAGCGTGCGATACACGCCTTATGCTGTCCGAGACTTGACGGCGGAAGAACGCATCGAGTATTATGCACTGCTGTCTTGCCCCTGCTCTCTGTGCCCCAAGACGAGGCTACAGGAGCACACCGTAACGTATTGTCCCCATGACCAGCGTTCTGGTGTCGGCAAGCGGTAGGAGAAGTTGCTGCCATGAGGTAGCTCTGGAGCACTACAGAGGTGTCCGTAGGGTGTGAGCATAGTTGATCACCAAAAGGGGAATGGGGTATGACGCAGCCGAAGACGTTGGGTGAACTCAAGCGGTCAGGTTATAAGCCGCTGAGTGTCAAAGCCGAGTTGCGCAAAAATCTGATCCGCAAGATGCTCGATCGTGAGCCGCTCTTTCCTGGCATCTTTGGCTTCGAGGAGACGGTGATCCCGCAGGTGCAAAATGCTATCCTGGCTGGACAGGACATGATCTTTTTGGGCGAGCGTGGTCAGGCCAAGACACGCCTCATTCGTAGCCTGACGTCGCTGCTCGATCCCATGCTTCCCTGTGTCGAAGGCAGTGAGATCAATGATGATCCTTTTGCTGCCATCTCCAAATATGCCCGGGACATGGTAACGAAGCACGGGGACGACACACCCATCGCCTGGGTATCCCGCGACGATCGCTACGGGGAAAAGCTCGCGACGCCTGACGTCACAACGCCAGAGCTCATTGGCGAGGTCGATCCCATTAAAGTGGCGGAAGGGCGCTATCTCTCTGATGAACTGGTCATCCACTACGGGTTGGTTCCACGCACCAACCGCGGCATCTTCTGTATCAACGAGCTTCCCGACCTGTCTGAAAAATTGCAGGTTGGGTTGTTCAATATCATGCAAGAGCGCGATGTCCAGATTCGTGGCTTTCGGGTCCGCCTGCCGCTGGACATTTGCGTCGTTGCGAGTGCAAATCCGGAAGACTATACCAACCGTGGGCGCATCATCACGCCACTGAAAGATCGCTACGGGGCCCAGATCCGTACGCATTATCCCAAGCAGATCGATGTTGAGATTAATATCATGGACGCCGAGCACTCTCCCTTATTGTCGAGTGATGGCTATCGCATCACGGTGCCGCGGTTCATGAAAGAGATTATTGCTGAGACCACCAGCATGGCGCGTGAACACGCCGACATCAATCAGCGCTCAGGTGTGAGCGTTCGCATGTCAATTGCCAACTATGAGAGCGTGGTTAGCAATGCTCTGCGCCGGGCTATCCTGTTGCGTGAGGATGAGGTGGTGCCACGTATTAGTGATTTGGCTTCGATCATCCCCTCATCAACCGGCAAGATTGAGCTCGAAACGGTGGAAGAGGGGAAAGAAGGACAGATCATCGACGAGCTGGTCAAGAAGGCGGTGAAGAAAGTTTTTAACCAGAATTTCCGTGCTGAAGACTTCACGTCATTCCTGCAGAATTTTACCTCTGGCCGCAGTCTTGAGGTCTCTGATACTATGCCAACGGCCATCTACAGCCAAAAAGCCCGTGGCATGGGGGGGTTGCAGGAGGCTATGCAGCGGCTCGAAGGTGTCGAAAGTCCTGCGCTGTTGGCGTCGGCCATCGAGTTCATTCTCGAGGGGCTGCATCTCAACAAGAAGCTGAATAAAAAGATGCTTGAGGGAGAGATCTCGTATTGGGGATGAGTCCCTGATAGGCGGTACCTTCTCCAGGTGTGCCGGTGTTGCGACGCTGGAGAGGGACAGGAAGCCGGTAGCATGGACACGCGTTGTATACTGGTGCGTGTAGCACGTCATGACATTGGGTTACTGTGTAGCCTGATGGCCGGCTATGAAGGAGTGGCGGTTGTCCGTACTATTGACCCTGGACAGGGGCTAGTAGAATTAGTAGTTGCCCCGGCATTCTACACTGTGGCTCTGGACATTCTGCAGGCGCTCGCCCAGGAAATGTCTCTGTGCCTTCTCGATGTAGAGGCAGAGGACAGCCGTTAGAGAACATGTGGCGCTTGGTTGAGAGCCGCATAGGAGATTGACATACAGGGTTGAGACTGTTATAAGAGCACTGTATAGTTCGGGCTTGTTCCCTGTTACTGCAGAGTGTGGGAGAACAGAGAGGCAGCCATGGAGCAGCCGTTACTCGATATTCGAGGTTTACGGACACAGTTTTTTACCGACGATGGGCTTGCGCGTGCTGTCGACGGTGTCAGCTACGCACTAGACAGAGGTGAAACCGTTGGTGTGGTTGGCGAATCGGGCTGTGGGAAAAGTGTCACAGCGTTATCTATTCTGCGCCTTATCCCCGATCCGCCAGGGAAAATCGTTGACGGACAGATTCTGTTTGAAGGGACGGATCTGCTGCTGCTCTCTGCGGCGGAGATGCGTCGTATACGTGGCAACGATATTTCGATGATCTTCCAAGAACCGATGACCTCACTGAACCCAGTGTTCACGATTGGGAACCAGATTGCTGAGGCGGTCCGTCTGCACCAAGGTTTGTCCAAAAAAGAGGCCATGAACAAAGCCATTGAGATGCTCACGGTCGTTGGCATTCCGGTGCCGGAACGGCGTGTCCACGAATACCCACATCAACTGAGTGGTGGTATGCGTCAGCGCGCGATGATTGCCATGGCTCTAAGCTGCAATCCGAAGGTGCTCATCGCTGATGAGCCGACCACAGCGCTCGATGTTACCATTGAAGCCCAGATCCTCGACCTCATGCGCAATCTCCAGCACGAATTAGGCACAGCGATTATCATGATCACCCATGATCTTGGGGTCATTGCTGAGATCGCGCGCAAGGTGGTGGTCATGTATGCTGGGAAGATTGTGGAACAAGCGCCTGTGGAACAGCTCTTTGCTGAGCCGAATCACCCATATACCCAGGGACTTTTGCAATCGCTCCCGCGCGTTGATAAAGATATCGCTGGTGCCAAACGTCGTCTCCAGGAGATTCCCGGCATTGTGCCTAGCCTCCTCAATCTTCCCCAAGGGTGTAAATTTGCCTCGCGCTGTCCAAAAGTGATGCCCATATGCGAAGAAGAAGAACCGCCTCTCGAACAAGTCGCTCCACAGCATTATTCAGCCTGCTGGCTGAATCACTAGGAAGTCCTATGAATACAGCAGCGGTCGGCTGGCCTGAAGGAGAAACACCGCATGGCTGAGACACCTTTGCTGGAGGTGAAACATCTGAAGAAGTATTTCCCTATCAAGGGAGGGGTGTTCTCCAAAACGATCGGGTATGTCTATGCCGTCGATGATGTCAACTTCACCTTGGCCAGAGGGGAAACCCTCGGTCTCGTGGGGGAAAGCGGCTGTGGGAAGTCTACCACTGGACGCACGATCCTACGGCTTATTGAGCCGACGGACGGTGAACTCTACTTCGAGGGGCAGGACATCACGAAGCTGGAAAAGAGTGCTATGCGGGCGTTGCGACGCGAGATGCAAATTATTTTCCAGGATCCTTATGCCTCGCTGAATCCACGTATGACAGTGGGGAGTATCATCGGCGAACCCCTCGAAATCCATAAAATTGCGAAGGGCTCAGAGAAGGAGGAACGCGTCGCTTCGCTCCTCCAGAAGGTTGGCCTGCGGGCTGAGGATATGCGCAAATATCCGCATGAGTTTAGTGGCGGACAGCGGCAACGCATCGGTATTGCCAGGGCACTTGCCCTCAATCCGAAGCTTATTGTGTGTGATGAACCGGTATCAGCCCTGGACGTGTCGATCCAAGCCCAAGTCATCAATTTGCTCGAAGATTTGCAGGCGGAATTTAGTCTTTCCTATCTCTTTATTGCCCATAATCTGAATGTTGTGGAGCATATCAGCAACCGCGTTGCGGTGATGTACCTGGGCCAGATTGTCGAACTGGCTTCCGATGAAGACCTGTACAAGAATCCGCAACATCCCTACACCGAAGCGCTGCTCTCTGCTGTACCCATTCCTGATCCAACACTCAAGAAAAAACGCATCATTCTTGAGGGAGATGTGCCCAGTCCGATCAACCCGCCCAAGGGCTGTCATTTCCATACGCGTTGCATGTACAAAGAGCAGATTTGTGAGGAAGTCGAGCCTGAGTTCAAGGACATTGGGGGGGGGCACTGGGTTGCCTGCCATTTTCGGCCGGCACGGTAAGGGAATGCCTGCTGGCTCTATCCGGAGCCCGCAACATACGGATGGATCACTGTTTACAAAGGGCCTAGTGCCTGTTCCAGTGGTTATATCCTCCTGCCTGGTGGTGTACATTCCCAGCGTATGCAGTCTGCCCGGATATTCTCGTTTTCATATCCAGGTATAATATGCATGGTATGCGGCTGCTCACGTCAGTATGTGTGTCTGCTTTGGCGAGGAGGGGTCAGTCCGGCGTAGGGCGAGCGGTAGTGAGGTAAAGAGTACTCTGTGATGTACTAAGTCTAGGGATTACAAGGTCTGCTGCTCTGGTTGACACACCGATATCCATGTCTCCGAGTAGCTGCACAGGAGAACGGCCATGAGAAAAATAGTGCGGGAAAAGCAGGTCGTGTTGGTGCTGCTCGCTGCTGTGCTGGTGAGCATGTTTGCCGGAGCCGTGATGGCCAAACGTTTGCCGTCACAGGGCGGAGTCTACGAGAATCTCAAAGTCTTTACCGAAGCGCTGTCGTATGTGGAGTCCAACTATGTGGAAGAGGTCGAGCCTGACAAAGTCATCCAGGGTGCTATTCGTGGGATGTTAAAGACCCTTGATCCTCACTCTTCCTATATGCCACCGGATGTGTATCGTGAGATGCAAGTCGAAACCGAGGGGCGTTTTGGCGGCTTAGGTATCGAGATTACCATGCGGGATGACGTACTCACCGTAGTGTCGCCTATTGAGGGGACGCCGGCTTTTCGTGCCGGCATCCAACCTGGCGACCAAATTATCAAAGTGGATGGTGAGTCCACCAAAGAGATGTCATTGGTCGATGCCGTGAAGAAACTCCGCGGTCCGGAAGGCTCCGCAGTGACTATCAGCATTTTCCGTCAGGGTTTTACTGAACCAAAAGATTTCACCATCAGCCGCGCAGTCATCCAGATCAAGAGTGTCCGCTGGACAAAACTCCAGGATGATATTGGCTATGTCAAACTGCGGAGTTTTCACAAAACCACCGAAGAGGAGCTCGAGGAAGCCTTACAAGATCTCGGAGAGCAGCACATTAAAATGCTTATCCTCGATCTGCGCAACAACCCTGGCGGTCTCCTGGAACAGGCTATTGCTGTGTCCAATGTGTTTCTTGAAGGGGGCAAGTTGATCGTTTATACCAAGGGACGCCTCCCAAATCAGAACATGAAAGGCTTTTCGAAGAGTGACGGCTTTCATGTGTCTTACCCCATGGCTGTGATCATTAACGGTGGTAGTGCGAGTGCCTCAGAGATCGTTGCTGGTTCGCTGCAGGATCTCCATCGCGCGACGATTGTTGGCACACAGAGCTTTGGGAAAGGGTCGGTACAAACGATTATTCCTCTCAGCGATGGTTCGGGCTTGCGCTTGACTACTGCCAAGTATTACACGCCGGGAGGCGGCGAGATCAATGGCAAGGGCATTACCCCTGATATCGTTATTGAGAAACCTCAAGAGGCGGCAAATCAGGAGGGCGAGCAAAAAACGTTGCGTAGCCAGCGCAATATCGAGTTACCAGGGAACGACCTATCAGACGATCCGCAGTTGCAGAAAGCCGTCGATTTTCTGAAAACTCAGGTCCAAAAGGACGGCAAATCTGTCAAGGCAGGCTAAGTGATAACTGGGGATGTCCACTGCAGTATTGGACATCCCCACTGTGCCCCCTAAGGGTACTGAACGTTTGGGAGCATAGCTGTGTTGATCTTGGGTATTGAAACCTCCTGTGATGAAACAGCAGCGGCTGTGGTTGCTGACGGTGTTGAGGTATGCTCAAATATCATTTCGTCTCAGCATGCTATTCATGCTCCCTATGGTGGTGTAGTACCAGAATTGGCCTGTCGAAGTCACGTGGAGAACGTTCGACCAGTGATCGAGGCCGCCTTAAACCAAGCCCGGGTGGCATTCCACGACATTGACGTTATTGCCGTTACTCAGGGTCCAGGCTTAGTCGGAGCACTGCTGGTCGGAGTGGCTGTGGCGAAAGCTTTAGCCTATGGCCTGGGCAAACCACTCGTAGCCGTACACCACCTCGAAGGGCACATCAGTTCGGTATATCTTGAATATCCCTCGATACCCTCTCCCTATATCGCTCTCGTTGTCTCGGGTGGTCACTCCGATCTGTACTATTGTCCGCAACGGGGGTACTATGTCGTGTTGGGGCGCACCCGTGACGACGCTGCCGGGGAGTGCTTCGATAAGATTGCGAAAATGCTGCATTTGGGCTATCCTGGTGGACCAATTGTTGATCGTCTAGCCCAACGAGGAGAGCCTACAGCCATTCACTTCCCACGTGCGATGCTGGATAAAGAGACGTTCGATTTCAGTTTTAGCGGTGTGAAAACGGCTGTACGTACCCATACGTTGCACAGGACAGATACACAGGGAGCGCCATTTTTTCATGACGACACATTCTGGCCGCTCCCGGTCTCCCCTGAGTGGGAAAAGCAGCGCAACGATATCCTGGCGAGTTTTCAACAAGCCGTGGTGGACGCCTTGGTAACAAAAACCCTGCGGGCAGTTACACAGAGTGAAGCGCGCGCTATTGTGGTGGTAGGCGGTGTCGCCTGTAATTCAACCTTGCGACGAGAGATGCGTTTAGCAGGGGAGGACCGCGGCATACCCGTATTTTTTCCGTCCCCCATCCTATGCACTGATAATGCCGCGATGATCGCCTGTGCCGCGGCGTATCGCTATCATATTACTCCTCAATACTATCATGAACGTGACTTTCTTGATCTTGATGCCCAGCCAAACCTCATATTGTCCAACGTCAATGGTTGCTGAAGCTTAATATGTGATTATCGGAGAGGTGAAGTGATCCATGTGCGTGTGCTCACGGAGGCAAAGAGAGATATGGTGCAGCACCTTGGGAGAGGTCTGATTGTCTTGAGTTTTCTACTGCTCATCATTATGGCTGGCACCATCCAAAAGGCTATGGGTGCGGGCAGTGTAGAGGCTGGGGGGAAGCTCTATCAAACACGCTGTACTCCATGTCATGGCCCTGACGGTAAAGCTGCAACCCCTACGGCACAAGCGTTGAACCCTAAACCCCGCGACCATACTGACGGTGCATATATGAACCAGCTCTCACAGGAACATCTTGCTAAAGTGCTCAAAAATGGTGGCCCTGCGGTTGGCAAATCTCCCATCATGCCTCCCAACCCTGATCTGAATGATCAGCAGATTGACGATATTATTGCTTTTGTGCGGACACTCGCTGTCCCTCCCTATAGCGGGAAGTAAAGGAAATCATTCCTATGCGCATGTATCTCTTGGTGAGTGTGATGGTGCTGGGCATCAGTGCATTGGCCTGGGGACAACAGTGGCAAGACGTGGCTGGTGATCTGATGAGCCCAGCTTGCCCCGGGCGCACCCTAATGAACTGTACCAGTAGCCAGGCTGAGCAATGGCGTGAACTCATCCGTCAAAAGCTGGCCAAAGGCGAATCGAAAGAGCAGATTCTGCAATATTTTGTCGATATGAGTGGCGAAGCGATTCTGGCAGCTCCGCCGAAAAAGGGTTTTGCCTTGACGGCTTGGCTTTTGCCATTGTTTGTCATGGTTAACGGGGCGGTCCTGATTATTGCCTTGACTCGTAGATGGGCACAGAGACGTGCAACAGATGCACACGGCCTTATGAGTCACGAGGCGGCGACTCTACCTGCGCTCCCCTCCTCTGATCCGTACTTGCATCGTCTGCATAGAGAACTTGAAAAATTCAATGATTGAAGTTTGCCGATAGACCTTAGTTTTCCTTATGTAGCCCCTCAATATCGTCACTTATGCCCCTGACAGTAGACAAAAGATTGCATCGCGGAATACCTTGAGAATGGTGTGCGTTTTCAGAGAGTAGTCGATTGATATAGGACAGGCATCAGTACAAGTTATAGTTATTCCTACAAGGCTAGCCTCATGTATTTTGTAAGAGCCTGCCTCCTGCTCTGGTTGAGTTGGAACCTTGGCTTTCTCTCCCCCGCAGTGGCACAAATGTCTCTTAACAGTCAATCTCAAGCGCCGCCAGAGGTGAAGGTATCGCTTGTGGCGAGAGACCGGCAGCCCAGTAATACGGACATGGATACCTTGCGTATTGCTGTGCAGATACCGCCAAACTACCACGGATATCTTGACGCAGGCGATGAGGGCTTCTTCATTCCTCTTAGTTTTACCTTCCCTAGTCTAGAGGAGCAAGGAGCACGGGTTATCATGGTATCGCGTCCTGCAGCTGAAAGGGATGAGGTAGTACATGCCACGGTGTTACGAGGAAGCGGGGAGTTTGCCTTTCGTATTGAGGCAACACATACTGCTTCTATAGCTGCTGAAACGCTACCGATGACCTTCCGCTATCAAATCTGTAATGATGTGACGAAGATCTGCTATCCTCCGCAAGAGGTTGCAGTATCCCTGCACGCCATTCCTGTGACATTCCCCAGGCAACCGCCATCAGCTTCGTTAAGCTTGAATGAGCGCCTCACAAGGCTCTTTCAACGCTATACAGATAACCTTTTGCTAGCCTTTGGCCTTGTATTTATCGCTGGACTACTCGCCTCGGCAACACCGTGTGTGTATCCAATGCTGCCGATTACTGCAGCGATTTTTACAATGCGAGGCGAGGGATCATGGCAGCGTGGCTGGCTACACGCTGGAGTCTATTTCATAGGCCTGATAAGTTTTTACACGCTCTTGGGGCTTATGGCTGCGACAACCGGGACAGCCCTTTCGGTGATTATGACCAATGCCTGGATGCATCTTGCTTTTGCTGCGCTTTTCGCATACCTCGGTCTGAGTATGCTTGGCTTGTACGAATTTCAGTTCTTAGCACCGCTTATGACGCAACTGGACACGGTTACGAGTCGTTGGCGAGGCTTCTCCGGCACGTTCTGCATGGGAGCGACGACAGGTCTTGTCGTCTCGCCGTGTATTGGGCCAATCACCGGAGCCATCTTACTTGACATTACTGGGCAAGTCGCTGGTGCTGATACTATGTCTGGCTCTGCGGCGACCAGTGTGCTCCTACACGGTGTGATTCTGATGACGAGCTTTGGCCTCGGACTTGGTTTCCCCTTTCTGATCGTTGGCTTACTGAGCAGCAAACTACCTCAGGCTGGCAATTGGCTTACCAAAACAAAGTATCTCCTGGCTCTTCCTACCCTCTACGTTGCGTACACATATTACGTGAAAGGAATGGAGATCGCAGCAATTCCTCTCGACGTCGCCCATACTATCCTGATAGGGATTGTAGCGCTTGGTACTGCTGCCTTCCTGGGGATCTTTCAGCGTCATCAGAGCAGGCGTCTGCAGCGTGCTAGCAGCATCATTTTGCTTCTCATAGGCCTATACTGCATGTACACGAGTTTCGGGCCCTCATGGATGATGTCTGATACATCTAGAGCGTCACAATGGTCAGTGGAAACGTCTGAAAATCTTCAATGGTGGCGCAATTTTGCCATTGCCCAGCAGCGTGCTAGAGCTGAGCAAAAGCCTCTATTTGTGGATTTCTATGCCACCTGGTGTGCGAACTGTAAAGCCTTTCAGCGTCTCGCCGTGAGCGATGCCCAGTTGAATGCAGCGCTCCAGGAAGTTATCCTGGTAAAGATTTATGACACCGATGCCGGCTTTCAGACACTACAACGAGACCCACATTATCCTGAACTCAGAGGAGTGGGTGGTCAGCCTCTTTTACCGTTATTTGCCATCTATTCTGCACAGGGAGTCCTTGTCTGGAAAGGACAAGACTACCAAGCTGTACACACCATAGTTGCTCAGCTTGAACGAGCCAAACATGTTGGGACACCGTGAACCAGTCATACGACCCTGCGGAAGCACACACCCTACTCGCTCACTTGCCAGATCGCACCTTGATCCAATTGCTGTGCTTGGTACTGCTCATATTGCGGACTGAGGTGTCTGGTGTATGTCAACCACGAGAATCGCTCTGGTCACAACCCTCCGTATTCACGGCGGCACCTGCCCAACCTACCAGCTTTTCAGCCGATCAACTCATCGCTTTTGCCGAGCATTTAATGCACGAAGGGGAATACTTCCGTGCTATCACAGAATATCGCCGTTTTCTGTTTTACTACCCCGATGAGCCCCGTCGCGCCATGGTACATTTCCGCATTGGCTTAGCGTTGTATCACGGAGAAAGCTATG
>WNEY01004761.1_pt1 | contig 18586 bp, 19 predicted proteins | sample 5400531 | NCBI WGS metagenome assembly WNEY01 (sample SAMN13153338, study PRJNA577476) | soil metagenome | isolation source: 200 cm saprolite under Douglas fir tree site 1 | place: USA:California | collected 2015-04-18
CTGTAGTCGACAGCCGGCGTGTTCCAGATCGTCGCGCCGCCGTGCGCCCACTCCGTGTTGTTCGGCCACGTACCCGAGCCGATGTCACCCGGAGTCGGCGTCGTGTAGAAACGCCACGCCCGCTTGCCGGTCCGCGCGTAGTACGCGGTCATCGAGCCGCGGGCACCGTACTCCGAGCCGGAGACGCCGACGATCACGAGACCGTTGTAATAGAGCGGCGCCATCGTCATCGTGTAGCCGTCCTGCCAGCGCGCGTTCGACGCCGCCCAGACCAGGGCACCGGTCTGCGCATCGAGCGCCACGAGCTTGCCGTCGAGCTGCGCGGAGTAGACCAGCCCCTGGCCGATCGCGACGCCGCGGGCGTCCCAACCACAACAGACCGTGTTGTTGATCTGGCTCTGATTGGAGAGGTGCGTCCAGATGCGCGCACCGGTGGCGGCGTCGATCGCGAACACGTCGTTGTTCCCGGTTGGAATGAACATCACCCCGCCCCAGATCAGCGGCGTCGCCTCGTCGTTGTACTTCGCTCCCGTCCCGGAGCCGTCGAGGTGGACGTGCCAGGCCTCCTTCAGGCTCGCCACGTTGCCGGTGTTGATCTGGCTCAGCGCCGAATAGTGATCCTGCTGATAGTTGCCCCCCACCACCGGCCAGTTCTCGGTCGGGAATCCCGAAAGATCCACCGGCTGAAATGCCGGAATGAAGGGGACAGCCGCCGTCGCAGCCTTGCCCGCATAACCGTTCGGTGTCGCGAGCGCAGATGTAGCGAACGCCAAACAGGCGCCCACCACGACGGCGAGGAGAAGACTTCGGCCAAATCGCATGCGAGCCCTCCTCTTGGAAAATGAGCGCAAAGTGAACCACCGGCGACTATCCACCTTGAGCACTCAACCGTCAAGCAGAAGGAGCGGCCCACGTGGGCCGCTCCTTCCTATGCGTGCGGATCTGCGACTAGCCGAGGTTGTAGGCGTAGACGCTGTCGCCCTTCAGGTTCGGCGCGGCCGTCGTCGTCCGGCCGTCCGCGTAGACGAAGAGGTACTGCTTGCCGTTGATCGTGGCGGTCGACGCGGGTGCGTTCACAGCCGCGTCGAGGTTGACCCGCCACAGCTCCTGCCCCGTCGCGGCGTTGTACGCGACGAACGCATGAGCGACCGACGCCGGGGTGGCGGAGAACACCAGGTTGCCCGCGGTCGAAAGCGAGCCGCCCGAGCACCCAGCGCCGACCTGCGTGTTCGTCGGCGGGTTCGGGGCCGGCGGCACGTAGTGCTGCTTCCACGCGATCTTGTTCGTCAGCACGTTGAGCGCGGTGAGGTCGCCGGTGGTCAGGAAGTCCGGCCTGGTTCCACCGAACTGGAGGCCGATGAACGTCCTCCCGCCCACGTACAGACTCGAGGCGTTCGGGATCGCCTTGTAGGCGCCCTTGCCGTTGCTCGAGCAGGTGTAGGCGTAGCCGGTGGTCGGGTTGTAGCTGTCCGGGCTCCAGTTCGTTCCGCCGCCTGCAAACGGGGCGACGGTCGTGAACTGCTTGTCGTCGAACGGCGTCCAGATGCAGCCGATGATGAACGGCTGGCCGTCGGACGCCGTCGCCGGGAACTCGCTCGCGTTGCTGCACTGGTCCGAAACCGCGTCCCCAACCGGGGTCGGCTGTGTCGCGGACGTGTTCTGGAACGCGTTCTGCGGCACCGGCTTCTCGTCGATCTCGAGCAGCGGGTTCCCGTCCTTCGCGTTGATGACGTACATCCAGCCGGTCTTGCAGTTCTCGGCGACCGCCGACTGCAGCGTGCCGCCGTACACCGCGTCGAACATGAACGTCGGCGACGGGCAGTCGTAGTCCCAGATGTCGTGATGGACGACCTGGAAGTGCCACGCGTACTCACCGGTCATCGCGTCCAGCGCGACGTACGTCGCCGTGAACAGGTCGTCGCCGGGGCCGCGGCTCGACCACGGATCGGCATTCGCCGTCGAGAACGTCAGGATCCCGGTCCGGTAATCGACGGACGGCGTGTTCCAGATCGTCGCGCCGCCGTGCGCCCACTCGGTGTTGTTCGGCCACGTACCCGAACCGATGTCACCCGGCGTCGGCGTCGTGTAGAAGCGCCACGCGCGATGACCGGTCGTTGCGTTGTACGCGGTCATCGAGCCGCGGGCACCGTACTCCGAGCCGGAGACGCCGACGATCACGAGGCCGTTGTAGTAGAGCGGCGCCATCGTCATCGTGTAGCCGTCCTGCCAGCGGGCGTTCGACGCCGCCCAGACGATCTGGCCCGTCTGCGCGTCCAGCGCGACCAGCTTGCCGTCGAGCTGCGCCGAGAACACCAAGCCCTGGCCGATCGCGACGCCACGCGCGTCCCAGCCACAACAGACCGTGTTGTTGATCTGGGACTGATTGGAGAGGTGCGTCCAGATCCGGTTCCCGGTCGCGGCGTCGATCGCGAACACGTCGTTGTTCCCGGTCGTAATGAACATCACGCCGCCCCAGATCAGCGGCGTCGCCTCGTCGTTGTACTTCGCGCCCGTCCCGGAGCCGTCCAGGTGGACGTGCCAGACCTCCTTCAAGCCCGCCACGTTGCCGGTGTTGATCTGGCTCAGCGCCGAATAGTGATCCTGCTGATAGTTGCCCCCCACCGCCGGCCAGTTCTCGGTCGGAAACACCGACAGGTCCGCCGGCTGGAACGCCGGGATGAAGGGGACGGCCGCCGTCGCCGCCTTGCCCGCTTGACCGTTCGGTGTCGCGAGTGCAGGCACGGCGAACGCCAAGGAGGCGCCCACCACGACGGCGAGGAGAAGACTTCGGCCAAATCGCATGCGAGCCCTCCTCTTGGAAAATGAAAGCGAAGTGAACCAGCGGCGACTATCTACCTTGAGCGCTCAAACGTCAAGGAGCAACAAGTGACGATGAGTACAAGGGAGCTGAACCGGGCTCTGCTGGCACGCCAGCTGCTGCTCGAGCGGGTGCGGGCACCACTTCCCCGCGCCGTCGAGCGGATGGGCGGGATCCAGGCGCAGTACGCACCGTCGTCCTACATTGCCCTGTGGACGCGCGTCGAAGGTTTCGAGCGCCGCGCGCTGACGAGCGCACTGCACCGCCGCAGCCTCGTGCAGGCGACGCTCCTGCGCGGCACGATCCACATCGTTTCGCGTCGCGACTACTGGCCCTGGGCCGAGGCGATCCGCGAGGCGCGGCGCGCATGGCTTCGCCGAGCCTGGCCGAAGATCGCGGCGCTCGACCTCGAAGCCGCGGGACGGGTGATCCGCGCTGCACTCCGCGCCGGGCCGCGCCGGCGCGACGAGCTGGTCGCGCTCGTCGGCAAGGACGCCTGGGCCGGTGCGGAGGTCGAGCTCGTCCGCGTCCCGCCGTCCGGGACGTGGGAGCGGCGCCGTGCCGACCTGTACGCGCTCGCCGAGGACTGGGTCGGTCCGCCCGACGCGAAACTGGAGGAAGGCGTCGAGCTACTCGTGCGCCGCTACCTCGGCGCATTCGGTCCCGCGCGCCCGGCCGACATCCGCCAGTGGGGCAGCCTCGCGAAGGACGACGTCGAGGCCACACTCGAGCGGCTGAAGCTGCGGCGCTTCCGCGACGAGCGGGGGCGCGAGCTGGTCGACCTGCCGCGCGCGCCGCTGCCGGACGCCGACACGCCGGCGCCGGTGCGCTTCCTCGGAACATTTGACGCGACGCTGCTAGCGCACGCGCGACGCACGGGCATCCTGCCGGAGGAGTACAGGCCGCTCGTCTTTCACGTCAAGACGCCACACTCGATGCCGACGTTCCTCGTCGACGGATTCGTCGCAGGCGCGTGGCGCGTCGAGCGTACGATGCAGAAGGCCACGTTACGGCTGGCGCAGTTCGCACCGCTGCCGCGCGCGGCGAAGCGCGAGCTCGTCGAGGAAGGCAAGCGGCTCGTGCGCTGGCACGAGGACGACGCGCTTTCGTACGCGGTGCGCTAGGGGGCGACGGCGAGGCCGGCCTCTTGCGCAGCTCGACGGATGTGCTCATCCCATGAGGCGACGACGATGCCCGGAGACAGAACGCGTGCAGAGGCCAGATGAATCGCGTCGAGGGCCCGGAGACGGTGACGATCCGTCGCGCAAGCAGCCGAGGACGCGACCGAAGCCGTCACCTCGACGACCGCGAATTGGCGCCATGCTTCCTCGACGGCATTTCGCACACGCCTGGCACCGGATCGAGTGAGGCGACGGGCTCGGAACGCAGCCGCGATCGACGCGTGGGCCTCGACGTACGTTATGCGTGACGTGGAGATGAAGTCGGCCGCCTCGACCAGAGCGCGCGTATCTTCCCAGCCGGCTTCACGCAGGAGGATCCGCGAGAACGCAGACGTTTCGAGGTAGAGATTCAGCGGTCGCGGGACTTCCGGAGTTCATCGTCCAGGAACTCGAGCACGCCGCCCTTCGTGGGAACGGGCGGCGGCAGCGGCCCGCGCGGCTTCGAGGGCGGCGTGATGACCCCGGCCGCTACCAACTGCTCGTACCTGCTCGGCACGCCGACGGCGTGCATCCGGACGATCGGCCTGCCCCGCTCCGTGACGACGACCTCCTCGCCCGCCTTCACGCGGTCGAGGTAGTCGCTGAGTCTGCTCCGGAGCTCTCGGATGCCGACTTCCACGGTCACGAAGTTTAGTGTACATCTGATGGACACACAAGTGTCCACAACGGTCTAGCCGCGTTCCACGCGTGAGCCGCCGACGATCGCGTCCGTGCCGTCGTCGAAGCGCACCCACGCCTTGCCCTTGCCGTCGTAGTCGGGCGACCAGACGATCAGCGTCGCGTCGCGGCCCGCTGCCCTGCACCGCTCGGTTCCCTCCGGATCGGCGCCGCGCCAGACTCGGACGAACGGGTTGTGCTCCCACTCGCGGCCGATCGTCGTTTCGTCAGTGTGCCCCGGGAGCACGCGCCGGTCGTGCGGCATCGCCATGTAGACGTCCATCACCGCGTGCTTGACCGCGGCGAAGTCGCCGCCGCCGATCGAGTCCTTGAACAGCGTGTCCCCGGAGAAGACAGCGACGTCGTTGATCACGAAGCAGACCATGTCGTCGGAGTGGCCCGGGGTGGGGATCGCCTCGATCCAGAGATCGCCGGTCTCGAGCGAGTGCCGCGCGACCGCGAGCCCGAGCTCGTCCTCGTGCGTGACGTGGTCCGCATGCGCGTGCGTGCGCAGGACGTGCGTCGGCGTCACCTGCCACTCCGCGACCTTCGCCAACAACGGTCCGAGCGGCGCGCCGCTATCGACGAAGACCGCCGTCCCGCCCAGCTCGTCCGCGACGAGGTACGTGTTGGAGAGCCAGCCCGGATCCATGCTGCGCTCGACGAGCACGGTGGCTAGGCTACTCGGACAACCCCGCGCGAGGAGGACCGATGGCGAGCTTGTGGCAGCGATTCAAGATGATCTTCGGGTCGAAGGTGTCGAAGGCGCTGGACCGCGCCGAGAACCCGACCGAGACGCTCGACTACTCCTACGAGCAGCAGCTGACGCTGCTCCAGAACGTCAAGCGCGGGATCGCCGACGTCGTGACAGCGAAGAAGCGGCTCCAGATGCAGCAGACCCAGCTCGAGCAGAGCGTCGTCAAGCTCGAGACACAAGCGCGTCAGGCCTTGGGCGGCGGACGCGAGGATCTCGCGCGGCAGGCGCTCGAGCGCAAGTCGGCCGTGCAGACGCAGCTCCAGGACCTCGACGGCCAGGTGAAGACGCTCGAGGACCAGCAGGAGAAGCTCGCTTCGAACGAGCAGGAGCTCTCCACGCGGATCGAATCCTTCCGCTCGCAGAAGGAAGTGATGAAGGCGCAGTACTCCGCGGCCGAGGCGCAGGTGCGGATCGGCGAGGCGGCGACGGGGATCGGCGGAAAGATGGCCGACGCCGGCGCCGCGATCGAGCGGGCGCGCTCGAAGACCGAGGAGATGCAGGCGCGCGCGGGCGCGATGGACGAGCTGATCCAGTCGGGAACGCTCGAGGACTTCACCTCAGACAAGACGCAGCTCGACCGCGAGCTGGCGCAGATGGCGTCGCAGTCCCAGGTGGACTCGGAGCTGGCGAAGATGAAGCAGGAGATCGGCACGGGCGGCGCGCAGAAAGAGCTGGCCGGCGGCGGGTCAGAGGAGAAGCAACAGGGCTAGAACGGACGACGCGCATACCCGGTACGTACCAGGTACCGGGGGCAAAAACGCCAGCGAGAGAGCCAAGACGAATTACGCGCGTACCCGGTACGTGCCAGGTACCGCACGCGCGAATCGACTAGAGGAGTTCAGCCAGTAACGCGGCGGCGCGCGCGGCGCCGTCCGTCTCGACGGGGCGGTAGTCGACCTCGCGGCCGATCTCCTCGGCGATCGCCGCCGCGATCACGTCCGGCATCGACTCGTCGAAGTCCATGCAGCGGCCGGCGCCGTAGCGCCCGAGCCTGTGCCGCACGTGGAGGTTCTGCTCGAAGTGGTGCCGCAGCGGGAAGTAGAGGAACGGCCGCCGGTTCGCGGTCAGCTCCATCGACGTCGTCAGGCCGCCCTGGACGACCGCGAGGTCGCAGGCGGCGAGGTGGCGGTACAGCTCGTGCACGTACGCGCGCACATCGAGCCCCGGGTAGGAGGGGAGCGACGCCGGGTCGATCCGCGGGCCGGCGACGACCACCATGCGCAGGTCGGGCACGCGCTCCTTCGCCTCCGGGAAGGCCGCGATCACGCGGCGGAGCAGATCGCCGCCGACGCCGGAGCCGCCGACGGTCACGATGCACACCCGCTCGTCGGCCGCATAGTCGAGGTCCGCCCGCAGTCGCTCGCGGTCGGCGACGTCGGCGGGGTCGAAGCCGGTGACGTAGCCGGCGAAGTCGTAATGCTCATTCGTCCAGTCGCGGATCAGCGGCAGCTCGGGCCCGAAAGAATCGGAGACGATGTCGTCGGGATTGCCGACGAACACAGCGCGGTCGCGCACGCGCGGGAAGCGCGCGATGTGCTCGATCATCTCGGCGTTGTAGTCCGCGGTGAGGAACGCCTCGTGGTCGCCGCCGTCCTGCATCGGCAGCCAACCGACGAAATCCGTCAGCCACGCGTACGCCGCGCGCTTCTGCTCCGGGTTCTCGTGCAGGTAGTAGTCGAGCTCCCATGCCTCGTCGCCGATCCAGAGGTCGTACTGCTCGTCGCGGACGAGATCGTGGAAGACCATGAAGTTGGCGAGCAGGATCTCGTCCATCCGGCGGATCGCCTGGAAGCAATGGAGGTCGTGCTCGGCCGACTCGCTCTCGATGTGGCGCGACTCGTTCGCGAGGTGCGCGCTCGCGGGATGGATCCGCTCGCCGCGCGCTTCGAGCACCGCAGTAACGGGATGCTGCGCGAGCCAGTCGATCTCCAGGTCAGGGTGCAGCTTGCGCAGCTCGTCCGCGATCGCTGCGTCACGTTGCGCGTGGCCGAGCCCGATCGGCGACGAGATGTAGAGCGCGCGCTTGCGGCGCGACTTGCCGCGCACCCAGCGTCGCGACGGCGGCGCCGGCTTGACGAAGTCGCGCAGCAGCAGGTTCACCTTGACCGGGTCGCGCACGTGTGGCGCGTGCCCGGAGCCCTCGAGCAGAACCAGCTCACCACGCGTGTGCTCGGCGAGCTCGATGCCGCGCGTCACCGAGACGATCGCGTCGTCTTCCCCATGAATGACCAGCACCGGACAGCGCACTCGCCCCGCGAGCTCCCTCGCCTGGTCTGGCTCGAGGCCCCCATAGGTGAGGACGAGCGTCTCGCCCGTCGTCTCGAGTGCCCACCCCACGCTGTCCTCGATCGGCTTCGTCGAGTGCGGCTCCGTGAACATGCGCGACATGAAGAAACGGACGAAGTCCTCGTAGTCGCGCAGCCAGTAGTGCTTGTTGTACTTCGCCCAACCTTCGTACGTGTCGAGCTCGTCCTCCCAAGAGAAGCGGAGACGCTCCGTCAGAGGGGTACCGCCGCCGGGGTAGCCGGGGCCGATGAACACGGCCGCGTCGACCCGCTCGGGGTGCTCGGCGGCGAGCAGCAAGCCGCGCTGCACGCCCATCGAGAAGCCGACGATGATCGCGCGATCGGTCTGTGTCGCGTCGAGCACGGCGAGCGCGTCGGCGGCGAACTCCGTCTCTGCGTACGCCTCCGGCTCGGTCGGCCGGTCGGAGCGGCCGTTGCCGCGACCGTCGAACGTCACGACACGGCAGTGACGCGCGAGGTACGGGATCTGCATCTTCCAGTGCCGCGAGTGGATGATCGACCACGTCGGCAGCAGGAAGACGGTCGGCTCGCCCTCGCCGTACACCTCGTAGTAGACACGGACGCCGTCGCGCTGGACGTAGCCTGACTCGTCCGGATAGCGCGCGCGCGTCTGCTCGTGCGGCGGCGCCTGCGTCTCGATCGTCATCGCCTCTCCTCCAGAAATGCGTCGATCCAGTCGAGTAACGCTTGGTGCCCGGTCTCGATGCCGCCGAGCCGCTCGACGATGATCCCGATGTTGAACGTCATCACGAGTGAGACGAGCGCATTGAGTGGCATCTCGATCCCCAATTCGCGATGCGGCTGCTCGAACGCGTCCGTCAGTACGGCTCTCCACTCGTCGTTCACGCGTGAAAGCCGCTCGCGCAGTCCAGAATCGTTCCAGGCGAGCGCCTGCAGCTCGAGCCATACCTTCTCGTAGGTGACGTCCTCGCTGATCAGGTAGCGCATCGCCGTTCGCCACTTCTCGATGAACGGCACGTCCGCCGTGTAAAGCTCGCGCTGGCGTGTGATCAGCCGCTCGGTGAAGCGCTCGAGCGCGCGCACGAGCAGGTTCTCGTTGGATCCGAAGTAGTAGTGGACGAGCCCGTGGTTCACGCCCGCCTCGTCCGCGAGCCGCCTCGTCGTGATCCCCGGATAGCCGACCTCGACGAGCAGCCGCTCGGCCGCGTCGAGCAGCGCCTCCTCGGCCGACGACCGAGCCGCGGTCTTCTGCGCCGGCTCGGTCACGTGGACCGCCAGAGCACGTTCGCGATCGTCCATCCCTCGCGCATGCGCACGAGGTGCAGGTACTCGTGGTACGGCGTCGTGTGGGCCGAGAGCTGTTCCGTCACGGTCGTCATCGTCCTCGTCTCAGCCGTCGGAAAAACTCACGGAGCCGCGACCGTGTCATCGTCGCTAAGACAGTGACGGAGCCGGCCCCACCGGCCAGGAGCGTCGGGACGAGGTCTTCGCCCATGTGGTTGGCGACGATCACTGGAAGATCTCCGTGGTGCAGTCGCCGCCCTGCAGACGCACCTCGTGTGCGCGCGCGGGGCCGCCCGGCCGGTCGTGCAGGTCGACGAAGAAATCGGGATCGACCTGCATCCCGCCAGCAGGATCGCAGTTGACCTTGAGCAGCCACGAGCGCAAGCCGGGATAGAACTGATTGTCCCAAGTCGAGTAGAGCGAGTTCGTCACGTAGAGCCGGCGACCGTCGAACGAGAGCTGAAGCATCTGCGGGCCCCCGTTCAATTCGCGGCCGGCGTCGCCCGGCTTGCCCAGCAGGCCGCCGAGCCAGAGCTGTCCCGTCAGCCTCGGCTTCGCCGGATCGGAGATGTCGTACTGCCGCAGGTCGCCGTGGAGCCAGTTGGAGAAGTAGAGGAAGCGATCGTCCATCGAGACGAGCAGGTCCGTGATCAGGCCCGGCACGGGGAACGGCCAGCCCTCCAGTTCGACGCTCTCGACGGCGATCACCTGGTCTGCGCCCCAGCCGCCGTTCTCGCGCCGGAACCGCCACATCGTGCTCGAGAGCGCGGCGCCGACAAACCCCTGCTCGGCGTCGGGGTCGTGGAGCCAGCGGATCTCGAGCGGGATCAGCCCTGTCTCGCCGAGATCGACCGTCTGCTCGAGCCGCCGTTCGGCGAGGTTCCAGAAGTGGAGCCGGCTGCCGTAGCGGCCCGCGGTGACGTCATCGAGGTCGAAGCCCGGCTCGTACGCATTCGGTTCACCGAACTCGGAGGAGACGAGCACGTTCTTGCGCGGTTGGTACCAGAAGTCGTAGTTGAGCCCTGGTGTCGCGCCGCCGTTCTCCCAGCGGCCCTTGACGTCGAACGTCTTCGCGTCGAGCACGGCGAAGCCACCAGCGCCGTGCCCCTCGGCGTCGCCGAGCATGCTGACGACGACGTTGTCACCGGGCATGCAATGCACCGTGTGCGGGCGCGTGTAGCCCGTCTTGGCGATGATCTCGTCCGGCTCGATCACCTTTTCGATCCGTGGTGCGCGGGGGTCGTCGGCAACGTTGACAACGTGGATCCGGGACGAACGGAACCCGGGCACGATCAGGTGCGAGCGATCCGGCCCGTGGCACGCCGAGGAACAGCGGTTCCAGCCGTAGTGGTGCAGTTCGTCGCCGACGTTCGGCATCGGCGTCTCGTGCACGATCGTCCCGCTCTCGGCATCGACGACCGCCAGGAAGTCCGTCTTCCTCCTTTGAGCGCCTAAGTCAGATGACTAAGACATTTGACCAAAGCGGACGCTGCTTGTCAAGAACCTGAACTCACCATCCTCCGCCGGAGGCGCGGCTCAGCCGCGCCGCTCACAACCGCACCGACCGAAGCAGAGCTCCCCTGCATGCCAACCAGTGCGAGCGCCGAAGGCGCGAACCCCGAGCGTGAGCGAACGCGAAGCGAGGGAGGAACAACGAACTACATCGGCGCGTCGTAGAGCGCGAGCCACTTCGTCAGGTCGGGCTCGATCGGCAGCTCCTTCTCGAGCTTCGCCTTCAGCTCCAGCTCTTCGGCGTTGTCGCGCTCCTGGCCGTCGCCGGCCGGGATGAACGGCCAGAACTTCGCGTTCTTGAAGCCGTAGATCCAGTAGACGGGCTCCTTCTTTCCCTGGAAGCGAAACGCCGCGGCGAGCAGCTGCGGGCCGAACCCCGCGTCGGACAGCTCGGACGCGATCAGGTTCGCGGCGGTGACCTGGTCCTCGAGATCCGGGTCGCGGACGATCAGCCACTCGAAGCCGAACTTGTCCGACTTGCGCTCGATCTTCGAGCCGGACTCGGCCGCGACCGAGTCGAGCAGCTGCTCGAGGTCGCTCTCAGCGCGCGCGAACTCCCCCGCCGACATCGGCTTGAAGATCACCGCGGCAACGCCCGCCGGCTTCAGCCCGAGCTCGACGTCGAGCGTCACCTGAGCCGTCGAGAGCGCGAAGAGACGATCCCGGGCGGCGGAGGCCGGAGCCTTCCGCCTGGAGAACAGGTCCTTGAGTCCCATCAGCGCGCCGGCTTTCCCATTTCGCGTGCGATCGTAGCCAGCCGCGCGAGACGCTTCTCCAGCGGCGGGTGATCCATGAACACCTCGTATCGTCGCTCGCGGTTTGGGACGATGCAAAGCGCCTCGACCGGGTCCAGTTGACGCAGGTCGCGGTGAGGAGTCGGCGCGTCGTGGAGCTTCGTCAATGCACTCATCAGCTGTTCGGGCTGACCGGTGAGCAGGGCTGAGCCGCGATCGGCCGCGAACTCGCGGTACCGCGACATCGTGAGCGAGAGAAGGCTGCCGATTGCGAAGAGCGGCAGCCCGAGCGGCCAGACGACGAACCAAAGGATGCCCCAGTCGCCCTCGCCGCCGTTGACGAGCAGGAGGCCCAGCGTCTTCGGAACCGTGACGGCGGTCATCAACGCTGCGTCGCCGTTTGCGATGTGCGACAGCTCATGCGCAAGAACTGCGCCGAGCTCCGGTTCGTCCAGGCGTTGGTGCAGGCCGGCAGTCGTGACTACGACGGCGTCACGGCGGCGTCCGACCGCAAACGCGTTCGCCTCCGGCGAGTTGACAAATGCAAGGCGCGGCGGCGGCATTCCAGCCAGCGCTGAGAGCCTGTCGACCTGCGCGTACAGCGCGGGCTTCTCTGCACGCGACACGAACCGCGCCCGAACGCTGCTCAACAGGAATCGGCCGGCGGACTGGTATTGGGCGATGGTTGCGAAGACGAGCGCAAACGCCACGATGTCGAGGTAAACCGCCCAACCCGGCTGCGCCCGCTGCGCTTCCACGAGTGCGACGGCGAGTAATCCGTAAACGGCCAGAAGCGCGGCGACCACGATGGCCATCCGCGCTTCGAGCCGCCAGTCTCGTCCGGTGCCTCGCCGCCTCATGGCGGCTTCGTACCCCCTACGCCACCGGGCGACCCATCTCGCGCGCGATCTCCGCGAGGGCCGCGAGCCGCTTCTCCAGCGGCGGGTGATCCATCAGGAACTCCGCGCCCGCCTGCTTCACCGACGCGGGGATGATGAAGAACGCGTTCATCCCCTGCACCTCGCGCAGGTCACGCTGAGGGATCAGCGCAATCTGGCTCGAGATCTTCTGCAGCGCGCTCATCAGGTACTCCGGCGCGCCGGTGATGATCGCCGAGCCGCGGTCGGCCGCGTACTCGCGGTAGCGCGAGATCGTGCGGATCAGGATGAAGCTGATGACGTAGGTCACCCACGAGGCGACCAGCAGGATCAGCCAGATCGGCGGTCCGTTGTTGTCGCGGCTGCGGCCGCCGCCGAACAGGCTTCCGTAGAACGCGAAGCGCGTGATGATCGCCGCGAGCATCGCGAAGAAGCTCGCCAGCGTCATCGTGCGCACGTCGCGGTTCTTGATGTGCGTGAGCTCGTGCGCCAGCACCCCTTCGATCTCCTGCTGGTTCAGGCGCCGCATCAGCCCGGTCGTCACCGCGACGGCCGCGTGCTTCGGGCTGCGGCCGGTCGCGAACGCGTTCGGCACGTCGGTGTCGACGATCGCGACCTTCGGCATCGGCAGCTCGGCCATCGCGCAGAGCCGCTCGATCGTGTCGAACAGCTCGGGCGCCTGGCTGCGCTCGATGATCTTCGCCCCTGCCGCCCGCAACGCGAGCTTGTCCGAGGTGTAGTACTGGAAGAACGCCAAACCGATCACGATCACGAGCATCGGGACGAGCCCGACGTTCAGGACCGAGAACAGAACGACGGCGAACGTGACGTAGAGCAGCCCCAGCAGGGTGCTCGTGATGATCATCCGGAGCGTCAGCCCCGCGTCGCGTCCGTAAGCCTTGCGTTTCATCGAGAATCGCTCTCCTTGAGAGGGTCGAGAGGAATTGTAGTTGCGGCGGTGCTCGTGACCGCGGCCCTTAACGGGAGCGCAACAGCGGCGGTCGGGCTCGTCGCGCCCGGGCTCGAACGGGTGGAGATCCCCGGTCCTCCCGGCCTGCTCGTCGACCCGAACACCCGAATCCCCGGGCTCGTCGCAGCGAAGACGCTACGCGCCGACCTGACGGTGCGCCCCGACCGGGACGCGCGCGCGGACGTCGGCGAACTGCGTGCGAAGCTCCGCAGCGCCCACGACGCGCGGGCGCCGGCGAACGTCGTGGTCGGGATCGTGCTCGGGCTCCTGGGAGTGCTCGCGATCGGCTCACGCTCGGCGCTCCTTGCCCGCGCGGCGGTGCTCTACGCGCCGGCGGCGATCGGTCTCGGGCTCGCCTGGCGCTCGTGGCCCGCGATCGGCTTCGGCGCCCTCGGCCTGGTGCTCGTCGCCGCAGCGCCGCGTCGCGCGTTCGTCCCACTCCTGTTCGGCGTGCTCGCGGCGGCGCTCTTGATCCTGTGGCAGTGGCCGGTGACGAATTCTCTGGCGACGATCGGGCCTCATCCGGACGGCGGCCATCGCTTCTACGGGTTGACGAACCAGGTCGAGACGATGCTGCTCGCGCCGGCGCTCGTCGCCGGACTCGCCGCGGCGCCGCTCGCGCTGGTTCTGGTCGGTTGGAGCAAGGCAGGGGCCGACGGCGGCGGGCTCGTCGTGTACGCCGTGGGGTACTCGCTGCTCGCGCTGCGCTCGTACGGAGTGGCCACGTGGCGCCGCGTCGCGCTCGCCGCCGGCGTCGCGCTCGCCCTTGCGGTCGCGTTCGTCGCCGTCGATGCTGCAACAGGAGGCTCGAGTCACGTCACGCATGCGCTCGGCCGCGGACTTCTCGGCGACCTCGCGCACCGGTGGCGGGTGTCGTACGACGGCGCGACTCGATCGTGGGGCGCGTTCATCATGTTCGCGTCCGGCGTCGTGTTGCTCGCGCTCGTCGCATCCGCTCGGCCGCGCCCGCGCGCGCTCGACGCGATACTCGTCGCGCTGCTCGTGTCATTTGTCGTCAACGACACGCCGATGGACGTTGCGCTGTGGGGCGCGCTCGGAGCGATCGCGCTCCTCGCGTTCGAGCGCAACCGCGTCCGTTAGACTCGCGCCCCGATGCGCCTGCGTGCCCTTGCCCTCGTTCCGATCGTGCTCGCGCTCGCGGCCTGCGGCGGCGGCAAGACGGTCGGGCCGTTCCCGAAAACGGTGATCGGGACGGTGCCGAAGGCGCCAACGGTCGCCAAGGGCGACCCGGCGAGGGGCAAGGCGCTGTTCGCCTCCAGCGGCTGCGGCGGCTGCCACACGTTCAAGCCGGCGGGGACGAACGGCAAGGTCGGCCCGGACCTCGACAAGCTCGCCGCGGACGCGCAGAAGGCGAACCAGGGGTCCCTCGAGCAATACACGTTCGACTCGATCAAGAACCCGAGCGCGTACGTCGTGCCGGGTTACCCGAACGGCGTGATGCCGAACTACGGCGCGCAGCTGAAGGACTCGCAGATCGCCGACCTCGTCGCATTCCTGACGCAGAAGTCCTGAACCTTCCGGCGGATTTTCCGTCCGAGGTTGCGGCGATCGCGTGCGACCTCGACCGGACGCTGATCGCCGAGGACTTCGTTCTGCGGCCGCGCACGCGCGCCGCGCTCGAAAGCGCGCGTGCACGCGGCGTGAAGGTGATCGTCGTGACGGGACGGATGTTCCAGTCGGTGCGCCGCTACCTCACGGGACCGGAGCCGGTCGTCTGCTATCAGGGCGCAGTCGTCGCCGACCCGACGACCGGCGAGTTCCTGCGCCACGTTCCGATTCCGTTAGAGCTCGCGCGAGAGGCGATCGACGCGATCCAGCAACGCGGCTGGCCGCTCAACTGCTACGTCGACGACGAGCTGTACGTCGCGCACGTCACGTGGCACGCGGAGCAGTACGCGCGTTTTCAGTACATCGAGCTGCACGAGGTCGGCGACCTGCTGCAGTGGCTCGACCGGCCGCCGACGAAGCTCGTCGTCGCCGGCGATCCCGACGAGCTGGACGAGCTGAGCGCCGCAGTGCGTCCTGCGTTCGCGCGGCGGCTGTTCATCGCCAAGTCGCTGCCGATCTTCCTCGAGTTCGCGCATCCGGACGTCTCGAAGGGCGCCGGCCTGCAGTTCGTCGCGGAGCGACTTGGCTTCACGCCCGCGAACGCGGTCGCGTTCGGCGACGGCGAGAACGACCTCGAACTGCTCGACTGGGCCGACTACGCGGTCGCGGTCGAGAACGGACATCCAGCCGTGAAAGCGCGCGCCGACCTCATCTGTCCGCCGGCCGACGAGGAAGGCGTCGCCCAAGTGATTGAGGCATTCTTGGCCCGATGATCGACATCCGCGCGGCCAGGCACGACCCCGACGCGTTCCGCGCTGCGCTCGCCCGCAAGGGCGCCGACAAGGTCTTCGACGACTTCCTCGCGGTGGACGAGCGCTGGCGTGCGCTCGAGACGCAGGTCACGGAGCTCCGCGCGAAGACGAACCTCAAAGGGAAGCCGACTTCGGAACAGCTCGAGGAGCTGCGCAAGGTAAAGGAGGAGCTGAAGCGTCTCGAGGACGAGCACGCCGGCGCCGCGGCGCAGCGAGACGATCTGCTCGCGCGCATTCCGAATCCGCCGGCCGAGGATGCGCCGGACGGCGATTCCGAGGAGGACGCGAAGGAGGTGCGCCGCTTCGGCGAGCCGCCCGCGTTCGAGTTCGTCGCGCGCGATCATCTCGAGCTCGCGCAGGCGCACGGCTGGATCGACACGGAGCGCGCCGCGCGTGTCGCGGGCTCGCGCTTCGTCTACCGCGTCGGCGATGTCGCGCTGCTCGAGCTGGCGCTGTATCGCTACACGCTCGACCGATTGGTGGACAAGGGCTTCGTGCCGGTGCTGCCGCCGGTGCTCGTCCGTGAGGAAGCGATGTACGGGACCGGCTTCTTCCCCGCGGAGAAGAGCGAGTTCTACGAGGTCGAGAGCGACGGCCTGTACCTCGTCGGAACGTCGGAGGTGCCTCTCGCCTCGTTCCACATGGGCGAGGAACTGGACGCGAACTCGCTGCCGCTGCGCTACGCGGCGTTCTCGACGTGCTTCCGTCGCGAGGCCGGTGCCGCAGGCAAGGACACGCGAGGCATGTTCCGCGTGCATCAGTTCGACAAGGTCGAGATGTTCGCGTTCGCGCGTCCCGAGCTGTCCCGCGACGAGCACGAGTACCTGCTCTCCGTCGAAGAGGAACTGATCCAGGACCTCGAGCTCCCGTATCGCGTCGTCGACATCGCCGCGGGCGACCTCGGCGCGTCGGCGGCGAGGAAGTACGACATCGAAGCCTGGTTCCCGGGGCAGCAGCGGTACCGCGAGATCACGTCGACCTCGAACACGACGGACTATCAGGCACGCCGGCTCAACATCCGCTACCGCCACGAAGGAAAGCTCGAATACGTGAATACGCTGAACGGCACGGCGGTGACCGCGCGCGCGGGCATTGCTTTGATGGAGAACTTCCAGGAGGAGGACGGGACGATCCGGATCCCGGAGCCGCTGTGGGAGCACGGCGCGCCGCAGCGCATGGGCGCCGAGCGGCCCCGGGTGTCCTGAAGAAGAGACGTCGAGGCCGCGGCTCTACTATTCCGGGTGACTGACATTGTGGAGGCCGTCCTCCGCGTCGAGTGACTTCTCCAGGACGAGAATGGCGAAGAAGAAGAGCAAGGCTGAGATCGAGGCCGAGCGCGAGCGAGCAGAAGCAAACGCCGTCTGGATGCGCGAGGTCCTACAACGCGCAGAGGCCAACCTCCCGCCCGAGCGGCGACGGCCCGCCGGCGCCTCGAATGCCGAGTGGCTGTGCCAGCTCGCGGAGAAAGGCAAAGCGGAGCTCGAGAGAGCCGAGCCTCAGCCCGAGGCCTGAACGTCTCAATCATCTAGCGTCCCGGCAGCAGGAAGAACGCGACCGCGACATACTGCAGGCCGACCGCGGCGATCACGAGCGCATGGAACACCTCGTGGTAGCCGAAGACACCCGGCACCGGGTTGGGCCGGCGCAGCGCGTAGCAGACGCCGCCGGCTGTATAGAGCAGTCCGCCGCCGGCGACGAAGAGCAGTCCGCCGAGCCCGATCGCATGCGCGAGCTGCGGCAGCGCGACGACACCCACCCAACCGAGCGCGATCGCGATCGACGCGGACAGCCACTTCGGCGCGCTCAGCCAGAACAGCTTCAGCAGGATCGCGGCGACCGCGCCGCTCCACACGATCGCCAGCACGGTTACGCGCAACGCCCCGTGCAGCGCGAGCACGCCGAACGGCGTGTACGTCGCCGCGATCAGTCCGTAGACGGTCGCGTGGTCGAGCCGCGCGAGCCAACCGCGCACGCGCGGCCCCCAGGTGATCACGTGGTAGACGCCGCTGACGAGGAACATCGCCGCGACGCCTGACGCGTAGACGATCGCGGACGCGAGCGCTGCGCCGCTTCGCCCGACGAACGCGAGCGGGATGCCGACACCGACCGCGACGGGAAACATCGAAAGGTGCGAGACACCGCGCAGGCGCGGCTTCGTGAGCGCCGGTATCTCTGGCACGGCGGCAGCTTAATGCCCGGCTACGATGCGACCGGCGGGGTGCCGGAGCGGCCGAACGGCGCGGTCTTGAAAACCGCTGGGCCCGGAAGGGTCCCGTGGGTTCGAATCCCACCCCCGCCGCCTCCACCCTGGACCGACGAGGGTGGCCGCTGGATCGTCGCGGCCAGAACGGTTCCTAGCGATACCCAGAGTCCGAGCGTTCGGCTCGCCGCGCGGCCCCGCGTCTTACCGCGCGAAGGGAATCGCTTCTTCCTCGCGGAAGTAGCGTGAGTGTGTGACCCGGACGGTGTCGATGGAGTCAGCGCCGACGAGAACGATCTCGAAGTCATCATGGTCGGCTCGGTCACGGTATTCCCGCTCGGCCGCCGTGTAAGCGTCCGTCGCGCTTTCGATGTCATCGCCGAACTCCTGGAGGTTCAAGAGGCGCGCCTCCTTGAGGCTGTAGACGATGAGGAAATGTTGAAGCGCCATGATCTAAAGGGGAGCCTACGGGTTTCGTATGAAGTAGTGCATTACCTGCTCTCGCAGCGCAGCGAACGCCTCCTCCGCCGCTGGGTCGCGGTCCTCCCCACGATCATCGTTGGCGAGCCGCTCAGCAGCCTGCTTGAAGTACTCCCTTAGATCGGCAGGCCCTCCGCCGTCCTTGAGGTTGAAGCCGACCACAGGCGAAAAGACCTCGATCGCCTCCGCCCATTCGTGCTGGCGCATCGTCCGTAGCTGGACCTCCACAAGACGTCCTCCGCGACGCTTCACGACGTGCACGCCGCGGTATCCGTCCTCCTTCGGGTGTGCGATGTAGTCCGTCACCGCTGCCTCTGGCCAGTTGTTGCGGATCCGGGCGACAACGGCCTGTACCTCGTCGAGTGTCGGGAGGACGACACGGCAACCACCGATGTCCTCCATCTGCGACAGCCTCATACGGCGGAAGCGCAACAGCTTGTCGATGATCCGGTCGAGTCGCTTGAACC
>WNEY01001096.1_pt1 | contig 18582 bp, 17 predicted proteins | sample 5400531 | NCBI WGS metagenome assembly WNEY01 (sample SAMN13153338, study PRJNA577476) | soil metagenome | isolation source: 200 cm saprolite under Douglas fir tree site 1 | place: USA:California | collected 2015-04-18
GAGCGGGGGGGCGGGGGCCGCGCCGCCGAGCTCGACCGGCTGATCCACGAGCGGGTACGCCTCGGAATCGTGAGCGCGCTCGCAGTGAACGATTCGTTGAGCTTCAACCAGCTCAAGGCCCTGCTCAAAACCACGGACGGGAACTTGAGCGTGCACGCGCGTCGGCTCGAGGAAGCGCAGTACATCACGTGCACCAAGTCGTTCGAGGGGCGGATTCCCAAGACCGAGTATCGGCTCACTGCCGCCGGGCGGCGCGCCCTAGAGCGCTACCTGGACCACATGGAAGCGTTGATTCACGCCACCCGTCAGGGGTGAGGCATTTTTTTTGAGGACAGACTTTATGCCGCAAAGCTCTTCTCTGCATGTCGCGATCGTGATGGACGGCAACGGGCGCTGGGCCAGGCGCCGGGGCCTGCCGCGCGTCGCCGGGCACCGCGCCGGCGCCGAGGCCGTGCGCCGCACCGTCGAAGCCGCCCCGGACTCAGGGGTAGCCGCGCTCACGCTGTATGCGTTCTCCGCCGACAACTGGAAGCGCCCGCCCGGTGAAGTCGCGGCGCTGATGCGCCTCCTCGCCCGCTACCTCCGCACCGAAACGCCGCGCCTCGCGCGGAACGGCGTGCGGCTCGAACTGATGGGGCGTCGGGACCGGCTGCCCGTCCCGTTGGTAACCGCGATCGACGCCGCCGAGCGCGCCACGGCGGGCGGCGCGCGGCTCCATCTGCGACTCGCGGTGGACTACTCGTCGCGCTGGGCCATCGCCGCCGGGATCATCCTACCGGACGTGGATCTCCTGATCCGCACGGGCGGCGAGCGGCGGCTGTCGGACTTCCTGCTGTGGGAGTGCGCGTACGCGGAGCTGTACTTCACCGAGACGATGTGGCCCGACTTCGGCGCGACGCAGCTCGCCGCCGCGATCGCCGAGTTTCACACGCGGCAGCGCCGCTTCGGCGGGCTGCCGGAAGCGGCGGCGGGATGAGCGCCAGCGTCAGCGCCCGGACGAGGATCGGTCTCGAGATCCTCGCCGCGGGCGCGGGCTTGGGGGTCGCGGGCGACGCGCTGTTGCGCGCCATGCCGTGGGGGCTCAATGCGCTCCTCTGCACCACGGGGCTCGTCACGGCCGCGGTCTGGCTGGTGCGTCGCCACCGTGTCGCGGTGAGCGCCGACGCGCCGTGGCTCGGGGCGGCGGCGCTCCTCGTGGCCTCGAACTTCGTCGCCCGCGACTCGGGCACGCTCCACGGGTTCGACACCATCGGCCTGACGATCGTCCTGGCGGTCTCCTTCCTGAGCATCCAGGGAGTCGGGCTGCGCGGTCGCCAAGCGTGGCACTACGTGCGGGCCGGCTGGGACGCCGCCGTGAGCGCGTGGATCGGCGTGTTCGCGCTCGTCGGGCGCGACGTGGCCTGGAGCGAGCTGCCGCGCGGCGGACCACTGCGACAGGTCCGCGCAGCCGCACTCGGGGGCGCCCTGGCCTTTCCGTTGCTGATGGTCTTCGGTGGCCTGTTCAGCTCGGCAGACGCCGTGTTTCATGACGTCGTCGCCGACCTCTTCGCGATCGACTTCGGCTCCGTGCTGGGCCACCTCGCGCTGTTCGGGATTCTCATGGCCCTCACCGCGGGGTATCTGCGGGGTGCCCTGCTCGGCGCGGCTCCATCACACGCGCTGACGGAGGGCGACTCGAAGCTGTCGCTCGGCATCGTTCCCGTCGCGACGGCGCTCGGCCTCGTCGATCTGCTGTTCCTGATCTTCGTCGTCATCCAGCTGCGCTATCTGTTCGGCGGAGCCGACCTGATCGCGACGGCTACCGGTCTGACCTACGCGGAGTACGCGCGGCGTGGCTTCTTCGAGCTCGTGACCGTCAGCGGGCTGGTACTCCCCCTGCTCGCCGGCGCGGATTGGGTCGTGCGGAACGAGTCGCGCGAGCACCAGCGGACCTTCCGCCAGCTGGCGATCGTGCTGCTCCTGTTGCTCGCAGTGGTGATGGCGTCCGCGCTGGCGCGCATGCGCCTCTACGTCGGCGCGTTCGGACTGTCGGAGATCAGGGTCTACTCGACGGCCTTCATGTTGTATCTCGCAGGCGTCTTCGCCTGGTTCGCCTGGACCACGTTGCGAGGACAGCGTCGGCGTTTCGCCCTCGGGGCGCTGGTCCAGGGGTTTGCGGTGCTCGGTGGCCTGCACCTGGTCAATCCCGATGCCTTCATCGTCCGTACCAACCTGGCACGCCCGCCCGCCGAACGGCCGTTCGACGGCTGGTATGCCGCCTCGCTCAGCGCCGATGCCGTGCCGCTGCTGCTCGACGCGCTTCCGCGACTCGATGAGCGGGCGATGTGCTCCGTGGCAGCAGGGCTGCTCGAGCAACGCCGCCGGCTCGAGCGCGACGACTGGCGCAGCTGGAACTTCTCGCGCGCCCGCGCGCGCCGACTGCTGCGCGGCGACTGGAAGCGCCCGCACGCGGACGTGTGCCGCCAGGTCAAGTCATGGTCACCGACGGACTGACGCCCCAGGGAGGCTGACCGGCCTCGCCACCCGCGCGGGCAGCACGCTACCTTAGGAGCATGGGCCTGAGGATCGTGCAGGTGGACGCGTTCGCGAGTCGCCCGTTCAGCGGCAACCCCGCCGCGGTGTGCATCCTTCCCGCCCCGCAGGACGAGCGCTGGATGCAGGACGTGGCGCGCGAAATGAACCTCGCCGAGACGGCGTTCCTCCATCCCGAGAACGAGGGCTACCGGCTTCGCTGGTTCACCCCCGCCGTCGAGGTCGCGCTGTGCGGGCACGCGACCCTCGCAAGCGCGCACGTGCTGTGGGAGGAGGGCCACCTCCCCGCGGGTCGGCAGGCTCGCTTCCACACGCAGAGCGGCCTGCTCACGGCCGACCGCGCGGGCGAGTGGATCGAGCTCGACTTCCCCGCCACGCCCCCGGCACCTGCACCGCCGCCCCCCGGCCTCGCCGCGGCGCTCCGCGTCGGGACCCGTTGGGTGGGCCGATCCAAGTTCGACTACCTCGTCGAGCTCGATTCCGAAGACGCGGTGCGCGGCCTCAAGCCGGACTTGGCGGCGCTCGAGCGGGTGGACGCTCGCGGGATCATCGTGACGAGCCGCGCCACGACGCCGGGCTTCGACTTCGTGTCGCGCTTCTTCGCGCCGCAGAGCGGCGTGCCCGAGGATCCCGTTACCGGGTCCGCCCACTGCGCCCTGGCGCCGTTCTGGAGTGAGCGCCTGCAGCGGACGGAGATGACCGCGTATCAGGCCTCTCCGCGCGGCGGCGTGATCCGCGTGCGGCTCAAAGACGACCGCGTCATGCTCGCCGGGCAGGCCGTGACCGTGCTGCGCGGAGAGCTCCTGTCATGAAGGCTGTGACGTTCCCCTGCAGCGGCTCGGCCGCCGAGGCCCGGGCCCGGCTCGAGGCCGCCATCGACGGCCGGCCGTGGAACGCGGCCGGACTGGACGGCTGGATCCGCGGCGACCGCGCTGTCGTGTACTATCGCGACGCAGCCAAGTACCGGGCTCTTTTCCGGCCCACCTTCATCGGGCGCTTCCGCGAGCGCGACGGCAAGACCGCCCTGGACGGCCGCTTCCGGATGACGTTGTTCGCCCGCGCACTGCTGCCGATCTGGCTCGCGCCGGGGATCGTCTGTCTCGTGGTCGCGTTCGCCCCCACCCAGCTCCAGCCACAGTCCCCGGGCCTCCGGATCGCCCTCGCGCTGCTGGGCGGCCTGCTCGCTGTCATGGCGTTCGGCCGCTTCGCGCTCGAGTGGTGGGGTCGGCCGGGAGACGTAGATGCCGTGTCGCAGGGGATCCGCGCAGCCGTGCAGTCCTGACCACGCTCTCCCTCTTCAACCCATGACCGACACCACGCCGCTGACGAGCGGGCGGACGAGCCGCCTCACGGGCTACCTCCTCGCGCTCGCGGCCGGGGCCACCTGGGGGACCACCGGACCCCTCTCGACCGGGCTGTACGGGCTCATGCCCGCCACCAGCATCGGATTCTGGCGGGTGCTGCTCGGTACCGTCTGCCTGGCGCTCTGGGGACTCGCCTTCCGTCGCGAGCTGTTCCGCGTCGATCGCGCCGGCTGGCTGCTCGTGGGCCTCGGCGGCGGATGCCTGGTCGCGCTGTTCGAGGTCGCCTACCAGTACGCCATCGCCGGCGCGGGTGTGGCAGGCGCCGCGGCGATGCTCTACACCGCGCCGGTCATCGTCGCCGTCCTCGCCCGCCTGGTTCTCAAGGAAGCGCTCACGCCGGTCCGGTTGGTGCTCGCGCTGCTCGTGATGGCGGGCGTCGCGCTCACGGTCACCGGCGGGAGCAACAGCGGCGCCGAAGCGGCCCAACTCGGGATCGGGGCGGGCATCGCGGGAGGCCTGCTGTCCGCCGTCAGCTACGCCTTGACCACGCTCATGGCCCGGTTCGCCGTCCCGCGCTACGGCGCGGTGCGGGTGCTCTTCCTCGAGGCCGTGGGCGGGGTGGTCATTCTGGGCATCGTGCTCACGCTGGCGGGTCGGATGCCGACGCCGCCGCCGTCGCTCGCCGCGTGGCGCGGCCTGGCGGCGCTGACCGCGGGATCGGTGCTGGCGGCGAACCTCTTCTTCTTTGCGGCCGTGAAGCGGATCGAGGCGGCGCCAGCGGCCGTTGCCGCCACCATCGAGCCGGTCGTGGCAACCGCGCTCGCGCTGCTCCTGTTCCATCAACAATTGTCTCCGCTTGGCTGGCTCGGCCTCACGATGGTGGTCGCCGGCGTGGCTGCGGGGTATCTCCAGGAAGCGAAGCCAACCCAACCCTGAGGACACCGTCGCATGCTCGCGTTCGCCCTCGTCCTGTTTTCGCTGCAACAGCCCTCCCCCGCGCCGCCGACGTCGGGGTTGCCACCGCAGGTGGGCGACACGTCGCCGTTCCGGCGGCTCACGCTCCCCACCCCTAACCTGATCCGCGAGGGCTCGGGCGCTCCGGGACCGCGCTACTGGCAGCAGCGCGCCGACTACACGATCCGGGCGTCGCTCGATACCGCGACCCACGTGATCGCCGGCTCGGAGACCATCCGCTATACCAACAACTCACCCGATACGCTGCGCTATGTCTGGGTGCAGCTGGACCAGAACATCTACAAGGCGAACAGTCGTGGCGCGGCCCTGAACCCGACTGACGCCCGCTTCGCGGGCCGGGGATTCGAGGGCGGCTATACCATCGAGTACGTCCGGGCCGTCCGGCGGGTCGGCCAGGCGGCGGGACGGATCCCGCTCACGAGCACGGACAACGGCACGATGATGCGCGTCGAATTGGACCGGCCGCTCGCGCCCGGCGGGGGAGCGGAGCTCGAGCTGGCGTACCGCTTCGAGGTGCCCGAGCACGGGTCCGACCGCATGGGGCGGGAGCAGTTCCCCGGCGGCTGGCTGTATGAGGTCGCGCAGTGGTACCCGCGGGTCGCGGTGTACGACGACGTGCGCGGTTGGAACACCGAGCAATACCTCGGCCAGGGCGAGTTCTACCTGGAGTACGGCGATTTCGACGTGTCGATCACCGTGCCGAGGAGCTTCGTCGTGGCGGCGACCGGAACGCTCACCAACACCGTCGAGGTGCTCACGGCGGGCCAGCGCGCACGGCTCGCCCGGGCGGTCCGGTCGGATACGACCGTCGCCATCATCCCGAAGACGGAGGTCGGGCAGCCGCTCAGCCGGCCAGCGGGCCCGCGGCCCACGCTCACCTGGCATTTCACGGCCAAGAACGTACGCGACGTGGCCTGGGCGGCCGCGGCCAACTTCATCTGGGACGCGAGCGGCTACGACGGCATCCTGATTCAGTCGTTCTATCCGCCGGACGCGAACGCCGACTGGGCGCGCTCCACCGAGTACGCCCGCCACTCGATCAAGCATTACTCCGAGAAATGGCTCCCCTACCCCTACCCGACGGCGATCAACGTCGCCGGTCCGGTGGGCGGGATGGAGTACCCGATGATCGTGTTCTGCGGGCACCGTGCCGGGAGCCGCGCTCTGTTCGGCGTGACCACACACGAGCTGGGCCACCAGTGGTTCCCGATGATCGTGGGCTCGAACGAGCGGCTGTACGCCTGGATGGACGAGGGATTCAACACGTTCATGAACATCTATTCGACGCTCGCGTTCTACCACGAGACGGCGCCGCACGACCGCGGCGGCGCGACCGAGTGGGCGCGCTTCGTCGCGACCGGGCTCGATGTACCGTCGATGCTCCCGGCGGAGCGGGTTCCCCCGCCGCTCCTGGGCGCGGCGGAATACGACAAGCCGGCGACGGGCCTGTACCTCCTGCGCGAGCACATCCTCGCCGACACGGCACGATTCGACGCCGCATTTCGTGCATACATCCGGCGCTGGGCCTACAAGCATCCCACCCCGGCGGACTTCTTCCGCTCCATGGAGGACGGGCTCGGGGAAGACCTCTCGTGGTTCTGGCGCGGCTGGTTCTACCGGACCGACGTCGTAGACCTGGCGGTGGACTCGGTGCGCACCCGGACGGACTCCGCCGGGACCAGCGCGCTCGTCTATCTCTCGAGCCCTGGCGCGCTCCCGATGCCCGTCGACCTGCGGCTCAGCTACGCCAACGGCGCCACGGAGGGCGTGCGCCTCCCCGTCGAGATCTGGTACCTGGGGAACCGCTACACCTACCAGCGCAAAGTCCCGGCCGACGTCGTGAAGGTCGAGATCGATCCAGGGCAGAATTTCCCGGATGTGCGGCGGAGCAACAATACCTGGCAGAAACCGCAGTAATGCAAGAGCAAGGTGTCGGGGCCGTTAGTGACCGCTGTCCACGCTCTGTCTCCTGGTAACCAATTCGAGGACCACCAGGAGCACGCCGCCCCACACAAGGCCCGGCAAGTCACGCAGATCGCGCCCGAGATTCATCCACAGCCAGCGCGCGATGACCGCGCACCACAGCCCACCAGCGAACCACCCGACGACGCGCACCACCGGTCCCACGCCGGTGCGGATCCCGGGCAAGGCGAGCAACAGCCGATCGACGTAAGGCGCGAGGAACGTGAAACAGAACGCCACCGTAAACACGTCCACGAAATCAGAAAAAAGCGAGGCGTGTCGGGGGAAGGCGAGCAGGAACACGATCCCAAGGGTTCCGGCGACGACGGTGGTGCGCGTGAGCGTCTTGAGGAACGGCTCGCCGCCCATCAACGGGCCCCGGTTGGCGTGGGCTTCAGGTACTGATCAATCCAGTCGAGCACCGTTCCCCACCACAGGCGGCGGTTACGCGGCCGCAGCACCCAATGGCCCTCGTCGGGGAAGTACAGGAACTTGGCGGGCACGCCATGCACCTTCGCGGCCGTGAACGCCTGGTAGCCTTCCGACAGGTCGACGCGATAGTCGAGCTGGGAGTGGACGATCAAGATTGGTGTCTTCCAGTTCTGCACGAAATTCAACGGCGACCATTTTTCGTACAGCGTCCGGTTCGCGTACGGCGTGCCGCCGAACTCCCAGTCCACGAACCACAGCTCTTCCGTCGTGCCCGCCATGCTCGCCGGATCGAACACGCCGTCGTGCGAAACCAGCGTCCTGAAGCGGCTGGTATGCCCGGCGATCCAGTAGATCATGTAGCCGCCGTAGGAAGCACCGGCCGCGCCCATCCGCGTCGAATCGACGTACGGAAGGCGCGCCACGACGTCGAGGCCCCTCATGAGATCCTGATAGGGGTAGTCCCCCCAGTGCTGGGAAATGGCGTCCGTGAACTTCTGACCGTAGCCTGTCGAGCCGTGGAAGTTGACCGCTGCCACGACGTATCCGCGCGACGCGAACAGCGCGTAATTCCAGCGCGCCCCCCAGTAGTCGGTCCAGGAACTCTGGGGCCCGCCGTGAATCAAATAGATGAGCGGATACCGCTTGGCGGCGTCGAAGCCGGGCGGCTTGAGCAGCCACCCGAAGACGGAGTCTCCGAGCGCGCCCACGAAGCCGAACTCGTCGAGCGGCCGCAGATCGAGCGTCTCGAGCGCTGCGTCATTGTGATGCGTGAGCTGGCGGCCGGAGAGCCAGATCTCGTTGGGCTGGGTGTTGCTCTGATGCAGGTACAGGAGTCCGCGACCGTCCGGCATTACCTGTACTTCGGTGTTGACGCCACCACCGCCAACGGCCATGGAACGACGGAACGACGGCAGGTCGATCCGGTAGACGTTGTCTCGCCCGCGTTCATCGACCACGGCGTAGACACATTTCGAATCGGGGCACCAGATGTAGGACCCGACGGACAGCGTCCAGCCCTTCGTCGCTTCGACGGTCGCTCCGTCGGTGCGACCGTCCGACCGTCCGACCAACATCAACCGCTGTCTATCCGCCTCGAACCCGGCCCGCTCCATCGAGAGGTACGCGAGCCACTTGCCGTCGGGCGAATAGCGCGGCGTGTTGTCGGCTCCGCGTCCGGCGGTCACCGCGCGCATTCCGGAACCGTCCGCCCCCGTGACGTAGACGTCCACGTTCGTATTGTCGGCGACCGTCGAATCGCCATGCATGGCGACCGCGATCTCCTTCCCGTCTGGTGAGACGCTCACATCCCCGTCGCCGCCGGTCGCGACCGTCGGTACGTCATGGTCCACGGGCGTCACGTCCCTGGTGGCGCCGTCCGCGAGCGTGACGGTGAACAGGTGCTGACGCTTGCCGGCGCGCCAATCGTCCCAGTGCCGCCATAGGAGACCGGTCCAGAGCCGGGCGTCCGTGGGAAAGTCGCCGTTGCGGCGGTCGATCTCCTGTTGCGGGGGCCACTTGATGTCGCTCGTGACGATGAGTCCCGTGCCATCGGGCAGCCACAGCGGATCGAACACGCCGTCGGCGAGACTCGTGAGGCGCCGCGCCTCGCCCCCGGCGATCGGGAGCACCCACAGCTGCGCGCCGTTCTCTCGCGTGGACACAAAGGCGAGCGTGCGGCCGTCGGGCGACCAGCGCGGCTGCCGATCCGATCCGAGGCCCGCGGTGAGCTGGCGAACCGACCCGCTCGCCACGTCGCCGAGCCAGATACGCGTAATGCCGCGGTTGTCCTTGAGGGAGGGCTCGGTCACGGTGTAGGCGACCCACTTCCCGTCAGGCGAGAGCTGCGGGTTGCCCACGGACTTGAGCGCCAGATAGTCGTCGACGGTGATCGCGCGCTTCTGGGCGGAAAGAACGGGAACCGGGAAAAGTGAAACGGGAAACGTGAGGCATCCCAACCAGACAAGCAGTCGTTTGGTCATATCGCCTTTGTATCAGTAGTCAGGATGCGTCAGAATCGCCTTCACGAGGTCGTCGAACAACTTCGACTCTGCCGTCACCGCCCCGCTCGCGTTGGTGTGCACGTTCCAGGAGCACAACTCGTTCAGCGCCGTGGCTTCCTCGTAGGTGAGGTCCAGGACGTAGCCGTCGCCCCCCCCGCTGGGTCTGGCACCCTCCAGGACCTTCCTGAGGACATCGGGCAGGTGCCGTGCCCCGCGAACAGCGTCGTACTGCGCCCGGGTGACTGTGAGATCCATGACTCCCTTGCCAAGCCTTGCGTCGGGGGCGAAATCTCCTCCCGGCGCCCCTTTCCCGCAAGGAATACTGATGCCACGCACCGAGTTCATCGCTACCGGGTTCCACGTTCCCGAGCGCGTCGTCACCAACGACGATCTCGCGCAGATCATGGACACCTCCGACGAATGGATCACCCAACGCTCGGGCATCCAGACGCGCCACTGGGTTTCGGACGGCGAAACCGGCGTCACGCTGGCACGGCAGGCGGCACGGCAGGCCCTCGCGAAGGCCGGCATGAAGGCGACGGCTCTGGACTGCATCGTCTACTGCACCTGTACCCCGGACCACTTCGAGCCCGGCAACGGCGTCTTCCTCCAGCGCGAGCTCGGGATCAGTGACATCCCCGCGATCGACGTGCGCAACCAGTGCTCCGGGTTCATCTACGGCCTCTCGGTTGCGGACGCCTGGATCCGGACCGGCCAGTACGCCCGCGTGCTGCTCGTCGGCGCCGAGGTCCACTCGCGCGGCCTCGACCGGACAACCCGCGGGCGGGATACCGCCGTACTGTTCGGTGACGGGGCCGGGGCGGTGATCCTCGGCCCCACCGATGACCCCGGGCGCGGCGTGCTCTCGACCCATCTCTACGCCGACGGGCGCCATGCCGAGAAGCTGTGGGTCGACGCCCCAGGGCTGGCGCACGACCCTTTCATCAGCGCCGAGCTGATGGAGGAGGGGAAGCACCGCGCGGTGATGGAAGGCCGCGAGGTGTTCAAGTACGCATCGGTGCTCATGCCGCAATCGGTGGCCACCGCCCTCAAGGCAAATGGCCTGACGCCCGCGGACGTGAAGCTGCTGGTTCCTCACCAGGCGAACCTGCGGATCCTCGAGATGGTGCAGAAGGCCATCGGCCTGCGGGACGACCAGGTCTACGTGAACATCCAGAAGTACGGCAACACGACCGCCGCCTCGATTCCTATCGCACTGCACGAAGCGCTGTGCGAGGGACGGCTCAAGCGCGGCGACCTGCTGATCATGACCGCATTCGGCTCGGGGTTCACGTGGGCGAGCGCGGCGATCCGGTGGTGACTACCTGATCTCCTGCCCCCAGAGATCGCGGTACACGATCGATCCTTCGTTCAGCGCCTTGATGCCCGCCTCAATCTTGGTCTTGTCGCCCACCACCACGATGTCGAAGTGGTCCGGGTCGATGTACTGCCGCGCGACGCGCTGCACGTCGGCGGCCGTGACGGCGGTGATGCGGTCCACGTAGTGGTCGTAGTAGTCGAGCGGCAGGCCGAAGGAGAGGAGCTCCCGGAACCGCGCCGCGGCGCCGCCCGTGGTCTCGAAGTCCCCCGGCAGGCCGAGCGTGAGATACGCTTTCGCCTTCGCGAGCTCCGGCGGCGCTACCGTCTCGTCACGGATCCGGCGCAGCTCTTTCAGGAACTCGATGAGCGAGCTGTCCGTCTTGGCGGTCACGACCGATGCGAGCGCCACGAACGCCCCGCTGAGCCGGCGCGGCGCGAACTGGGAGAAGGCGCCGTACGTGTAGCCATGAGTCTCGCGCAGATTCTGATTCAGGCGCGAGGTGAAGGCCCCGCCCAGGATGGTGTTCAAGACCTCGAGCGCGAACCAGTCGGGAGTGGTGCGGACCGGGCCCACATGGCCGATCCGGACCACGGACTGGGCCGCGCCCGGCTTGTCGATCAAGTACACCGAGCGGGCCGGCGCCGGCGGCGGGGCGGGGGGGCTCGGGAACGCCGGGACGTCGCCGCGCTCCCAGCCCCCGAACCGCGCGGCCACGAGCCGGCGCGCTTCGGCGAGCGTGACATCGCCCACGATCAGCAGGCGCGCGTCGTTGGGCCGGTAGTAGGTCCGATAGAACTCGGCGACGCCCTCGCGCGTGAGCCGGGCGACCGCGCTGTCGGTGCCGTTCAGGGGGTGCCCGTACGGATGCTCGCGACCGTACACGATCGCGGGGAACGCGACGTTCGCCACCGCCACCGGCTCGTCGCGCTGCTGCACCAGCTGCGCGGCGCGGAGCTCCCGTTGCCGGGCGATCTCCGAATCGGCGAACGCGGGCCGGAGCACCACGTCCGCGAACAGATCGAGCGCGGCCTCGAGCCGCCGTTTGGGTACGTGGATCGAGGCGTTCGCGCCGTCGAAACTCGCCGTGGTGCCGAGCTGGGCGCCGAGGAACGCGGCCTCGTCCGCGACGTCGAGGGCGCTGCGGGCGCCCGCCCCCTGCTGCAGCATCGTCGCCGTAAAGGTGGCGAGCCCGGGAGCGATCGACGGGTCCCGCGCCGCGCCCGCGTCGACGAGGAGCTGCACGTCGACGACCGGCACCTTGTGCATCTCCACCACGGCGAGGGTGAGGCCGTTCGGGAGCATCGTGGTCTGCACGGCCGGGAGCCTGAGCGTCGGCGGCGGTGGCAGGGCCGGAGGCTTGCCGCGATCGACCTGGGCGGAGAGACGGAAAGCCGGTGAGGCGGTCAGCATCAGCGCGAATGCGGCCAGCCGGGCCCTCATGGCGTCGCCCCTTCCTTCACCGCCAGCTCCGGCTTCCCCTGAGGCACCACGCTGAGCACCACGCGGTGGCCCGGCGAGAGGTACGTCCGCGCGGCGCGCTGCACCGCCGCCGGTGTCACGCGGGCGTACCGCTCCAGGTCCTTCTGGAAGTAGTCCGGGGTCCCGACGAAGTACTTGTAGAAGTTCAATTGATCCGCCTTGCCGCCGAACCCGCCCACGCGCTCCATCCGCGACAAGAACTGCGCCTCGACGGTGTTCTGCGCCCGCTCCACCTCGCGCGGCGTCGGGCCCTGGTCGGCGAGCTTCCCCACTGCTTCGTCGATCACCCGCTGCAGCTCGCCGAGGTCGTGGCCGGGGCGGGCGGTGGCATACACCTCGAATTTGCCGTCGATGCGGCTGCCGTCCTGGAACGCCACGACGTCGGTCGCGATTTGCAGGTCGTACACCAGCCGTCGATAGAGGCGCGACGACCGGCCACCGGCGAGCACGTTGGCCAGGACGTCGAGCGTGGCATCGTCGACGCTGAACGCCTTCACGGTGTGCCAGGCGTCGTATACGCGCGGCAGCTGGACGCGGTCCTCCAGCACGGCGCCGACCACTCCCGCCACCCGCACCGGGGGCGGCGGCGTGCGGGTCACCGCCGGTCCGCGGGGGATATCGCCGAAGTAGCGCTGCACGAGCTGACGCGCGTCCCGCGCGGTGATATCGCCCGCGATCGCGAGCGTCGCGTTGTTCGGCGTGTAGTACATCTGGAAGAATTGTCGCACGTCTTCCAGCGTCGCGGCCTGCAGATCGGCCATCGAGCCGATCACCGGCCAATGGTAGGGATGGTTCGCGGGGTAGAGGCGCTGCAGGATATTTTCTTCGGCGAGCCCGTAGGGGCGGTTCTCATAGCTCTGCCGCCGCTCGTTCTGCACCACGCCGCGCTGCAGGTCGACCTTGTCCGCCGTCATCTCGGGCAAAAGGAACCCCATGCGGTCCGCGTCGAGGTACAGCATGAGGGGAAGGGCGTTCGCGGGCCCATCCTCGTAATAGTTGGTGCGGTCTTCGGTGGTCGAGCCGTTGTTATCCCCGCCCGCGGCTTCGAGCAGCCGGTCGAACTCGCCGGTCGGCACGTGCTGGGAGCCCATGAACATGATGTGCTCGAACAGGTGGGCGAAGCCGGTGCGTCCCGGCTTCTCGTCCGACGAGCCGACGTGATACCACGTGTTCACCGCCACCACCGGCACCGAGTGATCCTCGTGCACGATCACCTGGAGGCCGTTGGGGAGGGTGAACGTCTGGTAGGGGACGCGGAGAGACTGGGCGGACAGGTGGCCGGCCGGACGGGCGCACAGGAGTCCGAGCAGCACGGCCGTCGCGGTCGCAATTCGGGCCATCATCACTCCTCTAGATTCTGGCTTCGGGAAAACGGTTGCAGCGAATATTACCCGTCTTTCGTGCCCGGTCTCTCGTGCCGCGCGGCCCTCACAGAACCCGAACACACGGGCCGGGAGATTTGCGATGGAAACTCCCTTGCCGCAAGTTGCGTAGGGCGCGCGACAAAGGAGATCGATATGTTGGGCTTGCTCATCGGAGCGGTGGCGCTGGGCGGAGGGTTCCTGGCCACGCGGGACTTCGTACGGCGGCGGTTGCGCTTCGTCGATGCGGTGCGGAAGCCGGCGGCGCCGCTCCTGGCGGGGCTCGCCGCCACCGTCGTCGCCCTCCCCGTCGCCGCGCTCCCGCTCGTGACGGTCTGGACGGCAGCGGCCTTCGGGGTGGGGGTAGCTGGGGGAGTGGCAAGCGGGCGGCGGGCGCTCGACCTCCCGCCCGGGTCCTAGACGACTCTCAGGCCCGCCTCGGGCGCGGCGGCCTCCGGCCGGCCCGCGACGCTGCGCAGCGCCCGCACGGCATCCTTCGCGAACGTCTTGCCCGCCCCCTTCTCCACTTCTTCGAGGGCGGTCCACTTGGGAAACGCCGGACGCACCGGCGTCGCCATCTGCAGGGTCTCGAACGCGTCCGCCACCGCGAGGATCTTCACGGTCAAAGGCAGCGGGAGCGCCTCGATGTCCCAGTCCTCGCCCACGATCTCGTAGTAGTGCCCGTACTCTCCGATGATCTCGGCGGCGCCGCGCATGGCGCGCGCCACGCCCACCGAGGAACCCGTCACCGAGCGTGATAAGAGCCGCAGCAGCCGCTGGTCGCGCGTCCCCACTTCGTGCAGCAGCGCCGCCACCCGCAGGTTCTCGACGTCGACCTCGGTGAGCTTTAGCTCCCGCCCGATCGCCGCCGCCACTTCCGCCACCCGGTTCGAGTGCCCCTGCTGATTCCGCTCGGCGGACTCGATGTGATAGGTCAGGAGCTCGAGGGTCGCCATGTACGCGTTCTTGACTTCTGCGAGCCGCGCCTCCCGCTGCTCGGCCAGCCCGCCCACGACGTAGCCGGTGAGGATGAGGAAGCCCGCCCACGGCCCGAGCGCGAGCAGCGCGTCGGGGTAGAAGCCGGGCAGCATGTCGAGGCCCTGGAAGTACTGGTAGTAGAAGACGAGCGCGACGACGAACACGCCCGCCATTACCGCGAACCGCCGGCCGCCGTAGAAGCCGGCGAGAATCATCGGCAAATAGTAAAAGCTCAGGAACGCGAACTTCTGCTCCACGAGGGCGTGGATCGCGGCCATCGCGAGCACCAGCAGCAGCACGAAAATCCGCTCGAAGTGGCGGAAGAAGAAGACCTTGGCGCGCTCCAGGGGACGCGGTTGAGCCACGAAAGACCTCGAGCGTAAGTGGTGTCAGGGGGTTGCAAAAATCAAACTGGGGAAACCGACTCGCCGGCGCAATAGGCCGGCCCTGATTCGTGCTTAGGGCACCGCTCCCCTCTCCCCGCTTCCCGTTTCCTCGTCGGGACGACCTGCTTCGTACCCGATGCAGGCGCGGACCGGAAGGGCCGGATAGCGGGGAAACCGCGGGTCCGTCTCGGCGCGTCCGCAGCGATAGAACGTCGAGCCGCGTCGCGTCGTCACCGCCCGCATCCAGCGGCAGCTGAGGCAGAGACCGATCGAGTCGTCGATGACGGGCAATATCATACCTTGGTTGACTCGTCGGCTATGGCATTTTCACCGGGCGGCTCCCCATCTTGGTAGTCAATGGCCGCCGACGCCACGTCGCCTCCTCCCGAGCTGCCGCCGGGGCTGCTCGCGGAGTACCTCGAAAGCGCGCGCGCCCAGCTCGGCGTGCTCGCGGGACTGGCCGAGCGGCTCGTCGTCGCCGGCGGCGATCGTGAGGCGCTCGACGCCCTGCGACGCGAGACTCACAAGGTTCACGGCTCCGCCGGCTCGTACGGGTTCATGGAAGCGTCACGCCTCGCGGCCGGCATGGAGGCCACGGTGAAGGATTGGGCCGCCCGACCGGACGACCCGGACGTGGAACGCGGCTCGCTCGCCCGCTGGTTCGTGAGGCGGCTTGCGGAGCTGCTCGGCGTGGAGGTGCCGGACGCGAGCGCCACGCCGGCCCCCATCCGTACCGCACCCCTGCCGCGCGTGGGCCCGCCGCCCCGCCCGGCACTCCGACCCCCCACGCAACGTCCCGTGGCGCCACGCGCGCGCGCCGCCCCCCCTCCTGACGACCCGGCGTGGATCGTTCCACCTCCCCCGCCGGCACCGCCGGCCAAGCCGGCGGAGCGCGTCGTCGCATCGGCCGACGCCCTCCTGGTGCCGGAGGTGATCTATGTGGAGGACGACGCGGCCCTCGCCGAGCTACTCGAGTACGGGTTGCGCGCGCAGGGGTATCGGTTTTTGGCGTATCGTAACGGGCGGGAGGCGCTGCGCGAGCTGCTCGCGCTCGACGTGCGGGGCACGCATCCGCTGCTCCTCCTCGACGTCGATCTTCCCGCCCTGGACGGGTATTCGATCCTCGCCGCCCTGGAACGGGAGCGTCCCAGGACCTACCGCGTCGTGTTCACAACGGTGCACGGCACCGAGGAGGAGCAGCTGCGCGGACTGGAAGCGGGCGCGCTCGACTATCTCGTGAAGCCGATCAGCTTGCGCGTGGCACTCGAGAAGATCAAGCGCTGGGTGGGGGGGGGCCGGTGACGAGCCTGCAATTCCTCTGGGTCGTGGCCGTCGCGCAGGGCGTGTTGCTCGTCGCGCTGATCATCCTCATCATCCTGAATCGTTGGTTTCGGCTGCGGCGCAGCGCCCGGCTGCTGCCGCGCCGCCGCGAACTGGATGCGGTGATGCAGCGGTGGGCGATGGGACAGGCGCCCGCCGCCGACGTGGAGCGGGCCCTGGCCCGTCTGCCCGTGTCGCTGGCGGTCGACGCGCTCGTCACCTGGTCCGCCCGGGTGCCGGGCGAGCGGTGGCAGGATCTGTCGCGGCTGTTGGCCAACCAGTGGTGGGCGCGCGTGCTGCGCACGAACTACCGGTCGGCGCGCTGGTGGAAGCGGCTCGAGTGCGCGCGCTTCCTTTCAGTGGCCGCGACGCCGCACGACATCGGCCGGGTGCTCCGCCTGTTGCACGATGACCATCCCGCCGTGCAGATAGCCGCCGCCAACACGCTCGAGCGCCTGACCAGTCCCATCCTAGTGACCGCGGCGCTCGACCAGCTGCCGTTCCTCGGGCCAACGGTACAGGCGTACTACGCGAGCGCGCTCAAGAAGGCGCGTCCCGCGGTGGTGCGTCATCTGCAGCAGCTGTTCCGGCGGCCCGACGATTCCCGGCTCCCCCGCATAATCGAGTTCGCAGGGCGCCTCGAGCACCCGGACCTGCGCGCGCCGTTCACCGCTCTCGCCACGCACCGGGACCCGGAAGTCCGGAGTCAGGTGGCGCGCGGGTTGGGGAAGTACCCCCACGCGGAGTCCATTGCCGCGCTCCGCCTCCTCGCCCAAGACCCCAGCTGGCCGGTGCGCGCTCATGCCGTCCGCTCGCTCGGCATGATCGCCGATCCGGCCACCCTGCCGCTGGTGCGGGACGCGCTGCGCGACGGCGACTGGTGGGTGCGTTTGCGGGCGGGGCTCGCCCTGACTCGCTTCGGCGCGGCGGGGCGCAACGTGCTGCTCGCCGGGGAGGTCGGCGCGCACGAGCCAAGCCGCGACATGGCCAGGCTCGTCCTTGGCCTCTCCCCGCAGGCGCTGGCGGAATACGCGGCGTGAGCTCCGTCATTCACGGCGGAGACCTCGCGATCCTGCTCTTCTTCCTGGTGTTGAATTCTTTCTATGCGCTTCTGCTGGTGCTATCGATCCCCGAGATCTGGGAGCAGACCCGGCTGGCGGAGGACGAAGACTTCCAGCGGCTCATGCAGAGCGATGCCTTGCCGCCGATCACCATTCTCGTCCCCGCCCACAACGAGAGCGCGACCATCGAAACGAGCGTCACCGCCATCCTGACGCTCGAGTACCGCAACTTCGAGATCATCGTGGTGAATGACGGGTCCAAGGACGACACGCTGGAGCGGCTGCGGCACGCGTTCGACCTCTATGAGGTGCCGCGCACCTATCCGGAGACGATCGCCACCAAGCCGCTGCGGGCCCTGTACCGCTCGCGTACCCGCACGCGGCTGCTCGTCATCGACAAGGAGAACGGCGGCAAGGCGGATTCCCTCAACGCCGCCATCAATGCGAGCCGGTTCCCGCTGGTGATCGCGGTAGACGCGGACACGCTGATCGAGCCCGACGCGCTGCTGCGCCTCACCCGGCCGTTCCTGCTCGGTCGCCAGATCGCGGCCGTAGGGGGCACGGTGCGCGTCGCGAACGGGTGCACGGTGAAGGACGGACGCGTGACCGACGCCCGCGTCCCCGGCAGGTTCCTGCCCGGCGTACAGGTGGTCGAGTACCTGCGCGCCTTCCTGTTCGGCCGACTCGGCTGGAACCGGCTGGGGGGCACCCTGGTCATTTCCGGCGCATTCGGGCTGTTCCGCAAGGAATACCTCCACGCGATCGGCGGGTACCGCACGGCGAGCGTGGTCGAGGACCTCGATCTCGTGGTGCGCCTGCATCGCTATCTGCGGCAGCACAAACGGCACTACGAGATCCCCTTCATTCCGGACCCAGTTGCGTGGACCGAGGTCCCCGAATCCGGGCGGATCCTGTCGCGCCAGCGGGAGCGCTGGCACCGCGGCCTGATCGCCGCGATGTGGCAGTACAAAGGGATGCTCTTCAACCCCCGGTACGGTCGCGTGGGATTGGTCGCGATGCCGTTCTTCGCGTTCGGTGAGATGCTCGCCCCGCTCGTCGAAGTGTTCGGGTACGTGATCACCGTGGGTGGCCTGCTGCTCGGCGCCGTGAACGCCAATTTCGCGCTGCTCTTCGTGCTCGTGGCCTGGGGCTACGGGATGTTGCTGTCGCTCTGGGCCGTGGTGCTCGAGGAGGTGAGCTTCCAGCGGTATCGACGGTTCGGCGATCTAGGCCGGCTGCTGCTGTTCGCGACCCTCGAAAACTTCGGATACCGGCAGCGGACGGTGTGGTGGCGGGTCAAGGCGTTCTGGTCGGTATTCCGGCAGAAGCAGACGTGGGGAGAGATGACCAGGAAAGGGTTCGAGACCGCTGGAAAGCAGGCGTCAGAACCGGCCAAGGCCAACCGCGAGTAACGGGCGCCGGGACTACTGTTTCGACGCCGCGCCTTCCGCGGCTCGCAGCACACGGAGGG
>WNEY01001098.1_pt1 | contig 18579 bp, 15 predicted proteins | sample 5400531 | NCBI WGS metagenome assembly WNEY01 (sample SAMN13153338, study PRJNA577476) | soil metagenome | isolation source: 200 cm saprolite under Douglas fir tree site 1 | place: USA:California | collected 2015-04-18
CCGCCGGTTGCGTTCGACGGCGTGAGCGTGGGAGCGGCCGGGTCGGACGTGTCGACCTTCACGGTCGTAGAGATCGAGACGGTGTTCCCGACGTTGTCGGTGCCCGTCAGGGTGTACCTATAGCAACCGGTTGAGAGGCCGTTCTGATCGGGGTTGCCGGTGATGGTCGAGGGCGGGCCGAAGGAGCCGCAGACGTCGGGCGAGCTGAAGGTCGCGCTGGTGCGGACGAGCGTCGAAGAAGCGAGACCCGACTCGCTGCCCGACTGGGTCTCGGTGTAATCCGTGCGCGTGCCGATCGTGAAGCTGCCGTCCGTGTCGTAGCTCGAGCTCCCGCCGCCCGTTGCGCCGGTCCCGTTGGCCGTCAGCGCCCCGCCTGTGGGGGCGTTGGAGTCGTTCACGAAGGTCAGCGCCGCCGCCGCCGTTGCATTGCCGGCGGTGTCGTGGCCGGTCACGACTTCCGTCGGCGACGACGTCGCTCCCTGTGCCCAGCTGAAGTCGTTCGAGTCGTACGGGCCCCCCGCCGGCGCGGACACGGTCGAGCCTGTGTGCGTCCAGCCCGTCGCCGTTCCGCCGAGTGCAGCTGTCTGGCTCGAGGCCGGGCCAGATCCGGCATCCGAGACCGCGTTGCGGATCTTGAAGCTGCCGCCGCCGGTCTCGACGCCGCGGTAGTAGACGGTGTTGCCGTTCTTCAGGGCCGAGCCCGCCGGGGAGACGGAGGTCAGCGACAGCGAGTTGGAGGGGCCCGCATTGTCGACCTTGGCGATGGAGCTTGCCGATGAAGATCCCGTGTTGCCGACGTTGTCCGTCAGCTGCTCGCGGTACTGGTAGCACTTGCCATCCTGCACGGTCGTGTCGTTGCCGCCGGTCAGCGTGACGTTCGTCCAGCTGCCGCCGAAGGAGCCGCAGCTTCCTGCTGAGAGCGCAGCCTCGTCGCGCTGCACGACGCTCGAGCCGGCCGCCAGGCCGGAGCCGCCATCGCTGCCGCCGTTCAGCGTCACTCCGACGGAAAGCGACGTGTAATAGCCGACGGTCACGGTCGGCGCAGTCACGCTCGGCGCGGTCGTGTCGTTGACGACCGGCACGACGAGGGTCGACGTGTTGGTGGCCTGGTCGGCGGCGGTCAGTGTGCGCTCGGCCGCGGAAGGAGGTGTGGTCGTGCCGGAGCTCCACGAGTAGTTTGAGGACTGGAAGTTCGGGCCCGTCGAGATCGTCTCGTTCGCGTGCGTCCAGCCGGCGCTCGAGACCAGCGGGTAGTTCACGGAGGCCGTTGCCGTGGCCGCGTCGGTCGCGGGATCCCTCAGCTGGAACTGGCCGGCCGCGCTGCCGCGGTAATATACCGTGCCGCCGCCGCTCAGGTAGGCGATGCCAGCGGGCGAGACCCCGGTCAGCGCAATCGTCCCGTGCGTGGGCGCACTGCCGTCGACCTTGGCCGTGACGGTGACCCCGGTCGAGGTGTTGCCGACATTGTCCTTGATCGTGAACGTGTAGCGGTAACAGTTGCCGCTCGAGACGCTGGTGTCCGGGCTCGTGTAGGTTCCTGCGTCCGCGGTGAAACTTCCGCACGAGTCGTTCGAAAGCGGAGCGCTCTCACGCGTTACCGTCCGCGTCGAGGTGTCGAGGCCAGAACCGCCGGCGGGATCGCTGCCGTCGCCGAGCGTGAACGAAACCGAGTTGGCCTTATAGTAGTTCGGCGATGCCGCGGTGCCCGAGAGCGTGATCGTCTGTCCAGTCGGCACGCTCGTGTCGTTCACGATCGGGACGACGAGCGTCGACGTGTTGGTCGCCTTGTCGGTCGCGGTCAGCGTGCGCTCGGCCGCCGTCGGCGGTGTGGTCGTGCCGGAGCTCCAGGAGTAGTTCGCGGAGGTGAAGTTGGGGCTCGTGGTCGGCGACTCGTTCGCATGTGTCCAGCCGCCGCTCGAGACGAGCGGGTAGTTGACCGAGGCGACCGCCGTCAGGGCGTCCGTGGCCGGATCCTGGATCTGGAAGGCGCCGGCCGCGCTGCCGCGGTAGTAGATCGTCCCGCCGCTCAGGTACGCGATGCCGGCCGGCGAGACGCCGGTGATCGCGATCGTTCCGTGGGAGGGTGCGCCGCCGTCGACTTTTGCGGTTGCAGTCACGCCGGTCGAGGTGTTGCCGACGTGGTCCTTGATCGTGAACGTATAGCGGTAGCAGTTCCCGCTCGAGACGGCGGTGTCGGGGCTCGTGAAGGTGCCGGCGTCGTTCGAGAAGGTGCCGCACGAGTCGCCCGAGAGTGTGGCGGTCTCGCGCGTCACGGTCCGCGTCGTCGTATCGAGGCCCGATCCGCCCGCCGGGTCGCTGCCGTCACCCAGTGTGAACGAGACGGAGTTCGTCTTGTAGTAAGGCGCGTTCGCCCCGGTCAGCGTGATCGTCTGGGTCGTAGGTGCGCTCGTATCGTTGACGATCGGGACTACCTGGGTCGAGGTGTTCCCCGCCGCATCGGCCTCGGTGATGGTTCGCTCAGCTGCGGTCGGCGGGGTGGTCGTGCCGGCTGTCCACGAGTAGTTGGCGGAGGTGAACGCGGACGCCGTCAAGACCGTTTCGTTGGCGTGGGTCCAGCCGGCGGACGCGACGTTCGGGTAGGCCACGGAGTACGGCGCCGACTTGGTGTCCGTGAAGGTGTCGCTGATCTGGAACGCCCCGGCAGCGCTGCCGCGGTAGTAGATCGTGCCGCCGCTCAGGTACGCGATGCCGGCCGGTGAGACGCCGGCGATCCCGATCGGGCCGTTGATGGGAACGGTTCCATCGACCGCGACAGCGAAGTTGTTCCCGACGTTGCGTTTGTTCGAGCCGGAGACACCCACGAACGCATTCGAGGCGACGGTGGTCCCGCTAACCGCGACGAACTGGTCGTACCACCCCAGGCTCGCATTCGTTCCGTTGGCGCCCGTGGCGCGGCTCGTCCAGCCACCGCCACTCGCGGGCCAGGTCCCATTGATCGCGATTGACCCGGCACACAAGAGCATTTCGTTGGCGGCGGAGGTCGTCAGGCCGGGGCACGTGACGTCCTTCGAGTTTGCGGTGCTGCTCACCGCGGTCTGAGCGATCGTGCCCGACTGCGTATCGACGCCCCTGTAGGCAGTGACCACGCCAACAGCTGCCGCGGCGGGAATGGTGACCGCGACGGGGTTGCCGATGTCGCCGGACTGCGCGGCCTTCCAGAAGACTGCCTGGGAAAAGGCGCCGCTGGCGGTGTTCGTCTGGGCGACGAGGTTCCAGTTGGCCGGGGTGCTAGGAATCGTCGCGCTGACAACCGCAACGTGCAGGAGCAGAAGATCCTGCGCCGCGGCTCCGGCGGGAACCGTGACGTTGATCGTCGTGCCCGCGCTGGTCGCGACAGCGCCGGCCGCGCGGAAGGTGATCGTCGGATCGATCGTGTATGGGGCGTCGAGCTTTGTGTCGTCGAGCGTGAGCTCGAGCCAGGTGTGCTTGCCGGTCTTGGAGACCGACCAGTGAAGCCCTCGCGGTGTCACATCGTGACCGCGGACGTCGAGAATCGCGACGGGCTCGATCTGCAGGGACGTGAGGCGTTTCCCTGCGAAGAAACCGACGACCCCCTGCGGAGTCACTCGAGGACCGAGTTGGGTATCAAGGCGCCAGCGCCAGGTGCGGCGGCCCTGGTGCTTCGAGACAGTCAGCAATTCTTCCGCAGACTCGCCGTTAAGCAGGATCGTCTCGCGCCCGACCGGCGTCGTGCGCTGGGCGCCGTGCTCGTGCGAGCGCCAGGCGGCACCGGGGACCGGCGAGCCGAGGAAGATCGAGGCGTTGTCGCGGCTGACGCGGTACCCGTGCTGCTTGAGGTGAACTTTCACGCCTTGCGCCGGCGTCCTGACGAGGGGGGCGGAGTCCAGCGGCGGACCCAGCTCCCTCGTCAGGAATGCCGATGCGTCGTGTGCCTTCGCGCCGCGGAGAGTGGCGAACTCGGAGACGGCGAGAAAGGCGGTGAAAAGGAGCGCAGCGGAGACCGCGAGGAGAAGGCGAGTCCTGTTTTTGGACGCGGCCGACCGCTCGGCTTTCGCCGAGCGCCGATGAGGCCGCAGGTCCGGGAAGCTCGCCATTTTCTCCATCCACGCGCCGTTTGGTGCACGTGGCTCCGAATGGAGGAATCGGCTTTCGCGCCCGAGTTAGTGAGTGTTTCGTGGTTCTAAGGGGTGCCGATTTTGCGCAAATCCCCCCTCTGGGGTACGGAAAACTGCGCAATCCTCGCCTGGTCAGGAGAAACCGCAAACAGCGAGTCTCTGGCGGCCTCGAGGCGAAACGGCAAGCCTAAGGCTCGAGTCGAGGGTTACTTCTGCGTGAAGACAGCTGCCGCGATGGTGTCTGACGCCCGTCCGCTCGCGAAGACGCTCGTCGTTCCCAGCACCCCGGAGGCGACGTCCCACGTGCTCGACCAGCAGCGGTCGAGCGGCGGGCAATCGCGTGCCGTCGCGCCGGGGAACGCCGCTCCGACGTAGTGCGTCACAGCGTCGCGCCACTCCACCGCATCGTCGATCGTGTCCCACCGCAGAGCGAGCACGGCGGTCGTTTGTCCCGTCGGTGAGACGTAGAGCCCAACGCGTCCGCCACCCCAGCCTGCGGCAGTGGGAACAGCGTTCGGCACGCTGAACGCGCGCAGCAGACTGCGGACGTCGAGCTCGCCAAAAGTCTCGGACGCGCTGAGCTTCCAGTCTCCGATCCGAGTGGGAAGCCGGACCGGGAGTGCGCGCTCGCGCTCGAGGAACTTGTCGATGTGTAGAAGCTGTTCGGTCGTCTGTGGGAACAGGCGCAATGCACTTGCAAGTGCGCGCGACCCACCGAGGTAGCGCAACTCTTTCGCAAGTGCCTTGCCCGGACCGAGACCCGACTCGAATTGCAAGAAACGTTCGAGCGGTGGTCCCTGCACAGGGCTCGCAGTTACGCCCGAAGCAAGTGCAGCGGTCCCGTCCACGATGCTCCTCGCTGCGAGCGCGCGGTCGCGGTCACGCACGCGCAATCCGGTGATCCGCCGCAGGTTGAAGTTCTGGTCGACGAGGGCGCGGACGAGCTCATTGACGACGCGCGTCCTCTCGGCCGTCGGCGTGCGCCGGAGCAGCAACCTGCGCGCCGCCGAGTCGTACCAGGCACGCGAAACGCGTGCGTCCGGCGCGAGTTGCGCCCGCAGGTTGCGGGGCATCAGCCCGAGCCGCGCGTACAGGGCGGTGTCGATGGTCCGGAGCGAACGCGGGTACTCCCGGTCGGTGGCCTGCAACAGCGCCGCGTCGTAGCGCGCACTCGCGAGCACCTCCTCTGGGACGACTCGGCGAACTGGGAGCCCCGACAAGTGCGACGCCCTGCGGAGCAAGTCGTCGCGGTTCGTCGCAGCCGCCGGCCGGCCCGCCGCAGAAAGCGCTACGAGCCCACAAATGACAACTGCAACAATCTTCTCCACGGGGCGAATATCGGCAGATGGCGCGGACAGCAGGAGCCAGAATCACGCCCGTAGAATCGGACGAAGGATGGCCACAACCGAGGATCCGCGCGCGCGGTCGGAAGACGACTCGACCGCCGAATGGAAGCGCGAGCTCTACGAGGCTAAGCCTGAGCGTGGGGGCGAGCTCTTCTCGACGATCTCCGGCCTCGAGAACGAACCGCTCTACACGCCCGACAGCGTTGGTATCGACTACGAGCGCGACCTCGGGTATCCGGGGGTCTATCCCTTCACGCGCGGCGTCTATCCGTCGATGTACCGCGGCAAGCTCTGGACGATGCGCCAGTTCGCCGGCTTCGGTGGAGCCGAGGAGACGAACGCGCGCTTCCGGTACCTCTTAGAGCACGGTCAGACCGGCCTCTCGACGGCCTTCGACATGCCGACGCTGATGGGCTACGACTCCGACCATCCACGCTCGCTCGGCGAGGTCGGCCGGGAAGGTGTTGCGATCGACTCGCTCGACGACATGGAGACGCTCTTCGCGGGCATCCCGCTCGACGAGGTGTCGACGTCGATGACGATCAACTCGCCCGCGGCGATGTTGCTGGCGTTCTATCTCTGCGTCGGCGAGGGGCAGCGCGTGCCGCGGGCCAAGCTGCGCGGAACGATCCAGACGGACATCCTCAAGGAGTACATCGCGCAGAAGGAATGGATCTTCCCGCCGGAACCCTCGATGCGGCTGGTCATTGACATGATCGAGTTCTGCGCGCAGGAGATGCCGCTCTGGCATCCGATCTCGATCTCCGGCTACCACATTCGCGAGGCCGGCTCGAACGCCGTACAGGAGCTGGCGTTCACCCTCGCCGACGGCTTCGCCTATGTCGAGGCGGCCATGGAGCGTGGGTTGGACGTCGACGACTTCGCGCCGCGGCTCTCGTTCTTCTTCAACGCGCACCTCGACTTCTTCGAGGAGATTGCGAAGTACCGTGCCGCCCGGCGGATCTGGGCGCACGAGCTCAAAGAACGCTACGGCGCGAAGAACCCCAGATCGTGGCTGATGCGCTTCCACACGCAGACCGCCGGTGTCTCGCTGACGGCGCAGCAGCCCGAGGTGAACATCATCCGGACCGCGCTCGAGGCGATGGCGGCCGTCCTCGGTGGGACCCAGTCGCTGCACACGAACTCCTTCGACGAGGCGCTGGCGCTGCCGACCGAGAACGCTGTGCGGCTCGCCCTGCGCACACAGCAGGTGATCGCGCACGAGACGGGCGTGGTGAACACGATCGATCCGCTCGGCGGCTCGTACTACGTCGAAGAGCTGACGAACCGACTCGAGGCCGAGGCCTACGACTACTTCGACCGGATCCGCAAGCTCGGCGGCGTCATCCCTGCGATCAAGGACAACTTCTTCCAGCGCGAGATCGCGGACGCCTCGTTTAGGTACCAGCACGAGGTCGAGCAAAAGCAGCGAATCGTCGTCGGCGTCAATCGCTACGAGCTCGAGGACGAGGAGCCGCTCGAGATCCTGAAGATCGACCCCGCCCTCGAAGGCGAGCAGGTCGGACGCGTCCAGGCGCTGCGGACCCGTCGCGACTCAGCGGTGGTCGAGGCAGCCCTCGCGCGGCTGAAGGAAGACGCCGCGCACGAGGACCGGAACCTCATGCCCCCGATCGTCGACGCCTCGAAGGCGTACGTGACGATGGGCGAGATGTGCGATGGCCTGCGTGAGGTTTGGGGCGTCTGGCGTGAAACTCCTGTGTTCTAGCGTCGGCGGTGCCGTCTTGACCGCTGCGTAATGCCGAGGAAATGTGAGACGCTTTGGCGGGCAGGTGGGGTGTCTGCAGCGAAATCTCGGTCTTCTAGGCCTGGCCGGCGTTGCGTGCGTCGTAGCTGCGCATGCCTCGGCGGCGCCCACGCCGACCCTCTTCCGGCTCACGATCGTCGGCACTGTGCACCAGGAATGGTCGTTCACCGCCGCTCCCGTAGCGACCGGTAACTGTCGCCGAACCGAGACTTCCGAAGGGATCCGTACCGCGCGCTTCCGCACGAGAGCGCCCGTGGTCGTCCGCCTCGCAGGCGGGCGGGTCTTGCCCGCGGACGTGCGGGGAATCGCGGGGACGGTGACTCTCGGGGGCGCCAACACGACGAAGGACACCTGTGACGGGAGCACCGACCACACCGCGGACTGCGCGCAGACCAAACGCGCGTTCACCGGCGCGAGCGTGCATGCCGTGAGCACGCGGCCGGGCGTCGTCACGCTGAACCGGATCGCCAACGTCCGCCTCGCAACCGCCGACTGCCCGCTTGAACCTCCGGACGTCAGGATTCATCCGCTGGGCCCGGCGCCCAATCTCGTGCGTCTGCCCAGCGAGGCATTGACGGAACGACGCGTTGCACGCATCAATCTGCGCGTCTCCCGGACTCAGCACAAGGTCTACGGCTCGCCCGAACGGGGAACCCTCGACGAGAGCGCCGAGTGGACGCTGACGTTCGTCCGTGTCAAGAGCTAAACCGAATGGCCGTAGACTGCGGGGCGTGGCGAGAAAGATCCGAGTCGTGATCGCAAAACCCGGCCTCGACGGGCACGATCGCGGCGCGAAGATCATTGCGCGTGCGTTGCGCGACGCTGGCATGGAGGTGATCTACACGGGCCTCCACCAGACTCCCGAGCAGATCGTCGAGACGGCGATCCAGGAGGACGCCGATGCGGTCGGCATCTCCATCCTCTCCGGTGCGCATATGACGCTCGTCCCGCGGATCCTCGACGGACTGAAGGAGAACGGCGCCGAGGACGTGCTCGTGGTGGTCGGCGGAACGATCCCGAAGGAGGACTCCGACGAGCTCAAGGAGCGCGGCGTCGCTGAAGTGTTCACGCCGGGCGCGCCGACGACGGAGATCGTCGACTTCCTCAAGGGCAAAGTTCCGGTCTAGTGGACCGTCGGCGTGCCCGGGGTGTTGGGAAGGGGACCTGGGGAAACCGAGAGGTTTCCCCAAACGTGTTCCATGGCGGGCGCGGCGATCTCAGCGGCGCGCTCGCCATGGCGAGCCTTAAAGAAGGGGGGACTTGGGGGAAACATGGTTTCCCCCAAGGGAGTGAGCCGAAGGCGAACGACGCGCCGGGCGCGCCGACGACGGAGATCGTCGACTTCCTCAAGGGCAAAGTTCCCGTTTGATCCAAGTCGAGCGGGAAGAGGCGGTCGCGATCGTGACGATCGACCGTCAGGAGGCGCTGAACGCACTCGACGTCGCGACGCTGACCGAGCTACGCGACCACCTGCGCAAGCTCGCGGACGATGACGCGGCGCGTGTCGTAATCATGACCGGCGCCGGGGAGAAGGCATTCGTCGCGGGCGCCGACATCAAGTACATGAGCGGCCTCGACGTCGATGAGGCGAAGGAGTGGGGGGCGCTCGGTCACGAGGCCGGACGCCTGCTCGAGACGATGCCCAAGCCGACCATTGCGGCGATCAACGGCTTCGCGCTCGGCGGCGGTTGCGAGCTCGCGGTCGCGTGCGACATCCGCTACGCGGCGAGCGGCGCGAAGCTCGGTCAGCCCGAGGTCAATCTCGGAATCATCCCCGGCTGGGGCGGCACCCAGCGAATCGCGCGCCTGTGTGGCCTCGGAGTCGCCAAGGAGCTGATCTTCACCGGCCGCATCGTCGACGCCGAAGAAGCGTTGCGTATCGGGCTGGTCAACGCGGTGCACGATCCGGTCCTCGACAAGGCGCGCGAGGTCGGAACGTTGCTCGCTTCGAAGAGCCCGATCGCGCTGCGATTGATGAAGGAGCTGGCGAACCGCGCGCTCGCCGGCGATCACGCGCGGAACCTCGAGGCCGAAGGTGAGGCGTTCGGCGAGCTGTTCTCGAGCGACGATGCGAAGGAAGGCCTTGCCGCCTTCGTCGAGAAGCGCGAGCCCAAGTTCGTCGGCAGTTAGCCGAGCTGGATCAGGGCTGAGCTGAGGGCGCCGTCGTCGCCGCGCTGCGCCTTGAGCGTCGCGGCCGCGGGCTGCGTCCAGACGACGATCTTTTGGCCCTTCTCGGCGAGCGTGACGTCTGCGACCGTTCGCGATGCGCCGGTCCCGCTCAGGGTCTGCACTACGGTCGCCTCCGGGACCGTCAACGCGATCGTCCGGTTCAGCTTCGTCAGCGTCAGCCCCGACGGCCACGCTTGCGACATCGACACGTTCACAACGATGCGGTCGATCGTCGCGGAGACGACGGTACCGCTCAGCGTCAGCGCGAACGGCGTGCCTGCTTTGGCAGTGAACAGAAGCTTGTACGCCTTCTGCAGATACGGATACGGGCTTACTGCCTTGCCGCCGCCCGGGTGAACCTCGAAGTGCAGGTGCGAATTGCCGCCGTCTGCGTCTCCCGAGTCGCCGACGTACGCGATCTGCTGGCCTGCCGCGACCTTGGCGCCGTTCTTGACGGCGTAGGCGGTCCCCTTCACGCACTTGCCGCGGTTGTCGTTTCGCAGCGTGAGGTCGTTGTTGAGGTGGATGTAGAGGTACATCGTGCCGCTCTCGCCGTAGAGGTAGAGCATGCAACCCGCCGCGCTCGAGGTCGTCCAGTACTTCACCTTGCCTGCTTCCGCCGCCACTGTGGGTGATTTCTTTTCGGCCACGATGTCGTTCCCTTGATGCGGCCCGCCCGCTCGCGGTGCACCGAAGTCGTCGATGTAGGCAACCTTGCCGACGACAGGGAAGACGATGTGCTCCGGAACGTTGTTGGCGGCGAACGCCACGGCGGAGCCGACGGCTAGGCCGATCGTTGCGGCGAGGAAGAGAACCCCTCGGGCTGTCGTCCGGCGGCGTCTCATAAGAGAACGGGCGCTCCGGTTTCGCGCTCGAAGGCTGAGACGGTAGCAGGCTCCTCGGCGCAAGTCAGCCTCAGTAGAGTCCTGCCTCCAATGAAGATCGCCGTCTGCGTCAAGCAGGTCCCCGAGGGGAACAGCCGGATCGACCCAGAAACCAAGCGGCTGGACCGCTCGGGCGAGGGTGCTCTGAACGCCTTTGATGCGAATGCCGTCGAGGAGGCCCTGCGCCTGAAGGACGCGACCGGCGAGGGCGAGATCGTCCTCGTCTCCATGGGGCCGGCGAAGGCCCAGGATGCGCTGCGCAAAGCTCTCGCAATGGGCGCGGACCGCGCAGTCCTCGTCAGCGACGAGACGGCCGCAGGTTCCGATCTCGTCGCGACGAGTTACGCGCTGGCGAAGGCGCTCGAGCGCGAAGGCGCGGACCTGATCCTGTTCGGACAGCAGGCCGCCGATTCGGACGGTGCGGTGTTGTGGGCGGCGGTCGCAGACCGCCTGCGCCTCCCAGTTGTGTCGCAAGCGGCTGAGGTCACGCACGCGGACGGGAAGCTCACTGTCAAGCGTCAGACGGAATTCGGATACGACCTGATCGAAGCCCCGCTGCCGGCGGTGGTCGGCGTGTCGGACGCGATCAACGAGCCGCGGTATCCGTCCCTCAAGGGGATCATGGGAGCGAAGTCCAAGCCGCAGGAGACGGTGTCTCTCTCTGACCTCGGCGTCGAGGAAGATCGTGTCGGGGAGCAGGGCTCGCGCACCGAGGTCTACGCATTGAACGATCCGCCCGCACGCGCCGACTCGAAGAAGATCGACGACGACGGCAATGCCGCGCAGGTGATCCTCGACTTCCTCGCGGAGAAGCGGCTCTTATGAGCACACTGGTCTTCCTCGAGCATCACGGCGACGAGCTGCTGAAGGGATCGCTCGGTGTCCTCTCGAAGGCGGCGACGCTCGGAGGCGCTGACGTTGCCGGGGTCGTCATCGGCTCGGGCGTGCGCGCGCTCTCGGCCCAAGCGGGAGAGTTCGGCGCCGCGAAGGTCTACGTGGCCGACGATGCGCAGCTCGAGGCGCCGCTGCCGCAGCCTCGGGTCGACGTATTTGCACAACTCGTGCGCGATCAGGGCGTCGACACGGTGCTGTTCGGCAACTCGGTCCTCGCCGCAGACGTGGCCGCGGGACTTGCTGCACGGCTCGACGCAGGCCTCAACTGGGACCTGACCGACCTCGTCGAAAAGGACGGCAAGCTCGTCGGCAAACGACCAGCGCTCCAGGACTCCGTCTACGTCGACGTCGGCTGGAAGTCAGAGCCACGCATCGCGCTCTTCCGTTCTGGCTCCTTCGACCCGAACGCCACCGGTGGCTTTGCTGCAGTGGAGGACGTCGCGGTCGCGCTCGAGGACTTCTCGACCTCGGCGCGGATGGTCGACCAGGCGCATGAGGAGAGCGAGGGCCCCTCGATCGAGGACGCGCCTGTCATCGTCGCCGGCGGCCGCGGGCTCGGCGGTCCCGAGAACTTCACGCTCGTGGAAGAACTCGCAAAAGCGCTCGGCGGCGCGGTCGGTGCGACGCGAGCGGTCGTCGACGCCGGCTGGTACCCGTATGCGACTCAGGTCGGCCAGACGGGAAAGACCGTGTCGCCGAAGCTCTACATCGCGTGCGGCATCTCGGGCGCGATCCAGCACAAGGTCGGCATGCAGGGCTCCGGGGTGATCGTCGCCATCAACAAGGACACGAATGCGCCCATCTTCGAGTTCTCGGATCTCGGCGTCGTCGGCGACGTGCACGAGGTCGTACCGAAGCTGACCGAGCTGGTCAAAGCTCGCAAGGCGTCATGACCAAGCCCGCAGATTTTCCGCCTCCGTTTCGAGCTGCGGACTACGTCGCCGCGCCGAGCGATCCGGAGGACGAACGCATAGAGGTCGGCGTCCTGATCGTGGGGGCCGGTCCCGCAGGGCTTGCGTGCGCAATTCGGCTCGGCCAGCTGCTGGATGCTGCGCCGGAGATCCGCGAGCGGCTGGGCGAGGTTCCGGTTGCGGTGTTGGAGAAGGGCAAGCAGGTCGGCTCGCATCTCCTCTCCGGCGCCGTCGTCAACCCGCGTGCGTTGCGCCGCCTGTTCAAGGGACGCAAGCGGATCGACGAGATGCCGTTTTACGGGCCCGTCGAGCACGAGTCGGTCTATTTCCTGACGAAGAACAACGCGCTGCGCATTCCCGCGCCGCCGACGATGAAGAACGAGGGCAATTACATCGCCTCGCTGTCTCGACTGGGCCGCTGGCTCGCCGAGCAGGCAGAGGAAGCCGGCGTGATGCTCCTGCCGGAGACGGCGGCGGAGAAGCTCCTCGTCTCGGACGGGAGGGCACGCGGTGTCAGGACCGGCGACAAGGGTCGCGGACGCGACGGTCAGCCGCTCGGCAACTTCGAGCCGGGCGCGGATCTGGTCGCGAAGGTCACGATCCTCGCCGAAGGGACGCAGGGACACCTCACCGGCGTCGCGCTCGACCGCTTTGGCCTCGCCGGCGAGAACCCGCAGGTCTGGGCGCTCGGAGTCAAAGAGGTCTGGAAGATCAAACGCCAGCTCAACCGCGTCATCCACACGATGGGCTGGCCGTTGCGTCCTGGAGCGAAGTTCAGAGAGTTCGGCGGCTCGTTCATCTACCCGATGGGCGAGGACATGCTGACGCTCGGGATGGTCGTCGGTCTCGACTACCGCGACGTCGAGCTCTCGGTGCACGACGTGCTGCAGGAGCTGAAGACGCATCGGCTCGTGCGCAAGCTGCTCGAAGGCGGCGAGCGTGTCGAATGGGGCGCCAAGACGATTCCCGAAGGCGGCTTCCTGGCGCTGCCGAAGCAGCTGCACGCCCCCGGGTTGCTGATCTGCGGCGACGGTGCCGGACTGGTGAACGTTCCGGCCCTGAAAGGCATCCATTACGCGATCGAGTCCGGCTCGCTCGCGGCCGAAGCCGCGTTCGCGGCTTTACAGCGAGGGCAGACGCCGGCGACTCCCGGCGCGCTCTCGGGGTACGACGACGCCCTCAAGAAGAGCTTCGTCTGGAAGGACCTCTACGAAGTGCGCAACATGCGTCCGGCCTTCGGCCGCGGGTTCCTCGTCGGCGGCGCGCTCGCAGGGGCGATGACGGCTACGAAGGGACGCTTCCCGCCGCGAGACCTCGAACTCGAACGGGATGTCGACATCGACCTGATCCGAGCCGACCGCGCGAAGAGCTACCCGGCGCCGGACGGCAAGCTCACCTTCGACAAGCTCTCGTCCGTCTTCGCGTCGGGGAACAAGACGCGCGACGACCAGCCGAACCACATCGTCATCCAGCGTGAGGTCACCCGAGACGTCGCAGAGCTCTGGGAGAGAATGTGCCCGGCCCACGTCTATGAAGCGACGGAAACCGGCGTCGACGTGACGCCGTCGAACTGCGTCCAATGCGGCGCGATCACCGCGAAAGGCGGCCGGCTGACCCCGCCAGAAGGCGGCAGCGGTCCCGAGTACAAGCTGACCTAGTCCCGAGGGCGCCGCTCCTCCCGACCGTACCGGTGCCAGGCACGGGAACGAAACTGTGACGTCACGCTGCCACTTCTAGCCCGAGATGCGACGCTCCTCCCGACCGTACCGGTGCCAGGCACGGGTACGAAACTGTGTCGTAACTCGGTAGAGAAAACCGCCGATCCCGGCAACGAGTAAGGACCACTATGCGCAGACGACTGACACTCTTGCTCGCCGCCGCGGCGCCCTTCGTGCTTGCGGGCTGCGGCAAGGGCAAGTACTAAACAGCGGCCTATATCCTGTAGAGAGCGCGATGAGGCTCGCGCCTAACCGCCCTCGAGGGCTGATGGCCTCTACCGAACGTCGAATGTCGAATGACGATCAGTGGAGGTCAGCGTGGATTCAGTCCAACTCGCAGCAGTCCTTGCCGCCGTAGTCCTCATCGCCAGCGTCGTATCGGTCGAGCTCGGCGTGACTGTGGCTTTGGTGGAGCTCACACTCGGTGTCGCGGCCGGCAACCTCTTTCACCTGCAAACGCAGGAGTGGCTCGACTTCATCGCCAAGTTCGGTTCGATCGTCCTCACGTTTCTCGCCGGAATGGAAGTCGATCCGACGTATATGCGCCGCCGCCTCGGAGCTTCGCTCGGCATCGGCGTGGTCTCGTTCATCGGTCCCTTCGTCGTTGCCTCGACCGCTGCCTATCTCGTCCTCGATTGGAGCACGCGCGCGTCCCTGATCGCCGGAACCGCGCTTTCGACGACGTCGCTCGCAGTTGTGTACGCAGTCCTTGTCGAGCGTGGGCTGACCGACACCAGCATCGGCAAGCTCCTGATGAGCGCGACATTCGTGACCGATCTCTGTACGGCGCTCGCCCTCTCGGCCATCTTCATCAAGCCGAACGTCTGGTTCCCGGTCTTCCTGGCCGTCTCGCTTTTGCTGATCGTTGTTCTGCCGCGCATCGCGCCATGGTTCTTCGGTCGCTATGGCGATCGCGTCATCGAACCGGAGATCAAGCTCGTCTTCCTCTGCCTCTTGGTCTTGATGGTCGTCGCGGACAAATCCAACGGGCATGCAGTGTTGCCAGCGTTCGTCCTCGGGCTCGTCATGAGCCGCCACTACCAGGAACACCGCGAGGAACAGAAGCGCCTGCGTGTCGTCGCGTTTGCTCTCCTGACGCCCTTCTTCTTCATCAAGGGCGGCATGAACGTGTCGCTCGGAGCGGTCGCCAGGAACCTTGGACTGCTCGCCGTTCTACTGGCCGCCAAAATGCTGCCCAAGATCGGGTTCGTCTATCCGCTGGCACGCCGCGCCGATCGGCGTCACGCGACGTTCACAACGCTACTGATGAGCACCGGGTTGACCTTCGGGACGATCTCGTCGCTGTACGGCCTGAACGCCGGGATCATCAACAAGACGCAATTCTCGTTGCTCGTCAGCGTCGTCGTCCTGTCAGCGGTTGTTCCCACCGCGGTTGCGGAACGCTGGTTCCTTCCGGACGCCGAACGCGAGCAACGGATCGACCGACGCCTGGCCTACGCAGAGAGCGAGGAGTACGTCTGAAGCCGCATCCGAAGTACGATCTGTCAATGGCCACGACGGGCTCGCTCATCTCCCTGGACGACGTCTATCGTGCACGCGAGCGCATCGGCGACCGGCTGCACCGCACGCCGCTGCTTCGCTCGGCCACGCTCTCCGACCAGGTCGGCGCCGACGTCCGCTTCAAGGCCGAGCTGTTCCAGCGCACCGGCTCCTTCAAGCCACGGGGCGTACTGAACAAGCTTGCGACGCTCACCGACGACGAGAAGAAGCGCGGGGTCATCTCGATCTCTGCGGGGAACCATGCGCAGGCGGTTGCCTACGCGTCGGCATCCCAGGGAATCGACGCGCTCGTCGTCATGTGGCAGACCGCCAGCCCGATGAAGATCGCCGCGGCGCGCGGCTACGGCGCGACGATCGACACCGAAGCCGCCGACATCCCGACTGCCTTCGAGCGGCTCGAGGAACTGATCGAGTCGACGGGCCGCACTCTCGTTCACCCGTACGACGATCCGTATGTGATGGCGGGGCAGGGAACCGTCGGCCTGGAGATGCTCGAGGATGCGCCCGACGCGGACATCGTGCTCGTCCAGGTCGGAGGCGGCGGGCTGGTCTCTGGCATCGCCACCGCCGTCAAGGCACTCAACTCAGAGGCGCGCGTGATTGCGGTGGAGCCGGAGCGCTCCCCGGCCCTGCACGAGAGTCTGAAGGCGGGCGAGCCGGTCACCGTCGAGGCGAAGTCGATCGCCGACGGACTCAACGGTCCGTATGCGGGCGCGAACTGCGTCCGTGTCTGCACGGAGCTCGGAGTCGAGTCGGTGCTCGTCACCGAGGACGCCCTGAAGGAGGCGTTCCACTTCATGTACGGCCGGATGAAGCTCGCCTGCGAGGTCGCCGGAGCTGCCACCGCTGCTGCTTTGCTGTCCGGAGCGTTCGTGCCAGAGCCGGGTCAAACCGTGGCCGCAGTCGTCTCCGGGGGCAACGTCGCCTCCGAAACAGCCGCTGCTATCCTGAATTCGAATGAAGCCTGAGATCCATCCCGAATACGTCCTCGCGACCGTGACGTGCTCCTGCGGGAACACGTTCGAGACGCGTTCAACGAAGCCCGAGCTCCACGTGGAGATCTGCTCCAACTGCCACCCGTTCTACACGGGCAAGCAGAAGCTGGTCGACACGGGCGGACGCGTCGAGCGCTTCCAGCGCCGGCTCGAAAAGGCCGGCGGCGCTAGCCGCGGCTAGCACCTAGTGGCGAACGTCGGGGGACAGGCCGTCCTGGAGGGCGTGATGATGCGCGGCGCATCGAATTGGGCCGTTGCCGTCCGTAAGCCCGACGGAGACATCGCCGAGGTCCACCAGCCGATCAAGTCGCCGATGGCCCGGCACTGGATCTTCCGGCTGCCGGTGATCCGCGGCGTCGTCGCGCTCGGCGAGTCGCTCGCGATCGGCTTTCGCGCGCTCGCCATCTCGGCGAATTACGCAGCTGTCGTCGAGGCGAAAGAGGGCGAGGAGGCCGAGGAAGTCAGCACCGAGTTGACGCGGACACAGTTGATCTTTGCGTTCGCGATCGCGATCGGCTTCGCGGTCCTGCTGTTCAAGGTTTCGCCGGCGCTGATCACCGACTGGATCGGGATCAAGCGGACGGGCTGGTTCGTGATCGTCGAAGGCGGCATTCGAGTGACGATCTTCGTCCTCTACCTGTCGCTGATCTCTCTGTTCCCGGATCTGCGGCGCGTCTTCCAGTACCACGCGGCGGAGCACAAGGCGATCAACGCCTACGAAGCCGGGGAGGAGCTGACGCCCGAGATCGTGCAGCGCCACAGCCTGATCCATCCCCGCTGCGGGACGGCGTTCCTGCTCTGGGTGATGGTGATCGCGATCTTCGTGTTCGCGTTCTTCGGGCGCCCTCACTGGTACTGGCTGATCGCGACGCGAATCCTTTTGCTGCCGGTGATCGCAGGAATCGCGTACGAGCTGATCCGCTTCGCGGGGAAGCACCAGAACAACCGGCTCCTGATGTCGCTGCTGGCACCAGGCATGTGGCTGCAGCGGCTCACGACGCGCGAGCCGTCTCTCGACCAGATCGAGGTCTCGATCCGCGCACTGAAGGAAGTTCTCTCGCTCGAGGCCAACGACCCGAACGCACGCAAGATCGAAGTGATGGCGTAGGCTCGCGCGCGCGTGTAACAGAAAGAGACGGAAGGGAGAAATCAGTGGCGACTGATCGCAAGGCCGAAGTGACGTGGCGCGGAGACCTGATGAGCGGCACCGGCCGGGTCGATTCCGTGACAAGCGGTGCGTTTGGCGGCCTGGACGTGAGCTGGACGGCTCGCTCTGAGGAGCCGAACGGCCTGACGAGCCCGGAAGAGCTGATCGCCGCCGCGCACGCGGCGTGTTTCTCGATGGCGTTTTCGAGCGGCCTGGCAAAAGAGGGTCATGCGCCGGAAGAGCTGAAGACCTCGGCCACCGTCACCTTCCAACCGGGTGAGGGGATCACGAAGATCGCGCTCGACGTCGCCGGGCGGGTGCCGGGAATGGACGAAGCCGCCTTCAAGCAAGCAGCGGAGGAGGCGAAGGAAAACTGCCCCGTCTCCAAGGCTCTCGCGGGCGTACCCGAAATCAGCCTCACCGCACGCCTCCAGGGCTAACCTAGGCCGGCGATGGCTGCCGGCATCGAACCACTGCTCGACGAGGTCGAGCGCTCGTACCGCGAGGCGCAGGAGCGCATGTCAGACCCTGCCGTCTACAACGACCACCGCGAGGTCGCCGACGCGGGCCGCAAGCTGAAGGAGCTCGAGGGCCCCTACCGGCTCGCCCAGCGCTGGCGCGAGGCGCGCGCCGATCTCGATGACGCCCTTGAAGACAGCGATCTGCGCGAGCTCGTGGCGGAGCTCCAGGAACGGCTGGCCTCACTCGAGGAGGAGCTGAAGGTCGCGCTCGTCGAGACCGACCCCGCAGACAGCAAAGACGTGATCATCGAGATCCGCCAGGGCGTCGGTGGGGACGAGGCCGCTCTGTGGGCCGCCGACCTCCACCGCGCCTTGACCCGGTACGCAGAGCGCCGCGGCTTCACCGTCGAACACCTCGGGTCGAGCCCGAACGAAGCCGGCGGCTACAAGGAGATCACGTTCGGGATCAAGGGAGACGGTGCCTACTCGGTGTTCAAGTGGGAGGGTGGCACGCATCGCGTCCAGCGTGTGCCAGACACGGAGTCGCAGGGGCGCGTCCACACGTCGACGGCCACCGTCGCGGTCATGCCCGAGGCCGAGGAGGTCGAGGTCGAGGTCGATCCGAACGACCTGAAGATCGACGTCTACCGCTCGACGGGCCCCGGCGGCCA
>WNEY01001099.1_pt1 | contig 18577 bp, 18 predicted proteins | sample 5400531 | NCBI WGS metagenome assembly WNEY01 (sample SAMN13153338, study PRJNA577476) | soil metagenome | isolation source: 200 cm saprolite under Douglas fir tree site 1 | place: USA:California | collected 2015-04-18
CTACCATATACTGACGGCGGCACGGGGAGCGACGCAAGGCCGCTCCCGGCCGCCGTTGCACAATCTCTCCGCGTCATTCCGGGGCCCGAGCGCAGCGAGGGAGCCCGGAATCCATACCCACAGGCCTGGGGTTATGGATTCCGGGTCCGGCCCTTCGGGCCGTCCCGGAATGACCGGTGTTGACCCTACTTCTTCATCTTCAGCGGGTCTTTAACCGCGTCGAAGGTGGCGAACTGGACGGTGTAGAGCTGGCCGTTCACCTTCTCGACCTTGCCGATATAGATGTTCTGGACGATGTCGCGCGTCTCCGGATCGATCGAGATCGGCCCGCGCGGGCTTTCCCATTTCATGCCCTTCATCGCACCGATCAGCGCGTCGCCGTCGGTCTTGCCGCCCGTCTTCTTGAGCGCCTCGTAGATCAGGTGCATGCCGTCGTAGCCGCCGAGCGAGATGAAGTTCGGGCGGTAGTTGTTGGCCTTCTCGAACGCGGCGACATAGTCCTTGTTGACCTGCGATTTGTGCGCCGCCGAGTAGATGCCGGCGGTGACCACACCGAGCATGGCATCGCCCATGCCGGGAAGGTCATTGTCGTCGACGATGTCGCCGGGGCCGATCAGCTTGATCCCGGCCTTGTCGAGCCCGCGTTCGGCGAACTGCTTGGCGAAGGTCCCGGCCTGCCCCGCCGGCACGAACACGAACAGCGTGTCCGGGTTGAGGTCGCGCGCGCGCTGCAGGAAGGGCGCGAAATCGGGATTGGCGAGCGGCACCTTGATGGTCTCGGCAACCTGCCCGCCGGCCTTGGTGAAGGCTTCGGTGAACACGGCGGCGGCTTCGGCGCCGGGCGCCCAATCGGACTGGACGATGACGACCTTCTTGGCGCCGTTCTTGGCGGCCCATTCCGCGATGATGCCGGATTGCTGGCCGAGGGTGAAGCTCGTGCGCACCATGTAGGGATTGTTCGGATTGATCACGCCCGAGGTGCCCGACACCGTCACCACGTTCGCGGTCTTGGATTGGGTCGACAGCGGTCCGATCGCCATGGCGCTCGGGGTGATGCCGGAGGCGATGACGGCGACCTTCTCATTGACGATCAGCTCCTGGGCGAGCCGCTTGGAGTTGTCGGGCACGCCGGCATCGTCCTTGACGATGACGTCGATCTTCTTGCCGGCGACGGTCGCGCCGTTCTTGTCCATGTAGGCCTTGACGCCGGCCTGCACCTGCTTGCCGACGGGCGCGAGCCCGCCGGTGAGCGGCAGCACGAGGCCGACCTTGGCGGTGTCCTGGGCGAAGGCGCCGGTGGACGCCAGCGCGCCCACCGCCGACGCAATTGCAGTGGTGAGATATCTGCGCAGCATGTTGTTTCCTCTCGGTTGGGATCGGTTTGGCGGCAATCTATACGGGAAAGAGCCGCGGGTCATGGCAGAAAAAATGGATTCGAAGGTTAATGCGACAAGGCGGCGCAGGCCGCAGAGCTCCTACGCGTGCGCCTTGCGCTGGGGATCGATGATCTGCTCGAGCTTGCCCAGCACGCGCATGCAGGGCAGCACCTGCGCCAGGCTGCCGATCGGCTCGCGCTTCTCCTTGATCGCGGCGATGAATTCGCGGTCCTCCAGCTCGATGCCGTCCATGGAGACGTCGACCTTGGACACGTCGATCTTGTTGTCCTTGCCGTCGCTGAGGTCGTCGTAGAACGCCTTGTAGGTCCCGTTGTCGCAGATGTAGCGGAAGAACGAGCCGAGCGGCCCGTCATTGTTGAACGACAGCGACAGCGTGAGGATCGCGCCCGACGGCACCTTGGCCACGATGCCCATGTCCATGGCGATGCCGAGCTGGGGATGGATCGGCCCCTGCACCGCGTAGCAATCGGAGATGGTCTCGCCGGCCTGATGCTGGAACAGGTCGATGGTGTGGGCGGCGTGGTGCCAGAGGAGATGGTCGGTCCAGCTGCGCGCGTTGCCCGCGGCGTTGATGTTCTTGCGCCGGAAGAAATAGGTCTGCACGTCCATCTGCTGGATCTTGAGCTCGCCCTTGGCGATGCGCTTGTGCACCCATTGATGGCTCGGATTGAAGCGGCGCACGTGTCCGCCCATGGCGGTGATGCCGGTTTCCTTGGCGATCTTGACCAGCGCCTCGGCGTCCTCGACGCTGTCGGTCACCGGGATTTCGACCAGCACGTGCTTGCCGGCCCGCATCACCTGCTCGCCCTGCCGGAAGTGCATCTTGGTGGGCGTGGTGAGGATGACCGCGTCGGCGCGCTTGATGCCCTCGCTGAGGTCGCCGGTGTGGTGCGGGATGCCGTATTTCTTGGCGACCTCGGCGGTGGCGTCCTGGTTGCCGCCGACGAGCGACGTCACCTGGACGTCGGGGATGCGCTTGAGGGCGTCGAGATGTTTCTGGCCGAAGGCACCTTGGCCGGCTACGCAAATCTTCATCGGCTTCCCTTGCTGACTTTACGCTGACTGACTTTGCGGGCGGCGGCCTGCCTGCCCTTGCTGGTACCCGCGCTCTTGCTCTTGCTGCCGAGGCTCTTCCCGGCGGCTTTGCGCCGGTTTTCGAGGATGATGTGCCCGACCGCGGTGTTCGACGCCGGCACGGTGTAGAAGCGGTAGACCTCGTCGACCTTGTCGTCGAGCGCGCCGCGCATGATCAGCCACATCACCATCTCGATGCCCTCGGCGCCTGCCTCGCGCATGTAGTCGAGGTGGGGGATGCGGGTGAGCTTCTTGGGATCCTTGCTGAGGTTGTCGAGGAAGGCCTTGTCCCATTTGCTGTTGATCAGCCCGGCGCGCGGGCCGCTGATCTGGTGCGAGAGCCCGCCGGTGCCGAAGATCACGACGTTGAGGTCTTCCGGATAGGACGCCACCGCCTTGCGGAGCGCCCGGCCGAGCATGTAGCAGCGATGCCCGGTGGGCGGCGGATACATGACCACGTTGACAGCAAGCGGAATGACCGGGCACGGCCATTCCTTCGGCTGCCCGAACAACAGGTTCATCGGCACGGTCAGGCCGTGGTCGACCTCCATCTTGTTGACGATGGTCAGGTCGAACTCGTCGAGAATGACGGATTGCGCAATGTGGGCGGCGAGCGCGGGATGGCCCTTGACCACCGGCACCGGGCGCGGGCCCCAGCCTTCGTCGGCGGGAGGGAATTCCGCCGCGCAGCCGAGCGCGAAGGTCGGGATCATCTCGACCGAGAACGCCGAGGCGTGGTCGTTGTAGACCACGATGGCGACGTCGGGCTTGGTCTTCGCCATCCATTCCTTGGATTTCACGAAGCCCGAGAACACCCGCTTCCAGTAGGGCTCCTCGGTCTTGCCGTTGTCGAGCGCCGCGCCGATGGCGGGCACATGCGACGAGCCAACACCTGCGATGATCTTTGCCACGGCTCACTTCCGCTTTGCTGGGGATTTGGATTTGGGTTTCGATTTCGACGCTTTAGGCCCTTTGGAAGCCTTGTCCTTGCCCGACCTGCTGCGATTGCCTTCGACCGACCGGCCGCCGCCGAGCATCATCGCCGCATAGTCCGGCTGGGTAGACCCCGTCATCAACGCGGCGAGATGCTGGAACGAGTGGCCGTCGGTCGCGCCGAGCTTGGCGGTGAAATAGATGTTGCCGCCGAGCTCCAGCATCCGGTTGTAGTCGCGCTTGAGGATCGCCTCCGTCTGCTCCGGCGTCAGCTTGAATTTCTTCAGATATTCCGCCTCGTTCGCCTTGAAGGCCTTGCGGTTGGCGTCCTTCATCAGCGACATGCAGAACATGTTGATGCCGTAGCCCTCGCGCGAGCGCTCGGCGTCGAACACGAAGGTGCCGGGGATATCATCGTAGTCCTGCTGCGTGCGTGCCATCGGCTGTCTCCGTTCACCCACCGCCCGGCGGCCCCCCACCGGACGCCCGATTCTGATTTCGGCCTGACATATATAGCGCAGAAGGCCTTGGCAACGTAGCGCTTCGTGCAGGCTTAAACGATTCTAAGTCCAGTACAGCTTCATCGGATTGTCGACCAGCAGCGCCTTTTGCAGCGCCGGGGTGGGCGCGATCCTCGGGATGTGGTCGACCAGCACACCCTCGTCGGGCGCTTCCTTCTTCATGTTGGGATGCGGCCAATCGGTGCCCCAGATGACGCGATCGGGGAATTTCTCCACCAGCGCCTTGCCGAAGGGCACCACGTCGTCATAGGGCGGTCCGGCAACCGTCATGCGTTCAGGGCAGGTCGCCTTGACCCAGAAATTCCGGTGCTGCTCCATCATCCGGTGGAAGCGCTGGTTCTCCGGGTGGTCGACGCCCTTCCTCACGTCCGGGGTGCCCATGTGATCGACCACGACCGTCGTGGGCAGCGCAGTGAAGAAGGATTCGAGCTCGGGCAAGTCGGGCATCTCGAAATAGATGACGATGTGCCAGCCGAGCGGGGCGATGCGTTTGGCAATACGCTCCAGCACCTCGCGCGGCGTGAAATCGACCAGCCGCTTGACGAAGTTGAAGCGCACGCCGCACACGCCGGCCCGGTCCATCCATTTGAGCTCGGCGTCGGTGACCTCCTCGCCGACGAAGGCCACGCCCTTGGCCTTGTTGCCGGAGGCATCGAGCGCATCGACCATCGCCCGGTTGTCCTTGCTGTGGCAGGAGGCCTGCACGATCACGTTCTTGTCGAAGCCGAGGTAATCACGGAGCGCAAACAGCTTCTCCTTGGGCGCGTCGCACGGGGTGTATTTGCGCTCGGGCGCGTAGGGAAACTTCGCTTCCGGGCCGAATACGTGGCAGTGCGCGTCGACGGCCCCCACCGGCGGGCGGTATTTCGGCTTCGACGGGTTGGGATGAAAGGGAATGTAGCCTGCGCTCATCGGCACGAAAGCGTCTCCTTCAAACTGGACTCAGCTGTAGGGTGGGCCATAAGGGCGTTTACGCCCGTCTTCGACGGGCTATGAGCGCGCGCTTGCGCGCCGTGCCCACGCGTTCCGGCTCGACTCACGTTGCTCGTTGACGCGTGGGCACGGCGCTACGCTCGAACGCGTGTTGGTTTGGCATTGCGCCAGGCGCCTTTGCCCACCCTACACACGCTCCAATGCAAGCGACACGCCCTGCCCGACCCCGACGCACATGGTGGCGAGCGCGCGGCTGCCGCCGCGCTTCTCCAGCCCGTGCAGCGCGGTGAGCGCGATGCGCGCGCCCGACATCCCGAGCGGGTGACCGAGCGCGATCGCGCCGCCGTGGGGATTGACGTGCTCGGCGTCGTCGGCGACGCCGAGCTGGCGCAGGCAGGCGAGCCCCTGCGACGCGAAGGCCTCGTTGATCTCGATCAGATCGAAATCGCCGATCTTGAAGCCGAGCCGCGCCATCAGCTTGCGGGTCGACGGCACCGGGCCGATGCCCATCACCCGCGGCGGCACCGCCGCCGAGGCCATGCCGAGCACGCGCCCGCGGGGGTTAAGCCCATGGCGCTTGGCCGCCTCCGCCGACGCGAGGATCACCGCGGCCGCGCCGTCGTTGACGCCCGACGCATTGCCCGCGGTGACGGTGCCGGGATTGCGCGCGAAGGGCTTGAGCTTGGCGAGCGCTTCGAGCGTGGTGTCGGGCCGCGGGTGCTCGTCCTTGTCGACGGTGACCGGCCCGGCCTTGCCGCCGGGCACCGCTACCGGAACGATCTCCTGCGCAAAATAGCCGGCCGCGATCGCCTTGCCCGCGCGCTGCTGCGAGCGCAAGGCAAATGCGTCCTGGTCGGCGCGCGAGACCTGGTATTCCTCGGCCACGTTCTCGCCGGTCTCGGCCATGGAGTCGACGCCGTACTGCGACTTCATCAGCGGATTGATGAAGCGCCAGCCCAGCGTGGTGTCGTGGATCTCGGCGCTGCGCTGGAACGCCTCCTGCGCCTTGCCCATGACGAGCGGCGCGCGCGTCATCGACTCCACCCCGCCGGCGATGGCGAAGTCGGTCTCGCCGCAGCGGATGGCGCGCGCGGCGTCGCCGATCGCGTTGAGGCCCGAGGCGCAGAGCCGGTTGACGGTGAGGCCGGGAACGCTGTCGGGGATGCCCGCCAGCAGCAGCGCCATGCGCGCCACGTTGCGGTTGTCCTCGCCGGCCTGATTGGCGCAGCCGAGCACGACCTCGTCGAGCGCCGCCCAGTCGACCTGCGGATTGCGCTCGAGGAGCGCCTTGAGCGGCACCGCGGCGAGGTCGTCGGTGCGCACCTTGGCGAGCGCGCCGCCGTAGCGCCCGATCGGGGTGCGCACCGCATCGCAGATGAAAACGTCGCGCGTGGGGGTCATGTCAAAGCCCGTTCCTCATCCTCGGTGTCGTCAGCCGAAGTCGAATTTATTCGACTTCGGCCACTTCATAAGTTGCCGAACTCGGGTAAACCCGAGTTCGGCTGCGCAAGCGGGGACCCATAACCACCGACTCTGGAATATGGGTCCCCGCTTGCGCGGGGACGACAGCACGGTGTGACGACAATAGCTGTGCCGGCCTTCATATAGCGCTTCTCACGCCGCTTCGCCGTGCGCCCGCACCGATCTCGGGTTTACCCGAGATCGGCATTATAGTGTGCAAGTCGGCTATAGCCGACTTGCAGTACGGGCATGCAGCTCGCGGAGAACGGACAATTCCTGATCGGTCGGCGCCGGCGTCGCCGTCACGTTCGCGGCGTAGCGCACCGGCCAGCCGGTATTGGCCGCGACCTGCTCGCGGGTGACGCCGGGATGGATCGAGGTGACGGTCATTTCCCTGGTGACGGGGTCGGGCTCGAAGATCGCGAGATCGGTGACCAGCTTGGTCGGGCCTTTGGTCTTGATGCCCATGCGCGCGCGCTGATCGCCGCCCTCGCCGTGCCCGAACGAGGTAACGAAGTCGAGCTTGTCGACGAAGCTGCGCGGCGCCTGGCGCATGATGATGAAGATTTCGCCGCAGGCGCTGGAGATTTCCGGCGCGCCGCCGCCGCCGGGCAGCCGCGTCTTCGGCTTGTTGTAGGGGCCGACCACGGTGGTGTTGAGGTTGGCGAAGCGGTCGATCTGGGCGCCGCCGAGGAAGCCGACGGTGAAGCGGCCGCCCTGCAGCCAGTAGCGGAACATCTCGACCACGGGAACGGTGGTGAGCGCGGTGTCGCACAGCTCGCCGTCGCCGATCGAGAGCGGCAGCACGTCGGGCTTGGTGGCGATGGTGCCGGACTCGTAGATGAGCGTGATGTCGGGCGCACGGGTCAGCCGCGCCAGGTTGCAGGCCGCCGACGGCATGCCGATGCCGACGAAGCAGATGTCGGTGTTGCGCAGCGCGCGCGCCGCGGCGATGGTCATCATTTCGTTGGCGTTGTGAGCCATGTTGTTTTACTCCGCAGCCGCAGACATGCGCGAGGAATGCACCGCGAAGGCCTCCGGTCCTTTGTCGAGCACGTTCACCTTCATCCAGGCCAGAAAGCTGTCGCGGTCGCGGGAAATCGCGTCCCACGCCTTGTAGTAGGCATTGTCCCGCTTGTAGTAGCCTTGCGCAAAGGATGGGTGCGCTCCGCCGGGCACGCAGGCAATCGCGCCCACGGTCCAGCTCGGCAGGATCACCGTGTTGGGGCTGCGCGCGCCGAAATCCTCGACGATCTCCTCGACCGTGACGATCGAGCGTTTGGCCGCCAGCACGGCCTCCTTCTGCACGCCGACGATGCCCTCGATCAGCACATTGCCGGCGCGGTCGGCCTTGAGCGCATGGATCACCGCGACGTCCGGCCGGATCGCCGGCACCGCGGCAAGCTCCTCGCCGGTGAAGGGGCACGTGACGTGCTTGATGTTGCGGTTCACCTTCGGCAGATCGACGCCGAGATAGCCGCGGAACACCGCGAACGGCAGCCCGGCCGCGCCCGCCTCGTAGGCGTTGGCCATGGCGGCGTGGGAATGCTCCTCGATCGCGATCGGCGCCGGCCAGCCGTTCTCGTAGGCATCGCGGAAGCGGTGCAACGAGCCAACGCCGGGATTGCCGACCCAGGAGAAGACCAGCTTGTCGGCGCAGCCCATGCCGATGAGCTGGTCGTAGATGAGATCCGGCGTCATCCGGATCAGCGTGAGGTGCCGGCGGCGCTGGCGAATGACCTCGTGTCCCGCCGCGAACGGGATGAGATGGGTGAACCCTTCCATGGCCACGGTATCGCCATCCCGGATGGTCGATTCCACGGCTTCGGCCAGCGAGAGGAAACGGGACATTCCGACTGTTCCCAATGATCGAAGTTTCATTTACGGGGCCTCATCCCTAGGGTCAAATGCCCGCTGGCAACCAAAAGGTAGACCCATGAGCCTGATCTCCAGCGAGCCCATCTTCCACGTCCATGCCGAGGTCGCCGACATCCGCCACTTCGGGCACACGCCCTACGGCGACCGCCGGGTGATCGACATCACCGGCGGCCGGGTCGATGGGCCCAAGCTCAAGGGCCGCATCCTGCCCGGCGCCGACTGGCAGATCGTGTGCCCGAACGGCACCGCCGACCTCACGGCGCGCTACGGCATCGAGACCGACGCGGGTGCGCGCATCCTGGTCAAGAGCGACGGCCTGCGGCACGGCCCGCCCGAGGTCCTCGCCGCGCTCGCCCGCGGCGAGCCGGTCGATGCCAACCGCTACTATTTTCGCACCGTCATGCGGTTCGAGGCCGCGGACCCCGCCGTCGATTGGCTCAACCGGATCATCGCGATCGCCCGCGGCGCGCGCGACAAGAACGCCGTGCGCCTCGACGTGTTCGAAGTGCTATGACAGGTAACCTGCTTGATGCAAACGGTATGCTTGACCCCGCTGACCAGAAATGTCACCGAACGCCTATCAGGCAATAGAGGATCGCCGTGAACGCGGCCAAAACAGCTAGCGGCTTCGATGTGCAATTGCCGCGGTCGCTCAAGGCCGAGCGCCGCGACGACATCGCCATTCTCTCGCTGGCGCGCGCGGAAAAACGCAACGCCATCGACGATCCGACCGTGTTCGGCATCGAGGCGTTCTTCACCGCCTTGCCGGAGGGGATCAAGGCCGTGGTGCTCAACGGCGAAGGCGAGCATTTCTGCGCCGGGCTCGATCTTTCCGAGCTGACCGAGCGCGATATCCCGCAGGGGATCGCGCATTCCCGCAGCTGGCACCGCGCCTTCGAGCGCATCGAGTTCGGCAAGGTGCCGGTGGTCGCCGTGCTGCACGGCGCCGTGGTCGGCGGCGGGCTCGAGATCGCGGCCGCGTGCCACGTGCGGGTGGCGGAACGCTCGGCCTATTACGCGCTGCCGGAGGGAAGCCGCGGCATTTTCGTCGGCGGCGGCGGCTCGGTGCGCCTGCCGCGCCTCATCGGCACCTCGCGCATGATGGACATGATGCTCACCGGCCGCATCTATGACGCCGAGGAAGGCCAGGCGATCGGGCTTTCCCATTACCTCGTCGCGCCCGGGGCCGGATTGGCCAAAGGCATCGAGCTCGCCCAACGCATCGCCGGCAATTCGCCGATCACCAATTTCGCCGTCACCCACGTGCTGCCCCGGATCGCCGAGTCCGACCCCGCCAGCGGCTATCTGACCGAAGCGCTGATCGCAGCGATCGCGCAAGGCGACGACGAGGCCAAGGCGCGGCTCAAGGCATTCCTGGAAAAGCGGGCGCCGAAGACGGTGCGCAATTGATGCCGTGACCATGTCGACACCCCTGAAAGAGCGTCGACCCATCACCGTCACACCCGTGCGGCCGGTCCGCCTCGGGCCGCGCGATGTGGTGATGAGCCGCAGGCCCGACGGCACCATCCACCTCGCCTCGCCGCATGCGCTCGGCCCCTACCCTGCCAAGCTGACCGAGCGGCTCGACCGTTGGGCCGCGGCCGCGCCCGAGCGGACCTTCCTGGCGCAGCGCGACGGCGCCGGCCTTTGGCGCAAGATCACCTATGCGCAAACGCTCAGCCAAGTCCGGCGCATCGGCGCGGCGCTGCTCGCGCGTGATCTATCGCCGGAGCGGCCGCTGGTGATCCTCTCCGGCAACGACATCGAGCATGCGCTCCTCGGCCTGGCCGCGATGTATGTCGGCATTCCCTATGCGCCGATCTCGCCGGCCTATGCGCTGATCTCGCACGACTTCGGCAAGCTCAAATACATCCTCGACCTGCTCACGCCCGGGCTCGTCTTCGCCGCCGACGGCGCCGCCTTCCGCCGCGCCATCGAGACCGCGGTGCCGCCGAACGTGGCCGTGGTGGTCGCGCGTAATCCGATCCCGAGCCGGCCGATGGCGCTGTTCGACAGCTTGCTGGCGGGACCTTCGACCGCGAGCGTCGAGGCGGCGCACGCCGCGGTCAGCCCCGACACCATCGCCAAATTGCTGTTCACCTCGGGCTCGACCGGTACGCCCAAGGCCGTGATCAACACCCAGCGCATGTGGTGCTCGAACCAGGCGATGATCCTTTCGCAGCTCGCCTACTTCGCCGACGAGCCGCCGGTGATCGTCGACTGGTCGCCGTGGCATCACACTGCCGGGGGCAACCACAATTTCGGCTTCGTGCTCTACAACGGCGGCACCTTCTACATCGACGAGGGCAAGCCGGCGCCGGGCGCGATCGAGACCACCGTCCAAAACCTGCGCGAGGTCGCGACCAACTGGTACTTCACGGTGCCGAAGGGCTACGAGGCGCTCATCCCCTACTTTCGCGCCGACGCGCAGCTGCGCCAGACGTTTTTCAGCCGGCTCAAGGTGCTCTGGTTCGCGGGCGCGGCGCTGTCGCAATCGGCGTTCGACGAGATGCAGGAGCTCGCATTGGCGACCGTCGGCGAGCGCATCATGTTCCTGACCGGGCTCGGCTCGACCGAGACCGCGCCGATGGCGCTCGGGCGCATGTGGCAGAGCAAGGATTCGACCAATATGGGCGTGCCGGCGCCGGGGGTGGAGCTCAAGCTCGTTCCGACCGACGGCAAGCTCGAGGCGCGGCTGCGCGGACCCAACATCATGCCGGGCTACTGGCGCCAGAGCGAGCTCACCGCGGCGGCCTTCGACGAGGAAGGCTTCTACAAGCTCGGCGACGCGGTCAAGTTCCAGGACCCGGCCGATCCGGGCGAGGGCCTGCTCTTCGACGGCCGCATCGCCGAGGACTTCAAGCTCTCGACCGGAACCTGGGTCAATGTCGGCCCGCTGCGGGCGCGGCTGCTCACGCGGCTCGAGCCCTACGCGCGCGACGTCGTCATCGCCGGAGCGGATCGCAACGAGATCGGCGCACTGATCTTTCCCAATATCGACGCCTGCCGCAGGCTCGCCGCCGACGCCGCGACCGACGTCACGGCCGATGCCCGCGTGCTCGGCGAGCTCCGCGCGCGGCTCAACGCGTTCGCGAGCACCAGCACAGGAAGCTCAACGCGCGTCTGCCGCGCCATCCTGCTCGCCGAGCCGCCGTCGCTCGATGCCGGCGAGATGACGGACAAGGGCTCGATCAACCAGCGCGCGGTGCTCGGCCGCCGCGCCGACCTCGTAACCGAGCTCTACGCGGCCGAGCCATCGCCGCGCGTGCTCGTGATCGACAAGAGGACATGACCATGGCCAACAAGAAAGCCGGGCTCACCGCGAGCTGGAGCGACATTTGGCTGCTCAACGGCGTGCGCACGCCGTTTGCCGACTATAACGGCGCGCTGGCGTCGGTCTCGCCGACCGATCTCGGCATCAAGGCGGCGCGCGCAGTCTTCGCCCGCGCGGGCGTGTCGCCGCAGGACGTGGGCGCCGTCATCACCGGCTCCATGGCGCAGGCGAGCTTCGACACCTACTGCCTGCCGCGCCATGTCGGGCTCTATTCCGACGTCCCGATCGAGGTGCCGGCGCACATGGTGCAGCGGGTGTGCGGCACCGGCATCGAGGTGCTGATGCAGGCCGCCGACTGCATCAGCCACAAGGACATCGAGCTTGCGCTCTGCGTCGGCGCCGAATCCATGAGCCGCAATCCGGTCGCGTCCTACACGATGCGCGGCTTCCGCATGGGCGCGGTCGACTTCAAGGATTTCCTGTGGGAGGCGCTGCTCGATCCGTCGGCCAACGTGACCATGGGCGACACCGCGGAGAACCTCGCGCGGCAATACCAGATCACCCGGCCGGAGGTCGACGCCTTCGCCGCCAAGAGCTTCGAGCGGGCGATCGCGGCGCAGCAGTCGGGCTTCCTCGCCGGCGAGATCGCGCCGGTGAAGACCGAGACGTTCGAGCGCGCCGGCTACCAGCCGCGCGGGCTCAAGCTCAGGGGCGCCAAGGAGCTCGCCACCGACACCCATGTGCGCCCCTCGCCGATCGACGCGCTCGCCGCCATCCGCCCGGCCTTCGGCGGGGTGCAGACCGGCGGCAACTCCTCGGCCATCGTCGACGGCGCGGCGGCGGCGCTGGTCGCTTCGTCCGGCTACGTCAAGACCGCGGGCAAGGCGCCGCTCGCGCGCATCGTGGCCGGCGCGACCGTCGGCGTGCCGCCGGAGATCATGGGCATCGGCCCGGTGCCGGCGATCAAGGCGGTGCTAGCGCGCGCCGGCCTCGAGCTCCCCGACATCGACCGCTTCGAGATCAACGAGGCGTTCGGCGCGCAGGTCATGGCCTGCGCGCGCGAGCTCGGCCTCGACGAGGGCAAGCTCAACGTCAACGGCGGCGCGATCGCGATCGGGCACCCGCTGGGCGCCACCGGGGTGCGGCTCGCGATCACGCTGGCGCGCGAGCTCAAGCGCGCCAAGCTGCGCTACGGCATCGCCTCGGCCTGCATCGGCGGCGGGCAGGGCATCGCGCTCCTGGTCGAGAACCCGGATGCGTCTTCGCCCGCCGCACGGACGAGCTGACATGGACATGAAAGGACACGCCGCGATCGTCACCGGCGGCGCTTCGGGGCTGGGCGCGGCAACCGCAAGCGATCTCGCCCGCGTCGGGGTCAAGGTCGCCTGCCTCGACATCAATCTCGACGGCGCCCGCGCGGTGGCGGACAAGATCGGCGGGATTGCCGTGCGTTGCGACGTCACCAGCCCCGACGAGGCCGCGGCGGCGCTCGCGCAAGCGCGCGAGCGGCACGGCGCGGCGCGCATTTTGATCAATTGCGCCGGCATCGGGCCGGCCAAGCGCATCGTCGGGCGCGACGGGCCGATGCCGCTCCCCGACTTCGCGCAGGTCATCAACGTCAACCTGATCGGCACGTTCAACATGATGCGGCTCGCGGCCGCCGACATGCAAAGCCTCAGCCCGCTGGCCGACGGCGAGCGCGGCGTCATCATCTCGGCCGCCTCGGTCGCCGCCTTCGAAGGGCAGATCGGCCAAGCCGCCTATGCCGCCTCCAAGGGCGGCGTCGCCGCGCTGGTGATGCCGGCAGCGCGCGAATTCGCGCAGTTCGGCATCCGGGTCAACGCCATCGCGCCCGGCATCTTCCACACGCCCATGCTGATGGCGCTGCCGGAGGAGGCGCAGAAGAGCCTCGCCGCGGCGGTGCCGTTCCCCAAGCTGCTGGGGCGCCCGGAGCAGTTCGCGGCGCTGGTGCATCACATTATCGAGAACACCTACATCAACGGCGAGGTGATCCGCCTCGACGGCGCGCTGCGCATGGCGCCGCGCTGAACGATCCCCGAGGAATCCCGCGATGCTCGTCAACAGCCGCGTCGTCCGCATCGAGTGGGGCGATTGCGACCCGGCCGGGATCGTCTACTACCCCCGCTATTTCGCGTTTTTCGACGCCAGCACCTCGGCGCTGATCGAGCGCGCGCTCGGCATGACCAAGCACGACTACCTCAAGGCCTATGATTTTTCCGGGCATCCGCTGGTCAACGCCCATTCCCGCTTCATCATTCCCACCCGCTTCGGCGACGACGTGACGATCGAGACCTCGCTCGCGGAATTGCGCCGCTCGAGCTTCGACGTGCGCCACCGCCTGCTCAAACACGGCGCGCTCGCGGTCGAGGGCTTCGAGACCCGGGTGTGGGTGCAAGGCGACGCGGTCAACGGGAAGATGAGGAGCGCGCCGATTCCGCAGGATGTGATCGATCGGCTGTCGCGGGGGTAGCCGGCGCGGCCACGCCGTCTTCGACCAGGGTCGCATCGGCCGCGAATGCCGCAAGCGCGCGCTCGGGGTCCTCGGCCCAGGTGGCGACCGAAAGCGGGCCACAGACCAGCATGAAGTAGTCGTATCCCATCTTGGACGGCTCGCGCCGGTCGTTCGCCATGATGAACTGATAGTGCAGTCGGAAAAAATCGAAGCGGATCCGCCGATACAGCTCCTCCGACAGCACGTCGCGAAAACGCACCTGCCAGACCAGCGGATTGCAGCGTTCGCCGCCGATGGGAATGCCGATCCCTTCGATCGGATCGAAATCCCAGAAATTCAGGACGTCCTTGCGAGATTGCGCATCGATCCACAGGATCGATCGCTCGACCGCAAGCCTGGCGAACACCGCCCGCAGCTTCACCGCCCTAGGATGCAGCGCCGCGCCGGGCGCGATCGAGCCGAGCGTCAACAGCACCACCGGCGGTCCGCGCCGGCCGACGTCGGGATCGAGCTCGAGCGCGCGCGCCATGACCGCCGGCGCCAGCGCGCCGCCGCCGCTGTGGCCGATCACGACGATCTCGTCGGCATCGTTCGCGCGCACGGCGGCGACGATACGCTGCGCGCAGGCTTCGATCGGGGCGTCGAAGCAAGTCGCTTCGCCGCGCGCAAACGCGCAGAGATAGGGCCAGTGACTGTTGATCTGGATGGCGAACCACCGGTTGGCGAGCGGCTCGAGTGCGCGGAAGATCGCGAGCGCCGCGACCGCGCCGACGAGAAATCCGGCGACAGCGGGCCAATCGAGAGTGCGCGTCACTGCCAGGGCCGCGAGCGCGCCGCCGCCGATCGACAGCGCGAGCCACCAGATCAGCAGCATCTGGAAATGGATCAGGACGAGCCCGAACTCCCAGGAGGCCCGCAGCACCCGAAAGATCGCGCCGCTGACGAGATAGTCGAACGCCCAGCCGAGCGAGCGCGGAATCTGCCGCAGCAACGGCTGCGCCATGTTGGCGCGGATGATGTGCTCCTGCCGGAGGAAATCGTAGCGGATCGCGACTTGCCAGTTTGGCGCCGCGGCCTCCACGTCCCAGTGCGCGAAATCCTGCGAATCGAGCGCGAGCTTGCCGAGCCGCGCCTCGAGCGGCCAGATCTTGAGGAAGCGCTTCCAGCCGCGCTCGAACAGGCCGTAATAGCCCTCCGCGCCCTGCGGGTCATAGCCCTCGACATAGATGACGTGCCGCCGCCGGATCAAAGCGTGCGCCGTTGAGCCATCAATCACGCGAGCCATCCGCCGCGACCGCTTCGACCACGGTCATCGCGGGATGATCGGTCGGGATCGTTCGATTGAGACGGAGGCCGGCTTTTGCGAACAATCCGCCATATTCCTCGACCGTGCGCTCGCGCCCGCCGCACAGCACCATCACCTGCAGGTCGAGCCAGCGGCCGGGACCGGGGCTGTCGTCGGACGGCAGCGGCGCTTCGAGCACCAACACGCGGGCATCGGGCTTCATGGCGCGCCGCACGTGGCCGAGGATGCGGACGCAGTCCGGGTCGTCGTAATCGTGCATGAGGTGGCGAATGAGATAGACGTCGCCGCCTTCCGGCGCCGGCGTCGCGAACACGTCGCCGGCGACGAAGCTGACGCCGGGCAGCGGCCCGCCGTCTCCGCGCTTGGCCGCGGCGATCGCCTCCGGCATGTCGAACAGCGTCCCGCGCCGGTTCGGATAGGCGGCGAGCACCGCCGACAACAGCGAGCCGTTGCCGCCGCCGACGTCGACCACGTGATCGAACTGCGAGAAATCGTAGGCGGCGACGATCGCCGGCGTCTCCGGGCCGTGCACCTCGAGCATCATGCGGTTGAAGCGCCGGGCCTCGTCGGGATGCTCGCCGAGCCAGGCGAAGAACGGCCGGCCCTTGAGCGCCTCGAAGCCGGTGCGGTCGCCGGCGAGCGCGTCGTCGAGATGCACCCACATGTCGGCGAAGTAGTCGTTGAGGTAGATCGCGGTGGTCCTGGTGTTGCTGGGCGAATGCGAGCCGAGCAGACGGCCGAGCGGGGTCAGCGCAAAATGCCCGCGCGCGGTCTCGGTCACGATCCCCACGGTCGAGAGCGCGCGCAACAGCCGATAGAGGCGATCCGCGGCGAGCCCGCGCGCTGCGGCGATGGCAACGTGGTCGGCGGCACCCTCCTCCATCACATCGGCGAGGCCGAGGCGCGCAAAGCTTCCGACTGCCCGGGTCACCCACAGGCTGCTCAGCAGTTGCAACATCTTCTTGTGCAGCAGCGCCGGACTGACGTCGGCTGTTTTACCGCTCTTAATGTCCGCCATCACACTTCCACTGGAGACTTTGGCCGCCGGGCGAGCGCCCCGCATAGACCAATTCGGCAGTCGGCGCCAGGGACGCATCTGCCGCCGCGATGATTGTGCTGACAGAGCCCGCGAACGTCACTTTACAGTACCTCTCACTTGGGGCTGAATGGAACCAAAGGCCGACCAACGGCCCATCCGAAACCAGGAGGAAATAATGCCGTTGCGTCGATCCAAACTTCATTTTGCGACGTTACTTGCTTCCGCCGCGGGCTTGCTCATTGGGGCATCCGCGGCGCTCGCGCAAGACAAGACCTTCGACCTCAAGCTGTCGCACTGGGTACCGCCGACCCATCCGCTGCAGAAGGCGATGGAGGAATGGGGCGCCTCGGTCGAGAAGGCGTCGAACGGGACGATCAAGTCCAAGGTCTTCCCGTCGCAGCAGCTCGGCAAGGCTTTCGACCATTACGACATGGCGCGCGACGGCATCGCCGACTTCACCTATGTCAATCCCGGCTATCAGCCCGGCCGCTTCCCCATCATCTCCGCCGGCGAGCTGCCGTTCCTGGTCGGCGACGCCAAAGGCGGCATCAGGGCGGTCGACAGCTGGTACCGCAAGTACGCCGCGACCGAGATGAAGGACGTGAAGTACTGCTTCTCCTTCATCCTCGATCCGCTGTCATGGCATTCCAGCAAGAAGAAAATCCTGGTGCCGGGCGACATCAAGGGCATGAAGGTGCGGCCGCCGCAGGCGACGGTGGCGGCCTGGGTGACGCTGCTCGGCGGCACCAACGTGCAGGCGAGCGCGACCGAGGTGCGCGACATTTTGGAGAAAGGCGTCGCGGAAGCGGTCGTTTTCCCCTGGGGCTCGGTGCCGCTGCTCGGCGTCGACAAGGTCACCAAGTATCACATGGACGCGCCGCTCAACACCGTGACGTTCCAGTGGCTGATGAGCCCGAAGACCTACGCGGCCATGTCGCCGGCGCAGAAGAAAGTGATCGACGATCACTGCACCACCGAATGGGCCGGCAAGTTCGCCGATCCATGGGCGGACTTCGAGCACGCCGGCCTCGCCAAGGTGAAGGCCGAGCCCGGCCACGAGGTCTATTCGATCACCGACGCGCAGCTCAACGAATGGAAGAAATCCGCCGAGCCGCTGGAGAAGCAGTGGACCGACAACGTCCGCAAGGCCGGCGGCGATCCCGACGCCATCATGAAGGAGCTCAAGGAGAAGCTCGCCCAGTACAAGGCGGCGTATTGATCGGCGTCATCGGCGACCGACGACGCAATCGCATCGACGGCGGCGGAGCTTCCGCCGCCGTCATCGCGATCGGTTTCATGCGTGAGAGGGCAACCGCGTGAAAATCCGCTTCATGGATCGTTTCATCGATTCCATCGAGTTCCTGGCCGCGCTGTTCGTCGGCATCGTCGCCGCCGACGTCTTCGTCTCGGTCCTGCTGCGCTACTTCTTCAGCGTCTCGATCCCGGACAGCTACGATTTCGGCCGCCTGCTGCTGGGCGTGCTGATCTTCTGGGGCATCGGCGCGACCTCCTATCGCGGCACCCACATCACCGTCGATCTGCTCTACGCCAATGTCGGGCCGAAGTATCAGCGTGCGATGGACGTGTTCGCGACGCTCGTCCTCCTATTCGTGGTCACGGTGCAGACTTGGACGCTCTACGACAAGGTCTGGACCACGCGCGCCGACAACGTGCTCACCTTCGACCTTCGGCTTCCCACCTGGCCGTTCTTTCTGCTGGCGTGGATCGGCGACGTCTCGGCGGTCATTTTGATCGCAGCGCGTACCTATCGCCTGATCTTCCACCCGGAGCTGCTGAGCCGGCCGGAGCAGATCAAACCGGTGGAATGAGATCGCCTCGATGAGCCCCGACGCCATCGCCATCCTCGGTTTCGTCGTCCTGTTCGTGCTGATGCTGCTGCGCGTGCCGGTGGGCATGGCAATGGGACTGGTGGGGGTGAGCGGCTTTGCCTATCTCGTCGGCGGCGCGGCCGCTTTGAAGAACGTCGGCCACACCACCATGCGGACGGTGACCGACTACAACTTCGCGGTCGTTCCGCTGTTCCTGCTGATGGGGGCGTTCGCCACCACCTCCGGCATGAGCCGCGAGCTGTTCCGCGGCGCGAACGCGTTCGTCGGTCACCTCAAGGGCGGGCTCGGCATCGCAACCATCGCGGCCTGCGGCGGCTTTGCGGCGATCTGCGGCTCGTCGGTCGCGACCGCGGCGACGTTCTCGAAGGTCGCCTATCCCGAGATGCGCTCCTACGGCTATCCGCAATCCTTCGCCACCGGGGTCATCGCCGCCGGCGG
>WNEY01002036.1_pt1 | contig 18551 bp, 22 predicted proteins | sample 5400531 | NCBI WGS metagenome assembly WNEY01 (sample SAMN13153338, study PRJNA577476) | soil metagenome | isolation source: 200 cm saprolite under Douglas fir tree site 1 | place: USA:California | collected 2015-04-18
TGCTCGCCCGTTTTGCCGACCAGAATATTGAGCCAGTAGGGGGATCCGCTGAGCTTGCTGGCAAACTGCTCAAGTCCGACATTCTACTCTGGCGGCAGGTCTTGGAAAACAAACCGAGGTGACTGAGGCTAGGTGCGTGTGAGCCCAAGGCTCCGCTCGAGCAGGATCCCATTTGCCGGAGGCGTGCCGGGCGACTTCGACCGGCTCCGGTTCCGCCGGTGATGAGAACGGTCCGCTTGTGATTGGTCATGGGTGTTCTCCGATCTTGGGTTTGATCTGCCGGCCGTTGCGAGCGAATGCACCTCTCCCGTTCTCCAGTTGACCTGAAGCCGTGTCCGACGCTGGTTGTGAGGGGCGCTCGCAACTATGGCCGCTACGAGCGATGGGATTGTTATATCGCATTGCAGCGACGCGGCATGTGAGCTAGTTCACATTTCGCTGCGCCGCAGGGCACGGAGCGGCATTTACGGTGGCGGATTACCGATTTTCTCGGCGGGCGTCGTAGCGCCCCGAACCCGAAGCTCGCGCACCTTGTGCGGAAATGCGATCGCGAGCTTCGGGTTCAAAGGGGCACTGGAATCATAGAGTTGCTGGCGGCGCAAAGCGCCTCATGTGTCGGTGTCGCCCGCTGACATCCCCGCTCGGAATTGCAGCCATTCTTCCCAGCATTGCTCCGGGTCGACGTCCCGGTAGCCGCGCTTTTCCTCCATCGCGGCCTTCACCGAGGCCCGCAGCATCATGCAGACCGCGTTATCCCTGATGGCGATGACCTGGTCGCGCGTGAGTGGGGAGCCTTTCAGTTTCTCCGCGTTGAGCAACAGTGCAACAAGCGCGGGTATGAAAACCGGAATGACGGGATCCTCGGTGCTCAATTCTGCGCTCCTTCCAGATGTGCTTAGAGATTGACCGCGCGCCGATCACCGGGGATAGCCAATCTCCTCGATGTCCTCCGCGAGATCGGCCAAGTCGACGGTGTCGTTGATCGCTTGCACGAGATCATTGGTCAGAGGGTCATGGGCGTAGACGCTCGCGATCGCCGCGGGATCCATGGTCCGTTCATAGTTCGTCTCCGCCCATGCCTGATAGGTTCGAGGATTGCCGTCCAGCATCGCAAGGAGCTTGGCCGAGCCGTCGGGGTCCGGCGTGTCCGGGAACGAGATCGTCCCGCGCCGCCAAGCGCTGTCGCTGCGTTCGCGCCAAATGCAGAAGGTCGTCTCGGCCATCACGAACGCCGGCTCCGTCAGGAATGCAGCGAACGAGGCGGGGACGCTCTCCAAGATGCCCGGCCAAATCTTGGACGGCCGCGTGCGCCACGGCGACATCGGGCTCTCGTGGGCGAAGCCTTTGAAGAACGATCCGGGCGCGCCGAACACGCAGAACCAGCCATCGCCCGACCCGTCCCGCATCGATGCCATCTGCTCGCCCGCATCCCATCTGCTGTTGAACGAGTAGGTCCGGTACTCCCACTCCGGCGAGAGGATCGCGTCGAGCATCGCCAGCGCTTGCGCGAGCTTCTTCAGCTCCTCGATCCCGGGGAGGGGCGAGAGGTCTCGGGTCGAGATCACGGACTCGTCTCCTCGGAAAAATGATCTACCCTTGTGTGAACCCCGCCTCCACGCGGGAAAAGTCGCGTTCGGCGAGCGCGTCGGAGGATATGAAAAAATAGATGGAATCGGAATCGGCAATATTGAAGTTCATCGCCCGATTCGAGTCGATGCGCAACAGCAGCCGCCATCGGGCCGCCTCGGCGCTGATCTCCTCGCGATGGTCGAACAGCCAGCGCAGCTTTGCCTCGTCGATGGTCTTGCGGCGCTCCGCGGCAAGGCTGGGGTGAGAGCGCGCCAGCACGGCGTGGTATTCCTCCATGCTGTCCCAATAGTCCTGATATTCGTATCCGCCGCGGCCGACGCGGTGGAAGTAGAGCTTGCGGTAGAAATCCGTGTCGTTGTAAGGGGCGGCAAAACCGAAGAGCTGGCCGATCTCGTCGTCGCTTCCGCGTTCCGCAAGGATGCACGCGAGCTCGCTGATATCGCCGTCGGGCGCGATTTCCGCGACCGCGCGCCTGAACTGCCGCGAATGGAGCGGCAGGCTGACGCTCGCTTCGAACCGGATGAAGACCGGATTGGTCAATCCGATGTCGGGAAAGGCGAGCGCATCCGCCGCGGGTGGTTTGGCACGCATCAGCCGCTCTCCGGCGGGGGCCAGCAGCGTCTTGACGCCGACGGGTTCCGCCGCGGTGAAGAGATACGTGGTGAAGACCGACAAAACACCCTCGCGCGGCAAATCCGGTGCGTCGATCCGCTGCGCCAGATCGGCGAAGTCGAGCTGCGCGAAGAAATTGCCGATGCGGCCGTCTTCGTCGCGCGGCCACGTCACGTCGTTGGGAAGGTCCGGCACGCCTCCGAACCGCGTGGCGCCCGGGGGCGCGTCCTTCGCATCGCCGTCGGCTAGGATGCGGAAACACGTCGTGGCGCTGGCAAGTATGAAATCCTTGGCCGCGGCCAGGCCGGCCTCGTCGATGGCGTCCTCGATGAACGCCCGCTCTGAAGCCGGTAGTGCCATGACGTGCGTTCCGTGCTGCAAGCGCGATCATCCGCACCATCATGATGGTGCATGTGCTGTGTCAAATCCGTGACGCCACGTGCGTCGCCTCGGCGCGCGATGTTGTGAACGGCGCATTCGTGCTGTGCATGGTAGTCTCCGCAACGGGAGGATCGCATGTGGATCCGTATCGCCGCTGTCGCGCTGCTGCTGGCGCCTACTTTCGCGACTTCCGCCGTCGCGGCCGACGAAGATGTCGTTGTCGGCATCCTGGAGAACCTGTCGCCGGAACGGGCAACGGGGCTGCGACGCTCGTATGGCAGCGGCGCGGCGGCCGACGTTCGGGTCGCATTTGCGAAGCGGGCCGGTCGCTGGGAGGCCTTCAAGAGCGACGTCGGCGATCTCGATCAGCTCGAGACGGCGTCCCAGGACTTTCCGCGTAAAGTCGCCTGGACGATTACCTTCGACGGCAAGCCGCGCGGCCAGCTCGAGAGCGCCTCGCCGAATCGATGGCTGGCCTATCGCGACATCGGTATCCAGGTGATTACGTCCGCCGGCAAGGTTCCTCGCCTCGGAAATCGGCCGCTGGTTCTCGCCTCGCAAGGCGATGTGCGCGATCCGGAGCAATGGCGCCGGGCCAAGTTGGACGACCCCGACCTTCGGCGGGGGCGCGCGCATTTCCGGACGCAGGTCAAGACGGAGGATGCGAGCCTCGGTTTCGAGGATCGCGATGTGCAGCCGGTCAAAGCCTATCGGTCGAAGGCGGGCAAGGTGCTGTTCGCCCTCGCCATCCGCGGCAGGAAGTCGCCAGCCGACGAAGTGCCGAGTGCGGCCTGGAGCCTGCACTGGTTCGTCGCGGACAATGCGGATTCGATCAGGTTCCTTGGCAGCGAGCTCGACCTGATCGACGCGGGGGACTACGACCGTGACGGCCGGTCCGAGGTTATCTTCGTGAAGGCGAGCTACAACGCCAACGGCTACATTCTGTTCTTTGACAACTTTCGCCAATCGGCCCAATTCGTCTGGAGCGATCATTAGAGCATTTTCAGGAAAAGTGGGAACCGGTTTTCCGTCCGAAAATGCGACAAACGTAAGAAAGCTAGTCGCGCATCTTGTCAGCTCAGGCGACGCTTCAATTGCTCGATCTGGGTTGACCATCCGGCGGCGTCCCCGGGAGCGGCGGTGGTAGCCCATAACTCCGCGACCTCCGAAGAATCCACGATCGTCACCCGTTCGATTGCCGCGCGCGCCTGAGCGAGCAGCTCCGGGGCTGCAATGCCGGTGTTCGCCGCCGCCCAATGGCGCAGCGCCGGCGGAATGTCCCGGCACGGCTGACCTCGCGCCGCCGCGAGAACTTCGGCCGCGGCGAGGGCGTAGCTGCCCAGATCGCGCTCGAGGTAATCCTCGACTGCCACCGCCGCCTCGAATGCTTCGCGCAGCGACTGCTCGGACGGAGCATGCTCGAAGTCGACGGCCCAATCCATCGCATCGTCGTTCTCGAATACGCCGAGCCCCCACGCGCCCATGATCGATCCTTCCGAAAGGCCTTTGCCAACAGTTCGACGAGCGGGCAGCACAACGGACCGCGCGTCACCATCGCCTCACCAGGAGCAGTGCGGCCGCAGCGCCTGCAATGCGGTATCGAGCCCGGCGATTTCGAAAACGGTGCTGGTCGGCTCCGCGCCGGGGAACGTCATTGTCAGTGACAACTTCCGCCTGCCACGCAGGGATTGTACGAAGGCGACCTTGTCGTCAGGTGAGATTACGATGCCTCCACTTTTCCATGTCGCGTCGACGGGGTTACCCTCGTCGAGGCGATAGATCACCGCGACCGCGGCCGTCGGCACCTCGAAATTGAGATTGATGAAGAACTTGGACTGCCCCTCCACGCATTGAATACTGAGCAGAGGCAGGGCCTGGGCATCGTATGCGTTCGTCGGCGCCGGGTTCTTGACCCGAATGCTCCCTTGCAGCCAGAGGGCAATCTGGCTTTTGCCGGTCGGGTGGGCTTGATCGTAGTCGATCAGCTCCCACCGCCCGGCAACGACTTGTGCCGCGGCCGCGAACCCGAGGCACGCGAGCGCGAACCCTCCAAGCGACGAAAGCTTTTGGCTGATGCCCGACATCGGCGTCCCCGACCCGCGATCGGTCTAGAGCGCGCGTTTGCAAATGGCAATCGGCCCGGAAGCTCGCTTGCCGAGCTCCGTGTGGATGCGGCGTCCCCTGTTACCGCTCGTTCGACGCGATCTCGGTGATCAGCTTCTTGAGGATGGCCTCGCCGAACGTCTCGTAGTCCTTGGCGGGGACCATGAAGGCGCCGGGGCCGCCGATCACGCTGTCGTAGTAGTAGCGGTCGAGATCGGGCTCGAGCGCGAGGATCGGCAAGCCGTTGATGCCGATGCCGGCGGCAACCGCCTCGTCGCGTGCGAGCGTCACTGGACGGCCTCGATTGTTGGAGCCGTCGCCGGACACATCGATCACCCGCCGCGACGCCCGAAACGGGCTCTTGGGAAACAGTGTGGTCGCATAGTCGATGGCGCCGCTGATCGAGGTGCCGCCGCCGAACAGCTGACGCGGGGCGCGCTCGATCGCGGCGGCGAAAGTGGCCGCGCTCTCCTCGTCGCCGACCAGCGACCATCCCACCACCTGCACCTGCAGCATCGGCCCGGTCCACTGAATCATCGTGACCGCGATCGCCTGGTTGGGGCCGGAGCGGATGGCCTGCAGCACGCGCGCGTGGCGGAACGCCGCGACATAGCCGCGCTTCTGCAGCTCGAAGCGATATTGATCGACGCTACCGGAGGCATCGACCGCGAGCACGAGCTGCAGGTCGGCGGCGGTTTGCGCCGCGGCGGGGTGGGCGCCTAGGCCCGCGCTCGCCGCCGTCGCGATGGCGACGATGAGAGCGCTCAGTCGCATGGAGCCACCCTTAGATGCGCTGCAGCGTGCACTCGGTCTCGATCGGGATTTTCGGATCGGTGCTCGGCGTCGAACGGCGGATCACCCGGAGCTGCTTGTAGCCCTGCTTGTCGCAGGTGACCTCGACGTCCTTGGGGTCGACCTCCTTGCCGAAGCCGGGGACCTTGTAAGTCCCGAGGAGATCAGTGCGCGTAACGACGCCGCCGCGATTCTTGACCCCGACGGTGACCTTGGCGTCGGGAACGGTGGCGCCGTTGGCGTCGCGCACGAAGCCGAAATAGGACGGCCCTTCCTCTTCGCTGTTGTCGTCGTCGTCCCCGAACCCGGCGCCGCCCGCAAAGGCCGCCATCGAAAACGCGCACGTCAGTGCGACGGCCACTGCCGCGATCCGTCGCGGACGCCGAACCGGGAATTTCATCCAGTCCTCCCGTCAAACAACGTTGCGGCGCATCCCTGCGCCGCAGCCACTGAGAATATCTTACCTCGCAAAGTAGGGGGTGAGATAGTAGCCCAGGACCGCCAGCGACCCGATCGGGACGACCCATACCCAGCCGGGCCAGACACGCTGCGTCCAGCGCCTCGGGGCGAGCAGCGCCAGCGCCCCCGCGCCCGCCGCCGCCGCGATCACCGACCACAGCCGATCCTTGAGGAATTCGAGCTCGACCGTCGCCTTGTCGTAGACCACGAGCGCAAGCGTGTAGACCACCAGATAGAGCACGGCCAACGCGGCGCCGAAGATGAACCCGCGCTGCAGCCACCGCTCGGGGACGACGGTGGCGATCAGCGCCACGACCACCGCGCCGATCAGCGCGGTCGCCATCCAGCCGTACCAGTACATCGCCGGGCCTCTTCCGGGCGGCTGGTACAGCGGGCCGACGTCGCCAGTCACCGGATGGTAGGTGAGGAGAGGGAGGTTCACCTCCGTGCAAACCGCGTAGATCGTTGCACAGGCGACGACGAAGGCGATCGTGAAGATCGCAATCTTGTTGGTCGCGATCATGATCCCATTCCCCGGGCGTTGTTGGCGATATGGCCGATCAGGAAATTGGCCCAGATGATGACGGCCAGCAACAGGGTCACCTGCCTGCGCGCGGCGGCATAGTCCTCGGAGAGCGGCTTCCTCCAGAACGCCCAGTACGCCGGCAGCAGGATGAGCCCCATGGTGGCGATGTGCTCCTTCATCTCGAACACGCCCACGGTCTTGAAGAACCGCAATTGCTCGAGCGCGAGCCGCGAGGTGAAGCGGTACTGCGTGTAGATCCACGCTCCCAGGATGAAAGTGATCACGTAGAGAACGATGATCGCCGTCACGTAGGACGTGCTGGGCACGGCGCGGAAGCGTGCGACGAATGAGCCGGCCGCCGCGCGCACCGGCAGCCAGAGCGCGACCGCCTGGTGCGTGACCGCCCCGAGCAGCGCGACCGCCAACAAGCTGTGGATGATGAGCAGCGTGGTCCAAAAAGCCATTGCTTTCCCCCTTGTTGTTCGGCCGGGGGGGGCTTGCTCATGCGCCCGGCCGCGCGCTCCCGCGCGCCGAAACCGAACGGCATCATGTCGTGTGGTTCTCGCCCCTGCGGCCGTCTTTGCGCGTCATCCCTGTTGTTTTAGCGCATCCTAGCTCGATCCATAATCATCCGCAATTTTCAATAAACATGTCATGCGGCGTGGATCGTCACGTTTCGCGCATGGGAACAACAACTTGGAATGGTTCAAGAAAAGATGATCGTGGCTGTCCTTAAATCATGAAATGATGCGTCATGCGCTCCGCCCGGCAATCAGCGGTTCGACTGCTGCAGCTGATGATGGTCGCGTCGGTCGTATTGCCGGCCGTGCTGTTCGCCTTCGCATCGTGGCTGAGCTGGCGCCATGAGCACGCGCTCGCCGACGACCGCATCGATCGATCGCTCGACATCGTGCGCGAGCATGCGCTCAAGGTCTTTCAGACCGGAGAACGCGCCATTGCCGAGGTCGAGGAAGTCATCCGCGGGATGTCGGACGACGCGATCGTTGCCGACCAGCCGCGTCTGTCCGAGCGCCTGAAGCAGATCGTCGATGCGACGCCGCAGTTCCAGGCGATCGTGGTGATCGACCGCCACGGCAAGCCGCTGGCGTCGAGCGCGCTCCGAATGATTGCAAGCGACGTCAGCGCGGCGGACCGAGCCTATTTTCGCGCGCATCTCGCCGGCGCCGAGGGCACGCTGGTCAGCGAGGCTTTGGCGCCGCGCTGGGGCGCGTTCTCCAACCACTTCTTCAATCTCTCGCGGCGCCGGCCATCGGCCGACGGGGCGTTCAACGGCGTCGTCTCGGTCGCCGTCCTGCCGCGCTATTTCGAGGAATTCTACGCGTTGATCGGACATGGCTCGGGCAGCCTCTACGCCTTGGTTCGCGCCGACGGCATGTTCCTCGCGCGCTATCCGGCACAACGCGACCGTTCGCGCCCGCTCGATGCTTCGAGCGCGCTGCGCGTCGCGATCGCCCAGGGGCTCGAGCGCGCGCTCTACACGGTTCCGCAATCCCAGATCGACGGGGTGGAGCGGCGGACCGGTTACCGCAAGCTGGCGGGCTTTCCGGTCTATGTCGTGGCCGCGATCGAAAGCTCCGCGATCCGGGCCGAGTGGTTCACGACCATGGCGAGCCACCTGATCTTCGGCTTGCCGGCGACGGCGTTCATCCTGGTCATCATCGGCGTCGCGCTCAAGCGCACGCAGCGGCTCCATGCCGAAGCCGAGCGCCGGGAGGCCGCCGAGGTGGCGTTGCGGCAGGCCCAGCGGCTGGAGGCGATCGGACAACTGACCGGCGGCGTGGCGCACGACTTCAACAACCTCTTGATGATCGTGAGCGGCAGCGTGCAGCGCCTGCGCCGCGAATTGACCGAGGAAAAGCATATCCGCCTGCTCGACATGATCACCAACGCGACCGATCGCGGCGAAAGTCTGACCCGACAGTTGCTGGCGTTTTCGCGCCGGCAGACGCTCACGCCCGTCGTCATCGATCTCGCCAAACGGCTCCCCGAGCTCAAGGACATGCTGAGCCGCTCGCTGCGCGGCGATATCACCGCCGCGGTGGTGGTTCCCGACACGAGCTGTGCGGTCAAGGTCGATCCGAGCGAGCTCGAACTGGCGCTGCTCAATCTCGCGGTGAATGCCCGCGATGCCATGCCCAACGGCGGCGCGCTCACCATTACCGCCAAGCCGGTCGTGCTCGACGGCAAGGAGGTGGAGGAGGGGTTGAGCGGCGATTTCGTGGCCATCAGCGTGACCGACACGGGCAGCGGCATTCCCGCCGACGTCCTGCCGCACGTGTTCGAGCCGTTCTTCACCACCAAGGACGTCGGCAAGGGCACGGGACTGGGATTGAGCCAGGTCTACGGCTTCGCCAAGCAGTCCGGCGGCACCGCGACCATCACCAGCAGGGTGCTGCGCGGCACGGCGATCACCCTCTACCTGCCGCGCACGCAGGAGCTGCCGGCGCCGTCGATCGCGCAGGCGGCGCCCGAGGCGGCGCCGCAACGTTCCGGCACGGTGCTGGTGGTGGAGGACAATCCCGAGGTCGCGGAGGTCGCGGCCGCCTATTTCCAGCAGCTCGGATATACCGTCGAGCAGGTGGCCACCGCGCAGGCGGCGCTGGACCTGCTCGGCCGCGATCCCAGGATCGACCTCGTGTTCTCCGACATCCTGATGCCCGGCGGCGTGAACGGGCTCGAGCTCGGCCACGCCATTCGCCGGCAATATCCCGCGGTCGACGTGCTGCTGGCGACCGGCTACAGCAACAGCGCGCGCGACGCCGTGCGCCAGCGCTTCGTCGTGCTGCAGAAGCCGTTCGACCTCGCCGCGCTCGAGGCGGCGCTGCGTGACGCACACCGATGGAAGGCCGAGCCCAAGCCGGTCGAGCCGGCGTCGGGGTAGGTCCCAATTTCGCCAACTCTTCGTGTCATGCTTCGCGTGAGGGTGCTCGTCCACGTCGAGGCGAGGGATATCGGTGTTGAAGCGTCGCGTAGCGGCCGTCTGCGTCACCATCGTCGCCGCATCGATCGGCGGCGGCGCGTCGGCGCAAAATTGCGACGACCGCTTCCCGTGGACCTGCGAGCGATACGGCGGTCCGCCTCCGCCGTCGTACTACCGGCCGGGACCGCCGTTTCCGCCGCGGGACCCCTACGGGCAGCCGTCCCCCTATGCGCAGCCCCCTTACGCGCAGCCGCCGTATGCGCAGCCGTCGCCCTATGCCCAGCCGCCGGAGGCGCCGCCCCGGCCCCCCATTATGCGCAGCATCGATCCTGCGCTTCGAGGTCAGTACGCGGCGCTCTATGCGCGGGTGGACGACGAGCCGTTTCCCATCCCGGCCGTGAAGCTCGGCGACATCGATCCGGAGTTTCTGCGCAAGCCCCTGCTGTTTCCCACCAACGAGCCCGCCGGCACGATCATCATCGATGCGCAGAATCACTTCCTCTATTTCGTGCAGGGCGGCGGACGGGCGATCCGTTACGGCGTCGGGGTCGGGCGCCAGGGCTTCGGCTGGTCGGGAGAGGCCACCGTCCACGACAAGCAGGAATGGCCGGACTGGTACCCGCCCAAGGAGATGCTGGCGCGCCAGCCCGAGCTGCGGCGGCAGGTGACCGAGCTGCAGAGCGGCATCGGCGTGCCGGGCGGCCCGCGCAACCCGCTCGGCGCCCGCGCCATGTATCTATGGCAAGGCAACAAGGATACGCTCTACCGCATCCACGGCACGGTCGAGCCGTGGACCATCGGCCAGAGCGTCTCGTCCGGCTGCATCCGCATGATCAACCAGGATGTCATCGACCTCTATCAACGCGTCCCGGTCGGAGCGCGGGTCGTGGTGCTTGCCGCGCGCTCCTGAACCTGCCATATCGGCGCGGCCCATCTGAAAATCTTCATATGAAAATCTCCATACTGGACGACTATCACGACACGCTGCGCACGCTTGCCTGCTTCGGCAAGCTCGCAGGACACGATGTCACGATCTGGAACGATCATGTGCAAGACGTCGACGCGCTCGCCGCGCGCCTGCGCGACACCGAGGTCTTGGTGCTGATCCGCGAGCGCACGCAGATCCGCGCGCCGCTGCTCGAGCGGCTGCCCAATCTGAAGCTCATCAGCCAGCGCAGCGTCTATCCGCACATCGACATCGATGCCTGCACCCGATTGGGTGTGATCGTATCGTCGAGCCTGCACCTTGATACCCCGTCATTCGCCACCGCGGAGCTCACCTGGGGACTGGTGCTCGCGGCCATGCGGCAGATTCCCCAGCAGATGTCCTCGCTGAAGGCGGGCACGTGGCAGATCGGGGTGGGCACGACGTTGCGTGACAAGACGCTCGGCATCTACGGCTACGGCCGGATCGGCAGCGTGCTTGCCGGCTACGGCCGGGCGTTCGGCATGAAGGTCTTGGTCTGGGCGCGCGAGGCGTCGCTGGCGAAGGCGCGGGCGGACGGCTATCCGGTCGCCCGCAGCAAGGAGAGCTTTTTCGAGGAGTGCGACGTCATCTCGCTGCACATGCGGCTAGTCGCGGCCACGCGCGGCATCGTGCGCGCCGAAGATCTCGCTCGCATGAAGCCCACCGCGCTCCTCGTCAATACCAGCCGCGCTCCGCTGATCGAGCCCGGCGCGCTGGTCGCTGCGCTGCGCGCGGGACGTCCCGGGATGGCGGCGATCGACGTGTTCGAGGAGGAGCCGGTGCTCGAGCGCGGCCATCCGCTGCTCGGCATGGACAACGTCGTGTGCACGCCGCATATCGGCTACGTATCGCGGGACGAATACGAAGTTCAGTTCACCGACATCTTCGATCAGATCATCGCCTACGCCGCCGGTCGGCCGACCAACGTCGTCAATCCGGCAGTGCTCGAGACGGCGAGCAAGCGGCGCGCCTGATCAGGCCGCGGTGCGCTGCCAGTCGCGCAGCAGCCGCTGCAGCCTTTCTTCGATGTCGCAGCCTGGGTCGCCCGGCTGTCCGGGCTCGTGAGCGGCGGCGGTCGCGCGCGTTGCGGCCACGACGGGCTTGCGGACGATATCGGCCTGCCGGGGCGGCGTGACCGTTCTGGCGAAGGCAGGCGAGGCGTGCTCGCGGGACCGGGGCCCATTGGCCGGCGCCCCCAATTGATCGTGGCGATCGGATCGCACGCGCGCCCGACGCGCGGAACGCCGAACCAATCTCTCCGCGATCAAGGCGGCGAGTGCCAGCGCGCCGGCGAGCGACGCCAGCAGAAACTCGATCCTGATCGCCGGTTCCGACTCGGATGAGACGGCCGAGACATCGGCCGCGGCCGGGCTCGGCCGAACCGAAGACGTATCGTCCTGCGTCTGCGGCGGCGAAGGCGCATCGGCATTGCTTGGCGAGGATGGGCTGGAAACCACCGGTGCCTTGTCATTGCTGCTGGCGGCCTCGGCGAACGCAACTTCGGCCGCCGTAACCTGGTTCGTCGTGACCTTGACCGCCGCGACCCTGACGTTTGCAGCTTGAGCGGGGCCGACTTGAGCCTGAGCCGAGGCGACTTGAACCGGAGCGACTTCGGCGGGTCCATCCACAGTCGCCGGCGCGTCCGGCTTCGCGGCCGGCTGCGGTTGATGCGACGCGGCCTGGCGCGTGCGCAGCTTCGTGTCCGCGGGACCTAGAAACCAACAGCGACGGTTGTTGGCGCGATCCAGGCGGTAGTACCAGTGGCTGCCCTCCGGCGCTTCGGAGGCGTGCTTGGTGACGCACTCATCCGCTGCAACGCCCGGCCGGGCCGTCAAGGCAACAGCCGCGAGAAGAATGACGAGGATGGCCGGCACGAACGGCGTCATTCGTTGTGGCATGTGTCCCTCCGTCAGCGTGTCCATCAATTTCGCCCCGTACCCCAATGGATCCACACGCGACTGATTTCACAGCTGATTTGGGCTGCAGTGGGCCACGAATGCGACAATCCAACGGATATGCATCATCGAGCGCACTCCACTACCGGTGGAGCGGGAACGCACAGGATGATGTTACCGAAGCGACGGGGCGTCACCGTCTCAGTATGTCGATCGTCCGCCGGACAGGTCGAACACCGCGCCGGTGCTGAACGAGCATTCTTCCGTCGTCATCCACGCGACCAGCGCGGCGATCTCGGACGCCTGTCCGAAGCGGCCGAGCGGAATCTTCGCCAGCATGTAGTCGATGTGCGCCTGCGACATTTGCGCGAACAGCGGCGTGCGCACCGCCGCGGGCGTAACGCAGTTCACGCGAATCTCGGTGTCGGCGAGCTCCTTGCCGAGCGACTTGGTCAGCGCGATGACCGCCGCCTTGCTTGCGCTATACGCAGATGCGTTCGGGTTCCCGTCCTTGCCGGCGACCGAGGCGATGTTGACGATCCGTCCGTAGTTGCGCGCGCGCATCAGCGGAACGACGGCGTGGCAACAGTTGAAGACGCCGTGCACGTTGACCGCGAACACCCGGCCCCACGCGTCGACCGGATAGTCCCACAGCGTCGTGTTCGGCCCGGTGATGCCCGCATTGTTGATCAGGATGTCGATTGCGGGGACCAGCTCGAGCGTCTTGTGCGTCGCTCGCGTGACCGACGCCGGATCGCTGACGTCGGCAATGGCGCAGTGGCCCGCGAGCGCCGCGGCGGCCGCGCGGCCCGCCTTCTCGTCCACATCCCAGATCGTCACGCCGGCGCCCGAGGCGGCCAGTCGTTCGGCGATGGCCAGGCCCAGCCCGGAAGCGCCCCCGGTCACCACGGCGTGCCGGCCCTTCAGATCGAGCTGATTCATGGGCTTCCCCCTCCCGATTCCAAACGACTCGTTAGCTCCGCATGGTCATCTTTCTGTGATCAAATACACGATCTCCGGTGAGCGCGCCGCCTGAGATCGCGCGGCTTATGTCCGATGGCCGACATTTGTTGGGCCCCGGACCAACGGAACATCTGCATTGCTTCGGCGTTGCGGTAGGTCAGGTTCAACGGGGGGCCTCGCCCCGATGGGGAATTCAGGCCGGTATCGGCGCTACGCCGCGGAGTGCTTGGAAATGGCGAGCGTCGTCCAGGACGCGCAAATCCGGGCGACGCTGCTGCTGATGGCGCAGGCCTGGTTTCGTCTGGCCGACCAAAAGACTCCCGGCCTGCAAGACGCGCAGGACGACCATACCCGGCCGGACGACCATCCCCGTTAGGCGGAGCGCGAAGGTCTGTCGCAGTCGTCCTCCTCCGCCAGCTTCTCCCAGGCCTCGGCCATCTCCAGCAGGATTTTCCGGTGCCGCTCCGTCTCGACATTTTTAGCGAGACGTCTGCATTCCTCGGCAAACCGTCGGTATTCGGTTGACGTTTCCATGGGGGGCTAACCCCCCGCGCCACAAGGCCGTTCCTAATGCATGGAGGCCATGCGGCGGGAACCCGCGTCCGGGAGTTTTCCCTGATCTGTCGGTACCGACGGCCGTCAGATCAGCGGAATCTTCGCGTCGGTGATCACCTTCTTCCACTTGGCGACGTCGGCCTTGATGTAGGCGGCAAATTCGGCCGACGACATGCCGCTGGGTTCGAGGCCCAGCGCCAGCAACTTTTCGTTCACGTCGGGCAGAAGGATGATGCGGGCAATTTCCTTCTGCAGCAGGTCGACGATCGGCTTAGGCGTGGCGGCGGGCACCAGCACGCCCTGCATCGTCTCCGCCTCCTGGCCCTTGATGCCGAGCTCGTCGAGCGTGGGCACGTCGGGCAGCGCCGGCGAGCGCGTCAGGGCGGTGACCGCGAGCGCGCGCAGCTTGCCGGCCTTCACCAGCTCCGTCGCCGGCGGGATCGCCTGAAAGCAGATCGGCGTGTGCCCGGCCACGACCGACTGGATCGACGGACCGCCGCCCGCGAACGGCGCGAGCGCGAAATCGAGCCCGAAGGTCAGCTTGAACAGCTCGCTCGAAAGATGCGGCGTTGTCCCGATGCCGGGAGAGGCGAAGGTATACTTTCCCGGATTGGCCTTGAGGTGGTCGACCAGCTCCTTCACCGTCTTCGCCGGAATGCTGGGGTTCACGAACAGCCCGTTGGGCGAGCCGGCGGCCTTGGTGACGGGCGCGAAGTCCTTGTCGGGCTCGTAGGGGGCCTTGGCGTAAAGTGACGGATTGACGGTGTAGCTCGAGGACGCGATCAGGATAGTGTAGCCGTCGCCCGGCGCCCGCGCCACCGCGCCCATGCCGAGGTTGCCGCCGGCGCCCGCCATGGTCGGGATATCCCGGGCTCTGCGCGTAGCCGGTGCCGGCAAGGAGGAGCCCCGCGCAGCCTGCAAGCCCGCGGGCGATCACGTTGATGGCTTTCATGGGCGTACCCCTGGTTATCGGGTGCCGAGGCTGACGGTGGCGCCCGGCCCCCGCACGATAACCCATTCCCGAACCCGGGAGTTGGACCTTGGCGTCGCGGGGCCGGATCATGCGGCTCGGCGGAGCGCAGTCACCTCGATCTCGATCTTCATGCGCGGGTCGGACAAGCCGGCTTGCATCATCGTCGCGGCAGGCCTCACGTTGCCGAGGTACTCCTTCAGCACCGGCCAACACGGCTCGAAGTCCTCGCGCCTGTGCAAGATGTAGCGGACGCGTACGATGTCGGCGATCGAGCCTCCGGCTTGGTCCAAGGCGGCCACGATATTGCGCATGGCCTGCCGGCACTGATCGACGACGTCGTCGGAAATCGTCATCGTCGCGTAGTCGAATCCGGTCGTGCCGGAAACGAAAATCCAATCGCCGTCGACGACCGCGCGTGAATAGCCGACGTCCGCTTCGAATTTGGAGCCGGACGACACGAGTTTTCTTGCCATGGATGGTCCCGACCGAACTAACAGCGCCGGAAATTTAAGCTGGATCGTTCGAGTGCGGCAACCCGGTGCTGGTTGCGGCAATTGGCCGTCATAAGACGGACACCCCGGCCGCTACGGGGCCTGCGGCCGGGGTGCGCATCGAGCCGAATCGGGGGCGGCTCGATTGCAAACGGCGCCGGGGATGCAGATACCGAGGTCGAAGCGCGCGACGCTCGGCGGCGCAACCTTCGTCAGCCGGCAATCCGGCGCCACCACGGGAGCCGCTCGCGCTTGACGTTATCGAGCTGTTGCCGGAGCTGATCCCCGGCCTGCCGGATGAGCGCTTCGATCTGCGCTTCGATGTCCGCGTCGTCGGAAACCTGAGATCGCTGTGCAGCGTCGCCGTCGGCGCCGTGTTCCGCCACAGGCGGATAGACGCGGTGAAGCTCGTCAGGCTCGACGTGCCATTCGCCGCGCTCGTCTTTGATGCCGGCGATCTTGCCGTCTTCGATCGCGCTCAAGATCGTCGTTGCGTTCGTACCGGTCGCTGCCGCGGCCGCCGCGATGGTATAGGACATGCGTCGCCTATCGCTGATTTGAATATGCGCGCGACACTGCTCCGCAATCGTTGCCGAACGGTTTAAGAGCGCGGCGTTCTCGCGCTTGCGACGATCAGAATTTTTCTGCTGCGGTCCTGGGTTACCCGCGGACGTGGCAGGTTACCGTCGTGATCGCTGCCGACGAATTTTTCTCGTGCCAAATGTCGCGACCGACAATACGCGCCTATCCCCGCCGCGTGAGCGCATGGCAGCATCGACGCGGCGATCGGAGAGCAGGTCGACTGATGTGCATTGTAGTCGACTGATGTGCATTGTAATTGCCGCGGCCGTTGCGTGCTCAACCCGGAACGGCAGTTGTCCACAATAAAGTCGCGCGCGGCGAGGCTTGTGTAACGTACCGGCGGCGAGCCTTGTGTATGCCAATTCTCCTCACCTTCCGCGGCGATTCGAACGTGCGAGGGATGCGCCGTCATGGATTTGACGATCGTAGCCTATGCAACGCTTGCTCTGTCTCTATTCGTGTCTGCAATCAAGATGGGCGGTTTCATTCTGAACGCCGATCCTCGCTCGATCGTCAATGCAGGGCGCTGGGCTCTGGCCGTCCTTCCGATTCTCGCGCTCGCGGGCTTGCTTTGGCTCACGATGAGCGGCCGCTCGACGGCGGCGATGCTGCTGGCGGCCTTCCTGCTTCCGGTTCTCGTGCAGGCGGCGCCGCGTTGGCGCGTGTTGTTCGGACCGTTCGGATCCATGCGAAGCGGCCTTCACCCCTTCGCCTCCGATCTTGGCGGAGCCGTCGTACCGGTCGACGGCTCGACGCCGCGGCCGCCGCCGGACCCGGAGCTCGTGGCGCGGTCCATTGCCGTCTTGCAGGCCTATCTCGAGCAGGCCCGCCCGCAAATTTCCGCGCCAGCCGGATCGCAAATCGAGCACAGGCCCGTCGCGGTGCGGAGCGCGCCGGTCAACGGCGGCAACGGGCACATGCCCATATCGACGCACATGTCGACGCAGGAGGCATTCGCGGTGCTGGGACTTGCGCCTACGACAAGCCCACGGGAAGTCAAGGAGGCGCACTGCCGCCTCGCGCAAATGGTCGATCCGGAATCCGGCGGTTCCCACTACCTGCTCACGAAGATCGATGAGGCCAGGGATGTTCTTCTTGGCGACTAGGCGAGGCCGGCACGATCAATGGCTGCTGATCCGCTTGGCTGCGCAGAACGTCGGTCGCTGTCGGCTGCGCGCCATCCTTCTCGGCGTGGCCGTGATGCTCGGCGTCGGCATCGCTTTCGCCAGCTTCGTTGCCGGCTGGGCGTTGCGGGACGGCATCGCCAGAAGCTTCTCGCGCATGGGCGCCGACCTCGTCGTCGTTCCGAGCGCGACGCTCGTCAATATCACGTCGAGCCTGCTCACGGTGCAGCCGACGGACGAGACGTTGCCCGCCGATCTCGCGAAGCGCATTGCAGGTATTCCGGGCGTGGCGCAAATCGCGCCGCAGCGTATCGTCCCGGCGCTGGTGGAGGGGCGCGGCGTCAATCTCGTCGCGTTCGATCCGGCGCAGGACTTTTCGGTGCTGCCCTGGCTGGAGCAGCACGTGGGCGGTCCGGTCGACGGCTTGATCGCAGGCGGCGGTCTCGCTGCTTCGCTCGGCGCAACGCTCAGCGTTTGCGGCATGCCGCTACCGGTTTACGGTCGTCTCGCGAAGACCGGCGTCGGCCCATTCGATGAATCTTATTTCCTCACCTTCGACGCGCTGGCCGAGGTCGTTTCGTTCTGTCGCGGGTCGCCGAGCAATCGGGCGGTGAAGACGGGGAACAGTCCGCGGTCGCCGATCGCCGCCATGAGCCATGCCGACGTCTGCTCGCCCGACCTGCGGCTCGATCGCGTTTCGGCCTACCTGTTGCAGCTCTCGCCCGGCGCGAAGGCGGAAGAGATGAAGTTTGCGCTGAGCCGGCTCCCCGGCCTCAAGGTGGTCGATGGCAACGGCGTGCTCACCTCGTCACGGCAGGCGTTGAGCGCGCTCTTCATCGGCATTGCCGCGTTCACCGCGTTCCAGCTCGTCGCGTTGCTGATCCTGGTCTCGCTGTTGTTCTCCGCGATCGTGCAGGAACGCTACCGCGAGGTCGGCCTGCTGCGCGCGATGGGAGCGCGGCCCGACCAGGTGATGACGATGATCCTCGCGGAGGCGGCCATCGTCACCGGCCTCGGCGGCGTCGCCGGCCTCGGCTTCGGCGTGGCCGTGTTGCTGATTTTCGCCCGCTCGCTCGGCTTCTACTTCGGCCTGCTGGGGGTTCCGTTCTCCTGGCCGCCGCTCGCGATCCTGCAGGCCGGCGCTCTGGTGGCGATCGCGTTCTCCGCGATCCTCGGACTTGTCGGCGCCTTGCTGCCGGCGTGGCGGGCGCGTCGCATGGCGCCCTACGAGCTCATCGCGGCGGAGGGGCGTTGACGTGACCCTATCGGCGCACGCACTCTGCAAGCGATACGGGACGTCGCCGGGATATGACGCGGTGCGCGGCGCGAGCCTCGAGCTGGAATCCGGCGAGTTTGTCTCGATCGTCGGCCGCTCCGGCTCGGGCAAGTCGACGCTCCTTGCGATGTTGGGCGCCCTGACTAGGCCGTCGCAGGGCGAGCTGCTGCTCGACGGCACCGACGTCTGGGCGCTGCCCGAGAGCGAGCTTGCACGCTTGCGCGCTCGCCACGTCGGGTTCGTCTTTCAGATCCCGAGCCTTCTCTCGAACCTGACGGCGGTGGACAACGTCGCCGTTCCCGCGCTGCTCGGCCGCACCAT
>WNEY01001100.1_pt1 | contig 18543 bp, 19 predicted proteins | sample 5400531 | NCBI WGS metagenome assembly WNEY01 (sample SAMN13153338, study PRJNA577476) | soil metagenome | isolation source: 200 cm saprolite under Douglas fir tree site 1 | place: USA:California | collected 2015-04-18
TGCGAGCGACTGCTGATCAGCGCCAACGCGCACCTGATCATGCCGCACCACGTCTCACTCGACAAAGTGACCGAACGCTACCTGGGCCACTCCCGCATCGGCACCACCGGCCGTGGCATCGGGCCGACCTACAGCGACAAAGCGGCGCGGATGGGCATCCGGGTGCAGGACCTGTTCGACCCTGCGATCCTCGGGCAGAAGCTCGAGCTGGTGTTGCGCGAGAAGAATCAGCTGCTCACGAAGGTGTACAACCGGCGCGGCATCGACGCGAAGCTGGTCGCGGACAGCTACATCGAGCACGGCAAGCGGCTGGCTCGTTACGTCGCCGACACCGGCCTGGTCTTGAACAAAGCGCTCGACGAGGGCAAGGTCGTGCTGCTCGAAGGCGCCCAGGCGACTCTGCTCGACGTGGACCACGGCACCTACCCGTTCGTGACCTCCTCCTCGCCCACGTCCGGCGGTGCCTGCGTGGGTTCCGGCGTCGGGCCGACCAGGATCACCAAGGTGCTCGGCATCGTGAAGGCGTACACGACCAGGGTCGGCGCCGGCCCGTTCCCGACTGAGCTGACTGACGCCACCGGCGAGTGGCTGCGCAAGACCGGCGGCGAATACGGGGTCACCACCGGCCGCGAACGCCGCACGGGCTGGTTCGACGCGGTGATCGCGCGGTACGCCACCAGAGTGAACGGCATCACGGACTTCTTCATCACCAAGCTCGACGTGCTTTCCGGGCTTGAGCAGGTGCCAGTCTGCGTCGGCTACGAGGTAGACGGCACCGTCCACGACGAGATGCCGATGACGCAGACCGAATTCCACCACGCCAAGCCGGTCTATGAGTACCTCGACGGCTGGTGGCAGGACATCTCGGACGCCAAGACGCTGGACGACCTCCCCGACAACGCCCGCGCCTACGTCCTCCACCTGCAAGACCTCATCGGTGCGCCAGTAGCCGCCATCGGCGTCGGCCCGCGCCGCGACCAGACGATCGCGCTCCGACCGCTTACGTGAAACCAAAAATTCTTTTCTGGGGAGCAAAGCATTGATCAGCCGGTACACGCTGCCTGAGATGGGTCGGGTCTGGAGCGAGTCACATAAGTACGAGCTGTGGTGCAAGGTCGAGACGCTAGCGCTCGAAGCGCAAGCCGAGGCCGGCCTGGTTCCAGCCGAAGCCGTCGAGCCGGTCAGAGCCGCGCCGCCGCCGACTCCGGAGGCGGTCGCCGAGATCGAGGCCGTCACCAATCACGACGTGATCGCGTTCCTATCGGCCTGGGCCGACAACACCTCGCCGCGCGAGGCCGCTGCCTACGTCCATTTCGGAATGACCTCGTCCGACCTGCTCGACACCGCGCTGGCGCTGGCGCTGACCGAGGCGACCGACCTGCTGATCGGCCGGACGGTGGCACTCACCGCCGCGCTGCGCGAGCACGCGCTCGAGCACCGGGACTCGATCCGGCCGGGCCGGACGCACGGCATCCATGCCGAGCCGGACGTCTGGGGGCACCGGGTCGCCGACTTCGCGTTCGCGATGGCGCGGTGCACCGGGCGGCTGCGTCGGGCCCGGACGGCGGTGGCGGTCGGCAAGCTGTCCGGCCCGGTCGGCACGTATTCAAGCGTCGATCCGGCGATCGAGGAAACCGTTCTGACCCGGCTCGGGTTGCGCCCGGCCGACGTCTCGACGCAGGTCGTGCTGCGGGACGGGATCAGCGAATGGGTCAGCGCGGCGGCCATCGTGGCGACCGTCTGCGAGGCGGTCGCGCTGGAGGTCAGGCACGGGCAGCGCACCGAGGTCGCCGAGCTGGCCGAGGCGTTCGGCTCGGGCCAGAAGGGTTCCTCGGCGATGCCGCACAAGCGGAATCCGATCCGCTCGGAACGGATCGCCGGGCTCGCCCGGGTCGTGCGTGCTCAGATCGTCCCCGTTCTCGAGGGCATTCCGCTGTGGCACGAGCGTGATATTTCCCACAGCTCGACCGAGCGGGTGGCGCTGCCCGACGCGGCGATCGCCACCGACTACCTGCTCGCCGAGACCACGAACCTGATCACCGGGCTGGTCGTTGACAAGGCGCGGATGCGGGCCAATCTCGACTACACCCACGGCCTGATCTACTCCTCGGCCGTGCTGCTTGAGCTGGTCGAATCCGGGATGTCGAGGGAGGACGCGTACGCGCTGGTGCAGCGGGCGGCGATGGCGACCTGGCAGTCAGGCGAACCATTCCGCTCGACGCTGCGGGCCGCGGCGGCCGAGCACGGCCAGCGGCTCGACGAGGCCAGGCTCGATGAGATCTGCCAGCCAGAGCGCTATGTCAGCAAGCTGGGTGCGGTCTTCGACCGCTTGGATAAGCTCGATCCACAGCAGGTTTGAGTCCCAGGGCGGCATCCAGTCGCAAGCGGTTCGGGAACCGCAAAGTGACCTGCATTGACACCGCACGATGCGGGGTAATGAATGCAATGATGCCGCCGGTCACCGGCTGAGCGTGACCGGCTACGTTACGTATCGGCGTCGTCTTCGTCCCTGGGGGTCAGCTAGCAGTGGAATACTTGGCTACGCGCGAGATGGATCTGACACTGACATCCGATCTGGCCCAGATAACGCCAGAGCCGGCCAGCATATCGATGCCAAGCCGGGATAATGATGTCCCAACCCCCAGGGACAGGAGTTCCAGCGTTATGAGCAGCGGTCCCCAGACCCGCTATCGAGTCAAGGGCGGCAACCCCCTGCACGGAACGGTCTTCGTCCAGGGTGCCAAGAACTCGGCACTGAAGATGATTGCCGCGTCGCTGCTGGCCGCTAAGGGCCGCACCGTGCTGCGCAATGTCCCAGTGATCGAGGACGTCCGCCGGGCGGTAGAGCTGGCGCAGGCCGTCGGTGCGGTGGTCAAGTTCCACGAGATGGAACGGACGCTGGTGGTCGATGCCTCGGAACTGACGAGTCCGGTGCTGCCGGCCGACATCACCAGGCAGTTCCGCGGCTCGGTGCTGTTCGTGCCCGCGCTGCTGCACCGGCTCGGCGAGGCCGTGCTCGAAGAGATTGGCGGGTGCAACCTCGGCGACCGGCTCCTGGACTTCCATTACCGCGGCTTTGCCCGGCTCGGGGCGACCGTTGACGAAGGTGAATTCGAGATCCGGGTCAAGGCCGAGGGCCTGCGCGGCGCGCATTTGTATCTAGATACGCCGTCGCACACCGGCACAGAAAACCTGATCATGGCGGCCTCGCTCGCGCCGGGCACCACCGTGATCGACAACACGGCCCAGGAACCCGAAGTCCAGGATGTCATCGCGTTCCTTACCAAGATGGGCGCGCGGATCAGCGGCGGCGGCACTGGCTTCATCACGGTCGAAGGGGTCAGCGAACTGACTGCGGTCGAGCACACGGTGATGCCGGACCGGCTGGACGCCGGCATCTTCGCGATGGCCGCGGCGATCACCGGCGGCGAGCTGAACCTGGTCGGGGCCTCGCTCGATCACCTCGGTGTGGTGCGGTGGAAGCTCGAGCAGATGGGGGTCGAGTTCGCCACCTCGGGCGCGGTCGTGCAGGTGCGCCGGGATCACGCGCTGCGCCCGATCAACGTGATCACGAGTCCGTTTCCCGGCTTCGCCACCGACCTGCAGTCGCCGATCATGGCGATGAGCTGCCTGGCCGACGGCCCGAGCTACATCCGGGAGACGATCTTCAACGGCCGGTACATTATGGCCGCCGAGCTGAACAAGATGGGCGCGAAGATCGACGTGTCCGACGTGGCCGTGGTGCACGGGCCGACGCCGCTGCGCGGTGCCGAGGTCACCGCTCACGACCTGCGGACCGGGATCGCGCTCGTGCTGGCCGGACTGGCCGCCGAGGGCCAGACCGTGGTGTCGCCCGGCTACTTGATCAACCGCGGCCACGCCGCAGTCGCGGCCCGGCTGACGGCGCTAGGCGCCGACATCGTCGAGGAGCCGATCTAGGTTCCTGAGGCCGGTCGCCCGCATCAGCCCGCCGACTCAGGCTGACGCCTGGTAGGGGCGAATCACACTGGCCCCGAACCTCTCCATCTCTTCCCGCTGCGGCGAGAACTGCAACAGCAGCAGATCGACCCCGGCGTCCTCATACGCCCGAATCCGCGCCATGATCTGCTCCGGCGTCCCGATCAGCCCGCTGCGCAATCCTCGGTTGGACACGCTGTACTCCTCCAGTGAGACCTGGGACTCCAGCTGCGACCCGGCGATGAAGTCCTGGTACGACGCATAGGCCTCGGGCGAGGACCGCACATTGAGAATCCGGTCCAGCTCTGCCTGCGCCTCCTCCTCGGTGTCCCGGCAGATCACGTATCCGGACACTCCGAACAGCAGCCGCGGCTTCCCGGCCTTCTCCCGCAGCGCCGACAGCTCAGCGACCTTCTCCGCGATCCGCTCCGAGGCGTCGCCGTGCATCACGTACGCGTCTGACTGGGCCGAGATGATCTCCTTGGCCCGCGGTGACTCACCGCCCATGTACACCACCGGCGGCTTGGTCGGCTTCGGCTCGAGGATCGTGCCGTCGATCTGGTAGAGCGACCCCGAGTGCGAGACGGTGTCCTCGCGCAGCAGCCGCCCGACGATGTCGAGCCATTCCGAGGTCCGCGCGTACCTGGCGTCGTGCACGTCGAAAGGCGCGCCGTACTGGGTCGCCTCGTCCTTCCACCACGACGAGACCACGTTGAGCGAAAACCGGCCCGGCGCGATCACATCGAGGGTCGACAGCGCCTTGGCGGTGAGCGCGGGCGAGTGGTAGTTCGGCCGCACCGCCAGCATCAGCTCCAGGGTATTGGTGACCGCCGCCACCGCCGGAGCGAGCGCCCAGCAGTCCAGCGACGGAGCCCGGTGGCCCTTGATGTCGTTGAGGTTGAGCTCGGCGATCAGCGACAGTTCGAAGCCGTGCTGCTCGCTCTCGATCGCCAGGTCCTTGATGTAAGGCCAGGTGATGCTCATTTCCTCGTCTTGAACATTCCGTAGCCAGCCGCCGAAGATCGGCATCCAGTATCCGAACCGCATAGCGTTACGCCGCCCTCTCGATCTCGTCGTCCAGCAGCCTGCCGAGGAAGGACGCGACCGCGCGCTGAGCAGACCGCGGTGCGACCGCCTCGATTTCCGGGTTGTAGTTGGTGTTGGTGTTGATGTCGTAGGTCACGAGCCGACCGTCGGCGGTCTCGATGAACTCGAAGCCCGCGATCTCGATGCCGTGCCGACGCGCGAAGTCGAGGTACCGGCCGATGATCGGCTGATCAAATCCTTCCCGAAGCGCGAACAGGCTCGGCGGCGCGGTGTTGCCAACCACGGGGCTACCAGCAGCGTCGCCGATCGCGCAGGCGTCGGCCGGGCAGAGCTGGAAGCCGCCGAGCTCGGTGTTCGCGGTGATCGCGTAGATGAACTCGCCGCCGACGATCTCGGCCCTGGTGATGCGGGGCTCGGCGGCGCGCAGGTACTCCTGCAGCAGCATGATGCCATCCACCGGCGCCTCGAACTCGGTCGAGCCCACGTAGGCGTCGAACTCCTCGTGGCTGCCGAACAGTCGCACGCCCAGACCCTTGCCGCCCTGGTTGTGCTTGCTGATGAACGGCGCGGGCAGCCGCCGCGCGGCGCTGCGCAACCGGCTGATTCCGGCCACGGCGATCGTGCGCGGCACGTCGAACCCCGACGCGCGCAGTGCCGTGTGCTGCTCGACCTTGCTCATCTCAAGCTCGATGACCCGGCGGCCATTGACCACCCGCCGGCCGTACCGCTCCAGCCAGCTGAGCACACCGCGCGTCTGGTCCTTGGCGTACGGGTGATCCCTGGTGTGCGAGGACGCGCTCATCCTGGACCAGAACACCCCGGCCGGCGGCTCGGCGTCCAGATCGATGACGTCCTCGCCGAGCAGCCACTGCTCGCTCGGCACACCGAGCGTCTCGAACGCGGCCGCGATCGGCGGATACCAGTCGGGGTTCTCGTGGATGACGTAGACCTTCATCGGCTCCTGCCTCATTTGGCCGAAGGCGCGGGGGGGTGCGGGGGGTCGTCCCCCCGCGGGGCATACTGTCTGGTCAAGAACCCAGCCGCTACTTCGAGGAATGCGTCGTTGGCGACCTTCTCGCCGATCGAGATCCTGGCTCCTTCGGTCCCGAGCGGCCTGATCGAGATCCCGGCGCTGTGACAGGCCTCGCCGAAAGCCACAGTGTCGGCGCCGAGCCGCAGCCAGACGAAGTTCGCCTCGCTGGGCGGCACCGTCCAGCCCATGCTGATCAGCTCGGACCTGACCCGCTCGCGTTCGGCGACCACGAGGTCGACTCGATCGAGCAGTTCCCCCTCCGCGACCAGCGAGGCGATCGCCGCGGCCTGAGCGACCGCGTTCACCGAGAACGTGAGCATGGTCTTGCGAGCGGCCGCGGCCACGGGCTCGTGCCCGATCAGGAACCCGACCCGCAGGCCGGCCAGGCCGTAGGCCTTGGAGAAGGTGCGCAGCAAGGTGACGTTGGGCCGGTCGCGGTAGACCTCGACGCCGTCGGGGACCTCCGGGTCGCGCACGTACTGCACGTAGGCCTCGTCAAGCACGACCAGGCAGTCACCGGGGACCTGGTCGAGGAACTGGTCGAGCTCGCCGGCCTTCACGGCTGTGCCGGTCGGGTTGTTCGGCGTGCAGATGAAGACGAGCCTGGTCGAGTCGGTGATCGCGGCGGCCATCGCGGTCAGGTCGTGCGCCTCGTCTTTGAGCGGCACCTGGACGGACCTGGCCCCGGCCAGGTCGGTGAGATACGGGTAGGCCTCGAACGATCGCCAGGCGTAGAGCACCTCGGCCCCGGGGTCGCTGACCGCTTCGAGCAGCTGCTGGACCAGGCCGACCGACCCGCAGCCGACGGCGACGTGGGAGGCCGGCACGCCGTACTTGCTGGCGATCGCGTCGGTGAGTTCGACGGCGCCGTTGTCGGGGTACCGGTTGATGTCGGCCGCCGCCCGGGCAATGACCTCGACCACCGAGGGCAACGGCGCGAACGGCGACTCATTGGAGGAGAGCTTGAAGCTGCGTCCAGCCGACCCCGATGGCGGCTTCCCAGGCATGTAGGGGGCAAATTGATCGAGTACCGGTCTGAATCGTGGTGTTTGCGGCATCTGCATAGCTACCCTTCGCTGCTCCTCGATGAACAGTCTTTACTGTGTACCAGCGCTTAACTGTGTACCGGGCCGGCCGGAGACTGCCTGACCGGTGCGCAGGCGTTCCTGGGCTTCGGCCTGAGCATCGGCGGATGCAGCAGATCGACGTCGCCGCGCCGGTAGAGCTGGGCCGGCCGGCCCCCAGAGGAACTGGCCGCGCCGGTGTCGACAAGGAAGCCCTCGGCGCCCGTGACCTTCCGGTGGAAGTTGCGCGGATCGAGCGGCGTGCCCCAGACGATCTCGTAGACCCGCCGCAATTCGGCGACGGTGAACTCGTCCCGGCAGAACGCAGCACCGAGCGAGGTGTACTCGAGCTTGGCCCTGGCCCGCTCCACGCCGTCGGAGAGTATCCGCAGGTGGTCGAAGGCCGGCGTGCCGAGTGTGGCGACCGGCTGCCAGCTCATCCTGGGCTGCTCGGGCGCGGGCAGGTCAGGCGCCAGGCCAAGGTACGCGCAGGCGACCACGCGCTGGCGCGGGTCACGGTCCGGATAGCCGTAGGTCTGCAGTTGCTCAAGATGCACGGGGGCGTCGGGCAGGCCGGCCCGTTCGGCCAGCACCCGTTCTGCGGTGGCGGGCAGATCCTCTTCCAGCCTGATAAACCCGCCGGGCAGCGCCCACATGCCCAGATGGGGCGCCGCGTCGCGTCGCCACACCAGAACCGAGAGCTGGTTGGCGCGTACCGTGAGGATCACCAGATCGACGCTCACCGCGACCCTTGGCACGTCCATGTGTGCAACGTAGCGCGGACTGCCTTGATTAGCTAAGCCCGGGTCGTCCGCTTTGGCACCCCGTGAGCGTCCGTCTGGTCTAACGAGGGCGGGGCGTCGGAGTGCGGCGCCGTCTGGACTGACGACGGAGGAGCGCCAGCGACGGAGGAGGAGGGAAGACGGTGCCTTAAAGCACTCCGACATATCGGGGGTCCGGGGGTCGTCCCCCGGGCTAGCACCGCTTATCGTGAATGCATGAACCGGCTGGGAGAGCTTGAGCGGGCCATCATGGAAGTTCTCTGGGAATCGGTCGATCCGATGACCGTCAGGCAAGTTGGCAGCTGCCTGGTCGACCGGGACCTGGCCCATACGACGGTCATGACGGTGCTCGACCGGCTTGCCAAGAAGGGCTTCGTGCGCCGTCAGCGAGTCGGCCGGGCCTGGCGTTACCGGCCCGCCGAGAGCCGGGAGGCGTACGTGGCCGAACTGATGCTGACGGCCCTTGATCAGACCGGGGACCGGCAGGCCGCGCTGACCAGGTTCGCCAGGAGCGTGTCGGGTGCCGAGGCGCAAGCGCTCCGCGCTGCCCTCGAGACGCTCAGCGGGGCTGACCGGGGCTGATCACGGTGCCAGCTGTTGTTGTTCTGCTTGGAACGTTCGCGATGGCGATCGTTCTAGGGGCATCCTTGCTTGCCGGTGCGAGCTGGCCGCGCCGCTGTCCCGGCATTGCGATCGTGTTGTGGCAATCCTTCGGTCTGAGCTGGGGCCTGGCGGCCGTGGGCGCGCTGGTCGGCTTCGGAGTATCGGGCCTGATCGTCGCCCGCGGCTCTGACACCAGACTCCGGGTGACTGAGATGGCGGCCCAGCGGGTCGACCGGCTGGTGCTCGACGGCTCGTCGATCGGGCCGTTCGGCCTCGTCGCCGTTCTGCGCCTGATTTCGCTAGCCGCCGGCATCACGCTGCTTGCCCTGCTGGTCTGGATTCTCGCGGCCGCCGCGACGGCCGTGTTCCGGGCCAGGCACCGGCAGCGGGCGCTGCTCGGCCTGCTCGCTCACGACGACCCCAAGGTTCCCGGCGCGCTGGTGGTCGACCACCCGGCCGCGGCCGCCTACTGCGTGCCCGGCCTGCGCTCGGCGATCGTGATCAGCGCGGGCGCGCTCGACCTGCTCGACGCCGACGAACTGGCGGCGGTGCTCGCCCACGAGCGGGCCCACCTGCGGGCCAGGCACGATCTGGTGCTGTTGCCGTTCTCCGCGTTGCTGAAGGCGTTCCGCTGGTCGGCGATCGCGCGGGCCGCGAACGCCGAGGTCGCGCTGCTGGTCGAGATGCTGGCCGACGACCGGGCCAGAAGGCGCCGCCCGGCCAGGGAACTCGCGACCGCTCTGCTGCGAGTCGGTGCCTCTGGCGGCGGGCTTGCGCCCGCCGGCGCGCTCGCCGTATCGGGCAGCGCGGGCACCCGAAGCCCGGCCGATGGGGAACTGGCCGCCCGAGTCACGAGGTTGCTCAGACCGCCGCCCGCAATGCGTTTCTCCGCCAAAGCAGGAATCGGGATCTTGGCGGCACTTATCGTGCTCGCGCCCGCCACCGCATTGCTGATTCCGCTCTAACTCCGGCCGGGGAGCCGGATGCGCTAGTCGGCGATGCGGATCCGCAGTCGCCGGAAACCCCTGCCCTTGTTCTCGATCTTCACGACCTCGATCCGGCCGATCTGGGCCGTGGTCGCGACGTGCGTGCCGCCGTCCGCCTGCTGGTCGAGGCCGACTATGTCGACGATCCTGACTTCTTTCACCTCGGGCGGCACCAGGTTCGTCGCCGTGCGGATGATGTCGGGGATCGCGAACGCGTCGTCGCGCGGCAGCACCCGGACATCGATGCGGCGGCCGGCCGCGACCTCGGCGTTGCAGGCGTTCTCGACCGCGTCCCTGAACCCCTCGGGGAGTTCGGGCAGGTCAAAGTCCATGCGGGCGAGTCCGGGCTCCATATTTCCGCCGGTCACGAGCGAGCCGTAGTCGCGGTAGACGACGCCGCAGAGCACGTGCAGGCCGGAGTGAGTGCGCATCAACGCGGTCCGGCGCTCGTCTTCGAGGGCTCCGCGCACGGGTGTTCCGGGCGGCGGCACGGGGTCACCTTCGGCCGGGATCAGGTACAGGTCGTCGCCCTTGCGCGTGCCGACGATGTGGGTCTGCACGCCGCCCCAGAGCAGTACGCCGTGGTCCGGGGGCTGACCGCCGCCGCCAGGGTAGAACGCCGAGCGGTCAAGGACGATGCCTTCTTCACCAGCCGCCAGGACCGTCGCGTTCCATTCGCGCAGGGACTGGTCGTCTAGTTCGAGCCGGTGCGTGCGCCAGGTCGTGTCGTCGGACAAGCTTCCCCCTTACCAGGGTCCGTAGGGCCCTTGCGATGATCCGCCGCCCTTGCCGACCTCGCGGACCTTCGGGCGGACGTCGGTCATGTAGACCGCGGCGGCGATGAAGGCGGCGACCGGCAGGATGCTGATCACGCCGATCCCGCCTTGTGACCCGTACGTCGCGCTGTACAAGCCGATCGCGGCGGCCACGCCCAAGATGATCATCCACAGCGGCTTGGTCTGCTTGCCGACCGCCGGGAAGGCGCTCGTCGGGCGGCGCAGCACATCGGCGAACGCCCAGATCTCAATGATCAGCGCGGCCACGGCGAGTGCCCAGAAGAAGTACTCAAGCGGCGTCAGTGCGTTCACGGTAGGAACCTATCTGGTGGGCCCGGTGCCGGACGGCGAGGGCTCGCTGGGCTCACTGGGCTCGTCCGGGTCCAGGTCGGACCAGGCGCCAACCTCGGCCTCGGCGGCCGCCTCGGCTTCGGCCTCAAGCTCAGGGTCGGCCCTGACGCCCGGCTCCTCGTCGGCGATCGCTTCCACCTTAGCGTGCGCTATCTCGTGCGCTTCCGCGTCGACCGGGTCATCGGGCTTGGGCCCTAGCCCGGCGTCTAGCCCGGCCTCGGGCTCATCCTGCCAATCGGCTGCCGCCCGGGCCTCGGCCTCCGCCCTGACTTCCTTCCTGAAAGACTCGTAGATGTCGATCAGCATCTGCTTCTGCCGCTCGGTCAGCTCGGCGTCGGCCATGATCGCGTCGGCGACGGTTGTCTCGGCGGGTTTGTCGTCCAGGATTCCGGCCTGGACGTACAGCGCCTCGGCCGAGATCCGCAGGCCTTTGGCGATCTGCTGCAAGATGTCCGCGCTCGGCCGCCGCAGGCCGCGCTCGACCTGGCTCAGGTACGGGTTGGAGACCCCTGCTGCCTGAGCAAGCTGGCGGATCGAGATCTTGGCCTGCTCGCGTTGCTCACGGATGTAGGAACCGATGCTGCTGACGTTGACCGGGCTCATACCGTCAGTCTTGCCACTGCCGCTTGCAATTGCAAATCATGCTGCAAGCAGTGCGGCGGATGTGGCGTCGGGCTGATGATGCGGCTGTTCGCCGGCGTGTCGCGGATATCGCCCCGGATCTCTATTCGCCCCGGATCTCTGTTCGCGCCGACCGGACGACAGCGCTGACCCGCTGCCGCTGTGGTCCGGTCCAAGGCGACGACAGCGCCGACCCGCTGCTGTCGCGGGAGCAACGCCTCCGGGCCGACGCTGTCGTTGCCAGGACCAGAGCTACAACAGCGCTGACCCCTAGCTGCTGTTGACTAAGCTCACTTCGAGGATGCGCAGGGCCGGCAGGACGGGGCGGATCTCGCCCACCGGCTGGCCGCCGCCCCGCACCGGAGCGCTGGTCATCTCCTTGAGCGCGGCCAGGTCCGCGCCGGTCCCTGGATCGGACCCCAGCAGATCGAGCAGCACCCGCGCCATGACCGGCGGCAACGCCCGTTGCCCGCCATCATCGACCTTGACCGCCGCCGCCCTCCCATCAGCGAGGGAGAACGCACAGACGCCGTCCGCGCCAGGCTTCATCAACATGCCAGGCACGGCCGTCATCAGCGCCGCCTCGTACCGCGAGGTGCCCGACATCCAGGTCGGGTGGGTACGCATCGCGTCGGCGACCTTTCGCTCGGCCGAGCCCTCCAGCGAAGTGTTGACCGCCGCGAAGGCCCGGGCCAGCCCGGTCAGCGTGAGCGCCATCAGCGGCGCGCCGCAGCCGTCGACGGCGATCGTCGTCACCGGCTCGACCGCCAGCTTCTCGATCACACTCTTGATCGCTTCCTGCAACGGGTGGGCCGGGTCGCGGTAGCTCTCGGTCGGCCAACCGTTGACGACGCAGGTCGAAAGCATCGCCGAGTGCTTGCCCGAGCAGTTCATGTGCACCCGGTCGGCTTCGCCCCCCGCCCGCAGGAACTCGGTCCGCGCGACGTCATCGAGCGGCAGGTCGGGCGGGCACTGCAGGTCGGCCACGGTCAGGCCGACCCGGCGCAGGATCTCGAGCGCGCCGTCGACGTGGAAGTCCTCCCCTGAGTGGCTGGCGCAGGCCAGCGCGAGCAGCTGACCGTCCAGGTCCAGGCCGCATCGGAGCATCGCCGTGCCCTGCATCGGCTTGTTCGACGACCTCGGGAACATCGGTGTGGTCACGGTGCCCAAGGCGAACGCAGTCGAGCCGTCCGGGTCGAGCACGACGACCGACCCTCGGTGCCAGGACTCCACCATTCCGGAGCGGATCACCTGGGCGAGCACGGGGTTCGCGTTGTCGATTGCCGGCATCACGCACCCCCAGCCGGGTCAGCCGTCGGCTCAACCGGGCGGGCCGGGCGGGCCGGGCGGGCCGGGATGCCGAGCATCTCCCGAGCCGCATCAGGCGTCATCGCCGGCCGCTGCGCCAGCTCCGCCAGCGTCGCCGCCCGCTCCACCAGCTCGGCGTTGCTGGCCACCGGCCGCCCGCGCGAGAACGTCACCGTATCCTCCATGCCCACCCGGAGGTCACCGCCAGCCGCCAGAGCCGCCAGCATCACGGGCACGGCCGTGCGCCCGATGCCGGTCGCCGACCAGGTCGCTCCCTCCGGCAGCGCCGCGACCGCCGCGACCAGCGTCGCGGCGTCTCCGGCCATGCCGCCGGGGACTCCCATCACCAGATCGCAGTGCACATGCCCGCCGAACGGCGCTCCGTACTTATCAAGCAGCCGATGCATCGAGGTGACGTGCCCCAGGTCGAACAGCTCGAACTCCGGCACCACCCCGAGTTCTTGCGTCTTGACGTACAGCTCGCACATGAACGGCCAGGGGTTCATGAACACGTCCTCGCCGAAGTTGACCGTCCCGCAGGTCAGCGAGCAGCCATCCGGCGCCGCGTCCAGGACGGCGAGCCGCCGCTCATAGCTGTCGGTGACCGCGCCCCCGGTCGACAGCTGCACGATCAGATCGGTCGCGTCCCGCAGCGCGTGCACGGTGTCCGTCAGACGACCCAGGTCGAGCGTCGGCTTCGCCTCGCCATCCCTGATGTGCACGTGGATCACGGCCGCGCCGGCCTCCCGGCACTCCTTGGCCGTCGTTACCAGCTCGTCCAAGGTAACCGGCAGCGCCGGTACCGCCGACTTCTCAAGTTCCGCCCCGGTGGGCGCGACAGTGATCATCGTCGCAGTGCTGGCCATGGGACAATGCCTTCCCGTGCGAGCTGTGGTCCAACGCGTGAGTGAAGCGAATGTAACGGTAGCGGGGCAGGTCGTCGGTGAGCTGCCGGCCCCTGGCCTGGTGGTACTCGTCGGGGTGACGCACGACGACACTCCCGCGATCGCCAGCGCCCTGGCGAGCAAGATCTACAACCTCCGGATTCTGGCCGACGAGAAGTCGTGCGCGGACGTCGGGGCGCCGCTGCTGGTGGTGAGCCAGTTCACGCTCTACGCCCAGACCACCAAGGGCAGGCGGCCGAGCTGGCAGGCGGCGGCACCCAGGGAAGTCGCCGAGCCGCTGGTGACCGCGTTCGCCGACGCGCTGCGCTCACTCGGGGCAGGTGTACAGACCGGCGTGTTCGGCGCTGACATGGCGGTAGCGCTGGTCAACGACGGCCCGGTGACTTTGATTATTGAGGCATAAAATTTGCGCGGCCTTTCCGCCCGCAAACCAGAGCCTGGTCTTCGCCCGGGCCGGGCCAGTCGCCTAGCGGCTCGGGACCGCTGACGGCAGGTAGGCCTTGGCGAACCGAAGGGACTCGGCCAGGTCGTTGTAGCGCTCCCTGGCGTCCTGCGCTCTTCGAGTGCTGATTTCGAGCACCACGGTGCCGCTGAAGCCCAGATCCGGCAGCAGTTCGAGCACCTCACGGCACGGCTGGCTGCCCCGGCCAGGCACGAGATGCTCATCTGGCAGCCCCGGCTTGGACCCGTCGGCCAGGTGGACGTGGGTTAGCCGGGAGCCAAGCTGCTTAGCCATCTCAACGGCGTCAGAGTCGGACACCGAGGTGTGCGACAAATCGAGCGTGGTGCTGGCGACGTCTAGCTCCACCGGGCTCCAGTGCGGAGCGAACCCCGCCACCTCGGTGCTGCCTGCCCGCAGCGGGTACAGGTTCTCGACCGCGAACGTCATGCCGGTCTTCGCCTCGAGCTTGCCAAGGCCGTGCTCAAAGTCCCTGACGTACTCACGCTGCCACCGGAACGGCGGATGCACCACCACAACCTTCGCCCCCAGCTTCTCGGCGAGGTCGGCTGACCGGGCCAGCTTGGCCCACGGCTCTCGGCCCCAGACCCGCTGGGTTATAAGCAAACAGGGCGAGTGGACCGCCAGCACCGGTATCTCGTGATACTCAGAGAGCCGTTTGAGAACGTCGCCGTCCTGGCTGATCGGATCAGCGGTGACCATGACCTCGATGCCGTCGTAACCCAGCCTGGCCGCGAGTTCGAAGGCATCGGCGGTTCGCTCAGGAAACACCGAAGCCGTCGACAACGCCACCGGGATCGGACAAGGGTTCGAGCGACGTCCTCCCCCGTCGGGCAGCACCTCGCCGGAATCGCTGCGTGTCATCTTTCGCTGGCTCCGCTCATCAGCGCAAAACCTCGCAGCGGCCTGGCGCATCGGTGTTAGGCAACTCAAGTGGGCGGCACCTTGCCTACTGCCAGGATATGCGCGCATCGAACGTCCCACTGTCAGCACCCGCCGATACCGTGCGGCCATGGCTAAGAGTTCGCTTGGGGCGCTGTATCAGTGCAGCCAGTGTGGTTGGCAGGCCGCCAGGTGGGCGGGACGATGCGGCGGCTGCTCGGAGTGGGGGACGCTCACCGAGAGCGCGGCCGTCGCCGCGGTGGCTAAGTCCGGCCGGGCGCTGCTGCGTGGGCTGCCCACGGTCAGGCCGTCAGCGCCGGCCGTACCGATTTCCCAGGTCGATGCCAGCGGGGCGGCGGCCCGGCCGACCGGCATGGACGAACTGGATCGAGTGCTGGGCGGCGGCCTGGTCCCGGGCACCGTGGCCCTGCTGGCCGGCGAACCTGGCGTGGGCAAGTCCACCATGCTGCTCGAAGCCGGAGCGCTCGCAGCCGAGCGGTCCATCGTGCTCTACGTGACCGGCGAGGAGTCGGCCGCCCAGGTCAGGCAGAGAGCGGACCGGATCGGCGCTATCAGCGACAGCCTCTTCCTCGCGGCCGAGACCGACCTGGCCGCAGTACTCGCCCATGTCGACGCGGTGAATCCATCGATGCTGATCGTCGACTCGGTCCAGACAATCTCGGTTGCCGGCGTCGATGGCACGCCCGGCGGGGTCACTCAGGTGCGCGAGATCACCTCGGCGCTGGTGAGCCTGGCCAAGCAGCGGACGCTGACCACCGTGCTGGTCGGTCACGTAACTAAGGACGGCTCGATCGCCGGCCCGCGCTCGCTCGAGCACCTGGTTGACGTGGTGCTGCATTTCGAGGGCGACAGCCGGGGCCGGCTGCGGATGATTCGCGCCCTGAAGAACCGTTTCGGGCCAACTGACGAGATTGGCTGCTTCGAACTAGGCGAGTTCGGCCTGATCTGCCTGCCCGACCCGAGCGGGTTGTTCCTGTCCAGGCAGCACCAGCCGGTCCCCGGCACCTGCGTCACGGTCACGCTCGAAGGCCGGCGTCCCCTCGTCGCCGAGGTGCAGACCCTGGTCTGCCGGGTCGAGGGCAGCGAACCGCCGCGCCGGATCACCTCGGGGCTGGACTCCGCCAGAGTCGGCATGGCCGTGGCCGTGCTGCAGCGCCGGGCCAGGGTGAATCTAAGCCGGTGCGACATATACGCGGCGACGGTGGGCGGGGTCAAGCTGACCGAGCCCGCCGTGGATCTGGCCGTGTTGCTGGCGCTAGCCGGAGCGCGCGCCGATATCTGCCTGCCGCCCGATGTCGTGGCCTTCGGTGAGGTCGGCCTGGCCGGTGAGATCCGCAGCGTGGCCGGGATAGGGAGGCGACTCAGCGAAGCCAGCCGGATGGGGTTCCGCCGGGCCGTTGTTCCCGCGGGCACCGATGCGATCCCGAGCGATTCGCCGATGGAAGTGCGTCAGGTCACCGACATAGCGGGCGCGATCGCCGCCGGACTGGGTGCAGAGTAGCTGGCTGCCGCGCGACTAGGCGCAGAGTGAATCTGGGCTGAACAAATGAGCCCCCGCACCCGCTCCAACCAACCATCGAGCACGGGCGCCGACGCCCGGCTGGAGCGGGCGACGATCAGACCGGGTCGAACTCCCCGTCTTTAACACCTGCGATGAACGCTTCCCATTCTGAGTTGGTGAAGGCAAGCTTCGGACCGCGCGGGTCCTTGGAATCACGCAGTAGATACAGCATGTCTTCGTCGGCCTTGTGAGGCGTGTTAACCGTGTCGCGTGTTGCGGTAACCTCAACACAGTTGCCACCATTGCCTCCGCTGTAACTGGCCTTCTGCCACACGCCGACCTCGACGCAGTTCCCGCCGTTCCCGCCGCTGTAGCTTGCCTTTCGCCACCTCACCCGTGTGAGGTCCATGACTTTGCTGCTTCCTCGAGTAGGGTTATAGAGGCCTTCCTTGGTAGGGCCTCGGTGCCCAAGGTAGTCCATTTGGCGATCAGCCGCGCGACATGCTCGGGGTCTTGCAGGATCTGCCCCTGTACTGCGGACTCTTGATAGGCAACGCTTGGCGCGGCCTTGAAATCTGCTATGGCGAAGCCGCCGCAGGACAGGCCGTCATGCGCGCCCGCATCGGCTGGAATAACCTCAAACACGACGCTGGGCTGCTGAGCTGCCTCGATCAGCCGGTTGACCTGTTCGAGCATCACATGGCGACCGCCGACCGGGCGCCGTAGCACCCATTCGTCGAGAATCACCCAAAGTGTAGGCGGGTCTGGCTTAGTAAGAACTTCCTGCCTTTTCAGGCGCGCATCAACGAGTTCGTCGATTTCGTCCTCGGTGGCGCCGATCCGGGTACCAAAGAGCGCGCGCGCGTACATATCGGTCTGCAGCAGACCGGGGACCAATAGCGGCTCGAAGCCCCGCAGGGTAGTGGCGGTCACTTCTTTTTCTGGCCAGTCCTGGAACCAGTCGGGATAGGCCTGGTAGTTCATGCCTTCTTCAAACTGATCCCACAACTCGGTCAGCGCGCCGTGGGTGTTCATCTGGCCCACCGCGTCGATGCCCGAGGTGGTCGGCCGGGTGGGCACCCGCCATCCGTTCTCGTAGGCGCTGATCAACTTGCCGGAGACATGAGCCAGCGAGCCAACTTGGTCCTGAGTAAGGCCGGCCCGCATTCGATAGTGGCGCAGCATTGCCCCGAATACCGCGCGGGGCGTCCCTTTCGGGGGGTTCGACTCAAGTGCTGGCATCTGTCTTCCTTTCCCATAGCGGCTCTACAAATCACTAACCGAAATCTACGGCTCGCGAGAAGGCGCTACATCAGGGCTGTGCTTGGAAGTTGTATTACTAACCTAGCTCCCTTACGCCAGAGTGTTAAGCAAAATGGCGGATACAGACAGCGATGAAAGGGATACGGCTAGTGAGGTACCAGCAGGAGTGCCGAGCTCGCGGCCATAGCGGATCTATTTCCCGCCGGGCGACCAATGCCTAGCGCCGGCCTAGATCAAGTAACGGTCAGCGTGACCCGTCAGGTCGTCGCGCCCGAATTTCCCATACTTGTCCGCCGTACTTTTCCTGGCCAACCCGGACAAGTGCGCCTCGTCCGCTGGTGGCTGACCGCCCAGCTCGGTGGCCACGCTGCCTGCGACGACGTGGTCCTGGCCTGCTCCGAACTGGCCGCGAACGCCATCATCCACAGCGACTCGGGCCTCCCAGGAGGGGTTTTTACGGTCAGGCTCGCGATCGAACATGGATTCGTCAGGATCGAAGTGATCGATCAAGGCGGCCAGTGGCCCGGCGGACGCCGTGCCTGCCATGACCCAGCCGCCGACCTCGAAGACGTCAGCCAATGCGGCCGTGGCCTGCGCATAGTAGCCGCCCTCGCTAGCGCCTGGGGAATAGGCGGCGATCAAGAGGGCCGCACAGCCTGGTGCGAGATCAAAACCGAGTGACGCCAGTCAGCCAATGCGCACCGTGAGACAAATAGCAATTACCGATGCAATCCTTTGCAGGCATCAGTACGCTCGGCAACGGCCGCAGATCCGAAATATTCGGACCCCATTCTGCTCGGCCAGAGAAATTCCGGACGGCCTAGAAAAAAATCGGTGTCACACAATAGCAACGCGCTAGGCGGATTCCCCGACCCCAAGCAAATAATGGAAAACCCACGGGGAGTTTCAGCACTCTTCTTACCACAACCCCAATCCACCCAGACATTCTCGACGCCAACCCGCCCGCCACCACCCGACCACAA